>Ga0315286_10004403_pt1 | contig 13521 bp, 10 predicted proteins | sample YL17G10_0_MG_FD_205038 | JGI IMG/M metagenome (GOLD analysis project Ga0315286, IMG submission 205038) | Sediment microbial communities from Yellowstone Lake, YNP, Wyoming, USA - YL17G10_0 | ecosystem: Environmental > Aquatic > Freshwater > Lake > Sediment | place: USA: Wyoming | collected... | reverse complement strand
TGAGTCCTGGCATTTCTCATGGCGTACCTGCATTCCGGAGCAGGACTTCGCGTTGGGCGTGATGCCCAGATTGTCGGGCGGCGATGCCGGAGTAGCGGAATAGGTGGCAGGCGGCACTATGGGATTCTCTGGACTTGGTCGGCCTGGTGGTGTCGTTGCAGCCAATTTTCCGGAACGCTCATCTGGCAGTTGAGTTTTTCGCGGCCGCTGGCCGAAGAATAGCGTTGTGGCAATAACAAGTGAGTCAGTAAGACAGATTTGCTTAGGATTGGAGCAATTCACGATGAGAAGTGTACAGCGTGCCGTTCAACATGTCTCACAATTGACTCTCGCCCTGATATTGTCCGGGTCAGGCACTGCTCTTGCCGCGGCAGGCGGCTCGCCCGGCGCCCCTGATGGGACCAGCACGGGGGCAAGCACCATCACAGGGATGGCGGAGCAGGTCTGGGCCAGGATCTCTGCCTACCTGGCCGAGTCCGGGCTCAGGGTCGTTGGCGCCGTCGTTGGCGCCGTGTTGATTCTTGTGGTTGGACGGTGGGTGGCGAAGCTGCTGTCATCGCTGGCCGCCAAGGCCCTCACGAAGGCGCGGGTGGACGCGACGCTTGTGCCCTTCATTGAGAATCTGGCCTACATGGGATTGTTGGTGTTCGTGGTGATTGCCGCTCTGGCGGCGGTCGGGGTACAGACGGCTTCGTTCATCGCCGTGCTGGGTGCGGCCGGGCTGGCTGTCGGTTTGGCCTTGCAGGGTTCCTTGGCCAATTTCGCCTCCGGCGTTCTGATCCTGGTCTTCAAGCCATTCCAGGTAGGCGATTTTGTGGAGATCTCGGGTGCTAAAGGGACGGTGCAGGCGATCCACGTATTCAATACGGTTCTGAAGGACTCGAAGAAGACCCGAATCATCGTCCCGAACAGCCAGGTCACGGGCGGCAACATCCTCAACTATACGGTCAATGGGACCCGGATGATCGATCTGACGGTCAGCGTCTCGTACGATGACGATCTGAAGAAGGCCCGGCGGGTGATCGAGAGCGTCATAGCGGCTGACAAGAGGATTCTGCCGGAGCCGGTGCCCCTCGTGGCGGTTTCCGAGATGGCCGCCAGCAGCATAGATTTTGCCGTGCGCCCGTGGGTGAAGGCGGACGATTATTGGCCGGTGTTGTTCGATCTCACGGAGAAGCTGAAGGTCGCGATCGAAGAGAGCGGCATGACGATCCCGTTCACGCAGCAGGACATCCACATCAAGACCGATGCGTCGTCAGCCGCCGTGCTGAAGAGCGCCTGATAGAGCCGAGGAAAGACAGTTGGGCCGGTCCTATGAACTTCACGGGACCGATTCTCTTTGGACTCCGAGCGAGGGACTTTTGACGCGTGGCTGCGTCCCATCGAACACGGCCGTCAAGACCCCCGAGTCTGGCGCGGTTCCCCGTCATTGACTCGCTGGGGCGTTTTCGCTATACTGAAGTATGTCCGCCCGCGACGTATCGGGGGTGTTCATGATTCGGAGAATTGCCGGCCCACGTTCGGAGGATCGTCAATGAAAAGGCTTGTCTTCTGTGTTCTGGTCATGTCGTCTTGCGGTCTGGCCCCCCAGGCTTTTGGCGCTGGGAACGAAGAGACTCGCTACAGTATCCAAGCGACAACGACCCGTGCCGGGGGGACCCTCCTGTTTGACGAGACCTGGACCGCCGCCGGCGGCCCGTATCTCGTCACCGGCACCATTTTCGTCTCCGCCGGACGGACGCTGACCATCCAGGCGGGCGCGATCGCGTATCTCGCCTCCGGCGTCAGCCTGATCGTGGCAGACGGTGGGCGCATCTTGGCTGAAGGCACGGAGACGCAGGGGATTCGCTTCTCCAGTCCGCAGGGTGCGGGCACGAGTTGGGGTGGTCTCACGATCGAGGGTTCCGTGAATTCGCCGGAGACGCGAATGGCCTATGTCTCCTTCGAGGGCAACGGCAAGACCTGCATCCAGGTGTCCGGCGGCACGCTGTACCTGGACCACGCCACCTTCGGCACGACGAACCGCCAGTATCTCTCGCTCGACGGCGGCTCGTTCCTGATCAGCCACTGCCACCTCCCGCCCGCCACGGCATCGTTTGAAATGCTCCGCGGCAGCGGCGGCATCAAGGCCGGTGGGCGAGGCATCATCCGGGACAGCTTCTTTGGCAGCGCGATGGGCTACAGCGACGCCGTGGACTACACCGGCTGCAACCGCGAGCAGAACCAGCCGATCATTCAATTTTACAACAACGTCTTTGCCGGGTCGGGCGACGACCTCCTGGACCTCGACGGGGCGGACGCCTGGATCGAGGGCAACATCTTCCTGCATTGCCACCGCAATGGTGCCCCGGACACCTCGGCGGCCGTCTCCGGCGGCAGCAGCGGCCGCACTTCAGAGATCACTGTCCTGGGCAACTTGTTCTTCGATTGCGACAACGTCGCGACGGCCAAGCAGGGCAACTTCTACACCTTCATCAACAATACCATCGTCCACACAACCAAGAAGGGCGGCGTGGATACGGCCTCGGGCGTCGTCGCCGTTCGCGACATGATTCCGAACGTGACGACGTTTGCCAAGGGGACCTATCTGGAGGGCAACATCATCGTGGATGCGGAGCAACTGATCCGCAACTATGACGCCAAGCAAACCATTGTCACGCTGAACAACAACATCCTGCCCATGCCGTGGAATGGCCCCGGCACCGGAAACACTGTCGTCGACCCGATGCTCAAGCACATTCCGGATGTCTCGGAAACCCGTTTCACGAATTGGGAGCAGGCCCAGGTGATGTGGGATTGGTTCAGCCTCCAGCCCGGATCGCCGGCCCGCGGCACCGGCCCGAACGGGGCCGACAAGGGCGGCGTGGTCCCGCTCGGCGCCACCATTTCCGGCGAGCCGCGGGACATCACGAGCATGACCACCGCGACCCTGATCGTGGGCGTCAACCGCACCGGCAGCGGCATTCCGACAACGGGCTTTCCTCTCGGCTCGGGCTTCACCCATTACCGCTGGCGGCTCGACGACAAGGCATGGAGTTCTGAAACACCCATCGCCACGCCCATCAAGCTCACGGGCTTGGCCGGCGGTCCACACCACGTCGATGTGGTCGGCAAGAACGATGCCGGCTGGTACCAGAACGACCCGGCGCTCGCCGACGACGCCGTTGTGACGGCGTCACGCACCTGGACGGTGGACCCCTCCTATCGGCGCCTCGTGATCAACGAGGTCTTGGCGGCCAACAAGTCGGCCGTCGAGCATGAGGGCACGTTCCCAGGGATGGTCGAGCTATACTACGATGGCGCGACACCCCTCGACCTTTCCGGCATGAGTCTGACGAAGGGTGGAGCGAATCCGGCCGCGTTCGTGTTCCCGGCGGGTTCGCCCATCGTGCCGGGCCAATACCTGGTGCTTTACGCCGGCTCCGGCGCCGCGGCTTCGGGCGCGCATCTTGGTTTTGCCCTGAATGCCGAAGGAGATAGTCTTTACCTGCGCAACAAGGTTGGAGACTTGGTTGACTCCGTCGAATTCGGCCGGCAACTGGCCGATTTGTCACTCGGTCGTGCCGGGCGCGATGACGCGTGGTGTCTGACAATCCCCACTCTGGGACAGGCCAACGTTGTCCAGCCGGTCGGCGATCCCCGCACGCTCAAAATCAACGAATGGCTCGCCAACGCGAAGGTGCTGTTCACCAATGGCTTCATCGAGATCTATGCCCCGAGTCCGGACCCCGTGGACCTGGGCGGACTGGTTCTGACGGATAGTCCGGCAGTGCCGGCTTCCCCGAACCGGATCGCGCCGTTGAGCTTCATGGTGGGCAATGGGCATCTGGTGGTCCAGACGGACGGAGGCAACGGTTTCGGACATGCGAGTTTTCGCCTGTCCCCGGCGGGAGGGACGATCCGGTTGTTGGACGGACAGTCGAAGGAGATCGACAAAGTCGTATACGGTCCCCAGACGGCCGATGTCTCCCAGGGCCGCACCCCCGATGGGGCGGACAAGCTCGAGTTTTTCCCATCGCCCACGCCGGGGGCGGCCAATCCGGGCGGACCGAAGATCGTGACGACCCTGCGCACGCTTGTGGCAGAGGCCGCCGACAAGCGAGTCCTGGTCCCCACCGCCGCGGTCAGCGATGACTGGAAGGGAGGCAGGGCGTTTGACGATTCGGCGTGGAAATCGTGCAAAGGCAGCCCCGGCGGCGTGGGTTTCGAGACCGGCGCCGGCTATGAGACGTTGCTCTCTCTCGACCTGCGGTCGCAGATGTATGGATCGGGCAAGAACGATACGTGCTACATCCGCGTGCCATTTACCGCCGATGCGAACACCCTTACCGACGTCAACGGACTGACGTTGAATGTCCGGTATGACGACGGTTTCGTCGCCTACCTCAACGGCAAGGAAGTGGCCCGGCGTAATTTCACCGGCACGCCCGTCTGGAATTCCCACGCCGATGCGGCCCGCGAAGCCAATGTGGCGGATATCGACGAGTCCATCGACGTCACTGGATTCCTCGGCAGTCTGAAGGTCGGAGCCAATATCCTGGCCATTCACGGCATGAACAGCTCCAACACCAGCTCGGACTTGCTCTTCACCGTGGCCCTGGACGCTGTCCTGGTGAAAGTGCAAAGCGCGTCCATTCTCATGGACGCCGGTGTCCCTGCGCGATGAATCTCCTCGCCAGAAACAGTCGAAGACCTGTAGGATTTGCTCGTGGGTCAGTGAGCAGCCCGTGTTGGAGATCGTCAGCTCCACGCAGCCGTTGGCCGGGTCATCGCGACGAATGGTCGAAGCCTTGTGGTTTCTGTCGGGTATCACGATAGCGGCGGGACGATGAGAGAACGATGAGAGGTCTGTCTTGTTTCCCGCGGCGATGTGACGTGCGAATGGGCCGGCGATTCCTCTACCACCGGACGCACAACGCGAGCCCACAGGCATCGCCGGTCATCAGGGGAGCAAGTGATACGTGCCGGTCGCTCTGGTTCGCTTGGGCAATCGCGCCTGTGGCCTCCCATGCCAGGAACCAGCCCAGGAACGCCTGCGAGGTATAGTGGGCGTTGTCATTGACCCGCGACAAGGCGGGCAGTGCCGACGCCGCGTAGAGCAGGTAGCGAGCCAGGGGATTCTCCTCGCACATGCGACCCGCCGTCAGGAAGGGAACCGCGCCGATGAAGGCGTGGCCGCTGACGCCGTTGTTGTCCTGAAAAGGCTGCCAACGCGAACTTCCCTCGGTGGGACGGGACCCGCCGGTCGCCCATTGCGTCACGAGCACCGCAGGGCTTCCGGTCAGATAGGCCCGCGTGGCACGCTCGCCCCAGATGCCGATCGGTGACGTCCGTGTGTCGGAACTGAGTTTGTCGCCCAAGAGGGCGGCGGCAACGGAGATGGGGATCAGGTACTGGCCCTCGCCAAAGGCCTTGGCCACCTCCGACGCATGATCGCCGCCGTCGGTGCGTATGTGTGTCTGGTACCAGTCCTGGATCAACCGGTCGATGTCCGTGTTGGCCATGATCGCCCCGGCGCCAAAAGCGGCGCCCAAATGGAGCAGGCGGCTGGGCGACAGATACAGGTGCTCGTAGTCTTGCTTCACCGTGCCCAGGAACTGCGACGGGCTCGCGAACAAGTCGCCGTCGTTCTGGGCCCCCCGGCCAACCGAAGAAGCCAACAGCAGGCCAAGAAGAGCAACGATACAGGACCACTCGCAACGGCGTTGCGGCGTCATCATTTGTCGGTTTTCCTTTCTCCGCCTTCCGGCGGCAGTGGAGCGCAACCAGTGGCCGGCCACCGGACGAGTCATTCGATCCCTCTATCTACCTGTACCGAACGAAAGATGCAATATCCAATAGCTTGCAATGGCCTGGGGACACCGTTGTTTCGGCAGGCTCCCGGCTCGATGAAGCCCAATCAGAACCGCCAGATCAGACTGAGGCCGTACTGGAGGGTGTTGTTGCGGGGTTCGTACCAGCCGTGGGATGTGGTGGAATCATCGACCCACCAGTACTGAACGAAGGGCGAGAGCGCCAGGTCCGCCGACCGGCCTCTGTGGCGCAGCTCCACGGAGGCCCTGGCCCCGAATCCCGGCCATTGCACGTTCGTCGCATAGCTGCCCCCGCCGACGTTGTAGATTTGGACGCCGGCGAGCAGGGCGTCGAGCTCGCCGCCGAGTCCGACCTGCCAGTGGTCGGCCAGGGCATGGTACGTCTTGAGCCCGAACGGCACGTAGAGGTAGTTGGACTGCCTATCGCCGCCGGCCGCGTCTTGTGTCGAGTCGTCGTTCAGACCCCGGTACGCCAGACCCGCGTAGAATCGCGTGTCCCAGGCGTCGGTTTGCCGGAGCCGGCCCCACAGCAGCCGCAGATTGAAAAGGTAGTCGTGGCTGCCCTCCATCGTGTAGGGCGTCCCGTCCAGGAGCGAGCCCTCGTAGTCGACTTCCCCGACCGCGAATCCGCCCTCCAGCCGAAAGAGCCTTCGTTCGCGATATCGCGTATAGGAGCCGGCCACGCCGTACAAGATGCCGCGGTTCTTCATCACGCCCGGCTCCTCGTACCGCAAATAGGAGATCTCCGGGGCAATCTCCCACCGAGGCGCGGTCAGCGTTTCCTCAGGGTCTGCATTCGCCTTTTGCTCGCCTGCCGCCGTTCCAAGCATGATGCAAACCGCCAACATCTGACACACGCTCATCGTATAACTCCAAAACCGCAGTTCGCGATGACAGGAGAGTGCCCAAATCGTCGAACACGCTCTCTGACCGCCTTCAGAGGCAATTTCGTCCATTCAACCGTAAGACCTTCAAAAATCGCCCGACCCGAATCCCCTCGCGCGGAGACGCCGGGACGCAGGAAATGGAGGACGGCTCCCAGTCGCTACGCTTGCTCTGCATCCGGATGTCCCTTGGTTTCGGCGGCATGGGTCTGCGACTTGGGGCTTTGGATTTCGTTGGTGGAGATCGCGACCCGTTGACGTCTGACAGGGCTATCGACATTGCCATGATCCCCGTGCGATTTCCCCGACCCGGCACTGGACTTCCTTGACGGACCCCGCCGCAATCTGTAGTATGCATACTCGCTCGCAGGGAATTCCGGCGAGTGGTGAACTCTGGCGGCTTCTCGTCTGTAATGGCGGTGACGTGTCCGCGACAACGTGGAGACGGAGAACGCCGGCGCGAACGGCTGTCTTTGGGCGGTTCTGCCGCACAGGGGCTTGGCGCGAGCGTATGTAGCATAGTATACTGGTAGGAATTGTAGGAGATTAGCAGTAATGAAGCTTTCCACCCGGACTCGCTATGGGATGCGAGCGATCATCGAGTTGGCCCAGCATGAGGGCAAGCGGCCCCTTCAACTGAAGGCCATTGCGGATCGTCAGGACATCTCGGTCAAGTACCTCGAGCAGTTGATGAGCTTGCTTCGTTCGGCGGGGTTCGTACGGAGCGTCAGGGGTTCCAAGGGCGGTTATATCCTGGCTCGGCCGGCGGGCGAAATCACGGCCAGTGAGATCTTTCGCTGCCTGGAAGGGCCGGTGACCACGACCGAGTGCGTGGAGGACGAGGACTGCTGCAAGCGGTCCGCCGATTGCGTTGCCCGCGAGCTCTGGATGGAAGTCGAGGCGGCGATCCAGCATGTTCTGAGCTCGACGACGCTGGCGGATGTGGTCAAGAAGGCAAAGGCCCACACATCGGAATACCAGATCTGACGATTTGGAGACGACCATGAGTGCTGTGTTCGAGGACATCGCGGCGGCCGTAGGCCATACCCCGTTGGTTCGGCTCAACAAACTGGGCTCGGGCAAGGCACGGATCCTGGCGAAACTCGAGTCCAAAAACCCCTGCGGCAGTGTCAAGGATCGCATTGCCAAGTACATGATCGAGGCGGCGGAGAGACAGGGGCGGATCACGCCCACGACCGTGCTCGTGGAGCCCACCAGCGGCAACACCGGGATCGGGCTGGCGTTCATTTGTGCCGCCAAGGGCATCCCGTTGGTGCTGTTCATGCCGGAGTCGGCCAGTCTGGAGCGGCGAAAGCTGCTGTCGATCTTCGGCTCGCGGATTATCCTGACGCCGGCTGAACGCGGTATGCCGGGGACCATCGAAAAGGCCGAGCAATTCGTCGCCCGGAACCCGAACGCGATCATGCTCCAGCAGTTCAAGAACCCGGCCAATCCGCTGGCGCACCGGGAGACGACCGGCGAGGAGATCTGGGCCGATACGGACGGCAAAGTGGACATCGTGGTGTCCGGGGTCGGCACCGGCGGCACGCTCACCGGTTGCGGCGAGGTGCTCAAGGAAAGGAACCCGGCGGTCAAGGTCGTGGCGGTCGAACCGAAGGATTCCCCGGTCCTGTCGGGGGGCAAGCCGGGACGCCACAAGATTCAGGGCATCGGCGCGGGCTTCGTTCCCGATGTCCTGAGGGTCGGCCTGATCGACGAGATCATCCAGGTCTCGAACGACGATGCCTTGGAGACCGCCCAGCGGCTGGCGTCCCAGGAAGGCATCCTGTCGGGGATCAGCGCCGGGGCCAATGTCTGGGCGGCCGTGCAACTGTCGAATCGCCCCGAGAACGAGGGCAAAATCATTGTGACTTTCATCTGCGACACGGGCGAGCGCTATATCTCGACCGAATTGTTCGCGAATCTGCCTGAGCCGGAAGTGGCATAGTCAGGCATTTTGTAGAAGTTCAGGTGGGTCCTGGGATGGCAAAGAAAACGTTCACAAACGGCATGCTCGAGAAGCTGGTCGACGAGATCACGGAGACCTACAAGGGCGATTCGGGCATCAACTTCATCGATGCGGCCAACCTGCCCGTGCGCGGACAGATCGTCGAGGTCCTGGAGCTGCTCTTCGAGGTGCTCTTTCCGGGCCACACGGGCAACAAGGTCGTGACGAAAGCGAACGTCCGGTACATCGTCGGCGATCTCCTGAGCCAGATTCAGGTGGAGCTCATGGATCAGATCAATCGCGCGTACCAGTATCAATGCCGGATCAACAACTGCCGGCATTGTGACTGCGGGACGATGGCGGAGAAAGTCGCCGGCGAGCTTCTGGCGGAGCTGCCCGGCATTCGCAGGCGGCTCAAGGGAGACGTGCGTGCGGCCTATGAGGGCGACCCGGCGGCCAAGTCCTACGAGGAAATCGTCATGAGCTACCCTTGCATCACGGCGATTGCCACCTACCGGATCGCGCACGAGTTGTGGATTCGGCAGGTCCCGCTGATCCCGAGGATCATGTCGGAGTGTGCCCACGCCAAAACCGGCATCGATATCCACCCCGGGGCCGAGATCGGCGAGAGTTTTTTCATCGACCATGGCACCGGCGTGGTGATCGGCGAAACCTCTATCATCGGCAACAATGTCAAGATCTACCAGGGTACGACCCTGGGCGCGTTGAGCTTCCGGCGTGACCAGCGTGGCCGGATCCTCAAGGGCGGCAAACGCCACCCGACCATCGAAGACGAGGTGACGATCTACGCCGAGGCCACGATCCTCGGTGACGTGACCATCGGCAAGGGGGCCGTTATCGGTGGCAACACCTGGGTCAAGGAATCGGTTCCGCCCGGCATGACCGTCGCAAGCCCCAACCCCGATCTCATCTACCGAAAGCGCGAAACCGGCCGGAAGAAGAAGGGGTAGCCGTCGTGGAGAGAACGCCGGACCAGAGGCTGATCGACGAGATTCGCGAGCTGCGGGCGAAGCGCAAGGCCATCATCCTTGCGCACAACTACCAGGCGCCGGAGATTCAGGACCTGGCCGACTTCTGCGGCGATTCGCTCGGGCTGAGCATCGAGGCATCGAAGACGGATGGCGAGATCATCGTGTTCTGCGGCGTCCGTTTCATGGCCGAGACGGCCAAGATTCTCTCGCCCCGGAAGACCGTGCTGCTGCCGGACCGAAGGGCGGGATGCCCGATGGCCGACATGATTACGGCCGCGCAGTTGCGCGGCCTCAAGCAAAAGCACCCGGAGGCGCTGGTCGTCTGCTACGTCAACAGCACGGCGGACGTCAAGGCCGAGAGCGACTATTGCTGCACGAGCGCCAATGCGGTGGCCGTGGTGCAGTCATTGCCGAAGGACCGCCAGATCATCTTCGTGCCCGACCAGCACCTGGGCCGGTTCGTCGAGAAGCAGACCGGGAGGGACATGATCCTGTGGCCCGGCTACTGCCCGACGCACGTGTACATTGGCGAAGACGACGTCCGCAAGGCCAGAGAGCAGTACCCGGATGCGGTGGTCATCGCCCATCCGGAGTGTTCCGAGCCCGTGAAGGATCTGGCCGATGCGCTCCTGAGCACGGGCCAGATGATCAAGTTCGTGAAGGGCAGCCCGGCGAAACGCTTCATCGTCGCGACCGAGGTCGGCATGATCCATCCGCTGAAGAAGGCCCGGCCGGACGCCGAGTTCATCCCGGCGAGTTCCCGGGGCGTTTGTCCCAACATGAAGAAGATCACCCTGGAGAAGGTCCTGGCCTCGTTGACCGGCCTGCAATTCCAGATCGAGGTGCCGGAAGACATCCGGCGCAAGGCAGAGCGGTCGTTGCAGCGAATGATCGAGATTCTGCCGGAGAAATGACTGCTATGTGGGAATACACAGACAAACTGAAAGACTACTTCTTCAATCCGCGCAACGTGGGCGAGGTTGAGGATCCGGACGGCGTCGGCGAAGTCGGCTCGCTGGCCTGCGGCGACGCACTGCGGCTGACATTCAAGCTCGACAAGCAGGGCCGGATCGCGGACGCCAAGTTCAAGACCTTCGGCTGCGCCAGCGCCATAGCGACGTCCTCCGTCCTGACGGAGCTGATCAAAGGCAAGACACTCGACGAGGCGATGAAGGTGACGAACCGGGACATCGCCGACTATTTGGGCGGACTGCCGGAGCAGAAGATGCACTGCTCGGTCATGGGCCGGGAGGCGCTCGAAGCGGCGATTGCGAACTATCGCGGCGGCGACAAGACCAAACGCGAGATCGAGGGCAATATCGTTTGCACCTGCTTCGGCGTCACGGACAAGGAGATCGAGCGGGTCGTCCGCGAGAACGACCTGACGACGGTCGAGCAGGTGACCAACTACTGCAAGGCCGGCGGCGGCTGCGGCGGCTGTCACGGCGAGATCGAGAAGATCATCGAGCGGGTGCAGGGCGAGCGGGTGAAGGAGCAGATGCTCCCCCCGCCGCGCAAGGGCGGCAAGCTGACGATGATTCAGAAGATTCAGCTCATCCAGCAGACGATCAACGAGCAGGTCCGGCCGGCCCTGCGGGCTCACGGCGGCAATATCGAGCTGATCGACGTCGAGGGCGACAAGGTGCTCATCGCCTTTCGCGGCATGTGCGCCCAATGCAAGGTCAGCGATTTCACCATGAAAGACGTTGTCGAGGCCAAGCTCCGGGAATTCGTCTCGCCGGACTTATACGTCGAGGAGGATACGGACGGCACAGGCGAAACGCACGAGCACAAGGGATAGGGAATGAAGACCATCTATTTCGATAACAATGCCACGACGCAGGTGGCGGACGAGGTCTATGAGGAGATGCAGCCGTACTTTCGCCGCCTGTACGGCAACCCGTCGAGCATGCACACGTTCGGCGGCCAAGTGGGCATCAAGGTCCGCGAGGCCCGCGAGCAGGTGGCCGGCCTGCTGGGCTGCGACCCCAGCGAGATCATCTTCACCAGTTGCGGCACGGAGAGCGACAGCACGGCGATTCACGGCACACTGGCCGCGACGCCCCACAAACGCAAGGTCATCACGAGCCGTGTGGAGCATCCGGCGGTCCTGGCCGTCTGCCGCGATTTGGAGAGCCGCGGCTACATCGTCGTCGAGCTCGGCGTCGACAAGCTCGGCCGGCTCGATCTGAATGAGCTGGAGCAGCAGCTCGACGACGACACGGCCCTGGTCACGATCATGTACGCCAACAACGAGACCGGCGTGATCTTCCCGATTGAGCAGATCGCCCAGATGGTCACGAGCCGGGGCATCGTCCTTCACACCGACGCCGTGCAGGTCGTCGGTAAGATCCCTTTGAATCTCTCGAAAAGCCCCATCAATCTGCTGAGCCTGTCGGGGCACAAGCTGCACGCCCCCAAGGGCGTCGGCGTGCTCTACGTCAAGAAGGGCACACGGATGTCGCCGTTCCTGCTCGGAGGCCACCAGGAGGGCGGCCGCCGCGCCGGCACCGAGAACGTCCCCGGCATCATCGGCCTGGGCAAGGCGTGCGAACTGGCCGCCCGGCACATGGAGGACGAGAATACGCGGGTGCGGCGCCTGCGGGACAAGCTTGAAAGCGCGCTTCTCGAAACCTGCCCGGACAGCCGCGTCAATGGTGACTCCGAGAGCCGCCTGCCGAACACGACGAACATCAGCTTCGAGTACATCGAAGGGGAGGCGATCCTGCTGCTGCTCGACCGTCACGGCATCTGCGCCAGCAGCGGCTCCGCCTGCACCTCCGGCTCGCTGGAACCCTCGCACGTGCTGCGGGCGATGGGTGTCCCCTTCACCGCCGCCCACGGCTCGATCCGCTTTAGCCTCAGCCGCTACAGCACGGAAGAAGAAGTGGATTTCACCATCGGGAAGACACCCGAGATCATCCGCCGCCTCCGCGAGCTCTCGCCGTTCGTGCAGGCCGGCGCACGTTGACCTGATTGTTGACGACTGGCTCTTCCTCCCGGCCCAGGTGGCACGGTCAGACGCGTTTGACTGTGCTTGCCTTGATGCACTATCTGCTGTTGTTCTCTCATAACCTTCTTCCTGGACGGCAGTTAGCGTGCATTTGTCTGCCCTGGAAATTGGCTTTGTTTTGCATGATTTGCCCCCAGGGCGGTCCCTGTCATTGCGAGCACGACGGAAGAAGCCCCAGCGGCGCGTGCCGTCTGGGGCTCTTCAACATCAGGTCTTCAGGCCGTGCATTGTCGGCGACCGGCGGCCATTCACGGTAGCTGCTCGCTGCTTGCGTCTATTCGCTCTTCACCGGCTCTCTCAGATAGGGAGGCTTATAGGGATCAGAGATATTGTGCACCTTATCGGGAGAGAAGGTGGCGCCGGGACCATGGCACACCTGGCAGGTCTCCACTTCATCGCCGCCGTAGGGGTCGTCCGGGGTCGGATCGTATGTCATCAGCGTGCCGTGGAATTTCGCGTCATCGCTGTCGTGGCACGCCAGGCAAGGCACGCGAGACGGCTCTTGCTTCCACTTCGGATTATCCGCATGACATTTGGTGCAGTTCCGGACATCCTGCGGGAAGATCACATCCTTGAAATAGTCCGCATTCGCGTAGATCTCATTCGAATGTTCCAGGTACTTTCCGAAGTGGACGCCGTGGATTCTCCTGGAGAGGGGCACGGCGCCAAAGCCGCTCCAGCCGTTCGTCGAGGTCCCGCCCTGATTGACGAAAGCGTCGCCCGTGCCGTAATGGGCGTAATCGTGGCAGGCCCTGCAATAATCGGGATCGAACTTCCCGGGATGGATGTTCGCTTCGTACAAGTGCATGATCGAGTCGCCATGACAATCGGTGCAGTTCGTGGCAACCTTTTGCTCTTCCGTGGCCGTACC
>Ga0315286_10004399_pt1 | contig 13522 bp, 13 predicted proteins | sample YL17G10_0_MG_FD_205038 | JGI IMG/M metagenome (GOLD analysis project Ga0315286, IMG submission 205038) | Sediment microbial communities from Yellowstone Lake, YNP, Wyoming, USA - YL17G10_0 | ecosystem: Environmental > Aquatic > Freshwater > Lake > Sediment | place: USA: Wyoming | collected... | reverse complement strand
TTCAATCTCTTTGACTATACAAACAAAGTGGCGATGGATAATGCTGCGCACCCCTTGTTTATCTATAATTTCGGAACTGGCAATGATTTTTCTCTTTTTATCTGACGACATAAGATTCTTGAAAAGTAGGTCGCGCATCAAAACTCCTTTAATCTGTGTAATCTTTTTTTTAAATCTGTGTAATCTGTGGTAAAAAAAGCCGGGTTGCTCTTATTATTAGATTCCTCCCAATTCTTTCAGCAACCCGGCCATCCCCTCACCTTCGTGGCTGGCGGGGACTCTATTGGCTTTTGACCCTAATTATCCGGGCCTTGCTATTCTCGGGAGATAACAACACACTTTTATAAACTATTTTCCCGACCAATCGTCTAAATTATCCCAGTCGGGATCCCGACACCTTACAGGTAAAATATAACATATAGGTTATGTCGGGACAAGCCAATAACGGCATTTTACGAAAGCGCTTTCAAATTCGCAGACGCTGGAGATTGGTTAACGAAGCAGCTACAATTTACGGAGCTCTGGAAGAGCGACGTAAATTGTCTGCTCATTTGAGGCGGGATTCTTTTCCTTGGAATAATCTCTTGAGGTTAGATTTGTGGCGCAAGGTGATGAATATAGCGAGGATAATGCTTAGAAAAATCCAGGCAGGATACTGTTAAAACCTGAAAGGCTAAATCACAAGGGATAGTTCGTGGTTAAAACTTATCAAACGACAAAAGAGTTTTTGATTGATTCGCGTTTATTTATTGCCCAAAACAATAAAGGTAACCACCTTGTGCATGCACATAAACTTTTCCATTATATACCGATGGGGTAGCATAATTACCGACATTACAACTAACAGAATAACTCCATTTTATGCTTCCGGAATTAGCATCCAAGGCATAAAATTTACCACCGCCCCCTGCAAATACCAGTCCATTAGATACAATTGGAACTCCTGCGGCAAAACCACCCAAAGCAGTCCATTTTACTGCTCCAGTGTTAGCATCAAAAGCGTAAAGTATGCTCCCTTTTGCTCCTGTTGCAAAGACTAAGCCGTTACCTAAAGCCGGGGCAGAAAAGCTTGAACTGCTATAATTATTCTGCCATTTTACAGTTCCGGCATTGGCATCGAGTGCTAAGATGCCGCACGGGGTACTTCCTATCCCGAAAACACCCGTATAAAGAATTCCATTTGCTACTGCAGGTGTTCCCGTGGCGTTTTGATTCGACAGCGCATATATCCATTTCACACTTCCGCTACTTGCATTAATCGCATATATTTTTCCATTTACGCTCCCAATAGTAACATCACCGAAATATATCACATTATTAAAAATTGCTATTGACTCCCCTATTTCTGCCGCAGCAACATAGGTCCATTTTAATGCTCCGGTATTAGCATCTAATGCGTATAGGGTTTTATATGCCGTGAAGTAAACAATATTGTTCAATACTGCGGGCGAAGAAACAGAGTTAGAGATACCGGTATTATATTTCCATTTTAAACTTCCGGTATTAGCATCAAGCGCATAAAGCACGCCGGCTGAACCAAAATATACCATACCAGAAGCAACTGCCGGTGGCGCATCAATGCCTCCAGCTACTACGGAATAACTCCATTTAAAAGCGCCGGTGCTAGCATCAAGAGCGCAAAGCTTACCAGTAAAAGTGCTCACATCAAAAACTTTAACATAAAGAATGTTATTCGCGACCACAGGCGAACAAGGCACGGTGTCGGGGGTAGCATAGCTCCACCTTAAGTTCAAAGGTAATGCGGTTGGCCCGTTAGGATAGTTTCCTGTTCTGCCTAAATCGTATTTCCACATTGTGCCATCAGAAGAATTATTGCTGCCAGTAAAATTTGAGGGATTACTTGCTTTATTTGCCACATATACCACAACTTGAATTACTCCGCTGGCAACACCCGAGGGCACATAAACCTTAATCTGGGTATTAGTCCAAGAGGCATAACTGGTGGCTTTAATTGTGCCGAAATTTAGGTAACTGCTGCCTTGCGTATCCCCGAACCCAAGGCCGGTTATAGTCACTAAGATGCCGGCGCTGCCTGAAGCAGGGCTGATAGTTGTAACATAAGGAGCAGTGATTACCTGAATTGCATAGTTAGTCGATGGGTTAGCTGTACCATAAACACCAAGGTGAAATACCCCGCCGAGGCTGTTTCCGTACCATACCTTATCCACGGTTAAGCCCGTATTTTTACTACTCGTCCTAAGATTAAAGCTGTTATCAAGAAGATACACGTCTGCGTTGCCGGTTGAAGGAGAAAGAATCGCGCAATATCCTTTGTTCGCTGTAGCGCTGAAGCCATACCACTGTGTCTGTGTATAAGGCGCGTTGTCCGAACTGGGAGAAACATCCACGAGAAGCCGTGTTTCCAGGGCTGCCTGTAATGGCGCGATAAAACTAAAACAGAATATTGTGCTGGCGATAAAAAGCGCTGCGATTAACACACATTTCTTTAACATCTTAGCCTCCCTTGCCTTATTAGGCAGAAAAAATGCTGCAAAATAAAAAAAAACTAAACCCTATAACTTTACCGCCTTATTTGGTTTAGTCTTTATCGTTTGGAACATAGTTCTTTTACCATCCTGTTCCGTGGCATAGAACGAAGTAAGTTTAACATATAATTCATTGATTTTCAAGGTCTTTTTTATTTTTGATTTTTTGTTTTTCAAAAAATGGGGGCGGGGGCTCCTTAAAACAAACGCTTTTCTTTGCCTTGAAAGATTCTCTTAAGGTTGGCGCGATGACGCAAGAGGATAAATATAGCGAGGATAATGCTTAGAAAAACCAAGGCAGGAGATTGCTTGAAGAGGACGGTGTATATAGGTAAAGATATACCTGTAAGAATAGAAGCTACAGAAACAATCCGGGTGATCATAAATACTCCCAGCCAAGTCAAAATGGCTAAACCCAATATTACCTTTAAACCGCCTATCTTAACCGCTAAGCCTAATAATACGCCAAAGGTAGTGGCTACACCTTTGCCGCCTTTAAATCTTAAAAATATCGTCCAATTATGACCAGAGATACAACTTAAACCTAAAATAATCCGTAGCGTTTCCTCGGAAAGGCCTGCAATTCTTAAAGCCATAAAATCTCCTAAAAAGACAACCGCTAAAAAGCCTTTAAGAATATCCAGGGCCAATACCGTCATCCCTGCGGGTTTACCTAATACGCGCATGGCATTAGTGGCACCGACATTACCCGAGCCAAATTTACGGATATCTATACCTTTTAATACCCAGCCAAATATATAAGCCGTAGGTATAGAACCAATAAAATAACTGACTATGATTCCGATGATTAAAATCACTAGTTCATCCTATACGCTAATGACCGCTAATTTTGGGCTAATGCCCGCTAATATTCCTAGATGACTCAAACACCCTTCTTCTTATATCTATCTTATAACCACCAAAGTTTACAAGATAACCCAGCTTATAATTTGTACCTTTTAAATAATAATATAACTGAGCTTCATATAACTTAGGTATTATGTCCGCAGCTTTTACCTCGATAATAACCTTTTTATCGACTATAAAGTCTGGGGTATAATAACCTGCTATATCTCCCTTATATTTTATACAAATTCTCTTTTCTTCTTCGCAAAGGATATCACGCAGAGCAAATTCTATAGAAAGAGCTTTATGATATATTGATTCTTTAAATCCGGGGCCTAGCTTATTATATACTTCATAAAAACACCCAACTATTTTATAAGCGAGTTCTTTATAGATAAGGTCATTAACTATACGTTTCTCCATATGGATTAGCGGCAATTAGCGTTCTTATGGTTAAAGTCACGTATTTCATTACTATACGCTAATGACCGCTAATTTTAGGCTAATATCCGCTAATAAAATTAGCGGCAATTAGCGTTCTTAAATTAGCGGCCATTAGCGCTTTTATGAGAATTATCCAGGGCATATAAAATCTTAAAACCTCTCATTACGTAATCTATTCCGGAAATAACCGTAAAAAATACGGCTATCCACCAGAGAATACAGGAAAAACGCCATTGCATCAACACAGCCATAACTGATGACATCTGGAAGATGGTGGTAAGTTTTCCCCATCGCGTAGGATAAATATCGATATTTTGTTTAACCATATAAACCACCACCGCACCTAACAAAATCAACGCATCCCTGCTTACTACAATAAGAGTAACCCAAAGAGGAAATCTTACGCCCATGGGAAACTCATCAATTAAATAAAGGCAGATGAACGCGCTCACCAGAAGCAACTTATCTCCCAAGGGGTCCAAAACCAGGCCCGCCTTGGATTGCTGCTTTGAAATCCTGGCAATATAACCATCTACCGCATCTGAGATGACTGCCAGGAAAAAAATTCCCAAGGCCACAAATCTCAAATAATCTCTTTGGGGAGAATAATAAACTAAGCTGGCAATAAAAAACGGGACGCTTAAGATTCTAAAGGTGGAAATCTTATTCGCAAAGTTCATTCGTCGCTTGCGCTCCTCATACGCTAATGACCGCTAATTTTTATCGCTAATGACCGCTAATTTATTAGCGGAAATTAGTGCTTTTACATTAGCGGTAATTAGCGTCTCATTTTATAATCCTAATCCGCTGGGGCGGCCAATAAATCAACACGGCCTCGCCTAAAATATTCTTACGCGGCACAAACCCCCAATATCGGCTATCCTGCGAAGAGGCAGAGTTATCGCCTAAAACAAAAAAATTATCTGCCGGGACAACGATTTTCTGCCCCTCTTGCGCATATATTCCCCGATTATAATAGTATCTTGAACTAAATAAAGGATCCAGCAACGGCTGATCGTTAATATAAATTGTCCCGTTCTTAATCTCTACGGTTTCGCCGGGTAAGGCAATCAGCCTCTTAATAAAATCCTTTTTAGCGTCCTCGGGATAAATAAAAACAATTACATCTCCCTTTTTAGGCTGCTTCACTGCCGGTAATCTTAAATCGGTAAAAGGAATTTTTGCGCCATAGACAAATTTACTCACTAAAATTACGTCTCCTTCTAAAAGTGTGGAACGCATGGAACCCGTGGGGATCTTAAATGCCTGTATTACAAAAGCGCGAATTATCATTGCCAGGATAAAGGCAATGATAATTGATTCAATCCATTCTCGAAGTACTGATTTTCTTCTGGTGCTCATATTTTTAATACCTCCAAAAATGCCTCCTGGGGAATTTCGACTTTACCAAATTGCTTCAGCCGTTTTTTACCTTGTTTTTGCCCTTCCCAGAGTTTACGCTTACGGGTAATATCGCCTCCATAGCATTTGGCAGTAACGTGTTTTCCTAAAGGCCTTAATTTTTCTGAAGCCAGAATCTGGCTGCCCACTGCTACCTGAATAGTAACCTCAAATAACTGCCGGGGGATTAACTCTTTAAGCCTTAAGGCCAAAGCCTGGGCCTTAGATAAAACTTTATCTTTGTGCATTAAAGAGGAAAACGCGTCACAGATTACACCGTTAAACAGCACATCTAATTTAGCTAATTTTGTGGGTAGATAATCTTTGAACTCATAGTCTAAAGAGCCGTATCCCTTGGTTAAGGATTTAATCCGGTCATAAAAATCCACGATGATTTCCGAAAGCGGTATATCAAAGATTAATTTTACCCTGTCTTCCCCCAGATATTCATTCGACTGAAAGATACCCCGGCGGGATTTAGTCAATTCGCATACCGGCTCTATGGTATCAACCGGTATAATCATTAATAAACTCACATAAGGCTCAAGCGCTTCTTGAATATCCTGCTGAGTCGGAAGTTTTAACGGAGTATCTACCTCTATGTTCTCGCCATTTTTCTTTCTAATCCGATATACTACATTGGGTACGGTTAAGATTAAATTTAAATCGTACTCTCTTTCCAGGCGTTCCTGGACTATCTCCATATGCAAAAGCCCTAAAAATCCACAGCGAAAACCTGAACCAAAAGACTGGGAATTCTCCGGCTCAAAGACAAAAGAGGCGTCGGATAATTTAAGTTTATCCATGGCATCGCGCAAATTGGGAAAATCTCCTGGGTTTACCGGATAAATACCACAGAATACCAGGGGTTTCAAAGTACGGTATCCTGGCAAAGGGCTTTCACAAGGCCTTTTCACCGCGGTCAGGGTGTCGCCGATGATAATCTCTCGCGGGTCACGGATATTAGCGGTTAAATAGCCAACCTCGCCGCAGGATAAACTTTCTACTTTAAAATATTTTAAATCTTTCAATACCCCCAGTTCTTCTATTTTATAGGCCTGCCCTTTTTGCATAAGTTTTATCTGTATATGCGCGTCAATTCTACCATCCATAATCCGGACAAAAACTACCACCCCTTTAAAGGTATCAAAACGACAGTCAAACACCAGTGCCTTTAAGGAGTGCGTATCTTCACCCGAGGGGGGCGGGATAACCTTAATAATACGCTCCAATATATCCTCAATACCAATACCTTCTTTGGCGGAAGCTAGAATGATATCTTCTTCTTTAAAGCCCAATATACCCGCAAGCTGCCTTTTAACCCGTGGTATATCGGCATTGGCAAGGTCAATTTTATTTATCACCGGTACAATCACGAGTTCGTTCTCGCGGGCAAGATTATAATTAGCTACGGTCTGGGCTTCTATGCCCTGGCCAGCATCCACCACTAAAACTGCGCCTTCGCAAGCCGCCAGAGATTTAGAAACCTCATAGGTAAAATCTACGTGGCCAGGCGTATCAATAAGATTCAGGATGTAATCCCGGCCATCACGAGCGCGATAGGATAATCTCACCATGGATGCTTTAATGGTAATACCGCGCTCCCTCTCTAAATCCATATCATCTAATTGTTGGTCGCGCTTATGCCTCTTATCTACTGCCCCGGTTAATTCTAATATCCTATCTGCCAAAGTAGATTTACCATGGTCGATGTGGGCAATTATACTGAAATTACGAATAAGAGATTTATCCATATGTTTGCGCGTTGTCGCGTTGTCGCGTTAAACACGTAAACGCGCTAACGCGATAACAAAGTTTTAGTTTTTCGCTAAAATATTTTTTAAAACAGTACCGACTACTTCCTCAACTGTCATATTCGTCGTATCAACATAAACCGCATCATCGGCTTTCTTCAGGGGTGCAAATTCTCGGGTAGAATCGATAGTATCGCGATTATGCAAGTCATCCTCAACACCTTTTAAGGTAATGCTCTGGCCCAATCCTTTTAGCTCTTGGTATCTACGCTTAACCCTTTCCTTGAAATTAGCATCGATATAGAATTTCTTATCGGCGGCGGGAAAAACTACGGTTCCGATATCGCGGCCGTCTAAGACGCTATCTCTCTGGTTACCTAATCTTCTCTGCAGCCCCAGCATTATTTCTCTTACTTCTTTTATCCTGGCAATATCCGAGACTAACTTAGTTATGCGGGGCTGCCTTATTTCATCAGTAACATCTCCGCCGTCTAAAAATACACTCAAAGAACCGTTTTGATTATTCCTTAAATTAATCTGGCTGTTACGGGCCATCTCAATAACTAAAGGGGTATCTTTAATATCGATTTTTTCTTTAATCGCCTTTAAGGTCAATGCCCGGTACATTGCTCCGGTGTCGATATAAAGAGAGCCCAATTTATGGGCTATTATTTTGGCAACCGTGCTCTTACCTGCGCCAGCAGGACCGTCGATGGCAATAATCATCCCTTTATTTTCCCCCTATACACCTACGCGGTGAAATGGAGGTTTAGTGATTTAATCTATTGCGCTTTTTTTTCGCCTCTTTTATAATTTTATTTAATAATTTTTTATCTTTTCTTTGAATGGCAGATTTTATCCGGGATAGATTATTTTGGAATAATTCTATTGATTTTAATATATTTTTTTGATTGCTTAAAAAGATATCGCACCAAATCTCGCTATCAGAAGCGGCAATCCGCGTTGTATCCTTTAAACCAGAAGAAGCCAGTCTTAAATATTCTTTAGGTATAATGTCGATTAAAGAAAAGGCGGCCAGATGCGGGAGGTGGCTGACAAAAGATAAAATCTTATCATGGGCATCGGGAGCCAAAAAGGCCACTCTTGCACCCAGCTCGCTCCATAATCTTTTTATCTTTTCTAAGGCTTCCTGGTCTGTATTTTTTGTAGGGGTCAATATACATAGAGAACCTTTGATTATGCCGGGATTGGCATTGACTACGCCCCGTTTTTCTGAACCCGCTAAAGGATGGCTGCCAATATACCGTGGAAAAATTCTTTCTAATTTAGAAACTATTTCTCGCTTTGTGCTTCCCACATCGCTGACTATACAGCCTTTTTTAACGAAGGGGTAAATTTTAGCTGCTAAATTTATTATGGTGTCTACGGGTGTAGCCAAAATGACTAAATCCGCATCCTTAATAATATTTAATTCTTGCGCGCCTTTATCAATTGCTCTGATTTTCCTGGCTAATAATAAAGTTTTCTTATGGCGGCTAACGCCCACTATCTCCAGGGCAAGTCGTTTCCTTTTGATGGCCAAAGCCAGAGAACCTCCGATTAACCCTACTCCTATAATTGCAACTTTATTGAATAACCTCATTTATTGGTTAACCCTCCTAAATCTCTCTTCCTATTGCCTTGGCTAAAACTTTTAATTCCTCCATCATCTGAGCAAAATTAGAAGGTAAAAGCGATTGCGCGCCATCAGAGCTAGCATCTTCAGGATGGGTATGCACCTCCACAATCAAACCATCGGCACCACAGGCAACAGCTGCCCTGGAAAGTGGCAATACCAAACCCCATTTACCCGCGGCATGGGAAGGGTCAACAATTATCGGCAGATGCGAAAGCTGCTTTACGCTGGGCACAGCACTTATATCTAAGGTATTGCGGGTGGAATCTTCAAATGTCCTTATCCCCCGTTCACAGAGTATCACATTAAAATTCCCGCCCGACAATATGTATTCGGCAGACATCAGTAATTCCTTAACCGTACAAGACAATCCCCGTTTTAATAAAACTGGCTTCTTGGCCAGGCCTACTTCTTTTAAGAGATTAAAATTCTGCATATTCCTGGCGCCAATCTGTAAAATATCTATATATCGAGCGACTAACTCTACATCCCGAGGATCCATTACCTCGCTCACCGTCACTAAACCCAATTCCTGGCCCACTTGACTTAAATATTTTAACCCCTCTTCGCCTAAACCCTGAAAACTATAAGGTGAAGTACGCGGTTTAAACGCACCACCGCGCAAAACTGTCGCCCCTGCCTTTTTTACTGAAGTGGCGATTTCACGCAAGGTCTCCAAATTCTCAACCGCGCAAGGGCCAGCCATCACCGTTATTCTTTTTCCGCCGATTTTTACCCCTTTACCCACATCAATCACTGAATCCCGCGGCTGGAATTCTCGCGAAACGAGTTTATACGGCGCCAAAACCGGCATCACCTTTTCTACGCCCGGAAAAACCTCTAAAGGCGTAACCCCGAGTATATCTTCAGGGCCGATTACCCCAATGATGGTGCGCTCTGTTCCTTTAGAAACATGCGGCTTAAGCCCTAACTTCTGCACCTTATCAATAATATGATTTATTTGTTCTTCGGTAGCATCAGGCCTTAAAACGATAATCATCTTTCCCTCACTTGGTTCGGGAGAAACCAGATTACAGAGCACAGATTACAGAAAAAGATTTTTCTGGTTTCTGTACTCTGTTTTCTGTTCTCTCTATAATACTTTTTTTAATGCCTTAATGAATCTCTCATTTTCCTTTTTTGTTCCAATTGTTACTCTGATAAAATTTTTCAGGCCATACTGTTTCATATCCCGAACAATAACGCCGTATTTAAGCATATCTTTGAATACTGCCACGCCGTCTTTTCCGGCATCAATAAGGATAAAATTAGCCGCGCTGGGGACATAAGCTATACCCAGCCTGGTCAGGCAATCATAAAGATAATTCTTACCCTCTAGAATAACCGCTCTCGTCTTGCGCAAAAACTTTTTATCATCCAATGCTGCGGTTGCCGCTGCCTGGGCTAATAAATTGACGTTAAAAGGCTGCCGCACCCTTTCCATATAAGAAACAAATTCCGGCCTGGCTATAGCATAGCCTACCCTTAACCCTGCCAGGCCATAGGCCTTAGAGAATGTCTTTAAGACAATGATGTTTTTATTGTTAACATATTTCAAGCCGTTTGGGAAATCATCTACATCAATAAATGTATCGTATGCCTCATCTAAAACCACTAATACATTATCCGGTAAATCGCGCAGGAAATCTTCAATTTCTAACTTTGTGACATATGTTCCCGTAGGATTATTAGGATTGGCGATAAAGATTAACTTGGTCTTTTTATCTATCTTTTTCTTAATTGCCTCTAAATCATACTTAAAATATTTTAGGGGAGCGGTGATGAGCCTGCGGCCATTGACCTGGGAAATAATTTCATACTCTAAGAATGTAGTCTCTGCGGTAATAATATTTTCGTCTTCCTCTACAAAGGTCTTGATAATAATATCAATCAGCTCATCCGAACCATTACCCAGAATAATATTCGAGGCCTGAATGCCCAAAAAGCTGGCTAGTTTTCTTTTTAAGTAAAAGCCTTGGCTATCCGGATAGCGATTTATTCCCGATAAATTCTTCTTTATCGCTTCGGCTGCTTTAGGCGAACCCCCTAAAGGATTCTCATTAGAGGCGAGTTTAATCACCTTTTTTAAGCCCAACTGCCGCTTAGTCTCCTCTATGGGCTTACCTGCCTGGTAAGGCGCTATATTCAAAATGTTTTTTCTGACTAATTCTTTACTCAACTCATTCTCCAATTGGATACGACCCCAAAATTTTCAAAAAAGTACACTGATTTTCTAATTCTAGAAGTGCCTTTTTTACCCGCGGTTCATCCCAATGGCCTTCCAAATCCACAAAGAAATAATAATCCCAGGCCTTTTTCTTGGAAGGCCGCGATTCAATTTTGGTGAGATTAATCCCATTTTTTCTGAAAGGGACCAGCATATCATGCAAAGCACCCACTCTGTCTTTTATGGAAAACATCACTGAGGTCTTATCGCAGCCGGTCTTGGGCACATCTGTCTTACCGATTACCAAAAACCGGGTAACATTATGGGGTGAATCTTCGATATCAGAAGCCAAGACTTTTAATTTATAGACCATGCCGGCTAAAGTAGAAGCGATACAGGCGCTGTATTTTTCTTTTTTCGCAATTTGCGCTGCCCGCGTAGTGCTGGATACCTCGATTCTCTCCGCGTGCGGCAGATTCTCCCGCAGCCAGATGCGGCATTGGCCAAAAACCTGGGGATTGGAGTAAATGCGCTTTACCTTATCTTTAGCGCAATTTGCCAGCAGATTATGCGCGACATCCAGGATTATCTGGCTGCAAATCTTTAAATCCGCATCCACCAACATATCCAAGGTATGGCTGACTGCTCCTTCGATAGAATTCTCTATGGGTACCACGCCGTAATCCGCCGCATCTCTTTCTACTTCTAAGAAGACATCAGCGATACTATCCAAAGGCACATATTCCACCTGCGAACCAAATCTCTTTAAGGCCGCTAAATGCGTGAAACTTGCCTGGGGCCCAAGATAGGCAATCTTAAGTGGTTTCTTTAGAGCAAGGCTACAAGACATAATCTCGCGGTATATCGCCTCCAGCGCGCCGGCGGTTAACGGGCCTTTATTCACAGCGGATATTCTCCTTAACACTTCTCTCTCGCGTTCCGGAGAATAAATACTCTTACCCATTTTTAGTTTCAAATTGGTGACGCCTAATGTAACTTTAGCGCGCATATTTAAAAGCTGGATTATCTTTTTATCTATACTGTCAATTTGTTTGCGCAGGTTTGCTAGATTCATGCATCACCTCCGTGGTTATTTTTTTGAATTCTTCCATCTTGGGTAATTCCTCTAAAGATTTTAAACCAAAATATTCCAAAAATTGCCGCGTCGTGCCAAATACAAAAGGCCTTCCCGGTGCCTTTCTTCGGCCGGCAATGCGGATAAGATTTTTATCCAAAAGATGCTTAACCACACCATCAACATTCACATTCCTTAAAGACTCTATCTCCAGCCTGGTCACTGGTTGTTTATAGGCGATGATGGCTAATGTCTCTAATGCCGGCCGGGATAGTCTTTCTACGTGGCGTTCTTTATATAATTTCTTTAGAAATGACGCAAAGACAGATGCGGTAATCATTTGAAAACCGCCGGCTATCTCCGTAATGCGCATGCCGCGATTAGCTAATTCATATTCAGACCTTAATTCTTCTAAGACGCCGCGAATTTGGTCTGTCTCTAAGCTATCTAAGACATTCTTTATTTGCTCTAAAGTCAAGGGTTTCTCGCTGGCAAAAAGCAATGCCTCAATTACTGCCTTTACGTTATCGTCTGACATATTTAACTATTAGCTCTCAGCTCTCAGCTGAAAACTGACGACTGAAAGCTAACAAATCCTTACAAATATTGGTTAGTTAATTTTTTTCTGTTTATAAACTTCGTTTAATAACTCTTCGGTTGTCTCTATATCCGGCGACCTTTCCAGGGCCTTCTTAATCATATTTAAAGCCTCTGACTTTTTATACTCTAACTGTGCCAGCACTGCCACGGCCTCTTCTTCAATATCCCTGGTTTTCGTTTCGCGCTCTTTTACCATGGTATCCTGTATAAGGCAAAACTTACCTACCTTGCGCTGGAGCTTGGCGATAACCTCCTTTGCCCGTTGCTGGCCTATGCCCGGAAGAGACCTTAAAAAATTTGCGTCTGCCTCATCAATCGCCCGGGCAATCTGTGAAATAGGTTTATTTAAGGCCTTAAGCGCGGCGCGCGGGCCGATACCAGAAACCGTAATAAAGACCTCAAAGAATTCTTTTTCTACTTCATTTAAAAAACCAATTAATATCGGCGTACTCTTGGACGGCTCAACCTGGAGATAATGATAAGTGATAAGGCCAACCCTGCCATCACCGGTGATACTTTCATCTAATCGCTCTCTCACGGTTGCCGGAAGCAATACCTCATAACAAATACCATTAACATCAACGATTAAATAATTTGCGCCTTTTTCAATTACCTTGCCCGATATTCTCGCTATCATATTAAATGAGCGCATAACTTATGGAGCAGCTATTTTATTTTGCTCCGACATAAGTTATTTGTGCCTTACTTATATAACTATGGGCGATAGCCAGCGCTAAAGCATCAGTCACATCAGTATATTTAGGCAGACTCTTTAAATTAAGCAGGTTTGCTACCATTCTCTGGACCTGATATTTTGAGCCTAAACCGCAGCCCAATACCGCCTTCTTCATCCTTGTTGCCGCATACTCCACTAAAGGGATATTGCATCTGGAACAAACCAGGCAAATTACACCGCGCGCCTGGCCTAAAATATATGCGGTGGTAGGATGACGGTAATGTACATATAGTTTTTCCAGAACCAGCACATCTGGCTTGGTATCTTGAATTAACTTTTCTATAGCCCGATATAGCTTGTTTAAGCGCTTTGGCACTGTCTCTTTAGGGGAAGTCTGCACTACCCCTGCTTCTATC
>Ga0315286_10004398_pt1 | contig 13522 bp, 10 predicted proteins | sample YL17G10_0_MG_FD_205038 | JGI IMG/M metagenome (GOLD analysis project Ga0315286, IMG submission 205038) | Sediment microbial communities from Yellowstone Lake, YNP, Wyoming, USA - YL17G10_0 | ecosystem: Environmental > Aquatic > Freshwater > Lake > Sediment | place: USA: Wyoming | collected... | reverse complement strand
CGGCGTTGTGGTTGCCGTTGCTGCTCAGCCCCAGAGCGGATATCAATATCAATTGGGGGCAAACGACGTGGTCCGTGTCCAGGTGTTCGGGGAAGAAGACCTCACGGTCGAAAGCAAAGTGGGGGGGGGCGACGGCACCATCAATTTCCCGCTACTTGGCTCGGTCCCCATTGCCGGGAAAACCGTCAAGGAATTGCAAGAATACCTGGCAAGCCGGTTGGCAGAGGGCTATGTGCGGTCGCCGAAGGTGACGGTCTTGATGGTGCGCTACCGCAACTTCTACATGCACGGGGAAGTGAAGACGCCGGGCGGCTATCCCTATGAAGCAGGGCTGACGGTGCAGAAGGCCATCAGCCTGGCCGGCGGCTTCACCGAGAAAGCCGAGACCAGGAAAATCGCCGCAACCCGGGTTGTTGGAGATCGGACCGACACGGTGATCCTGGGCATGGAGGCTCCCATCTTGCCCGATGACATCCTCGCTGTCGGGCTAATGCAAAAATTCTATGTGAGCGGGGAGGTGAAGACGCCGGGCCGCTACCCCTACGAGACGGGGCTCACCGTCCAGAAGGCCCTATCCATGGCAGGCGGGTTGACCGAACGCGCAGACCTGGCCGGCATCAAGCTCACCCGGTTCAAGGAAGCCGGCGTCGAGACGGAAGCCGTCGCACAGGAGACCCTGGTGCTGCCGGACGATATGCTCGCAGTCGAGGGCCTGAATCAGCGGCAGAAGTTTTATATATCGGGCGAGGTCAGGACCCCAGGCCGGTATTTCTATGAGCCAGGAATCACCATCCAGAAAGCGCTGACGATGGCCGGCGGGTTCACGGAGAAGGCGGACAAGGCCGAGATAAAAGTGACGCGGCTCAACGGAAACACTGTTGAATCGATGGTGCTGGAGGCGGACGCAGTCGTCATGCCGGACGATCTGCTCGTCGTCGTGCAAGCCAAAAAAATCTATGTCAACGGCGAAGTGAGGTTATCGGGTGTCTTTCCTTTTGAGAAGGGACTGACGGTGCATAAAGCCATCACGATGGCCGGCGGGTTTACCGACAAGGCGGCCAAGACATCGACGAAGGTGCTCCGCAGCATCAACGGACAGGAGCACACGGTCGAAGTCACACTCGATGCGCCGGTTCTGCCCGAAGATATCATCGTGGTGCCGCAACGCTTCTTCTAAGAAACCGGGTCTTCGCACCCATATGTGCCCTGATTGCCCGGCAACTCAATAGGTGGGTGGAGTCCAGCGTATATCTGGCCATGTCACTGACGCCAGGGCTCTATATTATAAGAGAGGGTGAGTAGATGGTACGGACATCAATACTTGGCATTTCAGCTTATTACCACGATAGCGCCGCGTGCCTGGTGCAGGACGGCGAGATTGTGGCGGCGGCACAAGAAGAGCGGTTTACACGCAAGAAGCACGATCCGGGATTCCCGCGCCGAGCGGTTGAGTATTGTCTGAGCCAGGCTGGGATTGGCGTCGAGGATCTGAAATATGTCGTGTTTTATGACAAGCCGCTGATCAAGTTTGAGCGGTTGTTGGAAACCTACCTGGGATTCGCGCCCAAAGGAATCCAATCGTTCCTGACGGCCATGCCGGTGTGGTTGAAAGAGAAACTCCTGCTGCGAAACTTGCTGCAAAAAGAAGTGTTGGCCTGCGCGAAGGGCCTCGACAAATCCGCATTGCCGGAGTTTCTCTTCGGCGAGCATCACGAGTCCCACGCCGCGTCAGCCTTCTATCCGTCACCCTATGAACGGGCCGGGGTGCTCTGCATGGACGGGGTCGGGGAGTGGGCCACCACCTCGGCTTGGCTGGGGGAGGGCCATACACTGACCCCGCTGTGGGATATTCCGTTTCCTCACTCGATCGGTCTCCTGTATTCCGCCTTCACCTATTATACGGGGTTCAAGGTCAACTCCGGTGAATACAAAGTCATGGGGTTGGCTCCGTACGGAGAGCCCAAGTACGTCAAGGCCATTTACGAACATCTTCTCGATCTCAAGCCGGACGGCACGTTCAGAATGAACATGGAGTATTTCAACTATTGCACCGGCTTGACCATGACGAGCCGCAAGTTTGACGACGTGTTCGGGGGCCCCCCTCGCAAGGCCGAGTCGAAGTTCGGTCAGCGCGAAATGGATTTGGCGCGGTCGATTCAAGAAGTAACCGAGGAGGTCATGCTGAGGCTGTCGCGCACGATGCACCGTGAAACCGGCGTGGACTATCTCTGCTTAGCCGGTGGGGTCGCGCTCAATTGTGTCGGAAACGGGAGGCTGCTCCGAGAGGGACCGTTTAAGGGGATTTGGATTCAGCCGGCCGCCGGCGATGCAGGTGGGGCGTTAGGTGCGGCACTGAGTGCCTGGCATCAGTATGAGAACAAGCCCAGGACTGCAGACAATATCCACGACCACATGAAGGGGAGCTATCTGGGGCCGGCACACAGCAATGAGGAGGTCGAAGCCAGGCTGAAGACCCTTGGAGCTGTATATCGTCGGATTGATGAGCAGGAGTTGTATGGGCGGGTGGCCGATGAACTAGTGGCGGGAAAAGTCGTGGGGTGGCATCAGGGGCGGATGGAGTTCGGGCCGCGCTCGCTTGGCGGGCGCAGCATTCTCGGGGATGCGCGGAACACGAACATGCAGTCCGTGTTGAACCTCAAGATTAAGTATCGTGAGTCGTTCAGACCCTTTGCGCCGTCCGTGTTGAGAGAGCGGGTATCGGACTATTTCCAGATGAACTGCGACAGTCCCTATATGCTCCTCGTGGCTCCGGTCCTCGGAAAACGACGACTGCCGTTCGACTCGGGCCAGAAAGAACTCTGGGGGATCGATTTGCTCAATGTGCCGCGCTCGGATATCCCCGCCGTCACGCACATCGACTACTCGGCCCGAGTGCAGACGGTGCACGAGGAGACGAACCCTCGGTACTACCAGTTGCTCAAGGCGTTTGAGGCAAAGACGGGGTATGCCACCTGCGTGAATACGTCGTTCAACGTGCGGGGCGAGCCCATTGTCTGCACGCCGGAAGATGCCTATCGCTGCTTCATGCGGACGGAGATGGATGTCCTGGTGATCGAGAATTATGTGCTGAAGAAAGAGGATCAGAAGCCCCTTGAAGGGGATTCGGATTGGAAGAAAGAATTCGCGCTCGACTAGCTGAACGGGGGAGAGGGACCATGGATCACGCAGCCACACGCAAAGAGTTACGTCAGTTCGGATTGTTAGTCGGTGCGGTCTTTACCGTGATGGGCCTTTGGCCGCTCGTCTTTCGCGGGGAGCCGTTGCGCCTGTGGGCGATTGGCCCAGGCGGGCTCCTCATCGTGTTGGGCGCCATTCTTCCCCAGGTCTTGGCTCCAATCCACAAAGGCTGGATGTGGGTGGGACATGTGTTGGGGTGGATGAATACTCGGATTCTGCTCACCATCGTGTTTTATGGATTAGTGACTCCGATCGGCATCGTATTTCGTCTCATGGGGAAGGATACGATGAGACAGGGGTTCGCTGAGTCAAGTCCGACCTACAGGGTGATCCGACCTCCGCGACCCCATTCCCATATGAAATATCAATTTTGATGGTGACCATTGCAAGGAGGTGTGCCATGGGCGAGTTCGTGATGGAATTATGGGCCTTTATGAAGGAACGGAAGAAATTCTGGCTCCTTCCAATCATTACGGTGCTTGTGCTGCTTGGAAGTCTGATTGTCTTGACGCAAGGATCGGCGGTCGCGCCGTTTATCTACACGCTTTTTTAAATGGTGGCGCGGTACGTCGCCGGCGGCTCCTTCCACAGAATATGAGAATGGAAGGAAGATACTCTCCTTGTACAGGATGGCCCCTGCGACCGACAAGGCATGCGCAGAGCCGTACCAATGAATTCAGTATACTAAAATGTATAGGTATCAACGCAATGGGGAGGCGACCATGAGACATGTTGTGACCAGGTTGGTCGGTCTGGCGTTCATCGCGATGCTTCTGGCCGGGGCTGTCACGACCACGCACGCGGAATTTCAACAGTCATACCAATTGGGTCCGAACGACGTGATCCGGGTGCAGGTCTTTGGCGAAGACGATCTTTCGGTGGAGCGTAATGTGGAAGGCGACGGCACTATTACCTTCCCGTTGCTTGGCGCCTTATCCGTCGGCGGTCGAACTGTCCAAGACTTACAGGAGGAGTTGACGGCGCGGCTTCGTGCTGGGTACATACGGCAGCCGAAAGTCACGGTATTCATCGTTCGTCACCGTAACTTCTATGTGAATGGGGAGGTCAAGAGGCCAGGGGGCTTTGAGTACAAGGAGGGCCTGACCGTCCAGAAGGCCCTCGCCCTCGCGGAGGGCTTTACTGATAAAGCCGATCGGAGCGAGGTGAAGGTTACCCGTCTCAAAGGAGGCAGTGCCCAAACCGTTCCGGTGGCGCTCGATGCACTGGTGCTGCCCAACGACCTGATCATCGTGCCGCAGGCCCAGAAGATCTATTTGAATGGAGAAGTCAGGCGCCCTGGCGACTACATGTACGAGAAAGGCTTGACTGTGCACAAGGCCATCACGATAGCTGGAGGATTTACTGAAAAGGCCTCGCAGGGTTCGACGAAGGTCTTGCGCATCGTCCACGGGCAAGAGGAAACATTCGAGATAACTCTCGATTCCCTAGTTGATCCCGGCGACATCATTGTCGTTCCCCAGCGATTCTTTTAGCACGGGGACCCTTTTGTTGACTCTTCTCAACGTGTTTTCTTGCAAACTTGAGGTGGAGGAGCTTTCTTAAGCTCCTCCACCGTTTACGTGATTGCGTGATCCATTAAGGAGGACCGGTCTCATTCCTTAACCTGCTTTCGTGCTCCTGCCAGAATATCCGCTATAGCGAAGCGAATTCCTGCCTTTACCCTAGCCCGCATTATTCATGAGCACTTCTGCTACAATCGCCGATCCGCTGCTCCGACAGGCCTTCGGCCGGCGGGCTCGCGACGCGGCTCAGCGATTTCGCGACGAACCGTCATGAATAATGCGGGCTAGTTCTCATACCCACGGACATCTCACCCTTTCAACGACTCTCTTCCAGTACTATTCCAATCAAGAGGTTGGGGGAACGCTCCCACCTCTTCTCACCGGGTAAGGCAGTACATGCCACCGGTCGGCTCTCGCCTTGCCTATCCAGCAATATCCATGAACGGGTTCTGCTGCAATCGCCGATACCTGGCTCAAGCGAGACGGGCGAGAAAAGCGTAACACGAAGTTCGAAGTTCTGGGTTCGAAGCTCCGAAAACCTCGAACTTCGGACCTCGAACCGTAGCCCGTCTCACACGTCACGCGAGTCTCGCTCCTCGCGCTTGTCGCACGCGACTCCGCCATTTCGCGGTGAACCGTCATGAATGATGCGGGGTGGTTTCCCCAGCGGAATCCGGAGGCATCAACCGGTGCCAAATTCAACGAGTCCCTGCTGGTGGGCCGTGATGAGCAGCTGTTGTCGGGTGGAGACGTGCAGTTTACTAAAGATCGCAGTGAAGTGATGGCGGACCGTCGTTTGGCTAATGCACAGCCTATCCGCGATCTCCTTGTTTTTGAACCCCTTCGCGAGCGAATGTATGACCTCTCGTTCTCGAGATGTCAGGCTCTCAACAAACCCCGTACGCGTTCGATCATTGCTTCTGGCCGAAGGCCTATCGCTGTTCAGGCCGGTGGCGACTTGCGCAGGTCGAGAGTCCATGGGTCTTAGAGCGAAGCCGCACAGGGAGTCAATGGCGGCAAACAGCACGGCAGGAGGTTGAATGGTGAGCACGACGCCTTCTGCACCCGCTGATAAGGCCCCGCGGGTCAACTGCTCATCGTTCAATCCGCTCAGCACCAAGATATGCGAATCTGCAGCCGCCGAGCGCAATTCTCTGATGAGCGCCAAGGTATCTGCATCGGCCAGTTCCAGATCGACGATGATGACCTGCGGCTTTTCCTGGACGACGCTATCCACCGCATGAGCGCCCAAAGAGACGTCAGTGATTGTGGCAACGAACGGAGGCGTGTTCAGGATCATGCGCAACCCCATGCGCATGACAGGATTGCTGCTAATCAGCGCGATTCTGAGAACGCGAGTGCTCGATTCTTGGATAGGCCACGGCATCAAAGTGCTCGCTCAGCAAGGCCCGGTTGGATTTCAAGCCTGTCGCCTGCCCACAGAGCAATGCTCAAGGCCTGGAACGGTATTATGAGAATGTGCCCTGAATGGACCATCACAATTCCTGTGTGCACCATACCTATACCTACAGCAATAGCCATACCGGTCGGATCGACAAGTTGGTACCACAGGGGGCATTTCAACAACTCTTTGATTCTTAATGAGGTCGGGATATAAGGCGGGAGGGAAAATCTGAAATGAACTGAACAGCCGAACTACAGTTTCGTGGCGAAACACTCCATCGACCAGCTGGCAGACTCTAGCATAATGCCTCCGACCACTTCCAACATCGTCTGGATCTCGCTGCTCACACGAGGGTGTTGAATGTACGCGTCTCCCGCATGCCTCAGGCTTTATGAATGTTGTACCCTCGAAGCTTGTTATAGAGGCTCGCCCGGCTGATCTTGAGGAGCTTGGCGGCCTTGGCACGATTGCCGCCGGCCTGTTGAAGTGCTTGCACGATCCGCATCCGTTCAGCTTGCGTCACCGCACCGCGCGACACAGAGCGGAGGTCATGCTCCGCCGACTTCGATCCCGCCGTGACCAGATCTGCACAGCTCAACGCAGGCCCTGTCGTCGTCACGACCGCTCGCTCGATATAATGCTGCAGCTCCCGCACATTGCCTGGCCAGGAGGCCTGGGTGAGCGCCAGCATCACGTCCGGCGACACCCGCCGGACTGGCTGCCGGTGGCGCTTGCACGCCCCAGCCACGAAGTGTTCGGCCAGCAACGGAATATCCTCTCGCCGTTCCCGGAGCGGCGGCAAGTAGAGCGGCAAGACCGCCAATCGATAGTAGAGATCTTGACGAAACGTGTTGGCCTTTACCAGCTCGGACAGATCCTTGTTCGTCGCCGAGATGACCCGCGCATCGATCTTGATCGGCTGAGTCCCGCCGACCGGCTTAATCTCGCCCTCTTGGAGCACACGAAGCAGCTTGGCTTGAAACGTCGCGGTCGTGTCCGCGATCTCGTCCAGGAAGATCGTCCCGCCATCCGCCTCTTCGAAGAGTCCACGTTTGGAGGCATGCGCGCCGGTGAAAGCCCCCTTCACATGGCCGAACAACTCACTCTCCAACAACGTTTCTGGCAGCGAACCGCAATCGACTACGACGAACGGTTTATCCCGTCGATAGCTGGTGCAGTGAATTGTTTTGGCCACCAGTTCCTTGCCGGTGCCGCTCTCGCCCTGAATCAACACGGTTGCGGAACTGTCCGCCACGAGCCGGATCATGTCGAGGACTTCTCGCATCGGCGCGCTCGAACCGATTAACTCACCCTGCTTCGATTCGTATTTCGTCTCCACGCGCTCACCGCTCGCCTGCTTCGCAGGCTTCGGCGGCGCATTGAACAACACCAGCACGGACTCGACCTCGCCGCTACTCGAGACAAGCGGAAACGCCTGATGCATCCCACAGGCAGTGCCGTCCCCTCCGGAGGAACAGGCCACGGACTGGACCTCGGGCGATTCGTACAGCTTCGTCGCCGGACAGGTGCCACAGGGATCGTTCCGGTGAGCAAAGGCCTCATAGCACTTCGCCGAATGGTGAGATAACCGGGATGCGTCCTCAGACCATGCAGATTCATTCGCGTAGATCACGTTGAAATCGCGATCCAAGACCGCCACTCGATCGGAGAACCCACCGGCTAACTGCTTGATGGCTTCCAGTCGAGCTGCGAGGATGGGGTCAGCACAGGAGGGAACAGTAGAAAGTTTTTTTTGAGATCCGGCCATCTCACACCTCTCACAGGCTGAAGAGTCAATACCATCAAGGTCTCAGACGATTTCTCCATCCAATGCCGAGCCTAAGAGACGCCGTACGGCGCCTTTGAGCTCGCTGAGACGAACCGGCTTATCGAAGTACGCCTCGACGCCGATGGCCAACGCATCGGCTTTTGTCTGAGGATCTCCAAATGAGGTGATCAGCACCATCGGCACGCCCGGAGCAAATGTCCGGAGCCTGGCGATGTAGTCCAACCCCCCGGCTGGCATTCGAAGGTCCGTGAGGATCAGTGAGGGGCGAGCATCAAGTACCGACCGCAGGGCCTCGTCCCCATCGGCCGCTTCTCGGATGGACACCCCCAGATCGTACAGCTCATCGCAGAGGAGACTCCGCATCTCCCGATCATCTTCGGCAATGAGTATCACAGCAGACTTCCTTTCCTGTGTCATCCGTTGCCCCCTCTGCAGCTGGTCTCTCTTGTTTATCTGGTCTGTCTCGTTTGTTTGGTTGAACCAGATAGACCAGATGGACCTTCGCCCGCTAGTGAGACACAATGCACAACTCATGCAAGCCGGACCGTCACGCCGGCAAGACATGATGGATTCCAGAACTGAGCCAACTTGCTTGAGATTTCCGCGGAATGAGCAGTGGTGGGGGAAGGAAATGCATCAAGGCCTGATGAAAATTGCGACAGGTGCCACCCCTCTCCTGTCGCAGATTGCGACAGAAGAGCACCAGCCCGCATTATCGGAAGGTTGAGGCTGAGGCTAAGGCTGAGATGAAGAAAGGTTGATCTGGTTCATCTAGTCTGTCTAGTCTATCCGGTCTGTCTGGTCTATCTGGTCCTCAAGTTTCAGCACTCAGCACTCGCCTCGCCCCTTACGCCTTACGCCTCACGGCTGAGCTTCGTCAAGGGGGAGTCGGATCCAAAACGTCGTGCCCTTGTCGACTACACTCTCCACAGCGATGGTCCCGCCATGTTCCTCGATGATACCTTTCACGACCGTGAGCCCCAGACCAGTCCCCTTCCCAAAATCTTTCGTCGTGAAAAATGGCTCGAATACCTTCAAGCGGATCTCTTCCGGCATCCCGTGGCCGGTATCGGACACCCCGAGGCGGACGTGGCTGCCCTTACGAGCGAGGCTCAGCCCGAGCCGCCCCCCTTCCGGCATGGCATGGAGACTATTTACCACGAGATTGATCAGCACTTGGATGAGTTGGTCCCGATCGGCACGGACAGGAGGCAATGACGATTCAATCGTCTTGTCAACCGTGATGCGACTTTGGGCGATCCGTTCCTGGAACATCTCCAAGCTATCCTCCACGATCTCACCGAAATCGACGGCCCGCCGCTCCGGCGGCCTCCGCCGGGCAAAGGCAAGAAGTTGGTTCATCACCTTGGTGATTCGCTCGACCTGCGTGACGATCGTGGCAAGGCCCCTCTTCATCCCTTCATCGGCTGTGCGTTGGAGCAGATATTCCGCACGCCCGAGGATCACGTTCATCGGCGTGCCGATTTCATGCGCCATACCGGAAGCCAATGTGCCCAGCTCCGCCAACCGCTCAGCCTGTCGAAGTTGCATCTCCAGACGTTTGCGCTCTGAAATATCCACGATCGACGCCACCACCCCCATTCCCTTGGTCGTCTGAATAGGCGTGAGTCCGATTTCAGCAGCAAACTCACTCCCGTCTTTCCGCAGGCCAAACAACTCACGCCCGCCCCCCATCGATCGTGTCTGGGGAGCCATCATGAACCCGGCTCGGTGCTGCCGGTGATCGGATCGAGACGGCCCGGGAATGAGCATCTCGACCGACTTGCCAAGCACCTCTTCCCTCTCATAGCCGAATTGGTGGAGTGCGGAGGTATTTACCATCACAATCGTTCCACGCTCGTCAACGAGCAGGATGCCATTGGGAGCGGCCTCCACAATGAGACGAAACTGTTGCTCGCTATCGAACGACTCTGGGCTCACGCTGTCGTCTTCCCCTCGATCTCGCCCAGCTTCCGATAGAGCGTTTTGCGATCGATCCCGAGCATGTGGGCGGCCTGGTACTTGTTGCCGCCTGTCTTCTCGAGGATCTTGAGGATATATTCTTTTTCCACTTCGTCCAGCGGCAGGGTCCGTTCAGCCGCATCGTCGAGCACGCGCCGATCGCCACGGGCCCCCTGAATGGTTGACGGGAGATCGTCAGGAACAATCTTTTCGCTCCGGCTGAGCGTGACGGCCCGCTCGATCACATTTTCCAATTCACGTACATTGCCCGGCCAGGCGTAGTCCACCAGCATCGCCAGCGCGGATTCGCTCATGCCCTGTATCTGTTTCCCGCGAGACTCCGCATACTTCTTCATGAACGCGTCCACGAGCAGCAGAATATCTTCGCGGCGCTCGCGCAAGGGGGGCAGGCGCAGTTCAATCACGTTGAGCCGGTAGTACAAGTCTTCCCGGAAACGCTTCGCCTTGACCTCTTCCGTCAGGTTGAGATTCGTCGCCGCAATGATGCGCACATCGACGGCGATCGGTTTGTTGGCCCCCACGCGGCGAATCTCCTTCTCCTGGATCGCGCGCAAGATCTTGGCCTGCAGCATCAACGGCAGTTCGCTGATCTCATCGAGGAACAGCGTGCCCTTCTGCGCCTCTTCAAAGAGGCCCCGCTTGTCCACCTTCGCATCCGTGAAGGCACCTCGCATATGGCCGAACAGCTCGCTTTCGAGCAGCTGTTCCGGAATGGCGGCACAGTTGACGGGAATAAACGGAGCATCCTGGCGATCGCTATTGTAATGGATCGCCTTGGCCACCAACTCCTTGCCGGTTCCGCTCTCGCCGGTAATCAACAGATTCGTCGGGCTGTCGGCTACGCGCCGGATCAGATCGAATATCTCCTGCATCGGTTTGCTCTTGCCGATGATCTGATGAAAGCTGTACTCCTTGTGGACCTCGCGCCGGAGCCTGTTCACCTCACTTCGTAGCGCCGCTTCGCGGATCACACGTTCGACGACACGAACCAGCTCGTCGTTTTTCACCGGCTTGGTCAAGTAGTCGCTGGCGCCCCGCTTCATGGCCTCGACCGCGGTGTCCACCGACCCAAAGCCTGTCATGAGAATGACCCCGGTGTCCGGATACAGACGCCTAATCTCCGCCAACAACTCCGTCCCCGGCATCCCTTTCATCCGCAAATCCGTCAACACGATGGCATAGTCTTGCTCAGCCAACAGCTTCAGGGCCTCTTGCCCGCTTCCTGCCGTCGTGACCTGATGCCCGCGATCCTTGAACACATCGTGGACAAGCTCCCGCATTTCCGCATCGTCATCGACGACGAGAATCGCGCCCCATTCTTCGGCCATACTGCACTCCTTCTCTAAACTGGTTCATTTGGTCTGTCTGGTTTGTCTGGTCTATCTCGTTTATTTGGTTTGTTTTGTTTATTTGGTTGACCTGACTGACCAGATCAACCAGATGAACCAAATAAACCAGATAAACCAAACAAACCAGAACGAGAGGCTAGTCCTTTGCCCTAGAAGGGGTCAAGGCTGCTCTGGCGCGAAAGGCCACAGACAAACCTCCCTCTTGGGGAGGAACGCCCCACTATTCGCTCTACTATTGAGGTTTCAGCCAACTAACAGGCATAGATTAGCAAAGGCGGGACCAAGTACTAGCAAGGCAGATCTTTTCAGTTACTTGCTACCACTCTGCTGCCGGGATATCCCAACCCAGGCTCATCCAGCACGATATCGATTACTCCGATTCCTTGTTTTTCTGCTCAGATACATGCTCCTGGGTCTGTTGAGTTTGGCCAACAGGGCATCTCTTAATCAGCGGGCCGTAGGTTCGACCCCTACCGGGCCCATCAAATTATCCAGCACTTACAGCAGCAGGTTGGTGGGCAGGTTCGGTTGGTGTTGTAATGCAGGCTAGGGATTGCTTCCCTCCTCTTCTATCTGCGACAGTTAAAAGTCCCGCAAGGAGACCACGATGGCGCGTGCCAACAAGCCTCCCTCCAAACCTCCAGATCCCGTTGCGGTCAACCCGGCTGTACAATCAACGGTCGAGCGTGAAATCAAGCTGGCGGTCGATCCCGATTTCCGCCTGCCCCCTCTTCCCGGCATCCTGCTGCCGCGACGTCTGCTGACCTCGACCTACTACGATACCTCCCAGTACGACCTGGCCCACGCGGGGATCACCCTCCGCCATCGAGTCGAGCGCGGGAAACAGGCCTGGCAACTGAAACTCCCTCTGATGAAGGACCGGCAGGAAGTTGAGCTGGTCGATCGCAGCCCTATTCCACCGACTATGTTCCGCGATCTACTTTTTCTCCATCTCGGACAGCGGGAACTCTTGCCTGTGGCGACCTTGCGAGTCTGGCGGGCGGGTATCCGTGTGCGCATGGACCATACCCCTGTCGCAGACGTCACGCTCGACCACGTGTCCGTCATGAAGGACGGAGCGGTCCCTCAGCGTTTTCGAGAACTCGAAATCGAACAGGTGAATGGGAAGGACAGCACGCTGCCCGACCTCGAACGGCAGCTCCGTCGAGCGGGAGCCGGCGATCATGACGGACGGCCCAAGTTGTTTCGCGCACTCTCCCTACCGGCTCCCGCCCCCGATGCCCCGCCGCCGCAAGACGCGCCGGTGGTCGACCATTTGAAGCGAGCGCTGACGCAGCACGTCCGCTGGCTCCTGGCTCACGACCCCGGCACCAGGCTCGGAATGGAAGGCGAAAGTCTTCATCAGATGCGCGTGGCGACAAGACGGCTACGGGCCATTTTCCGCGTTGCACGTCCACTCTTTGTCCCCGAATGGGCAGAATCCTTAGAGAGTGAACTATCCTGGCTGGGCACACTGTTGGGACCGGCCCGCGACCTCGACGTCCAAATCCATTACTTCAATGACGAATCGGCGGCGTTGGATGCACAAGACCGGAAACCCTTGGCGCAGTTTGTGACCCATCTGCACGCCCAACGGGAGAATATTCAACAGGTCCTGCTCAGTGAGTTGAAGAGCGCGCGGTATCTCGACTTGATTCGGCGGCTCCAACAAGCCGCTCAAGATCCCGCCGTGGTCGAAACTACCATAGGGTTAAGCGACCTCGCGAAGGCCGCGTTCAAGAAACTGCGGAAGGCGATTGAACGGTTGGGATCGTCGCCGAACAATGTCAGGATCCATGAGATCCGCATCAAAACCAAGCGGGCTCGCTATGCCGCGGAACTCGCTGAACAGTCCGCAGGAAAGTCCGCTGCCAAGTTTATCGATGAGGCGCAACGCCTTCAGGACCTCTTAGGGGCGCACCAGGACGCCATACAGGCAGAAGCCCGTGTTCGTGCGTTCTTGAAGCAGGCGACCAGCGCGCGGGCCGCATTTGCCGCCGGACGCATGGTCGAACGCCAACGCCAGCGTCGAGCGAGGGCCAGGGAACATATGCAGCCGCTCTTGCGTGGGCTCTTAAAGCGAGGGGAGAAAGCTTGGGGATAAGGAGATGCGCGACGAGCGGGAAAGGCGGGACGGACTATGTCGGACAGGCTCCTAGCAGGCTGCGGGAAAACTATCGAGGTATGATGAAAATTCAAGGGTCAGGATGTCTGAGACAGCCTAGTCTATCTGGTCTGTCTGGTCTATTCGGTCTGTCTCGTGTATTTGAGATGA
>Ga0315286_10004397_pt1 | contig 13523 bp, 9 predicted proteins | sample YL17G10_0_MG_FD_205038 | JGI IMG/M metagenome (GOLD analysis project Ga0315286, IMG submission 205038) | Sediment microbial communities from Yellowstone Lake, YNP, Wyoming, USA - YL17G10_0 | ecosystem: Environmental > Aquatic > Freshwater > Lake > Sediment | place: USA: Wyoming | collected... | reverse complement strand
CCGGAGCAAAGGAGAAGATGCAGCCGGAGCAAAGGAGAAGATGCAGCCGGAGCAAAGGAGAAGATGCAGCCGGAGCAAAGGAGAAGAGGCTCACCTGCTCGTCAGAACAGCTGGATCTGGCGATCCAGCCAGAGCGAGGGAGGGGATGCTTACCTGCTTGTCTGAGCGGCTGGATCTACGACCGTAGGCCTGCGGAGTACCGCTTCTGCGGTGTCCTGTGCCGGACAGGCACAGGGGAGTCCGGGCCGAGCAAGTGCAGGATGGAAGGCCGCGGCTCGGCCAAATTGAGAACTGCTGGTCCTGCCCGCACAAACTTGACAATCCGCCCACTCTCTGCTACAACTAGACCACCGGCCGCCCATGGGCGACGGGAAAAAGCGAGCCAGGCACACCACTTGCTGCTTGCTGTCAGGGAGGAACACCATGACCACAGCACCATGCACCCAGCCCGCCTACACCATCAAACAGCCGGCCAACCTCTCGCCGCGCATCGGCTGGCTGCGCGACTATTACTTCCAGGGCGTGCACCGCGCCTGGAACAACGAGTTCACCGCCTGGACCACCGGCACACCGTGGGATTTCCAGTACGAGGAGCTGCCCTTCTACATCGTCCCCGAGACCTACGCCTTCTTCTCCACCTTCCGCGGCGCCTTCCAGCAGACCGCCCGCCCCGTCAAGCTGCACCCCGAGTTCTGGTCGTGGTCCCTGCCCGAGCGCAAGGCCTGGTTCGTCAAAGAGGTCATGGTGCACTATCTGCCGCAGGAACTCTTGCCCGGCGACCTCATCGCCGGGGCGCGCTTTAACGTCCAGACCTCCACCTGCCTGACCGAGCGCGAGGCCAAACAGTATTCCCGACTCGTCTACGCAAAGGGTGGCACCCGCCAGGCCGTCAAGTGGTTCCACGACCACGGCTACGGCAACGCCGGCGCCACCAGCGGCCACCTCATCCCCGATTACGCCCGCGTCACGCACGAGGGTTGGCGCGCCGTTCACGACGACCTCCAGGACCGCTACGCGGGCCTGCCCGATCGGGACAAGGGGGGAGCGAAGGGTGGCCAGTTGCGGGCCATGATCACCGCCTCGACCAAGGCGCGTGACGTGGGGGACCGCTACCGCCAGGTCTGCCTGGACCGCGCCGCGGCTGAGGCGGACGAGGGCCGCAAGGCGGAGCTGCTGGTCATGGCCGAAAACCTGGCCGTGGTGCCCTGGGAACCGGCCCGCACCTTCTGGCAGGGCGTCCAGTCGGTGTGGCTGACCCACATGCTCATCATGGCCGAGGAGAACTATCCCGGCCCCGGCGTCTCCTTTGGCCGCATCGACCAGTACCTCTACCCGCTGTGGGCCAAGTCGCTGGCCGAGGGCATGGACCGCGAGTTCGGCAAGGAGATCCTCAAATGCTTCTGGGTCCACGCCAACACCGCCTACGACGCCATGATCCGCACCGGCGGCAATCAGGGCATCACTGCCGGCTACGGCCAGCTCATCACCCTGTCGGGCATGGGCGCGGGTGGCAAGGACCTGACCAACGACCTGACCTACGCCATGCTCGAGGTCATCGACGAGATGTCGCCCATCCTGGAGCCCAAGCCCAACGTGCGCCTGCACTGCAACACGCCCGACGAACTGCTCGGCCGGGTGGTGGACATGATCGCCTCCAGCCAGGGCTCGCCCTTCCTGCTGAATTTCGACGAGCGCTCCATGGCGGGCATGATGCGCCAGGCCAGGAGATCGGGCGTGGAGCACCTGATCCACTCTGGCAACGTCCACGACTATGCGCCGGTGGGCTGCCTGGAGAACACCATGGCCGGCAACGACCGCTCCGGCACCGTCGACCTGAACCTCAACCTGCTCAAAGCGGTGGAGCTGGCCCTCACCGGCGGCTACGACTTGGTCCCGTTCATCGATCCCATGACCGGGGTGACGGATCCGGTCAAGCGCCGGGGGCCCGACACGGGCGACGCGACCCGCTTCCAGACCTGGGACGAGTTCTGGGACGCCTACGCGGTGCAGACGCGCTTTATCGTGACCAAAATCGTCGAGCTGTACGAGCGCACCGAGGGGGTGCAGGCCCGCTACTCGCCCACGCCCTACGTCTCGTGCCTGGTCAAGGGCTGCGCGGAAAAGGGGCTGGACGTCACGCAGGGCGGTCCGGAGCTGTTCTACGGCACCATCGAGGCGGTGACCTACGCCACCACGGTCGATTCGCTCCTGGCAGTCAAGTACCTGGTGTTCGACAAGAAGGCCGGCACCATGGCCGAGCTGATCCAGGCCCTCAAGGATAACTGGGTGGGCCACGCCGCGCTCCAGGCCCAGGCGCTGCACAGGGCGCCCAAGTACGGCCGCGACGACGACGAGGCCGACCTCCTGGCCAAACAGGTGATGGACCTGTGGACTGAGGAGACGTGGAAGCACACCAGCCGCGTCACCGGGCGCCAGTTCCGGCCCGGCATGTTGAGCTGGAACTACTGGGTGGCCGATAGCTTTGTCCTGTCGGCCAGCCCCGACGGCCGGCCTAAAGGCAAATTCCTGTCCAACGCGCTGTGCCCGTCCAACGGCGCCGATACCCAAGGGCCGACGGCCAACGTCAACTCGGTGGGCAAGGTGCTGGGCGGCAAAGCGCCCGACGGCCACGGCGACTGGGGCCGCTTTGTGAACGTGCTGCCCAACGGCGGCAGCCACACCATGACCTTCAGCCCGTCGCTGCTGCGCGACCCGGAGCACCGCACCAAATTCAAGGCGTTCCTGCGTGGCTACGTCGAGAACGGCGGCACGGCGCTTCAGGTCAACATGATCGACGCCGCCATGCTGCGCGACGCCCAAAAGCACCCCGAAGAGTACCGCCACCTGCTGGTGCGCGTCACCGGCTACAACGCCTACTTTGTCAGCATCGGCAAGGAGCTTCAGGACGAGATCATTGCGCGCGAGAGCCACGCGCTGTGAGAGGCGTCGGGCATCAAACGTTAAGCGTCAGGCCGGAGATTGACGATTCACGTTTGACAAGAGCGTTTGGGGAGAGATCGAATGGCTGATCAGCGCATCCACACCAAGTTCTCCGCCGCCGACATTGCGGCCATGGAGCCCATGACCAAGGTGGGCCTGCTGGCCACGGTCAACGACGAGGGGCTGCCGCACCTGACCCTCATTTCGTCGCTGCGGGCCAACGCGCCGGGGCAGATGACTTGGGGCCAGTTTACCGAGGGGATGAGCAAGGGTTTCATCCGCGCCAACCCCCGGGTTGGCTGGCTGGTGATGACCCTCGATAAGCAGCTCTGGCGCGGCAAGGCGACCTTTACCCACACCGCCAACCAGGGCCCCGAGTTCGAGTCGTACAACACCACACCCATGTTCCGCTACAACGCCTACTTTGGTATCCACACCGTCTATTACATGGACCTGGTGGAGCATTCGGGCCGCCAGGCGTTGCCCATGGGTCAGGTGGTGCTGGCCGCGATCGGGACGATGGTGGCGCGCGGGATCAGGACTGGCAGTCCTCCGAGCGCAGCGCGGACTGCCAGTCCTTTGAACGCATGGACGCGGGCTTTGCTGAACAAGCTGGGCAACCTCAAGTTCGTGTCCTACGTTGGCGGCGGCGGCTACCCGGTGGTCATCCCCTGCATCCAGGCCCAGGCCGCGGACGCCGGGCACGTCCTCTTTTCCACCGGCGCCTTCAAGGAGGACCTGGAGGCCATCCCGGCAGGGGCAACCGTCGCCGTGTTTGGCATGTCGCTGGACATGGAGGACGTCCTGTTGCGCGGCGAGTTCGAGGGCATGCGGCGCGCCGCCGGCGTGCGCTGCGGCCGCGTGCGGGTGGACTGGGTGTATAGCCCCATGCCGCCCAAGTCGCAGCAGATCTACCCGCCGCTGCCGCTGGAGCCGGTCACCGCGTTCTAGCCCGAGGAGCGTGGCGACGGCGGAGCTCTTGATCTTAAATGAAACCACCGAGACACCAAGACACAAAGGCAGAATGACAGGTTAGGCAACGAGGCTACTATACGACCATGAGAAGAATCACCTTCCGCGACCGCCTACGCTATCGTTTCGACAACACCATGTCCAGAGGGCCCATCCCCCTCATCGGCTGGCTGTTCCTACTGTCGGCCATCTTGATCCTTGCTGTCTCCCTCCTGGTGCGGTCGACGGGGGTTGACCCCGAAGGGCGGGGCTTCCTCCAGATCGTTTGGGCGAGCCTGATGCGCACCCTAGACGCCGGCACCATGGGTGGCGACACGGGCAACTGGCCTTTCCTGCTGTCCATGTTCGCCGTGACGTTGGGCGGCGTCTTCCTGGTCAGCATCCTCATCGGCATCCTGACCACCGGCATTGAGGCCAAGCTGGACGACCTGCGCAAAGGCCGCTCGTTCGTGGCCGAAACCGGGCACACCGTCATCCTCGGCTGGTCGCCTCAAATCCTTACCATCCTCTCCGAGCTCATGGTGGCCAACGAGAACCAGGGCCGGCAATGCATCGCCATCCTGGCCGACAAGGACAAGGTGGAGATGGAGGCCGAGGTCCGATCCCGGGTAGAGGCTCGGGGCCGCACGCGCGTGGTCTGCCGGACCGGCAACCCCTTCGAGCGCGCCGACCTGGCCATCGTCAACCCCGATGGCGCGCGGTCGATCGTGGTTCTGCCAGGCGAGGCACAAGGACCCGATGCCTTTGTCATCAAGGTCGTCCTGGCCATCATCAACAACCCCGGCCGCCGGTCGGAGCCGTATCACATCGTGGCCGCTGTGCGCGACCGCCTGACGCTGGAGGCGGTACACCGGATCATGGGCAACGAAGTGCAGTTGGTACTGGCTGGGGACCTCATCGCCCGCATCGCCGCGCAGACATCCCGCCAGAGCGGGCTGTCGGTGGTCTATACCGAACTGCTCGATTTCGGGGGCGACGAGATCTATGTCAACGAGGAACCTGGGCTGGTGGGCAGAACCTTTGGCGAGGCGCTGTTCCTGTACGAGGATTCGGCGCTCATCGGCCTGCGTTTTCGGGATGGGCGCATTCAGCTCAACCCGCCGATGGACACGCGAATCGAGTCAGGCGACAAGGTGATCGCGATTTCGAGGGATGACGACACGGTACGGCTCTCAGGCCTGAGCGAATATGCCATCGATGACGGCGCCGTTCGAGCCCCGGACGTTCAGGAGTCGGATGGGCTTCGCGTGCCGCTGCCAGAGCGCACGCTCATCCTGGGCTGGAACGGGCGCGCCCCGACCCTCATCGCCGAGCTGGACCACTACGTGGCTCCGGCTTCCGAGTTGACCATCCTCGCGCAGCAGGTCGAGGGCTGCCCGTCGCCCCGGGAGATGGACACCCAGTCCCTCCACCACCTGACCGTCACTTCGCACACCGGCGACACCACCGACCGGCGCCTGCTGGATCGGCTGGACATTCCCAGCTACCACCACGTGCTGGTCTTGAGCTATTGCGACGCGCTCGATGCGCAGCGCGCCGATGCGCTCACGCTGTTGACCCTGCTCCACCTGCGCGACATTGCCGACCGGCATGGCCATCCTTTCTCCCTGGTCAGCGAGATGCTCGATGTGCGCAACCGCGACCTGGCCGAAGCCGCCCACGCCGACGACTTTATCGTCAGCGACAAGCTGATCAGTTTGATGCTCGCCCAGCTTGCGGAAAACCCGGAGCTCGAGGCCGTGTTCCAGGACCTGTTTGACCCGGAGGGATCGGAGCTGTATCTGAAGCCGGCCGCGCAGTACGTGGAACTGGGCAGACCGGTCAACTTTTACACTGTCGTCGAGGCAGCCCGGCGGCGCGGCGAGGTGGCCGTCGGCTACCGTTGCTCCGCGGCCGCCCATGACTCGGGTGACTCCTATGGCATCCGGGTCAATCCCAAGAAATCCGACCCGGTGACGTTTGAAGACGAGGACCGCGTCATCGTCCTGGCGGAGCAGTAACGTCGTGCGTCAAACGCCATGCGTCACACGTCGCGCGTCAAATGACGCTTCACGTCTGCCTCACCAAGGAGTGAACCATGTGTGATACCTTTGTCGCCGTCAACAGCGCCACCGCCGACGGGGCCGTGATCCTGGCCAAGAACAGCGACCGCGAGCCGAACGAGGCCCAGGCGCTGACCTACGTGCCGCGGGCGCAGCACGAGCCGGGGTCCACGCTGCGCTGCACCTACATCGAACTCCCCCAGGTGCCCGAGACCCACGAGGTGATCCTGTCGCGGCCCTTTTGGATGTGGGGCGCCGAGATGGGCGCCAACGAGCACGGCGTGGCCATCGGCAACGAGGCCGTTTTCACCCGGGAACCGTACGGCAAGGAGCCTGGCCTCATCGGCATGGACCTGCTGCGGCTGGCGTTGGAGCGGGCCGGCACGGCGCGCCGGGCGCTGGATGTGATCGTCGAGCTGCTGGAGACCTACGGCCAGAGCGGCAACTGCGGCTTTGGCCACAAGCTCTACTACCACAACTCGTTCCTCATCGCCGACCCGGCCGAGGCGTGGGTCCTGGAGACCGCGGGCAAGCAGTGGGCGGCCGAGCGCGTGCGCGACGTGCGCACCATTTCCAACGGCCTGACCATTGGCCGTGAATGGGACCTGGCCTCGACCGGCCTGGTAGAGCGCGCGGTGGACAAGGGGTGGTGCTGGGGCCGGGACAGTTTTGACCTGGCGCGCCTGTACGCGGACCCGTACATGACCCGCCTGGATGGCTGCCGCACGCGCCAGCCGCGATCGACGGCCCTGCTCCAAGCGCAACTGGGGAGCATCACCGTGCAAACCATGATGTCCACCCTGCGCGACCACGGCGCGGCGGCCGCCTCGGATCCAGCGTGGGACCCGGGCCGCGGCTGGCTGATGGACAAGATCTGCGTCCATGCCGGCCTGGGGCCCACGCGGCCCAGCCAGTCGGTGGCATCGATGGTGGCTCACCTCACCGCGGATGGGCCGGTGGTGTGGGTTACCGGCACTTCCGCGCCGTGCACGGGCATTTTCAAGCCGGTCTTCTTGGGCGGGGCCGGCCTGCCCGATGCCGCACCTGAACCCTCCGGCGCCTACGACGCCGCTTCGCTGTGGTGGGCGCACGAGCGCCTGCACCGCGCCGTGATCCAGGACTATCCAACCCGCATGCCCCTCTACCGCGAGGAGCGGGATGTGCTGGAGGCGGGATTTGTGAGAGAAGCGGGAGAACTGGCCGGTGCGGTCCCGGCCGACCGCCGCGAGGCGTTCACCCGGTCGTGCTTCGAGCGGGCAGCACAGGCCACCGCGCGCTGGAGCGGTCAGGTCTCGTCGGCCCCGGTGCAGCACCGGCCGCCGCGCCTGTTCGCCATGGCCTGGAACCGTTTCGAACGGGAAGCCGGGAGGTGACCCCATGACCCAACCCCTGCATGCCGACGTAGTAGTGGTCGGAGCCGGCACGAGCGGCTGCTACTTTGCCTGGCGCCTGGCCCAGGCCGGCTACCGTCCGATCGTGCTTGAGAAACGCCCGCTGGACCAGCTGGGCCAAGAGATCGACATCTTTCACATGGACGAGGTGCGCTTTGCCGAGTTCGGGGTGCCGCTGCCGGCCGGAGAGGAGCTGATCGGGCTCCATCCGACGGGGCTGGCATGGTCCCCCGACCTGCAAGTGCAGCAGCAGGTGCGCTACGCCTTTTACGTGATGCACAAGCCGGCCTTTTCCCGCCGCCTGCAGCGGACGGTCGCCGAGGCCGGCGGCCAGATCCTGGAGGGCGTGCGCGTGACCGGCCCCCTTGTCGAGAATGGCTTCGTGGTGGGCGTGCGCGCGGAGCAGAACGGCGAACCCCTGGAAGTGCGGTCCAAGATCGTGGTCGACGCCTCGGGCATCGATGGCGCGGTGCGCACGCGGCTGCCGGCCGAGCTGGGCGTGGAGAGCGATCCCATCCGCGCGGAAGATGCCCTGCACGTCTGCCTTGAGTTCCGGGACGACCTGCCGCCCGGCACCCCCACCGGGCTGAACTTCTACCCGTACCACAAGGCCTTCTGGAACCCCAGCCGGGGGAGCGGGGCGATCCTGGGTATTGGGCAGCCGGGGAGCTACGAGGTTGCCTGGCAGAAGCACCGTGAGTGGAGAGAGGAGTATTTCGGCGACCCAGGCCGCGTGCTCAAGCGCACGCAGGGCCGCACCCCCTACCGCCGCTCGCCCTTTTCGCTGGTGGGCAACGGCTTCATGGCCGTGGGCGACGCGGCCTTTCAGACCAAGCCGTTTTCCGGGGAGGGGGTCACCTCCTCGTTCACGGCGTGCCAGATTGCGGCCGAGGTTGCCGTCGAGGGGCTGCGCACCGGCGACGTGAGCAAAAGGGCATTGTGGCCGTACAACGTGCGCTACTTTCGCGGCCAGGGGGCCAAGTTCGCCGCCATGTTCGTCCAACTGCCGGCGGCGGCCGAGCTGTCGCGCCGCGAGGTGGACTATCTCTTCCACCACAACCTCATCTTTAGCGCCAGGGATTTCGAGCAGATGAACCTGCACTACGAGACGCAGATGAGCCTGATGGGCACCCTGTCGATGGGGCTGGTGCTGCTGGCCGGGGCAGCGAGCGGCCGGTTTTCCATGGCCAGTTTCCGGCGGCTGCTGGCGGTTTCTTCGACTGCGGCCGAGATCAAGGAGCACTACCGGCAGTTCCCCGACGACCTCACCCGGTTCGAGGCGTGGGTCTCCGAGGCTCAAGCGCTGTGGGGGGAACGAGGGCGATAGACAGGATGGACAGGAGAGGGTAGAAAGCCATGCCAGACATCGTAGTGGACGCGGCTGTGTGCACCGGCTGCGGGGCATGCATCGATCTGTGCACCGGCGGCGTCTATGCCGAGGTGGACGGCGTGAGCCGGGCCGTCGCTCCGGGCGGCTGCTGGCTGTGCGGGCACTGCGTGGCCGCCTGCCCGGTCGACGCCATCCGCCACAGCGCGTATCCCCTGGAGGCGTGCCCGCCGCTCGATGCGGCAGCCCTGCCCTCCCTCGACGCCCTGGTGGCCGCCTTCCGCGAGCGGCGCTCGGCGCGGGTCTTTCACCAACGGCCGGTGCCGCGCGACGTCGTACAGGCGCTGGTGGACGTGGGCCGCTGGGCGCCCAGTGCGAGCAACGGCCAGCCCGTCGACTGGCTGTGCTTCGACGACCCGGCGCGCATCGCCGACCTAAGCGGGCGCGCCGTCGCCGCTCTGGCGCGGTATGCCCGCTGGCTGCGGCAGTCGGGTGGGTTGGCGGAGGGTGCCGAAAGCTACGAGGAGCTCGCCCGGCGCCACGCGCTCGGCCAAGACCCCATCTTCTTTTGCGCCCCGGCCGTGCTCATTGCCCACGTGCCGGCCGGCGACCATTTCGGACGCGACGACGCGGTGTACGCCGCCTACAACTTGATGCTGGCTGCGCAGCGCATGGGCCTGGGCACGTGCCAGATCGGTTACTTTCAGGGGGTCCTGGAAAGCAGCGAGGAGTTGCAGCGCGCCGCAGCCGTGCCGCCAGGCCGGCGGGCCGAGGTTACCCTGGTGCTGGGCTACCCGCAGTACGAGTTCCGGCGCGTCCTGCCGCGCCGCAGCCCGGAGCTGGCATGCGGAGTACCGCTTCTGCGGTGGAACCCAGGGGGTGAGCCGTAGGCAGGACGGACACCGTTCTCGGGGCCGGCCGGGCGATCGTCCTGCGAAGGGGCTGTGAGATGGGCATGCTCGACTACTATGCGCGGCCTGGTGTGATGACCGGCGCCGGACCGCACGCCGCTCTCCTGGAGGGGCTGCCGGTGGGTGTGCCGGCGCTGGTGCGGGCCGTGCAGGGGCTGCTGCTGCACATCTTCTGGGCCGAGAGCCTGGACGTGACCCTCACCGAGGAGCGCAAGCAGGAGGTGAACCTGAGGGCCGTGTCCCGGCAACTGGCCCGCCTCCAGGAGCTTTCGGCTGCACCGCTGGCGGAGCCCCGTCCGCCGGAAAACAAGCTGGTGGGCAACTGCCGCGACTTTGCCGTGTTGCTGTGCGCCTTCCTCCGCCACCAGGGCGTGCCGGCGCGGGCGCGCTGCGGGTTCGGCGGCTACTTTACGCCGGGCCAGTACGAAGACCACTGGGTGTGCGAGGTGTGGGATGCGGGGGAGCGGCGCTGGCGGTTGGTTGACGCCCAGCTCGACGCCTTCCAAAGGGAAGTGCTGGGCATCTCGTTTGACCCGCTCGACGTGCCCCGCGACCAGTTCCTGAGCGGCGCCCGGGCATGGCACCTGTGCCGGACCGGCCAGGCCGACCCGGAGCGCTTTGGGATCTTTGACATGCACGGCCTGTGGTTCGTCCGCGGCGACCTGGTGCGCGATTTCCTGGCGCACAACAAGGTCGAGATCTTGCCCTGGGATAGCTGGAACGACACCATGAGCATGAAGAACGATCTCTCGGGCGAGGAAATGGCCTGGTTCGATACCCTGGCCGCACTGATACTGGGCGGCGACGGGGTCTTTCCTCGCTTGCGCCGCCTGTACCAGAGCGATCCCCGGCTCCATCGCTTCGCTGCATCGCCCTCCCTTCGGTCGTCTGCACTTGACGACGGTATGGAGTCCCTACCGAAGGTAGGGACTGTACGACGGTAGACGACGGCGCGCATACCGCCCGGCTGGCGGCCGGACTGAAAGATGGGCTTGATCGGAACTACCTTTAACGTTCAACGCTTCAGCACCGAGGACGGCCCGGGCATTCGCACCACCGTCTTTTTCAAGGGGTGTCCGCTCCACTGCGCCTGGTGCCATAATCCGGAGGGGCTCTCGTCCCGGCCGGACCTGGTGTGGTTCGACGTGCGCTGCATCGCTGCCCGCGATTGCCTGCGCGTTTGTCCCGAGGGCGCCCTGGACCTGACGCCCCAGGGCCTGCGCATCGACCGCGAGCGCTGCACCGTGTGCGGCGCCTGCGCCGAAGCCTGCCCGGCCGCGGCGCTGGAGGTCATCGGCCGGCGGTGGACGCCCGCGGCGCTGTTCAGCGAGGTGCAGAAGGACGCCATCTTTTTCGAGACCTCCGGCGGCGGTGTCACCCTGTCCGGCGGCGAGCCGATGGTGCAGGCCGAGTTCGTGATCGAGTTCGGCCGCCTGCTGCGGCAGGCCGAGCGGCACGTGGCGCTGGATACCTGCGGCGTGGTGCCGTGGGAGCTGTACGAGCGGGTGCTGCCCCTGGTCAACCTGGTGTTGTTTGACCTCAAGATCCTGGACCGCGACCGCCACCGGGCCGCTACGGGCATGGACAACGCGCGCATCTTGGACAACGCCCGCCGTATCGCCGCCAGCGGCATGCCCATGTGGATCCGCACGCCGGTCATCCCTGGCTTTACCGCCGACGAGGCCAACGTCGCCGCCCTGGCCGAATTCATCGCCGCCGAGCTGCCCACGGTGCAGCGCTGGGACCTCCTGGCCTACACCAACCTCGGCCAGCCCAAGTACCGCCGCCTGGACCGGCCCTACGCGTTGGATGGGGTGCCGCTCTTGACCCGAGAGCAGATGGAGGCGCTGCACGCCGTAGCGGCCGCGCGGGTGCCGGTCGCGGTTTGGTCGGGGGCCACGCGAGGGCCGTAGAACGTATTGCGCAGCGCGTCCTGCGTGCTGCGGAATGCGCCTTTTGGAGGTGTCGTGATGTCATTGTCCGAGACCCAGCTCAAGCTGCTCCAGGAATTCGAACGCGGCCTGGACCCGCAACACCCGGAGCACAGCCGCATCCCGGCCCGCATCCTGGGCTATGGCGAGATCAGCACCGTCTTTGCCATCCAGGCTGAGGGGCTCGAGGGCCTGGCCTTCAAGCGCCTGCCCCTGTTCCGGCGCATGGAGGAGGTGGACCGCTACCAGGTCACCTTGGACGAGTACGTGCGCCTGCTGACCGAGGAGGCCGGCCTGCGCCTTCCGCACCACGAGCACGCTGCCTTTCTGCGCCCTTTTGGCAAGCCGGTGTTCTACATCGTCCAGGCCCAGTTGCCGGCCCAGTCCATCGGCCACAAGGCCCTGCATCACCTGCCCTCACAGGGAGTGCGTGACCTGGTGTGGCAGGTGTTGCGCGAGCTGCGCAAGGTGTGGGAGTTCAACCGGCGGCAGGAGCGGGTGAGGATTGGGATCGACGGCCAGGTGTCCAACTGGTCCATCGAGGGGTTGGACCCGGACAACCCGCGCATCGCCGGGCTGCCGCTGTCCTACCTGGATACCAGCACCCCTCTGTTCCGGGTGGGGGGCGCCGAGCAAGTGGACCCCGAGCTCTTTCTGCGCAGCGCCCCCTCGTTTCTGGTGTGGATCCTGCGCTTGCTGTTTCTCAAGGACGTCGTCGATCGCTACTACGATTTTCACCTCGTCGCCGTGGACCTGGCGGCCAATTTCTACAAAGAGCAGCGGCCCGAGCTCGTCGCCGGCGCCGTGGGCTGGATCAACGAGTTCTTTCGCGGAGAGGCCGCGGAGCTAGGCATCGCGCCGCTGTCCGAGAACGAGGTGCGTAGCTACTACCGCCAGGACGCCCTCATCTGGAGGCTGTACCTGTCCATGCGCAAGGTGGACCGCACCCTCCATCTCCGCTTGTTACGGCGGGAGTACCCGTACATCCTTCCCGGCCGGATTCAACGCTGATCATGGACGAATTCTCAACCACAAAGACACGAAGGCACCAAGGTTTTGGACATTTCTTCTTCGTGCCCTTGTTCCTTGGTGCCTTTGTGGCAAACACGCAATGTCGGAGGAAACCATGTCTCTGATTGGCCAGGATCCCAAAGCGGCCATCGTCGATCGCTTCGCCCGTCACGTCTCCAGCGGTAAGGCCGAATTCTATAGCCAGGCTGGCATCGACTTTGTGACCGGCCGGCGCGAAGGCGTCTACCTGTACGACGTCGAGGGCCGGCGGCTCGTCGACTGCCACTGCAATGGCGGCGTTTTCAACCTGGGCCATCGCCACCCGCGCATCATCGCCGCCCTACAGCGCGCGCTGGGCGAGCTGGACATCGGCAACCACCATCTCATCAGCGAACACCGCGCCCTCCTGGCCGAGCGATTGGCCGCCGTCTGCCCGGGAGACCTCAACCGCGTCGTCTTTGGCGTGGGGGGCGGCGAGGCCATCGACATGGCCATCAAGCTCGCCCGCGGCCACACCTGCCGTCCGGTGGTCATCTCGGCCCACGGTGGGTACCACGGCCACACCGGCCTGGCCCTGGCCACCGGCGACGAGCAGTACCGCCGCCCCTTTGAGCCGCTGGCCCCCGGCTTTGTCCAGGTGCCCTTTGGCGACCTGGGGGCCCTGGAGGCGGCGATGGGCCTGGACACCGCGGCCGTCCTGTTGGAGACGATCCCGGCCACGCTGGGCATCGTCCTGCCGCCGGAGGGGTACATGGCCGGGGTGCGTGCCCTGTGCGACCGCCAAGGCGCAGTGATGATCGCCGACGAGGTGCAGTCCGGCCTGGGCCGGTGCGGTACGGTGTGGGCCATCGACGCCTACGGCGTGGCGCCCGACATCCTGGTCACTGCCAAGGGACTGTCGGGGGGGATCTATCCCATCACCGCCACGGTCTACCGAGAGCACCTCAACCCGTTCCTGCACGCCAACCCGTTTATCCACGTCTCCACCTTTGGCGGGG
>Ga0315286_10004396_pt1 | contig 13527 bp, 9 predicted proteins | sample YL17G10_0_MG_FD_205038 | JGI IMG/M metagenome (GOLD analysis project Ga0315286, IMG submission 205038) | Sediment microbial communities from Yellowstone Lake, YNP, Wyoming, USA - YL17G10_0 | ecosystem: Environmental > Aquatic > Freshwater > Lake > Sediment | place: USA: Wyoming | collected... | reverse complement strand
CTCGCGTTCGGATCTCCCGGGGCGTATCTCCTCCCGAATCCTCGTGAAAGCCCTGTCGAGCCTGCGCCCCGCTTCTTTCATCAACGATATTTCCCACGGGGATTTCACGGATCTGAGCTTCCTGATGGCCGCGCCTATGTCGACGAAACGGGCGCCGGGGAACAGCGACGCGAAGTTCAAGTAGAAGCGCGCGGGAAGCACGTCCATCTCGAGCCCGATCGTGGCGGCCGCAAGCCCCGTGTCTTTTATATACGCGCATACGTCCTCCAGGCTCCCCATGGGGAGGATCGTCCTGAGCAAACTCTCTTCCCTCGCCCTCCCGAGCGTTCTCCTGACGAACAGTACGGGCCCGGCGCCTGCTCCCTCCGCGGCGAGGAGGAGCACACCGTCCTGGACCGTCCCCGCGAGGTAGTACCGGTCGGCGTTCTGGCAGATCAGGGCGCAATCTATCCCCCGTTTTCCCATGAGCCCCCGGAGCCCTTCCGCGCGCCCGGCAAGCTCGATCTCAGGTGTCTTCAGCATGAAACACGCGCTCCTTAAGCGATTGCAGGCGCTTCAGCCGTCTTCCTCGTAATCGAATAGCTCCTTGAGAAAATCCAATTTCTCGCGGTTGTCCCCGAAGCCCCGATAGACGTGGAGTGTGTTGTAATCCCTGGGCGAAATGCTGAAAAGCCTCCTGTCCTTGTTGATCTTCTGGACGAGGCGTATGATATCGACCCTGCTCTTTTCGAAGACGAGCTGCAGCTCGCTTTCCTTCTCCCGGAGGTGCTTGATCCCCACGATCCGGCAGAGCACCTTCATCTCAACCACCCGGAAGAGCTCGTCGAGCTCGGGAGGGAGGGCGCCGTACCGGTCGACGAGCTCCGCCCGGAAATCCTTCAGCTCGGCCTCGCTCCGCGCGGACGCGAGCCGCTTGTACACCTCGATCCGAAGCTTTTCACCGTCGATATAGGAGGTGGGAATATACCCTCTGTATCGGACATCGAGGACCGGGTCGAGGTCTGCCTCGAGCTCCCCGCCCTGTTTGAGCTCCCTGATCGCGTCGTCGAGGAGCTTCACGTACATTTCGAACCCCACCGCCAGCATGTCGCCGTGCTGTTCCCTCCCGAGGAGGTTTCCCGCTCCCCGGATCTCGAGGTCCTTCATCGCGATCGAGAAGCCCGCGCCGAGCTCCGTGTGGTCGTTGATGACCATGAGACGTTTTCGGGCCTGCTCGGTGAGGAGGTTCTCCGACGGATACATCAGGTAGGCGTAGGCCTTCCGCTTGCTCCTCCCCACCCTTCCCCTTAGCTGGTAGAGCTGTGAGAGGCCGAAGCGGTCCGCCCTTTCGATGACGATGGTGTTCACGTTCGGGATATCTAGGCCCGATTCGATGATCGTGGTAGTGACGAGCACCTGGAACTCCTGGTTGAAGAATGCCTGCATGATCTCCTCGAGCTGCTCATCATTCATCTGCCCGTGGGCGGGTTCGAAGGAAATGTCGGGCATGAGGCTCCTGAGGTGCGCGGCTTTCTCTTCGATCGACCTCACCCTGTTGTGCACGTAGTAGACTTGCCCGCTCCGTTCGATCTCCCGCCTGACCGCCCTCACGATTTCGTTCTCGTCATAGTCCATCACGAAGGTCTCGATGGGCACCCGGTCGCGGGGCGGGGTTTCGATGACGCTCATGTCCCGGATTTTCGTCATAGCCATGTAGAGGGTGCGCGGGATGGGGGTGGCGGTCATCGTGATTACGTCCACGATCGTCCTCAGCTTTTTCAGCTTCTCCTTGTGCTCCACCCCGAAACGCTGCTCCTCGTCGATGACGACGAGGCCGAGGTCCCGGAACTGCACGTCCTTTTGAATCAGCCGGTGGGTCCCGATGATCACGTCGATGACCCCGTTGCCGAGGTTCGCTACGATCGTCTTCTGCTCCTTCGGCGTCTTGAAACGGGAGAGCATCTCGACGGTGACGGGGTAGAGGGAGAACCGGTCGCGGAAGGTGTTGAGGTGCTGCTCGGCGAGGATCGTGGTCGGCACTAGGACGGCCACTTGCTTGCCGCTCATCACCGCCTTAAAGGCCGCCCTGATGGCGACCTCGGTCTTCCCGAAGCCCACGTCGCCGCACACGAGCCGGTCCATCGGGGAGCCGCTCTCCATGTCGCGCTTTATCTCTTCGACGGCCCTGAGCTGGTCCGCGGTCTCCTCGAACCTGAACCCGGATTCGAACTCATGCTGCCACTCAGTGTCCGGCGAGAAGGCGTATCCTTCGAGGCTCGCCCTGACCGAGTAGACCTCGAGGAGCTCCTTCGCGAGGTTCCGAACGGATCTCTTTACATGCTCCTTGACCTTCTTCCAGGTGTCGGCGCCGAGTTTGTCGATCCTCGGGGTTCTCCCCTCCTGCCCGACGTACCGTTGGAGGAGGTTTATCTGGTCGACGGGGATAAAGATCTCGTCCCCGTCCCGGTACTCGATCTTGATGAAATCCTTTTCTACCCCGCGCGACATGAGCTTTTCGATCCCCCGGTAGAGACCTATCCCATGCTCGACGTGCACGACGTAGTCCCCTGCCGCGATGTCGAAGATCCCCTCGATCGGTTTTGATTTCGCGTCGAGGAAAAGGCGCTTGTTCCGTCGTTTCCTGTTGAAGATCTCCCTGTCGAGAATCACGGAGAGCTTCATTTTTTTCGAAGAAAACCCCTCGGTGAGGTCGAGGGTCAGGACGCGCAGACCCTCCCGCGTGTCGAGGAGATCCTTCAAGAGCTCCCTCACCCTGTTGGTCTGCCCTTCGTAGGTCGCCCCCACGATCACGGTATACCCCTCGTCGAGGAGTTCGACGAGGTCCTCCCTAAATTGCCGTACCTGCCCGCTGTACCCTTTTTTCCCCATGAAATCGAACTGGGTGCGCACCGGTTCGCGCTCGGCCGGGCCCTCCCGCGCGTACGACCCGGTATGCTCACCGAGAAGAGCGATGTTACCGAATCGGTCGATCCCGCCGACGAGGCGTATAAGAGGCACGATGACCTTGTCCGGCGGGAGGAGGAAGGTCTCCGGGCTCCGCTCCGCGTAGAGTCTCTCCGTCTCCTTCAGGAAGAAATCCGCCTGCTTCGAGCACTCCGAAAGGGAGTCGAAGAGTACGAAATGCCTCCCCCCGGAATAGTCCATCACCGTAGCGGGCCGCTCAAAGAGGAGGGAGAGGTAGTTCTCGATGCCGTGGAAGACGCCCTGTTTCTCGATCCTCGACAATATCGCCCCCGCGCCATCCTCTCCCTCGACTTCCCGCCTCGCCGCGAGGGCCTTCACGAGCGCCGGTGAGAGCGCGGCCTCGCTCGCGGGGAGGATCACCGCCTGATCCGCTTCCCTCGAGGACCTCTGCGTGGCGGGTGAGAACACGCGGACCGACTCGACGGCATCGTCGAAGAACTCGAGCCGCACCGGGTGGTCTTCCCCATACCCGAAAATGTCGACGATGTCTCCCCGCACCGCGAAGCTCCCGGGATAATACACCCTCTCCTCCCGCTGATAGCCAAGGAGAGCGAGCCTGTTCGCGAGCTCGTCAAAACGCAGCAGGTCTCCCTTTTTCACCGTGATGCAGGCCTCCCTGAATGCGGCGACCGGCGGGAAATAATCCGTCAGTGTCCTTACGGGAAGGATGAAAATCCCCCTGCGCCCCGCGGCCATTGCGGAAAGGGCGATGATACGCTTTACGGTGAACTCCCGGAACGGCTCCGACTCGTCGTAGGGGAGCGTCTCCTTCGAAGGGAAGAGGTACAGGTCGGTTTCGTCTACCCAGTAGGCGAGGTCGCCGGCGAGGTCAGAGGCATCCCTGTTGCTCCTGGTCACCAGGATGACTCCCCTGTCCAGCTTCCTGAAGAGAGAGGCGACGAAGAGGGCCTTGCTGGAGCCCCCCAGACCGGTAAGTTCGACATCGTTTTTTACCATCGAATCGGCAAGACCCGCGATGTCGAATACCCTGTCGAATCCGTCGAGGAGTGATGTTATCTCGGTGATCATGGGGATAAAGGTACAAGACCGGAGGGGCACTGGTCAAGGGTTAGGCGTTTTTCTGAAGCTCCTCGTCGTATATGTCGAATATCTCGTGGGCCTTTCTGAGAAAGGGAGGGTCGAACTCGACGAGCGTGAGGCCCTTTTCGCGCGCGTCCCTGAGGAGGAGCTCGGCCTTCACCTCGAGCTTCACGATCGCGTTGTTGTCGGTGTAAGAGTCGACGATTCCGTACTTCCTCTCCTTTTTCAGCTCGCGGACGATCGCGATCAGGTCTTCGAGGGTTTTGATGTTGCGCTCCGCCGAATCGTAGAGGACCTGCGACGAACCGAAGCGTTCGGCGTTCATGAACGTGTCCCTGAACTTCTGAGCCGTCATCTTGTAATTGTAGTTAAGCTGCGGTCTGATATCCACGATCATGTAAGCGAGCCCCGAATACGCTATAATAAAATAGAGCCTACACCTTCACCTTATAAGATATTACAGTTCTTTTAGATTGCAAGGATATTTTCAGCTATTTCACGCTGAATTTGGAGCGGCGCGTGAAGAAAAAGAAGATGCCCGGCAGGCTTCATTTGTATATTATTGCCGCCCTTGTTCTTCTTGTTATCATACTCCTGATCCAATTTACGGAGAGGGACCGCAAGATCACCCGATCGCTCGTCCCCTCCGTTCCTTCCAAGGCACCCACGCTCCCCGAGGCGAGAATCCCGCAGGCGGGGCCCAAACCGCAACCCCTCCCGGGGGAAGAAAAATGGACGGTCTCGCCCCGGTATGAAATTGCCGTCATAATCGACGACGTGGGGTACCCCCTCGACGCGGTCGAAAAGTACGCCGGGTTCAGGGGGAAGCTCACCTTTTCGGTGCTCCCCAACTTGTCAGCCTCCTCGAAATACGCTCGCTTCCTCCACGCTCGGGGGTTCGAGATCATGATCCACATCCCCATGGAGCCCGAGGGATACCCCTCGGTGAATCCGGGACCCGGGGCCCTCCTCCGGTCCGACGGCGGGCCTGTCATCGAGCGCAAACTTAAAGGAATGATCGAGGATGTCCCCTTCGCGGTGGGTGCGAACAACCACATGGGATCGAGCGCCACGAAAGACTGCGAGGTCATGGAACGGACCCTGAAGATCCTCGATCGGAACAACCTCTTCTTCATCGACAGCCTGACCACGAGGGGATCGTGCGCCCGCGCGCTTGCGGCGAGGAACCGGATGAGATCGGCCCGGCGGGACGTCTTCCTCGACAACGTCGACAGCTTCACGGCGATCAACGCGCAGTTCGAGACCCTCAAACGGATCGCGAAGTCCAGGGGTACGGCGATCGGGATAGGGCACATCCACAAATCGCACACCCTGGAAGTGCTGTCGCATCAGTTCCCCCTGCTCGAGAAGGAGGGATTCAGCCTCGTCTTCGCGTCCGAGGCCGTCGGGTCATCTGCGCTCCGTTGACTTTCCACCCGTTTCTTCATACCTTTTCGCGATGAAGATCCTCGGCATCGAGACGACCTGCGATGAGACATCCGCTTCGATCGTGGAAGACGGCAGGGAGATTTTGAGCAACATCGTCGCCACGCAGTTCGAATTCCACAGAGAGTACGCCGGCGTCGTCCCGGAGATTGCGTCACGACGGCACCTCGAGGTCATCAACTACGTCATCGAAGGGGCTCTGAAGGAATCGGGGCTGGGCTTCTCCGCGGTAGACGCGGTCGCCGTCGCCCACTACCCGGGTCTCATCGGGTCGCTCCTCGTGGGTCTCACCGCTGCCAAAACCATGAGCTTTGCGCTGAGGGTCCCCCTCATAGGGGTCAACCACATCGAGGCCCATCTCTACTCGGTCCATTTCACCAACCAGGTGGAATACCCGATCATCGGCCTCATCATCTCCGGAGGGCACACGCTCCTCCTCGTCTCCGAGAGGATAGGGAACTACGAGATAAGAGGGGGGACCGTTGATGACGCGATCGGAGAGGCTTTCGACAAGGTATCGAAGCACCTCGGGCTCGGCTACCCGGGGGGGCCCGCGATCGAGAACGTGTCGCGGAGAGGCGACGAGCGGGCCTACCGGTTCCCCCGCGTCTTGTTGAGGGGGAACGCCGACAGGTACAACTTCAGCTACAGCGGTCTGAAGAACGCGGTCATCAACCAGAGGGACAGCTTCCTCGCCCCGGGGTGCGAGAGCTCGGTGGAGAACATCGCCGCCTCCTTCCAGGCGGCGGCTACCGACGTGCTGCTCGTAAAGGCGCGGCGGGCCGCGCGGGATTTCGGCATCCGCAGGGTGGCCCTCGCGGGAGGGGTGGCGATCAACACGCGGATACGGGAGATCTTCGGCAAAGAAGAGGAACTCAGCGTTTATTTCCCCGCGCGAAACCTCACACAGGACAACGCGGCCATGATAGCGGGGCTCGCCTACCACAAGTACCGCGAGAGCGGGGCGTCCGGGCTCGACCTCGAGCCGCGGTCGAGAATTGAACATTCGCTCAAAGGGCAGAGGGTGCGGAATGTCGACTGATCAGAGAGACACACGGATCGAAAAATACAGGGAGCTCAAGGCGATGGGGGTCCTCCCCTTCAAGGAGCGCTTCGAGAGGACCCACTCTTTGAACGAGGCGAAGGCTCTCCCCGTCGGAACGGAAGGCGTGCGGGTCGCGGGAAGGCTCCTGACGGTCCGTCTCTTCGGGAAGCTCATCTTCGCCACCTTAAAGGACCAGTCAGCCAAGATGCAGATCGCACTCCAGGAGAAGGTGGTCGGCGGGGAGAGGTTCGATTTCTTCAAGAAATACGTCGATATCGGGGACTTCATCGGCGTCGAGGGGGCGGTGTTCAAGACGAAGATGGGGGAGATCACGGTCGATTCCCGCACGGTCGAGCTTTTATCGAAGACGATGAGGCCCCTGCCGGAAAAGTGGCACGGGCTCGCGGACCAGGAGCTCGTCTACCGGCAGAGGTATCTCGACCTCGTCATGAACGAAGGGAGCCTCGAGCGCTTTCTCACGCGCACGAAGATCGTCAAGGTGATCAGAAACTTCCTGGACAGGCATGGGTTCATCGAGGTCGAGACCCCCGTCCTCCAGACGAAGCCGTCGGGGGCGATCGCGACCCCCTTCGTCACCAGGCACAACGCCCTCGACATGGAGCTCTTCCTCCGGATCGCCCCGGAGACCTATCTCAAGCGCTGTGTCGCGGGCGGTTTCGAAAAGGTGTACGAGTTCGCGCGGAGTTTCCGAAACGAGGGCCTCGACCCTTCCCATTTGCAGGACTTCACGCTTCTCGAGTACTACGTCGCCTACTGGAACTACGAGGACAACATGCGGTTCACCGAGGAGCTCGTCAAGTACGTCCTCCGGGAGGTGAACGGCTCGCTTGTCCTCACGTACGGCGGCAAGGAAATCGACTTCGGAAAAACCTGGGAGCGGGTCACGATGAGGGAGCTCATTAACAGGGACTCGGGGATCGACTTCGCGCGTTTTACGAACGAAAAGGATCTTCGGGAGGCGGTGCGGAAAAAGGGGATCGAGATCCAGAACATGGATCAGATGGGCTTCGGCACCCTCGTGGACAATCTCTACAAGAAGGTCTCCAGGCCCGCCATCGACGGGCCCCTTTTCATCATCCAGCACCCGATCGAGCTCTCCCCTCTCGCGCGGCGAAGCGACGCCGACCCGAAGGTGACCGACCGTTTCCAGCTCGTCGTGAACGGCTGGGAGATCGTCAACGCCTACAGCGAGCTCGTCGATCCCATCGACCAGCGGGAGAGGTTCGAGGAGCAGGCCCGGCTCCGGAAGAAAGGCGACGCCGAGGCCATGGTGATGGACGAGGATTTCCTCGCCGCCATGGAGCACGGGATGCCGCCTATGTCGGGGTGGGGGATGGGGATCGACCGCTTCATCTGCCTCCTCACCGGTCAGGAGAACCTGAGGGACATAATTCTCTTCCCCCTCATGAAACCGGCCGAAGAGTGACGCGGCGCCGTTGACACCATCGAGCCTGTTCTCCTCCCCACTCAGTTCGTGAGCCCCGCGATCGCCGCGCCGATGAGCGTCGCGTTCTCAACGCCGGCGATCTCGTAGTACCGCCCCCTGGCGCCGGTCAGGTAGCGGGTGAGGTGGAAACACACCTTCGCCTTCAGCCCCTTGAGCCCGTGGAATGTCGAACCCTCGGCGGTGATGCAGAGGGGGAAGCATGGGTTATGCCCTCGGCCGGACTTCAGAACCATCGACGAGAGATTTACGGCGGTGAGGACAGCCGCGCGCTCGATAAGCCCGTCGACGATGTGGAAGAGCGTCTCGAGGTCATCCCCGCTCCCGCGTCGGGCGACCAGCACGAGAGGGTTTTCCTTCACCGCCGCTCGGCCCCGCTTCCCGTCGGGGTAGAGGAGGAACTCGTTCACCTCGTGCGTCTGGAGCGCGGGGAGTTTTTTCAGCTCCAGCGCGCAAGGACCGCTCAGCAGTCCCTCGCCGGCGGCGGCGCGCAGCATCCCGAGGCACAAGGGCCCGAAATAGGCGCCGGAAATCATTTTCTCGAAGGGGTACGACCCGGGGTCGACGGTCGCGCCGTCGACCTCTAGATCCACGGAGCCCCTCGGCGCTCGAGAGAAACCGCCTGACTCCACGTTTATGATCTGGTGCCTGTCCGGGTCGAGACCCGGTTTCTTCTTGACGTTCAGGTTCTTCTCGATGTAGCAGCAGTTCGTCCCCGTGCCGAGGATGAACCCCACGTACCCGTCGAAGGCCCGGTCTGCGAAGGCGGCCCTCCCGGCAAGGAGCGTCGCGACGGTGTCGTTCAGGATGACGACCCGCCTCGCGCCGCCGTGCCCCCTCGCCCTGATCGCCTCGAGCAGGCATTGTCCGATCAGCGATCCCTCCACCTGCTTCGCCTTCACCTGCTTGACGAACCTCACGAGACGCCCGTCATGATCGGGGAGAATCTCGGTGGGATACGAGAAACAGAAGCCGATGTCTGACGCCTCTCCGAGCAGACCCTCGATATAGCCGGCGATGAGATCGAAGAACTCATCCTTCGATACCTCGCCCTCCGTCCCGGGCATCGGGCGGCGTGAGAAACGTTCGATGACAGGTGCGCCCTCGGCGGTGAAGCGCACGACGGCAGCCCTGAAGTTGGTTCCCCCCGCGTCGATCACGATGACGGGCGTGTCGGAGGGTATCTCCGGCTCCACCTCGATATAGGTCGGGATCATCTGGAGGCTGCTCGGGGCTCCTTCGAGCCCTCGCTCCATCTCTTCGAGGAAAAAACCGACGTGCGACCCGATGTCGATCCCGTCAGGGTCCATTCCCACCTGCTTCAGAAAATCTTTCACCTTCGCCCTGACGCCGTTAAACGCCGCCGTCACCCGCGCCCCCCTTTTCTTTTATAGCACTCCTCCATGATTTGGGCCGTCTTCGTGGCCCCGAACCTGGTCGCGCCGACCTCGCGCACCTTCAGCGCCATGTCCAGGTCGCGCACCCCGCCGGCGGCCTTGATCTGGACCTTCCCGGAGACTGTCCGCCGCATGAGCTTGAGGTCCTCGATGGTCGCCCCGCCGGGGGAGAACCCAGTCGAGGTCTTGACAAAATCCGCCCCCGCCTCCTCCGCGAGCCTGCACCCGATCTCTTTGAGCTCGTCTGTCAAGTAGCAGTTTTCCAGGATGGCCATAACGATGACCCCGTGTTCGCGGGCGACATCGACTACCGCCTTTATGTCGTTTCTCACGTAATCGTAATCCCTGCTCAGGAGCTTGCTGATGTTTATCACCATGTTAAGATCTTGAGCCCCGTCAACGATCGCCTGTTCGGCTTCGATCGCTTTCGTCCTGGTCGTTTGATATCCGTGGGGGAAACCGATGATGGTCTGCGGTTTTACGTCCGAACCCTTCAGGAGCTCGGCTACCAAGGTAACCCAGCACGGGGCGCAGCTAACCGTCGCGACGCCGTACTTCTTCGCGGTCTCGCACCCTTTTCTTATGTCCTCCTCGGTTTGCTCCGGACGAATCACTGAATGGTCGATCATCTTCGCGATCTCTCTGCAGGTGTACTCCATCGTTATCCTCCTCGGTAGTTTCGGTCCCCTTACGGGGTTATAAATAGCCCTTTACAAGAACTTCTTTTCGGCTTAAATTAAGTTTAAGCCTGCTGTGTTCGTGATGACGGATACAGCTTCTTTTGAGCCAATACAAATAAAAACGGGATGTCAACATTTACCTGTTCAATGCGCTCGCCCTTAGGGTATTAGAGCACAGGAGACGGGTGTGAGACGACCCACCTGTTAAAACAGGTTCAAAGGAGCCCCGGCACACGGCACGAGCGGGCTTTTTTTTTCGCGGAAGCGGCCTCGTCCGAACGGGCCTCAAAGGGGACGGGGTCTCGTCCTCAGTCCCCGAAATGCCTCTCGCCAAGGAGCGTCTTCAGTTCCTTGATCGTGTTGATGATCTTCTGCCGGTCGAGGTTCCGGTAACGGTCAGGCACCATCTCCCTGCTCGTACACTCGAGAACCGCCACGAGGTTCTGGAGCTCGATCTCGTAGGGGTACGATGGGGGGACGAAATCCGCGATTGTCTCCTCCATGTCCTCGGCTGTGACGATGACGTGGTTGTTCATCGTAGCGAGGAATTTCGCCCTGATGAGGACCGACTCGAGGTCGGCGCCCGAGAAGTCGAACTGGTAACGGCTGAAGAGGTCGACGATCTCAACCCCGCTCGCCACCTTGAGCTTCAGCTTTCGCACGAGGGTCTGGTAGAGGAGGAGCTTTTCCTCCGGCGTCTCCGGGTAAAAAAGGGCGAGGTGTTCCTCGGCTCTTCCCTGGCGCTTGAGGTCGATGGGGAGCAGGTCGGGCCTGCAGGTGATGAGAAACCAGATGATTTTTCCCCTGTACTCGGTGTTCCCCATAAATGAGGCGATCTGGGCGAAGGCGCGGTTGCTCGTCCCGGAATCTCCCTCCTGGTGCCGGTGACCGAGAAAGGCGTCCGCTTCGTCGATCATGACCCCCACGGGGGCCATCGCCTTAAGGATATTGAGCATCTTCTCGAGGTTCGATTCGGTCACCCCCTGCCACTTGCTTCTGAAGTTCTGGAACCGCACGATGGGAATCCCGATTTCGCCCGCGAAGGCGGTCACCATGAACGACTTCCCCGTTCCCACGGGGCCGGCGATGAGGTATCCCATGGGGAGCACGTCGAATCTCCCCTGTTTGATCGCGCGCGCGGCGCTCTTGAACCTCTTCTTCACGAAGTCGTGGCCTGAGACCATCGCGAGATCGTACTCGGACTCGATGAACTCGAGCAGCCCGATCGCCTCCGCCTCGATGATCTCTTTCTTCTTCTTCTTTAAATAGTCGAACGTGATCTCCCTGTTCTCCTGGTAGGACTCGGCGGCGATCTGGTGGATGTTGACGAGATTCAGCCCCCCCGTGTTCGCCGCCACCTTCAAAGGGGTGAGCCGCTGGTCCAAGAGGAGCTTCTCCTGCCTTCCGAGCGAGTGGAGGAAGCTGTCTCGCACCTTCTCATCGGGTATCGGAATATTCACCTTCACGGTGCTCGGCGCCCGCACGAGCCTCGGGCTCAGGTCGGCGAGGTTCTCCGTGAGGAGAATGACCGAGATGTCGTTCTCGTTGAAGAGCGGGTCGTTCCCCCAACGATTCAGGGTGACCAGGGAATAGCGGTCCTCGTCGGTGTAGCTCGAAACCGGCGTGTTCGGGACGACGGTTTCCGCGTAATCGATGATCAGCACGATCCTCTGCTTGTGCTTTACGTTTCCATAAAAAAAGCGCTCCAGGTGGGTGAAGGCCTGGGTCGGGTCCCTCGAGAGGAAGTCGCTCGCGGGCTGGCTGCCGCCTTGGCCTCGCACCACTTGGAGGTATTCCTGCTTCATGTCTCCAGAACAGAAGCTGATACCGGAGGAGCGGTCATAGTAGATGATGACGTCCCTGTTTCCGAAGAGCACCTCGCTGATATAGTTTTGGATCTTCACGAAGATGAACTCCCCTTCGTTCATCTTGTGGGGCAGGAAATCCCTGATGTTCCCGTAGACGATATAGAGGTTTGAGGTCTTCGAGCAGTACTTGTACGACATTTGCTGCGCCCACGCAGGGAGCACACGAATGAAGGGAAGATGTTTGAGAATAAGCTGTTCCGCCACGGTCCCCTCCCCCGGTGGTTTTACGTATAATACATTAATTTATGGTTATGTGTCATAATTAGTTGACACGCCCTGCACTAATGTACAATTATAAGGGAGAGGAGCACTATGGCGAAACTGGGGTCGAAGCTTAGAACGTGAAGAAGGCGCTCGAACGAGCCCCGGCAACGGGCAGCTATGGAGAAATCTTTCCCCACGTCCCGTAGAAGGCGATCTTCTCCTTCTCAAGCCTGCTTTTTTCTCTCACGCGCGCGTCGCGCGGGTACCCCACCGTGAGAAGCTCGACGACCCTGACCGGCGGCGGGATACCGAGGAGCTTCTTCACCTCGTCTTCGGAAAAGGCCCCGATCCAGCAGGTGCCAAGGCCCAGCTCGACCGCTCTCAGGGTCATGTGATCGATCGCGATCGCGACGTCGATGGGGTAGCTGAGCTGGCCGCATCGCATTGCGTGGCCGTCCGTTTCCGCGCACGCGGCGATGACGCAGGGGGCCTCCCCGACGAATGCCTGGCCGGCCGCGGCCCGGGCGAGCTTCATCCGCATTTCAGGGTCGGTAACCGCGACGAACCTCCACTCCTGCCTGTTTCCGGCCGACGGGGCAAGGCGTGCCGCCTCGAACAGCTCGTCAAGCGTATCCTGCTGCACGGGTTTGTCGAGATAGCTCCTCACGCTCTGCCTGGACCTGATCGCTTCGGATACAGTCATTGCCTCGCCTCCCTGCGCAATAGAAGTTCGATGATCTCGTGACCTTTTTCGATGAACAGACCCGCCCGGGACGCCGCCCGTTCGTCGTAGCTCTTTACGCCGTTTCGCTCCACCCCCGCTCCGTAGAGGGCGAAGGGGACGGGCTGGCTCGAATGGGTTTTTGTGCGGATGGGCGTGGGGTGGTCCGGCATGAGGAGGATCCTGAAATCGCCGCGCATGGCCGCGAGGACCCCGCCGAGGAGCCTCATGTCCAGATCTTCGATGGCCTTGATCTTCAGGGCCGTGTCGCCGATGTGCCCAGCTTCATCCGGGGCCTCAACGTGGATGAAGACGAAATCCTTGGACCGGAGGGATCGGACGGCGGCGTCGGCTTTCCCCTCGTAGTTCGTGTCGACGAACCCGGTCGCCCCCGGCACCGTAATGACCTCGAGGCCGGCGAGCATGCCGATCCCTTTTATAAGATCGACGGCCGTGATCACCGATCCGCTCACGCCGAAACGCGCGCCGAAGGACGGCAGCTCGGGCCTGTACCCCTGACCCCAGAGCCATATCTGGGTAGCCGGGGTCTTCCCTTGCAGGACCCGCTCCCCGTTCACCGGGCTCGAGGCGAGAACGGGGCGCGAGTCTTCCATGAGTTTCAGCGCGGTTTTGGCGCCGTCTCCTTTCGGGAGGTGATCGGCAACTTTCTTCCCGGTTATGTCATGGGGAGGGGTG
>Ga0315286_10004395_pt1 | contig 13527 bp, 18 predicted proteins | sample YL17G10_0_MG_FD_205038 | JGI IMG/M metagenome (GOLD analysis project Ga0315286, IMG submission 205038) | Sediment microbial communities from Yellowstone Lake, YNP, Wyoming, USA - YL17G10_0 | ecosystem: Environmental > Aquatic > Freshwater > Lake > Sediment | place: USA: Wyoming | collected... | reverse complement strand
CATACAATTAAGGCTGAATTTAGTTCAAGATCGCATCATCGTGGTATTGTTTCTATGGCTAGATCACAGGATCCAAATAGTGCAGGTTCACAATTTTTCATTGTTACAACAGATAGTACATTTCTTGATAGACAATATACGGTATTTGGAGAAGTAATAGAAGGAATGGATGTTGCAGATAAAATTGTAAGTTTACAAAGAGATCGTAATGATTGTCCCCTTGAAGAAGCAAAAATGATTCATGTTAAAGTGGAATAAATGAGTTCAAAACAAGTTGTTTTTTTCATAATACTAGTATTCATAATAGCAATTCCCTCTGTTAATGCCCAAGAAATTTCCATGGGAGATAAAGCAGAACAAAAATCAATCAATGTTGTAATAAATTCATCAAATGAAGTTCATGTAAAGCATGTAATTGCTTCTTCAAATTCACCTAAACAAATAGAATTGATCAAAGGAACTGTAACCAATATTATAGTTTCAGATGAAGAAGGAAAAGAGAAACAATTTGGAATTATTGGTGATAATACAGGTGTTATGATTTATCCATCAGAACAAAATACAAATGTTGAATATGATCTTGGAAATGTTCTTTTTCTAAAAGATAACGTATGGACTTGGGATTTTAGATATCTTGAAAAAACATCTTTTATAATTCCTAAAGAAGTAAATTCAGTTTTTGTAAATAATAAACTCGTGTATTTAGGTGAAAAAAATGGAATTACATGTCATGGTTGTCAAATGACTTTAGAGTATTCCATTAATGAACCAAAAATATTAGAAAATATAAAATTTGAGAATAAAGAGTTCTTAATTGAAACGAGAACATTTGCAGAAATTAATCAGTTTAATTTTGATCAATCAACAAAAAGCATTAGTTTTGAAGTCAATGGGAAAAATCAGTTTGTAACAGTAATAATTCCTCTAGAACTATTACCAAAACAACATAATGTATTCATGGGAGATGAAAAAATATTATTTCATGAATACAATAATGGAACACATGTTTGGCTTAACATAAGATCCAATAATTCAGGTAATGTATCAATTATAGATTCAACAATTAACGGTGATGAAAAAATCACAATGGAGAATAGCTCTTCAACATCAGAATCAAGTGTAAATCAAGATATTATTGGATATATCCTACTTGGAGCCATTGTATTAATCGGACTTGTAGTCATGGTGATTATTATAAGAAAAAAGAAATCATCAGTAACTAGAGAAATTCAAGATGAAAGTACGTAAAATTATTAGAAAAATTCAATATTTAAAAAACACAAGGCACCAAAATTAATTTTTAAACTCTTTTTGTGTAAATAATTAGAAAAATTAATCTCCGCCTGATCCACAAGAACAAAAACCATATTCATCAATTCTAACATTACATATCACACATTTTTCTCCATAATCTACTTCCCAAGGTTCTTTTCCATACAGTTTAAAATGATCATCAATCTCAAGTGGGATTTCACGTTTCTTTCCCAATGATTTGTATATGTAAAACAACTATACATAGATTATCGGAGATTAAATTATGAAAATTGAATGTGGATGTCATTGTATCAAATGTAAAAGTACAAATCTTGAATCAAATAGAGTTGGACAAATTGAGAAAGATGGATATTTCGATATGCATCATACATGCAAACAATGTAACACACATTTTGATCATTTGGAAGGGGAAGTTTTTGATAATTGTGAAAAATGTCAGTACAAAATTAGTTAGATACTAAAGCATTTTGTACAAAATAATGTGCTCTATTTTCTGTTGAATTTTTTAAAATTTCTCGGTTAGATGCCATCTTTGCCAGAGCTTTTGATACATCTAATGGACTAGTACTCCAACCATATTCTCTTAATTGTTGAACAGTTTCTGTTACTGTTCTTGGAGAATCAAAGAATCTACTAGTTTCCAATATTCTTAATTTTGCTTTAATTTCATGAGAGTTAATTGGTTTTGGCTCATTAAATTCTGGTTCATATGCTTCTGCATCATCCAAATACTCTAGACCATATTGATTAGATTGTATTGATTCTTCTGAACTTACAATTTCATTTTTATCTTCATAGATAATTTTTGCTTGATTTGCATGTATGTGATTTGATATATTTGTAATAATTTCACCTAAAGTTTGATTATCAACATAGAAATCTCTAGAGTCAACCTCAATTTCATTCTCACCAAGTTTGAGTTTTATTCTAGCCATATACCCATAAATCGAAAGGTTTTGATTTATTCTGCTAGCTCTAATGAGCTTTAAGATTAGATCAAAACTTTTACACACATAAATTGGATTTTTTTCCTATCGAGTTAAAAAGCAATTTCGAGATAATGAGGCATGAGAGCCTCAGTAAAGGGAATAATCATAATATTTGTTATAGGAATGAGTCTTTTTGGATATTCTCAATATGCATCTGCCTCACAAATAGGCGTAACAATTACACAAAGTCATCTCCTTGAGAAGAACGAAAAGGGCTCAACATATAATGTTGAATTAGAATTTACCAATCCATCATTGTTGGTTTTGACAGCAGGTAAAACAGAGTTTTTTGTAATAGCAAATGATGAAATGCTTGGAAAAGGAGAGTTAGAGTCGTTTGTACTTCCAGCATTAGGAAGTAGTTCGGTGAGTGGTACTTTTCTAAGAGATTCTAATGTAGATTCACAAAAAGTCTCAACAGTAAAGATAAGTGGTGTTACAAAATATAATGTAATTTTTGCATCTATTGATGTACCTTTTGTATTTTATCCAACAGAAGAACAGGCAAGAGAATTTATACATCCAAATTAGTTTTTTAAAGAATGTTAACCGTTTTTGGTTCAACTGCATTAGATACTATTAGAACTCCAAAAAAAATTTTAAAAGATGTTTTAGGTGGAGCGGCAACGTTTGCAGCTATATCAGCAAGTAATTTTGTAAATACTGGATTAATAGCTGTGGTAGGAAAAGATTTTCCTGATGAGTATCATAAAATTTTATCAAAATATCTTGATTTACAGGGATTGACCATAAAAGATGGGAAAACTTTTCGTTATGACGGAAGTTATGATAAAACACTTAGTTCAAGAGAAACTTTGAAGACTGAGCTTAATGTACTTGCAGATTTCAAGCCAACAGTTCCTGAAGAGTATAAAAAGTCACAATTTGTATATTTAGCAAATAATGATCCTGATCAAAATTCTGCTCTTATCAAAGAATTCGATAAAGTAAAATTTTCAATGTGTGATACTATTGAATTTTGGATATCTACAAAACGTGAATCAGTAATTAAGATGATTAAATCTGTAGATGCAGTTGTAATAAACGATGAAGAAGCTAAATTGTTAACAAAAGAATTCAATTTGATCAAATGTGCAAAAAAGATGATGGGGTGGGGTGCAAAATATGTAATTATTAAAAAAGGTGAGCATGGATCAATGATGTTTTTTGATGATGTGGTATTTCCATCTGTAGGATTTTCATTGGAGGATGTGGTAGATCCTACTGGTGCAGGCGATTCGTTTGCAGGTGCCATGATAGGATATTTAGCTAGTAAAAATTCAATTAATCTATCAGATATTAAAAAAGCTGTAGTCTATGGAAATGTTTTAGGTTCTTTTGCTGTTGAGAAATACGGATTGGATGGGTTACTCCAGATTAAAAAATCAGATATTACAAAACGAGTCAAACTGTATGAAAAAATGATTCGTTTCTAAAAAGATTTAAGTTAGATTATTTCCGCAGATGAATTGAATACTCATAAGATATGTCTGAAAAAAAAGAAGATCGTTTAGAAACTATATTCAAACTACAAAAAGATCTATCAGAGATGATGAAACTAGATAGATATCCAAAAGATTCGGAAGGACGAATTTCTGCACTATGTACTGCAATTATGCATGAAGCAGTAGAACTACAAAGAACTACAAATTGGAAATGGTGGAAAACTCCAATTCCATTTAATGTATTTGAAGCAAGGGAGGAGTTAATTGATATCTGGCATTTTGTGATTCAGGCGTCATTAGAACTAAATTTGACTCCAGATGATATTCTTGAAGAATATAAAAAGAAAAATGAGATCAATAGAGAAAGACAAAGAACGGGATACTAGATTACAAATTTTTTAATTGTGTCAAAATTTGTTTCGTTGATTATATTTACAAGATTAATTTCATTTTGAAAATAATTTATTTCTAATTTAGTTACAGTAAGAAATGGATCAGGACTAGTTGAATTGATTATTCTTCCATAATCATCAATTCCATTTTTATATAATTCAAATAAAGAATGACCGGCTTTATGACCCAAAACTTCTTTGCCACAAACTATAATGGTTTTAATTTTCTTATTTTGATTAACATATTTAATGATAGAATCAATTCCTTTATTTTCAGAAAGTAGCCTTCCAGCAATTGAAATATGATTCAAAAGGTCAGAATTTGAAATTTTTTTAAGCAAATCCATGCTTGAAAGCGTACAAATTGCTATCGAAGAATCAGTATTTCCTAGGTATGATTCTTCTGGAATTGGTAATATGACCTTGCATAATTCTCCAATTACATTTCCAATACTATTCATTTAGTATATCACGAAGAGTTTTTGCGATAAATTCAATATTTTTAGTAGTAACTTTAGGGTGTATTGGGAGAGATAAAACCTGAGATGATGCCCACTCGGTTACTGGAAGTTTAATTTTTTGTTGGTAAAATGGTGTCTTATGAACTGGGATTGGATAGTAAGAAGCTGCACCAATTCCTTTTTCATTAAGTTTTTTCAAAATTTTATCTCTTTTTGATGTAGCTATTGTGTAAAGATACCAATTTACATTTTCATAATTTCGTTGATGTGGAAGTATAATATCCAAATCAGAAATTAATTTTGATAAAAGATTTGCATTCTTTTGCCTTGTCTTAAGAAAATTAGGGAGTTTTTTCATTTGTATTGTTGCAATTGCAGCACTAATTTCTGGTAATCTTAGATTTAATCCAAATATTCTAGTATCGTATCCATGAACCATTCCATGATTTCTAATCATTAACAGTTTATCTCGTAATTTTTTATTATTTGTTGCAATGAATCCTCCTTCTCCGGAAGTCATTACTTTTGCAGGATACATACTCCAACAACCTAAATCAAAAAAAGTTCCAGCATGTTTTCCTTTGTATGTAGAACCTAATGATTGTGCAGAATCTTCTATTATTGGTAAATTATGTTTTTTAGCAATTTCTGAGATTCTATCAATAAATGCTACATTTCCATAAAGATGAACTGGCATTATTGCTTTAGTTTTTTTTGTAATTTTTTTTTGTAGATCATCAGGATCCATAGTATAATTTTCTTTGAGTATATCAACAAAGACAGGTTTGGCCCCAGTAGATACTACAGAATTAGCTGTTGCAACAAATGTAAATGATGGAACTAGTACTTCGTCTCCTTTTTTTATATCCAAAGCATAAAGTGCCGCTTGTAAAGCCGCAGTACCAGAATTTACAGCAATAACATATTTTGATTTTAAAAAAAGTGATGCTGATTTCTCAAATGCTTGCACATGTTCTCCTCCATGATTAGCTGCTGATGTAAGTGCACCATTTTTAAGAATGGATGTAACTACAGCGATTTCGTCTTTACCTACAAATGGAACATTGATTGCAATTTTCAACAGATATTCTCTTTAAAACTAGTCTATAAATCTCATGAAATAGGCATGAATTTTTATATTTCAAAATTAGGAAATTCGCATGATGAATCAACGTCATCTTGAAAAATCAGATGCTGGTTACAAAGTTTACTTGTACATTTTCTATATTTGTGGATTCATCATGGTTTCAAGTCTTGTTTTTGGAGTTTACATCACTATGATAGAATGGATGAAAAATGGAACATATGTGATGGGAGAAGCAATACAAAATACTTTCATACCATTTGAAAATTTTTCAAGGGTTTCAACGTGGATATTTTTTTCTACAATTATTGGGTGGTATTGTGTTACAAGAATAGGATGGAGAAGAACTGCAGGAAATAAAATTATTGGTTGGAAAATGGCATTACTTCAGATAATGTTGTTAGGATTTGCAATTATTACACTGTATGAAGTATTATACAATTTTACAGTCTTAAATGCAGAGATCACTGTAGGTATGATTAAAGGTAATGTTCCTAATATTGACATGTTATCAATTGCATATCCTGATCCAGATAGACCATGGAATTTAGTTTTTGCAACAAAAGTTTTCCTTGCAGCATTCATCATTTGTGCTCATGCATTTTATCTTAGTACTAAACCAAGAAAAAGTTTAGAAGAACCAGAAACTATAGATTAAAAATATTCATCTAGATACAAACATTTTTGCTAGTTTTTCTTGATCAGCTTTTACTTTACCAAATGCCTTTCTATGAGATGAATTACAAAATTTTACTGTTTCTGAATGTGGATCATTCTTTCTCGTTTCCTCTATAATTCTACCACACCAAAAACAATATTCTTTCTTTATGGCCCCAAGTTCCCATCCTAAAAATTTAGAATCATAGTATCCTTTTTCTTTTGGACGTATAGAGTTTAGAAGATCTCCATTATCAGATTGAATCCAAATATTTTTTATTTTAGGATGAAATGGTTTGCTCCATTTTCTTTTCGTATCATCCCATTCAATATTATTATCAGTACAAAATTTGTAAAATTGCTCCTCAAATTGTTTAGAAACCATGATTTTGTTCATATTTTCACCTATGAAAGTATTCGCAAAAGAAAATCTGTTAATGGTAATGGTTTTTTGCTTATTTCAAGAATTTTTTTAGAATTGAGTGATTTTTTAATAGAAACTAGTTTTTCTACTAGGTAATACTATACTAAACATGGGATTATTTGGTAGTTCTAATGAAACAAAATGTAAAAAATGTGGAACTGTACTTTCTGATCCAGAAAGACTAAAAAAACATCAAGAAATTGCACACAATAAGAAAAAGGAAAAATGCAGAGCTTGTGGTACAGAATTTGATTCTTCAGAAGATCTAAGAAAGCATAGAAAAAATTGTAAATAAAAATATTTACTAAATATTTTATTTTCCAAAAATCGATATTAATTAAAATATTTTTTGATAAATTTATTTTTGGAAATTTAATTTGTTTACTAATTAATATTTATGATAGAGATCATCTATTCCTAATTTGTATAGTTTAGAGAGTTCTTCATACGCTTCTTCTTTACTCATTGAATCTTTTTGCGTAAAAGTTCTAAATTTTTCATTATATTCAATATCATCATGATGTCCAGATATACAAAATAGTCTTGACTTGTTTTTTCCTCGATATTCTGTAATAATACCTCGTTTGATTAATAGATCAATATAATTAGTTAATGTTTGATGTTCAATTTTTGCTTCTATTGATAATTGCATGAAGGAAATCCAGTTTTTATAAGTTGTAAATTTTTCGATTATTGTAATAATTCTTCGTTCTCCTCGTTGCCATTTATCTTCAATCATAATTTTAGTTAACTCCTATATTTGATTAACCAATGAATAATAAAAATTAGTTTGAATCACTCAGACAAACCTGATTCGTGTTTAGGTGTGTGTTTTAGTGCTTTTTCTATTGCTTCTAAATTTGCAATTTCATTTTTTGAGCTCATTGTTAGAGTTTTAATCATTTCAGAGCCTATCTGTACTGCTTGTTCAGGTAATGTGTCTAGAAATTTTTGTAAAACTTTTTTGTAGTTTTTAATGAGTTCTAATCCTTCTTCAAGTGTCATAATAATGATTAGTCACTTGACTATTTCAAATCTTGCAAATTCCAACTAAACTATTATTTCAAATAACTTTATAGACCTACATCTCAGAAGTTGTTTTGATTTGGACATCACTGAAAAAGTTGAATTAATTGAAAGGCCTCCTACAGAAGAGGTAGTCACACATGATGAATTAATTGAATTATTCAAAACAAATTCATCCCCAAAACATTACATTGGTTTAGAGATTTCAGGATTTTTGCATTTAGGGAGTTTAATCAGTACAGGTTTCAAGATTAATGATTTTGTCAAAGCTGGTGTAAAATGTACCGTATTTCTTGCAGATTGGCATACTCTGATCAATGATAAATTAGGTGGAGATTGGGATATGATCTCTAAAGTTTCAAAATATTATAGAGATGCTTTCAAGCTTGTATGTCCTGAGGCAAATATTGTTTTAGGTTCTGATCTTTATCAAGAAAAAACAGAGTATTGGTCGGAGCTTGTGAAATTTACCAAACATATGTCACTAGCAAGAACAATGAGAACACTTACTATTATGGGACGCTCAGAAGACGAAGAAAAAATAGATCTTGCAAAATTATTGTATCCACCAATGCAAGCAGTTGATATTCATTTTTTAGATGTCGATATAGCTCATGCAGGTATGGATCAGAGAAAGATCCATATGTTAGTTAGAGAGATTTTCCCAAAAATGAAATGGAAAGTTCCAGTTGCAGTTCATCATAAATTATTACCAGGTCTTTCAAAACCAGCAGATACGAATGACTCACAAATTTTAGGAAAAATGAGTAAATCAGATCCAAATTCTGGAGTTTTTATTCATAATTCAGATGATGAAATAAGAACAAAAATCAAAAAAGCATGGTGTGAGGAAGCAAATATTCAGAATAATCCATTATTAGAAATTTCAAAACATGTTATCTTTCATGAATTTAATGAAATCAAAATAGAAAGACCAGAGAAATTTGGTGGAAATATAACATACACAAATTATAATCAATTAGAATCTGATTTTGCTGAGAAAAAATTACATCCAACTGATCTTAAACAAACTGTTGGAGAGTACCTAGTTAAGGTAATTTCACCAATTCGTGAAAAATTAAACCTAAGTAAAGAATTGTTTGAAGCAATTAAGAAAAGTTATTAGATTTTGAGATTTGGATTTGTTTGTTCTTCTAAATTATATTTTGATTTGTAGCCTCTAGGATTGATCATTAAATCTTTGTAGGTGTAAGTTGACGAATTTCCAATAATCACTGTACTAATCATTCCTAATTGATCAGAATGATTCGGAAGATTTTCTAAATCTGTCATAACAATTGTTTGTGAATCTCTGAATGCGCCTTTAATTATTGCTACAGGCGTTGTAGGTTTTCTGTATTTTAAAAGAATTTGTCTTGTATCTAATAGTTGATGTATTCTTTTTTTGCTTGCTGGATTATAGATCACAATTACAAAATCACCTTGTGCTGCAGCTTCAACTCTTTTTGTTATTATTTCCCACGGTACCAATAAATCACTCATACTTACAACTGCAAAATCCGTCATTAATGGTGAACCAATTATTGATGCACATGAGTTTAAAGCAGAAACACCTGGAACTATTTCAACTTGTAAACCATCTTTAGGATTCCAATTTGATGCTGCAAGTGTTTCATAGATTAATCCTGCCATCCCATAAATTCCTGGATCACCACTTGAAACAAGTGAGACTATTTTTCCAGATTTTGCTAGATCAATACATTGATGAGCACGTTCAACTTCTTGCGTCATTGCGTAGCGATGAACGGTTTTACCTTCAATAAGATCTTGGACTAAATTGACATAAGTCTCATATCCTACGATTGTATCGCTTTCTTCAATTACTTCTTTAGCTCTGAATGTCATATGATCATGGTGTCCAGGACCAACACCAACAATGTAGAGTTTACCAGTCAATTATACAATAAATTTTCTTTCAAGTAATTTATCCGTTTAGTGATTTTATTTTTTATTGAAATGGATCTATGAGTGGACTATTCATTATGTAATGACTATTCATAGGGCGGGCTAAACTGACTGAAATTAGGTCATTTGTTTTAAATGAATTAATATCAGATACTGTTTCAAGAATTTTTGCATTTTCTGGATTATTCCATTCGATAATATGGATACGCGATATAGGATTATAATTTTCATGATCAGAGTTTACTGTAGCTATTCCTGCTTGAAATCCTAGAGGTCCTGAACCTTTAATCCCATTTTGGAATTGAAATAGATCAACTGTGGAGGAATTTGTAATTAGATTTTCAGATTTGGGTGAGAATGGAACACCCATCATTTTAGCTGGACCAGAAGGTGTTGCATCAGTTACGATATAGTAGATTGTTTTTCCATCTGGTCCCCATTCACGATGAGCAACAAATGTTACTGTCATCTCATCTTTGTTAATTTCAGTAATTTGACCACCCCCAAATGTCAAATCATCAGTAATTTCTTTATCATCTCTTACTAACATCTGTCCATTAGGCCAGATTATTTGAGGTGTATTGATTACCACACCAATTTTATTAAATTCAATTCTCCCATCTTTTTCTGCCTTAATTACTTCTTCAGATGATTCGAGAATTATTGCATTTTGACCTTTTTTCCATGTGACTTCAATAACAGAATTTAGAGCGATGTATTCTAATTCTTGAGATGGTGTACTAGAAAAAACTTCTTTTTGATGTCCATATATTCCGTCTCCTTTAACTCCATTTTTAAAAATAAATATTTTTTGCAGAGTATCTTCAGATATTTTTTCAATTGTAGGAGCAATCTCAACTTTCCAACCTTGTTTTTTAGTAATCATTTCAGCATATTCTTGCTGACTAGAATCTGTTATAATGTAAAAAATTGAATCACCGTTATAGAATCCTTCATGCATTGGAATGGTTGCAGCAACACTTGTTCTTGATAATAATGATGACGATTCTTTTTGTACTTCAATTTTTTGCATAATTACTTCAGTTGGTTGTCCCCTGATCCAACCATCAACACTGACGGTAGCAGTGAATTCTTTTGAATTAAGAGAGTGTAGTGCCAAAGCAGCTCCTGTAAATTCAAAAGAATTAGATTTAGTTTTAAGATCAATTAGAGATATTGCATAAATGGTATTTCCATCAATAGTCCATGTTGATTGTCCTTTTGCATCATTACTATTAATTTCATGCAAAACAACAATTTCTACAGGTTCACTTGATGTAAATGTCATTGAACCATCATAAAGAGTACCTTCGTTTGGTGAGAGAATTAGTGCTAATTGTTGATTTTCATGTCCTTGTCCTGGATCTTGAGAGGATGTAATTGTTTTAGTAAAATTAATCTTTTTTGTAGAATTAGCATCAACAAAATTATCAGAAATAAATGAAACTGTAAGAATTCCTGTGGTAAAGATGCCTAGAATTAAGATAATAACTAATCTATTCAATGAAATTCTTTGAAATTGTTTCCCTTAAATGATTTTATTTTTAGTTAATTTTATCAAGTTCAAATGCATCATGTAAAGCCTGAACTGCCACATTAGAATCAGAATCTTTAACAACAAATGCAAGATTTAGTTCTGATGAACCTTGAGTAATCATTGCAACATTGACCTTATTTTTCTCTATTGCTCCAAAGACTTTAGATGCAACACCCACAGTACCTCGCATACCTAAACCTATAAGCGCAATAATTGCAACATCAGTAGTTACTTCGAGTTTTTTGATTATTTTTCCTAAAAGTTCCATTTCTAATACGTTAACTGCTTTGTCAAGATCGGTATTTTTGACTACAATAGTGATACTAGATTCTGATGGGTTTTGAGAGATCATCATTACATTTATTCCAGCTTTAGCAAGAGTTGCAAAAATTTTTGCAGCAGTCCCAGGAGTACCAACCATGCTACCTCCACGTATATCGATTAATCCATTGTGACGAATACTGCTCACACATTTTACAGTATTTTTAGTAGATATTGAGTGAGAATCAGTTACCAATGTTCCTTCATTTTTTACATTAAAGGAATTTCTTATCTTCATTGGAATTTTTTTTGTTAATAATGGCTCAAATGTTCGTGGATGAATTTGTTTAGCTCCAAATAATGCCATTTCAATTGCTTCTATGTAAGAAACCTCTTTGAGTAATTTGGCATTTTTAACAATTTTTGGATCTGCAGTCATTAATCCATCTATATCACTCATTAACCAAATTTCATCAGCCTTTATGCAAGAACCAATAATTGTTGCTGTGTAATCCGAACCTCCTCTACCAAATGTAGTTACATGTCCATGTTGATCTGCTCCTGTAAATCCACCTATCACTGGAATTGTTTTCTTAGAAAATTGTAAATCAATGGTTTTAGAAACTCTTAGTCTTGTAGTGTCCATTAATGGTTTAGATTCTCCAAAATTTGAATCAGTAACAATTCCAACTTCTTTACCAGTTAGAGATATTGATTTTTTACCTATATCATTAATTGCAAAAGAAATTAATTTTATTGAAAGACGTTCGCCGAATGAAATCAAATAGTCCATTGATCTAGGGGTTACTTCTCCTAATAGTACAATGCCTTCAATTAATGCAACAAGTTCTCGAAAATCTACATCTAATTTTTCTAATAATTTTTTTCTGATTGTTGATTTTTTGATTGTTTGTTTTGCAAGTTGCTTATGCCTATTGATAATTTTTGATGCTAGTTGTTCAGCCTTGTCTTTATTTTCTTTTTTTATGGATTGAGATATTTCTATTAAATCATCAGTGGTACCACTAATTGCAGAACAAACTATTACTATTTCATTATGTTTGGATAATGAATTAATGTAGTTTGTAACAGCTTGAATATCTTTAGCGGATGAAATTGATGTTCCGCCATATTTTAGAACGAGTCTCAATTCAAAATACCTGAATCAGTTAATCTTTAAATGCTTTAACTTTCTACTCGCGGAGCCAAATAAAAGTGGATTCTGCCTATGTTTGCTACTTTGAATTCAATTCTTAGAGGTTTTGCACTGGAAAATTCACATGTAATTTGACCTGCGTTTGCACCTACCGCTTTAACTACAGGATTAAGATATTCGAGGCTATACGTACCAATACTGTCCTCTTTTGAATAGATTTCACCTATTTCTTCCGTATCCTTTTCGAGATCAATTACAACTTCACCAGAATCACCTTTTCCAGAAAAATCTGCTTTAGAATCAGATGTATGAATAGTCAGATAATCAGATACAACTTGTACATCGCCCAAAATCTTGTCAAATTTAGAAGAGGATAAAGTAATTTTAGAATCATATGGAATTTTTGGCAATGGTGTATCAGTTGCAGAGCTTTCAATTAAACGCATTTTATATTTTTTATTTTTGCCAACTGTTACAAGTAACATGTTTTGTTCAGAAATACTAATTTCTATACTATCTTTTTTATCAGCTCTTTTGATAAGTTTAGAAAATTCATCTATTCTAACTCCAAATTTTATATCACTATCACATTCATATTTTTCAAATGCAGAATTAGGCCAAGAGATATCAATTAAAGCTACATGTGATGGATCCATTCCTCTGAAAGTAATTCCTTCTGCTGTTGCAACAAAAGTAGCTTCCTCTACAAGTGTGGATATAGCTGAGATGATAGCTTTTAGATCATCTGAACCACTTGTTTTTGCTTCGAAAGTCAAACTAATTATTTTGAGTTTTATGTTCCAGTTAAACGTTATGCGTAATTACGCCAAGTGTGTCTACATTTTGAACATCGATAGAATTGAGTTGTAGGTTCATCTGCACTTCTGGTTTGTA
>Ga0315286_10004393_pt1 | contig 13529 bp, 6 predicted proteins | sample YL17G10_0_MG_FD_205038 | JGI IMG/M metagenome (GOLD analysis project Ga0315286, IMG submission 205038) | Sediment microbial communities from Yellowstone Lake, YNP, Wyoming, USA - YL17G10_0 | ecosystem: Environmental > Aquatic > Freshwater > Lake > Sediment | place: USA: Wyoming | collected... | reverse complement strand
TTCCAAAGGAAACACTGCAACAGATCAAATGAAAATATTGTTTTTCAATATAAAAACTAAATAAGTAGCTAATAAAAAAAAATTATTTCAAACCCTATACGATCCTATTTTCACTTCCATGTGTTCAAATCCCTTCCCCTGCACTTTTTTTCTTATTTTTCCAGGAGAAATCTGCCAAAAGACTGAAAAAATGATTTGAACCCGTAAATACTAGTACATCAGAAGGAATATTTTAAATAGAGAAGAGGTCTTTATATTCATAAAGGGTAGGAAATAGATGAAGAAATGGTTTGTAATTGGAATAAGTATAATTGCAGCAATTATCCTTACTCTTACATCTTTAACAAATGTGATTGGATATCAAACTGTTCACACAACATATCAACAAACCAAAAAAGAAACAGTCAACCAGAGAGAGCTATTATTCCAAACCATCTGCGATATCGCAAATAACAAAGAGATACAACGAATCATCCTCAAATCACAGATTAGCAGAGGGATATTCCCAGAATCAAAGATTCCTGTTATAACAAAGAATCAACTAAAACGAATGTACTTCATTGGATTAATCCTCTCAAAGTTCCTTAGTAAAACTAGGATACAATCATGGATTAATACACATCATTTAATTACGCCTGACATACAACAAGAACTAACTGCTGTAATTGAAAAGGACCCTATAGTACAAAATGAAATAACGCAATTGGTAAACTCTGATTGTGGGTGTGAAAAAACTGAATGGGGGTTTCCAATAATTTGCACTACCTTATTAATCATGACAGGTGTTGTGTTGTTTTTTTGGCTGCTATTAGTGTTACTTCTATCGCCTCCACCATCTGCTATAGACGAGTTATTAGACCTTCTTGTTCTTATGCTAGGCCCCCTTCCAACATTATACCAGCGTTTTAATTGTCCTGTGCCACAAGGCAACGATTTCCCCGTGGCTTCCGATTTTTCACCTGCAGAGGGAGAACAAAACGTTTCTCTCTCACTCTCCGAACTTAGTTTTCGACTCACAGATCATGAAGGAGACCTCATGAGCTATAAGGTCTCGACACGTCCGGACATTGGTGGGGGGAGCGGTACGTTGGTTGGAAATGGGACGTACACCATTCCCATTCATGGATTGCAGAACGGCACCACGTATTTATGGTTAGTTCTTGTGTATCAAGGGAAACCTACAGGGACACCAGTGGGAAGAGAACGCGCATTTACCACAGAGACGTTATTTCCAATAATTAGGAATCCCGCACCAGCACAAAACGCTGAATTTGTACCACTCACTACGTCAAATGTGAGTTTTGATTTGACAGATTATCAAGGCGATCTGATGAATTGGACGGTTGAGACACAACCAGATATCGGATCAGGTGCTGGTACCGGCGTCGGTAACGGACGATACTCTATTCCCATCAGCGGCCTTGAGTATTTCACTACCTATACGTGGTTTGTGAACACAACCGATGGAAGGTACTGGGGTAACAAAACGTTTACCTTTTGGACAACCACTGAGAAGACCCTAGTACTTGAACCAACAGATGATGCCACAATTTCAGAAGTAAGTCCTAACAGCAATGCAGGGACTAGTGAAACGATAACAATCAGATCTCACCTTTCTGGCACTTGGTTGGAATTGGATGGACTCATGAAATTCAATCTCAGCACTCTTCCACCAAATGCGACAATCCAGTATGCTTCTCTCCAAATGTTCTACTATCACAACTTGGATGGGAACCCCAGTGGCCATCAGGTAAACGCCTATCGAATTACGAGCGATTGGACTGAAGAAACTGTCACCTGGAACACCCGGCTGCCATATAATACTACATCATCTTCATTTATAATCGTGCCATCGACGATAAACACTTGGGTTTTTTGGAACCTTACTGGTGATGTCCAATTGTTTTATGATGGTGGTGCTCCCAATTACGGATGGAGGATGATGGACATGAGTGGGAGTCAAGAATGCTCGGACTACTATTCAAAAGAATATACTGACTATCATCCTCTACTTACTATTGGTTACGAATAATACTTCAGATGGAGAAAAGCAACTGGTACCTGATTAGCGTAACAAGCCAAGAGTTGTGCTCTAAAATTAGAACACTTACTAGTAATTTGATAAATTCAAAATACCCCTAAGGAGACATATACTAGTACACTAGTAAATTAGTGTTCAAATCCCTTCCCCTGCACTTATTTCTCTTTTTCCCAGGAGAAACCTGCCATGGGACTAAAAAACGATTTGAACTCCTATTTACTAGTAAAGTTATGTTCGTTTCCTTTTTACATTTTATTTTCACCATGTACAATGTATTAACAAATAAGAGTTCAAATCTTCCTGTCAACGCTTTTTTTATCCTAGTTAGTTGGCAGGAGAATAGCGTATGTATGGGTACAAATAAAAGAAGAAAGAAAGAAAAGGGAGAAAAGGTCCCCTATTTCGGCACCATCGAGAAGATGAGGATTTGTAACGGTTTTGTTCTTCTCAATACTCGTTGTTCATCGCGTTAAAGCAGCAAGTGCTTTGTATACGTTTAATCTTCCTGTTCCTATGTAATGGCTTCCGGTGTATGGGTCTGTATTGTTACAGAGTAGTGCCTTAATTTCAGCGGGGGTGAGTGATGGGTCTTTTGATTTCAGCAGCGCGGCGGCACCAGCGACTTGAGGCGTAGCAAAAGAAGTACCCCCAGACGAACTATAGTTTTCGAATAATGCAATATTTTTCGGTATAGGATAGGTGGGCGTCGTTGAATAGATCCACATTCCAGGGGCCGCAATATCCACCCATTCCCCGTAGTTGGATAAAAGATGCGCACGATCTTTGGGGTTTGTCATTCCTACCGCGGTCACGTTTTCGTATACAGCAGGATAAAATGGCGTATTCTTACCGTTATTACCAGCAGCTGCACACAGAAAGACTCCTTTGTTATATGCATAGTTCACCGCATCCTCTACAATTGTTGGTGATACGTTTACATCACCGATACTCATACTGATAATATCAGCGCCGTTATCAGCAGCATATCTTATTGCCGATGCTAAACCTTCCCAATAGAACCATCCAGAATCATTTAATATCTTCAAGGGCATGATCTTACAATTCCAAGCAACTCCTGCTATTCCAACACTATTATTCCCAGCTGCTGCAGCGATACCAGCACAAGATGTCCCGTGACCAAAATCATCCTTTGGATCACTAGTATTGTAGTAAAATTCCCAACCCATCACATCATCAATATACCCATTAAGATCGTCATCAATACCATTACTTGGTATTTCATCGGTGTTGTTCCAAATGTTCGCTTGTAGGTCAGGGTGCGTATAATCAATTCCGCTGTCAATGATAGCGATTACGACATCTGGACTCCCAGTTTCAATAGCCCATGCCTCAGGTGCGGAAATGTCACTGTCGGGTTTCACCATAAACGGCAATTTGTAGGTAAAATGATTAAGAAATGGAAATCTAAAAGCAGCCCACATTAGGCGGTTTGAAGTTTGCAAGTGATACTGTTTACTAAAACCCGGATCGTTCGGTGTTACTGAACTTAGAACAAGAGAGGATTTTTCTTGTTTCGTTGTTGTCGCTACTGCCGAGAATGCAGTGAGTACCATCAGCATACAGATACTTATTCCTATGATTTTGTTTTTCATGGTTTTCTTTTTCCTCCTTTCTTTCATTTTTTCTTTCTATTGTTTTGAGAGAGATGGCAGATCAACATTAAGATAAGGGGCAATATGAAGAATGAAAACGTCTGCCAACTTCCCTTTCCTCGTTTTTTTTCCTCCCCCAAAACATGGGTTCTATAGAATTAAAATCCCTTCACCAGTATTTATATATTTTCTTTTCATTTTTTTCGCTAAAAGTAACAATTTTTTTATTATCGACTAAAATGAGGTGGCTTTCTATCTACTAGTATAAAATCTACTTAGATCAGCAGATTAGGGAAATTTACTAGTAAACCTTCGTAGCTTTAAGTTGATAACCCGCTTAAAGATGATGATAGTATCGTATCAGGAGAAAAATTGAGGAGTATACTAGTAAATTAGAGTTCACATCCCTTCCCCTGCACTTTTTTACCATTAGTTCTTACTGGCCTTTTTCCTCTTATTGTATCTATGTTGATAAAAACCAAAACACCCGCATGCCGAAGTATCTGACTATCATGTTGTTAACATAACGATTATTACTTTCTTTACAGGGTTGAAACCATGAAAAATGTACGTGGAAAGCTTAGATTGATGCTATCATCATGGAGGAGTTATCCAGCCCTCTTTGTTGCCATGTTGTGACCATAGTAAGTATTGTTTCTACTATTTCTGTTCCTTTTTCATAGATTTTATCTTCTGAAAACATTTAAATGAAAAGACAGGATAACAAAACACAATAAAGGGGGCTGAAAGGAAATTATGCAAAAAAGTTTGTTTAGGAGAGGATTTGTATTCGGACTATTTATATTTTTTATTGGAACAAATATTTCTTTTAGTCAGGTGATACAAAAAAATACAGCTATTTATGACAATAGTATTCATAGCGAAAAAGGAAATATAGAAAGGGGAGATAGAGATGTTTTTTGGAAGTGGGCGAAAAGTGCTGGGGGTATATTAGAAGATTATGGTTTATCAATTGTGTTAGACACTAATGGAAATATCTATATCACTGGAGGTTATCGTGCAACGATAACTTTTGGTAACATTACACTAACCAGCCAGAGTTATCATGACGTGTTTATCGCAAAACTTAGCAATGCTGGAGTATGGTTATGGGCGAAAAGTGCTGGGGGTATATTAGAAGATTATGGTTTATCAATTGTGTTAGACACTAATGGAAACTCTTATATCATTGGTTATTTCCAGTCCACGGCAACGTTTGGAAATACAACACTTACCAGCCAAGGATCCTATGATATTTTTGTTGCAAAACTCAATAATAATGGTGTCTGGCAATGGGCAAAAAAAGCAGGAGGATCATTCGTTGAAATCGGAACGAGTATAACCTTGGATAATAGTGGAAACATCTACATAACCGGATATTTTCAAGGATCTCCAACATTTGGTAATACAGAAATCATCAGTCAGGGAGGCTATGATATATTTGTTGCAAAGCTTAGCAATAATGGTATCTGGCAGTGGGCGATAAGTGCTGGATCAGTTTGGTCTGATAACGGGAATGGTATTGCAGGGAATGCCAATGGAGATACCTATATTATAGGAACGTTTCGCGGGACAGTAATTTTTGGCAATACAACACTTGTAAGTGCACAGTCAAGTGAAGTGTTTATCGCAAAACTTAGCAATGTTGGAGTATGGTTATGGGCGAAAAGCGCAGGAGGAGCAGCTACGGATTCTGGAATTGATGTCACAATGGATACAAATGGCAATACATATATTACTGGAATTTTTGAGGGTACAGCAATCTTCGGCAGCACCGTACTTTCCAGTCCAGGATACTCTGATATTTTTGTTGCAAAGCTTTCAACAGATGGTGTCTGGCAATGGGCAAAAAAAGCAGGAGGAAATAATAGCGATTCTAGTTATGGTATTGAGGTGGATACAAATGGCAATACATATATTACTGGAATTTTTGAGGGTACAGCAATCTTCGGCAGCACCGTACTTTCCAGTCAAGGATACTCTGATATTTTTGTTGCAAAGCTTTCAACAGATGGAGTATGGCAATGGGCGAAAAGCGCAGGAGGAAGTGCTTATGATTATGGAAAACAGATTGCTGTGGATGCCAGTGGAAACACTTATTTAACCGGATATTTTTCAGGAAATGCGACATTTGGTAGTACAACACTCATCAGTTTAGGAAGCTATGATGTGTATATTGCAAAGCTATTTTTTAATACACCCCCGATATTCGGAACACCAACTCCAACTAACGAATCAACAAATCAACCACTGAATCTTGTCTGGAGTATCCCAATTAACGATCCTGAGGGGGATCAGTTCTCATGGACAATCCAATGCAACAATGGGCAAACCAACAGCGCAACCGGGGTAACCAATGGAACAAAAACACTCACACTCTTCGGACTTACTTATTCAACACCGTATAAAGTCTGGGTGAATGCGACTGACCCTACTGGAAGTAATAGCTATACCAGGAGATGGTACATCTTCACCACCAAAGCAAACCTTCCACCAGTTTTTGGGACACCAACTCCTGCAAACGGTTCGACCAGTCAACCTTTGGGTTCCACTTGGAGTATCCTGATCAACGAACCTGAAGGTGATCTCTTCTCTTGGACCATCCAATGCAGCAATGGACAAACCAATAGCGGTAGCGGTGCAACCAATGGAACGAAAACACTTGCTCTCTCCGGACTTGCGTATTCAACGACCTATAAGGTGTGGGTGAATGCGACTGATCCGACTGGTAGTAACCAATGGACTAAACGATGGTATACGTTTACGACAAAAGGAAGTCTCCCGCCAGTGTTAGGAACACCAACCCCGTCAAATGGTTCGACAAGTCAACCCTTGAGCCTCACTTGGAATATTCCGATCAATGATCCTGAAGGAGATACATTCTCTTGGACTATCCAGTGTAGTAACGGACAGGTCAATAGCGGAACTGGTGCAACCAATGGAACGAAATCACTTGCACTATCTAGTCTTGCGTATTCAACCGCCTACAAAATCTGGGTCAATGCAACCGATCCCACCAGCAGCGGCCTCTACACAAGAAAATGGTACACCTTCACTACAAAACAAAATACCCCACCAAGCAAACCTGAGCGACCATCAGGTTTAGCATCAGGCAAGATTAATGTGGAATACACGTACACAACGAAGACCAGTGATGGTAATGATGACATGGTGTATTACAATTGGTCCTGGGGGGACGGTAGTTATAGTGGCTGGCTTGGTCCATTTACCTCAAACACCACTGCAAGCGGAAGCCATACATGGACGGTTAAAGATTCATATAGCATCAAAGTAAAAGCCAAGGATACATCTGGTGCTGAAAGCCCATGGTCCGATCCCTTACCTATAAAGATGCCATACTCCCCTAACAATCTGATGCTACAGTTCTTGGAGTTGCTGTTCGAGCGATTCCCGCATGCGTTCCCTATACTACTACACATATTAGGGTACTAAGAATCCCCATCTTTTTTTCTTTTTATTATTGATTCGCTCATATAACGATCTGTTAAAACCGTGTCAATGCTTGACCTCTAATTTTTATCTTTTCCAAACATTTAAATTAAGCTACAGGATAACAAATCACAATAAAGGGGGCTGAAAGGAAGTTATGCGAAATAGTTTGTGGATGAAAGGATTGGTTGTAGGAACTATACTGTTGTTTGTAGGAACAAGTGTTACCTCAAATATAAGCGGATACATCAGCAGAAAACAGAATGACGTTCTACAACTGAGCAAACCATGTTCAAATAACGTAACTATTACTGATTGGATTGAAGATGTGGATTCACTGGATCCTAATACAAAAGAATGGAGTATTGTCACTTCGTATCCAGATTTTGATGTCGATAATATTGATATTGTTAATGCGACTGTTACACAACAAGGTGTACAAGTTACCCTGAGCTTACGAGTGGCAGGAAATATTGAAAATAGATGGCATGACTGGGGCGCACACAATTACACAGGAATATATGATTTCGTTGAATATGATTTTTATTTAAATACAACCGGATTTTATTATATTCTTTGGTATTACAATCGAACCTGTTACCTTGGTTATGATAATACAACAATTAATCTTTCATCATCGAACATTTCAGTTGTTAATGATACTCTAACAATTATATTTTCATTAGTAAATGCAAATGAAATATGTAAAGAGCTTTTTATTGTATCATCATACGATAAAATTAATTTTACATATCCGCATGACTTAATCTTAGCCTCTTTCATTGATTATGCTCCAAACGGTCCATTTGAGAAGGCAATATTTATTGGATCAATTCATAATGTGAATATTACGAATGATTATATCTCCTTCAACCCCCTCTTTATGGTAACTGTATTTTTATCACCATACTTCTTCTTCAATCTTTCTTCAAATAAATTTATAATGATTTCAAAAAATTATCTTGGATATATTGGTCAAGGAATAATTATTGGATTATTCAAAGTTGATAGAATATTTCCAAGATATACAGAAAGTTCAAATTATCCTATATATCATCGTCTCCATTGGAAATCGTAGTTCACTAAATTATCAATTTTTTCATCTATTTTTTCATTTGGATTTTTACTTAAACATGAGTATAAAAAAAGTAGTATCTATTATTTCTATCTTTATTTTTATCGTTTCCAAACATTTAAATGAAAAGACAGGATAACAAACCATAACCTGCGTTGGCAGGGGAGGAATAAAATCATGAAAAATATTATTGTTAACAAGAGTCTCGTTTTAGGAATCATTGTGTTAATGATTGGAGCTGGTGTCGTTCAAAATATCAAAACAACAGTAAAAGCAGATCCTTCAGATGGATTAGTTGGTTATTGGAATTTTGATGAAGGAACAGCGACAGACCAATCAGGAAATGGTAACCATGGAACAAAATATGGAGGACCAGCTACGGTCACAGGAATTTCAGGTAGTGCATTAAGTTTCGATGGAGTTGATGATTGGATTGATTGCGGTAATGGTGCAAGTCTCAACCCTTCAACTGCGATAACGTTGGCAGCATGGTATAAACCAACGATTTCGTGGTATGGAGCAGGAAATGACCCGATAATAGATAAACCATATACTTCCCTTAGTGGCCCAACGTATCAATATCATTTAGGTGTTTGTGGGAATCTCTATCCAGTCCCTTCACATTTAGCAGTTGGTTTTGATCTTAGTCCTGGAGGAACCTGGCATTGGACAAGTGCTCCAGCCAACACTCTAACTTTTCATCAATGGTCTTTTATCGTGGGCACCTACGATGGTTCCATTATGAAGCTATATGTTAATGGTGTGCTAAAATCCTCGAAAGCTGTGAGTGGTACGATATCGAATTATGGCCAACATCTTCGCATCGCAAAATATTTTAATTTTTATGGTCAAGCCACATTTCTTCCAGGAGTAATTGATGAGGTTCGTATTTATAATAGAGCATTGAGTGTTTCTGAGATACAGTATCTTCATGATAATCCTGGAGGTTCACCAGTAAATCATCCTCCGACCATACAAAGTTTTAATTATTATACACAGTCAATTCGAGATTATACTTGGAGTTCCGATAGGGGTCAAATAAATGAAGTCCTTAAATTCACGGCAACTGCCACTGATTCTGATAGTGATGATACATTGTACTATTGTTTCTATTGGGGCGATGGGACAAGTACTGGTTGGTTTGGTCCATATACCTCAGGTACACCTGTCACAAGATCTCATTCCTGGGATCAAGTTAATGTCTATTATGTATGGGTGAAGATCAAGGATAATCACGATGCTGAGGTGGAATCTATTTCTAAATCAGTGAATATTCTTTTACCGACTCATACAGTTCTTGTTGTACCTACAATTTTCCAAGATCAGATTTGGTCACCGCCATCTTTTGACCAAGTGGGGATTCGTCAAACTGTGGATTTTATTTCCAGATATTATTATATGCAATCTTTTGGTCAGGTCCATATGGCATTTTATTGGCATATCCCGATTATTCTTCCAAAAACAACTGATCAATATGATGATGATCCGAGTTCAATTGATTATTATCCTAATCAAGATTATGCAGCTTCTGTAAATTCTGCAATTACAGGCAGTTATAATTCACTATTGGCCATCCAAAGTTATCAAGGTAATAAAAATTTTCATGCCCAAGCATGGTGGAATAATTCTCACCGTTCAGATCCGTACGTCGCATGTGTTGATGTGAGTAGTAGTACAAGTACCATTACACATGAACTAGGTCACACAGTTTTTAATTTAGGTGATTTATATAATGATAATGGGGGACAAAATATGATATGGGATTGGGGACTAATGGGTTATACCCATTTATTTCCTCCGAGTCCTTTGATAAGTCCAGAGAAGATGTTGTTAAAATGGTTGACTCCACATGTTTATACTATTGGTCCTTCAGATATAAAAGAATTACCTGAATTCACCAATTACGAAAGCATGAGTTTAAATGATGAAGTACCAGTGGTGACAATCTATCAATCATTAGAACATGTTTATCCTCCAAAATTTTATCTTGAAGCACGATTGAATCGCATTGTAGATAATTGGCCTTCTGATTTTCCAGGTGTTGAAATATTTAAGCACAGCTTTTGGCCACCGCAGATGAGGAGTCCTTTAGGAATAGAAACTGGTTTCATTACCACAATAAAAGGAAAAATTCCAATTACGGGGATTGATTCTACAGCTTATCCATCAATTAGAACAAAAATTTCTGAGGCTATACGAGAAGATATTTATTGGGATGAAGAAACTCTTCTTAAATTTCAATATAACGATGATAACGATAGTTTGTTTGATCCAAAAGTAACAGTAAGTTATGACGGCCAAGGCGTTAAAAACATGATTGGTGGAAGGATAGTTGGTAATGTTGGTTTAACGACTGATTTTTATAACGATTATTCAGACCGTGATATAAATTGGGATTTACATGCATATACCACAGATGGTTTACATATTGGATTAAATTACACAACTGGAGAATATGAATGTCAGATATCAGGAGCAATTTGTTCAGGTGATCAACCAAATATTGAATATATACTTGTACCAAAAGGTACTCAAGTAAATTTCCAAGTGAAATTAACTGGAACCATTTACACCGTTGCAAATTATACAACACAAATAATTGAAAGCGGTCCTAACCCAAGAGTTGAAATGCTGCCAGACGGCATAATGACTTATCAAGATTATATTATATCAGAAACCGTTCTGAGAAAATTAGCTGTTGGAGAAATCGCACAAGATATAGATGGTGATGGCATCCCATTTTATCAAGAGATACTGGATGGAACTAATCCTAATGATGGACCAATCTTTTCACCCTATCTATCTTTCTCGACAACTCCGCCACGGGAATTTGCTAAGGATTCCACGTTTGATTTACCAATTAAAGTAAAAGCTGGAGATGTAAATATCAGAGGAGCAACTATTACGATATCATCTGATAACAATGGAGTTCAATTTTCTAATTTTGTCGATTTAGGTGATGGTAATTACTCAGTCACTGTAATAATACCAGCGGACTATTCATTAGATATTTTAAATATTAAAGTCAACGCTTCGAGAACTGGATTTATCAACGAATCAGAAATGGTCACAATATTACGATCTCTACCTACCACGACAAAAATAATTGGTAGTCCAAGATATGGTTCAAATAATGAATGGGTATCATCCTCTACAGAATTCAACCTCACTGCAACCGATGATTTATCTGGTGTTGATACAACATTTTATCGAATATGGTATAGCGGAACATGGACCCCTTGGAACGAATATGCTGGCAACTTTACCTTGTCTGGTGAAGGGAAACATTATATTGAATACTATTCAACTGATATCGACGGAAACACTGAAGCAGTTCATAATCAAACGCATTACGTTGATGACACCGTGCCTGTTGTAACGATATCAGCCTCACCGAACTCGTTATGGCCTCCAAATCATAAGATGAAAAACGTCTTGGTGGGTGGTTCTGCAACTGATGCAGTATCGGGCATAGCATCAATCACATTCACCGTTGAAGATGAATACGACTTGGTTGAACCAACATTAACAGGTTTTGGTCAGACCATTCAACTGCAAGCAATGAGATATGGTTATGATATGGATGGCCGAACGTATACAATCACAGCGACAGCAACAGATAATCTAGGGCACATCGCTACTGCCTCAGCTATAGTGCTTGTGCCTCATGACCAAGGGAATTAAAAAATTTTCCTCAACAGATAGAAAACCATCAAATATGATCTCATGTCGCAAAGTGAAACTACTTCCAGCATTCACAACCAGCCGAATATCATAATCTAAGCGGATAGTCGATTGGAACGATTATACACTATACTAGTAAAAATATACTTAGATCAGCAGAATAGGGGAATTTACTAGTAAACCTTCGTAGCTCTGAGTTGATAATTCGCTCGAAAATGATGATGTTATATTATCAGGAGAAAAATTAGGGGCATACTAGTAAATTAGAGTTCAAATCCCTTCCCCTGCACTAAATTTTTTATTCTTTTATTTCAAAATATGTTCTCCATATCCAAAGTTATACCGTGACCTTAAAATTTTTGATAGATGATCGCTATCATTAGTTATATTATCATATGCTTCTGATTTGTTTTTTAGGAAATAGTCGAACCAACCAGTCACATATTTAAGACATATTTCTTTTTGCCATCTTGGACATAAGCATAGCTTACCAAAAGCGGATGTAAAACCTATATGAGTACCGTGTTTTATCATAATGAGTTCTTTAGGCGTATTTGCTTTTGAGTAACATCGTAACAAAATTATGGGTAAACCTACTATTGGTATATCCAAGCCGCCACCTTGGAACTGGATAGGAACATTTATCTTGTCTATTAACAGATTATTTCCAACCGATAGGGCGACCACCGTTTTTACTCTGCTATCTTGTGCCGCTGTCTCTGTAACAATTACACTACCAAGTGAATGCCCAATAAGGCCAAGTTTTTCACTATCAACCAAGTTTCTGACAGGGCTTTCATTTGTTAAATATGTTATAGCATCCATTGTAACTATAACAAAATCACCTCTAAAATAATGAAAACAAGGTTCAAGAAATGCGCTAAATCTTAAATAAAAATTCAAAAAAGGTATCGAAATAGATCTGTTACCAAAGATACCTTCTGATCTGCCCTGGCCAGGGAAATCAAAGAATAAAGCAACATACCCTTGTTCTGCTAAAGCTTTTGGTATCCAATTATACGCCTCTGAATAACCCGCAAGTCCTTCACAAAAAACTATACCTGGATACAATCCTGATTCAGATGGGTAAAATATCTGACCATAAAGTGTATAATTTTCTGATTCAAATGTTATATTTATATTTTTTATATTGTTTGATTGGTTATCCTGTAAGTTTATATCAAAATTTGCTTTGTTATCAGCTACAACAACAGTTGATATTGTTAAAAACAGAGTAAAAATTATTATTGAAATTACCTTTTTCATATAAAACCCCTATAAAATGTATTTAGTATATCTATAAAACTCTTGTTCCGTTTTCCTGTCGAACATAAACTTGACTGGTAATCATGGGTTCAAATCCCTCCCTTCCAACTCTTTTTTATGTCAACAGGAGTAAAGTCTTATTTTTACATGTATTTTGGGGTTCACATCCCTTTTCCCTGTAATAATTTACATTGATTTCATTTCAACGTTACTTTAACCCTGTGATTACTTCTTTAAAAACCTATACATCTACACCTAACTGATTTTTTGTTCGGGTAGTCGATGAGTTACCTTTGGTCAGGGAAGCTTTATATAATGTTCCCTCCTTACGCTACTCCGAGGAAATAATATGGCATTTGAAAAAGATGGGTATGTCCTACACACACGCGAAGTCCAGCTG
>Ga0315286_10004392_pt1 | contig 13532 bp, 16 predicted proteins | sample YL17G10_0_MG_FD_205038 | JGI IMG/M metagenome (GOLD analysis project Ga0315286, IMG submission 205038) | Sediment microbial communities from Yellowstone Lake, YNP, Wyoming, USA - YL17G10_0 | ecosystem: Environmental > Aquatic > Freshwater > Lake > Sediment | place: USA: Wyoming | collected... | reverse complement strand
ACTCCAATGGGGGGTCCAATCGAGGGCCTTCTCGTTGAAGGTGAGGCGTTTCTGGACGGAGCCGTCGGCGTTCATGAGATAGAGGTCCCCGTTTCCGGTGCGCTCGGAGACGAAGACGATCTGCTTGCCATCCGGGGACCATTCTCCTTCCCCGTCCAGGGCCGGATCATCGGTCAGGCGCTTCTTGTCCGATCCGTCCGCATCCATCACCCAGACATCGTGGTTGCCCTTCCGGCAGGCCCAGTAGAGGATTTTCTTCCCATCCGGACTCCAAACCGGCCAGCCTGCATCCTCGTCATCCCCGGTGAGTTGTCGCTTGTCGGACCCATCCCCATCCATCACCCAGATGCTCCAGTGCTTGTTCCCATCGGAGTTATAGGCGATCTTCTTGCCGTCCGGGCTCCAGACCGCACCCACCTCCCGGGCCTCGCTGTCGGTCAGACGTTTGATCGGGCTGTGGGATGGATCGACCATGGAGGCGTCCACCTGCATGAGGAGGACATCCCACCTGTCGCAGATGTTGGAGGAGAAAATCGCCCACTTCCCATCCGGACTCCAGTGAGGGTCCGTCTCTGCCGACGGATAGGTGGTCAGGCGGATCTGCTCCGATCCATCCGGATTCATCACCCAGAGATCCTGGTTCTCCCCCCGCTTGCGGGAGAAGAGGATCTTCCTTCCCTCCGGGCCCCAGTTCGGAGCCATATCCTCGTCCGGCCCCCGGGTGAGCGCCCTCAGACTTGAGCCGTCTGATTTCATGACCCAGATCTGCTTATGGCCAGACCGATCGGAGACGAAGACGATCTGGTCCCCTTGGGGGCTGAAGACGGGATTCTCATCCTTAGCTGGATCGTTTGTCAGTTGGGTCCATTTTTCGGTGGCCAGATCCGTCAGCCAGATGTCCTCATTTCCCGACCGGTTGGACTGAAAGACGATCTTCTTTCCATCGGGCGACCTTCTGGGCAGCGTTTCTTCCCCGGGGTCGGCTGTGAGCTGAGTCAGCTTCTTGGAGGCTATTTCCATCGTCCAGATGTCGTTGCTGCCGGAGCGGTTGGACTGGAAGAGAACGCATTTTCCATCCGGACTCCAATCCGGGGCCTGGTCGATGGAGGGGCCGGTGATCAGGGGAGCCGCGTTCTTGGCATCGGCATCCTTCACCCAGATATCCCAATTCTTTTCCGACAGCTTCATGGAATAGAGGATGCGTTTTCCGTCCGGGCTCCATCCTCCGGCGACGTATTGGAACGGGCCTTCGGTAGGCGTCAGCAGGCGCCATCCCCGAGGAGGGGTGGTGAGAATCGAAGAGACCTTTGTCTGCCATGGCTGGGGTGGCTCTGTGGGGGCGGTGGGGTAGGGGATCTTATGGCATTGAAAGCAGACTTCCCCCTTGTTTGGCTGGATTACCACTCGCAGGCGAGAGGGGAGGAGGGTAGGCAACTCGCCCATCTCCGAGACCGGGCCTTCGACGATAACCTCCATTTCCACCGCCTTGCCGAGATAGCCGGGGACGAAAACCTTCTTTTTCTTTGCAACTGCGTCATCCAGGGCAAAAATGCCCAAGACCAGAGAGATCAGGGCAGCTATGGTCAGGATTCTTGATTTAGACATGGCTTCCTCCTCATTCTCCAATCATCTTGCGCTTAAATAGAGAAGGCACCGTGATCTCTGGAAAAGAAAGATCTGGCCGGCGCCAACCTTCCATACCTCCTGCTGAAAGGGAACCCAAAACTCGCTGCACTTTTGGGATGAAAGCGAGTCCGTGTGACCAAATGAACGCTGCTTCATTTGGCCCCCATCTTGCTCGGTATTTACTCCTTGGAATCTTTCTTGTCAATAGTCATCGACCGAAACCATTCCAGCCACCCAAAGGCGGTGCCTCCGGGAGATCTGGAGCCTTGCAACGCCAGTTGGGCCATTACCTGCGGGATGATTTGATAGGGCCTTGAAAAACCAAGTCAGAAAGATGACGGAGGTAAAGATACTCGGAAAGCTTACAGAGAATCCGCATTCCTGTGAAACCCGGATTAATGGATTAGAAGACAGTCACGGAGATTGCTGATCCTATCAGAACGACCCAAAGGACATCTACATTCAAGGACAATGCGATAAATGCTGCGCTCGTCAGGAAAGCACGAGGGACATCCCAAGGCACGTTCAAAGCGAAGCGGATCGTAACGCTTAGAAGGAGCCCCACAAAAGAACACAGGACCCCGCCGATCGCTTTATGAAAGCTAGCCGAAGCTCGCAGCCTGTCGAAGTAAGGAACAATTCCTACCACCATCAAAAAGGATGGCAGAAATACGGCTACAGTGGCGATGAGTCCTCCAAGAGGTCCGTCGAGCAGGTACCCTACGAAGGTTGCCGTGATCACGATGGGTCCCGGAGTAACCTGGCCCAGGGCAATTCCGTCCAGGAAGGTCGAGCCATCCATCCAAGACCGCACTTCCACGATCTCATGAAACATGAGCGGGACTGACGCATATCCACCCCCAAAGGCGAACAGGTCAATTCTGGACATGAGGGCGGCGAGCTGGAACAGCTTCCGATCCAAAAGGAGGAGTAAGGCGAATCCTATCACCGCAAACGATAGGAGCAAAAATAAGTTCCGCAGAGGGTACGGCTTCTTTGGCGAATCAACTCTCGATTGACCAATAGGCTGTCTCTCATACAGCACGAGTGTCGAAAGGGCAGCCAATAGAATTACGAGGATGGGACTCACCTTCAATCCAAACATGCCCGCCGCAACGATGGCAATGAGCCCGTCCTGCCACTTCTTCAAGGAGGTTCTCCCAAACGACACCGTGGCTCTGGCAACAATCGCAACCACGATGGCCTGAAGCCCATTGAAGGTTGAGACAACAGGAGACAAATGGCGCGTTTGTACATATAGGGCCGACAGTGTCATCATGAGAAGAAAAGCCGGGAGACCAAAACCAACGAAGCTTACCATCGCGCCCCATGTTCCCCGGACCCGCAAGCCCACATAGGCCGACGCCTGCATGGCAGTTGCCCCAGGTATCGTCTGGCAAAGAGCTACACCACTGCGAAAGGATTCTTCGTCAAGCCAATGTTTCTGTTCGACGGCCATCTTGTGAATGTAGGCGACCATGGCTGGGCCCCCGAATGCCGTGGCCCCCAATCTTAGAAAAGAGATAAACAATACCGCTAAGGAAGGAGTTTGGCTGAAGGGCTGACATTGTGAGTGCTTCACGCCGGAGTTTCCTTAAACACTGGTTTCACCCAAGTTGTTTCGTGCTCCCGGATCTCTTGCAAGGTCGCATTTCGCGGAAAAGCGAAAGCTAATGCTTCCCGACTGTGGCCTCATCAGAAGACAGTCGCAGTACACCATCTTCTATGAAGTAGACCTTATCAAAAAGTTCAAGCACCCTCTGGTCATGAGTAACAACCATCACGCCGGATTTCTGCTCGTGGGCGATCTTTTGGAATAGTTCCACAACTTCCCGGCCAAGTTGGCCGTCGAGCGCAGCCGTCGGCTCATCGGCCAGCAAAAGCGGAGAGTTGTTGGCCAGCGCCCTGGCGATGGCCACTCGCTGCTGCTCGCCTCCCGAAAGGATATTCGGGTAATAGTTCGCCCTATCCGCGACCTTCAGATAGTCAAGTAAATCCATAGCCCGCTTGCGCGCTTCTCGCGCCGGAATGTCATTTATCGCCATAGCGACCTGAACGTTCTCCAGGGCGGACAGGAAAGGAATCAGGTTTGCCTTTTGGAAGACGAAGCCAATATGTGTGCGTCTGAAAGCCAGCACGTCCACAAAGGCCCTTGGCCCTTCCATCACGAGATTCCCGTCAATGGTTATCCGGCCCATGGTCGGCGGGTTAACCAGACCCATAGCGGAAAGAAGCGTGGATTTGCCGGAGCCGCTCGGCCCGAGAAGGGCTACGAGCTCGCCATGCGAGACGCTCAAAGAGGCGTCTTTGACCGCAATGACCTCCGTATGGCCCTTCCCGTAAATCTTGGTAAGCCCCTGAGTTTCTACAACAACGCCATTACGCTTTTCTTGCCGGTTCATGATAGCACCAGGTTGGGGTCAATTTTGGAAGTGCGCCATATACCCAAGAAGCTGGATAGGATCGAAATGCCAAGGACGACCCCGGCGATCACCAACAGGTCTATCGGGGCCAGGCTAACCCGGCGGGGAAAATAGGGGAAGGCAAACTGCCCCACATAATACCCGAACACGTATCCGAATGCCCCTAAAAGCGCCGCCTGTTGCATAATCATCCCCAGGACCACGGAATCTCTGGCTCCCATTAACTTCAGCATGGCGATGTCATGCACCTTATCCAGCGTGAGCGTGTAAATGATAAGGGCCATGATGATAGAAGAGGTTATGACAAGTATCACCCGGAACAGCCAGAGCTGGCGCCGTGACTTATCCACGTTGCCTTTGAGAAGAAGCTCGCGTTCATCGGCGCTGGTATAGACGCTTACATCTTTCCAGGCAGCGATGGTGTTCAAGACTTGCCTGGAATTTGCGCCTGGTGATACATCAATGAGCACCGCGCTTATGGGTGGGGCCATCGTACCCAGAAGGCTTGTGCCGTTCTCAATCAAAGCCGGCTGAATCCTTCCGATGTCCCGTGTCGCCGTTTTCTCTTGCTGGGCAGTTCGGTCAAGCCGTATAGCCTCTCCGGTGATGTCGCGTTGAATGGCTTGCGCGTCCAAGAGGGAGAAAAAGGCCATGCCATCACCCCCTGTTCCCGCCATCCCGCTTGTGATGCCCACCACTGTGCATAGGTCTTTTCCGAGCTTGACCTTTTCCCCTAATGGTAGCCCCAAAATTCTATCAGCGATCATCTCGTAATGCGGAGCGGCAAGAGGACGTCCTCTGATAATCGGCAACCATTGGCCGTGATCCTGCGGCCACGATAGCCCCTGCACAACCATCCTCAGCGGTTTTCCGCGGCTTTCCCGTTGTATCGTGTGGGAGAGGAAAGCGCGTGACCGGGATACGCCGGGGACGCTCCTCACGCGGTCTTCCAGGCTGAGCGGTATATTCGAGACCTCTGCAAATGGCCCGCGCGTGTCCCTCTGAACCACCCATAAGTCCGCCCCGATACGGTCAATCAGCCCGGTTGCATCTTCCACCAAGCCACGATAGATGCCGGTCATTCCCATGACGGTCATCAAAAGCAAACCGATGCCCATAGCCGTCAGGATGAACCGGCCCAGGTTGTGCCGAATATCGCGGACGGCCAAATTCATGACGTGCTCACCCTCTTGCCGTCAAGCTCCACGGGTTGTGGCCCTCCTCCACGACTGAATACCAGCGTATCGCCCTCCGAAAGCCCTTCCGTGACCTCCGCAGCACCCAAGCCCTTTAGGCCGAGCTTTATAGGCTGCCAACGTGCGCGCCCGTTCTTGTTCAAGTAAACGCCCGGCTTACCTTCTTTCCAGGCGACCATGCGGAACGGCACGGTCAATACGTTTTCCTTATGACCCCCAGCAATATAGACTTCCGCCCGTTGTCCCACGGCCCACCTTTGCGGCAGTTCCTTCAGCCGGACATCGACCACAAACTCCCGCGTATCCCTGTCCACTTGCTGGCCCATGCGGGCCACCGTGCCGTAGTATTCTTTGCTGGGTTCCGAACGGAATATGATACGGGCGGGCAGCCCAGAAACAATATCGGGCATGGCGCTTTCCTCCACCCAGGCCGATACCCAAATATCCTGTGTGGAGACAAGCTGAAAAATAGCACCGCCGGGAACGATCACATCTCCGGCTTCTCGTTCGCGTGAAACAATAAAGCCATCAAAGGGGCTAAGGATCCGCGTGTTTTCCAACATTGCCTCTTGGTAGCGGAGTGCGTGTTCGGCCGCACCTTCCTGCTTGCTCGTCTCAATAATAGCCATTGCTGCACGCTTCACATCGGCACCGGCAACCTTCAACTGCTCCCGGCTTTTGTCCAGCTCTGCCTGTGTCGCAATCCCTGATGATTGGAGGCTTGCCGCGCGGTCGTTATCCAGCTTCGCTTGCTCCGATACCGCTTTTGCCCTAGCTTCGTCAGCTTTGACCCTTTCCCAAGTTGCGTGTGCGGTTTCCAGAGTTGCTTTGGCCATTTCCACTTGCCACTTCAGTTCGGAATCATCGAGAATAGCCAGAAGCTGTTCCTTTTTGACCCGATCGTTCTGATCGGCTTTCAGTTCGACAAGCCGCCCCTGGATCTTGGAGCTAACGGCCGTCTTTATGCGGGCTTCCAGCGTGCCTGTCCCCACGATTTCGGCTGTAACGGTACTGCGCGATATTTTGTGGACCTCCACTGGCACGGGCGCGAAAGCGAGCTTGTAAGCGACCACTCCCACAATCAGGGCGGCCAAAACGAGTTTGGCTGCCAGCCATAAGAGGTGCTTAAGTCGATTGGCATTCATCCTTTGTGTTTTCCTCTATCATCCATCTTCGCTGAGCTGTCCAGCGTTTTGCCGAGGTTCTGCCTTGGTGGCATGCCATGCTAATTCTGGCCCGCCGGGCACCCCAGTTTCCTTTGCATCATGGCGTTCTCTATCAGATCGAGGAATCTTTTCTGCTGTTCCTTGTCCAGTGCCGCCTTCTCTTGAAGAATATGGGCCGCCGTAATTCCTTCTACCTCCTCCCGGATTCTGCTGATCTCGGATACAGCGGTTTTGATGGCGCGGGCATCAGGGGCATCGGCACGCAGGAGACTGATTAGGTAATTCCGTTTCGCGGCGATCTCCTGCCTTTTCCTGTCGATCTCGGCGCGAAACGGTATCGCTTTCTCGCGCATCTTTTTTATCTGGTCCGGCCGCAGGGAAAGCTCTTCAAAGAGAAACCTGTCCTTGCGTACCTTGACGCCGAAAGGAGTTTCCCAGTATCTGTTCTTCTGGTAATAAAAATAGCCTGCTGCGCTGAGAACGGAGAGATTGAAGAGCAGGGATACAGTTAGAGCCATCTTCAGGAAGCTGATCTTCATTGTCTCCCCTCCGTCATGCTAATATAGGCACTTCCCAGAGAATCAGGCGGCAACGCTTCGAAGGTGTCCAGCGAAAGGGACGCGACAATGGTTTCTCCCCTGTGGTGCAGGGTAAGGGCGTTGGTCAGGATGTTGCCTGACATGATGCCCGCGGTGATTGCCAGTACGACGGCCGTCACTTCGGCAAACCTGGTAAAGAACGGGATCAGTGAAAAACCTCGCGACGGCTGGGCACTCACTTTCTCCATCACTTCAGCGGAGAAGCCCTGTGGCGCGGAAACCCTTTCGGCATCCACAAACAGGCTATGCACCCTTGTCAGCTCCTCGAGCTTCCTGGCACACCCACCGCACCGCGCCAGATGGGATTCGAGCAGGGCTCTCTCCTGCGGTCCTAGTTCGCCGTCGATGTACGGGGAAAGACATTTGCTGGCCTTCGAACATCTCATGTTGCCCTCCTGTTTTTTTAAACGATCCATCTTCATTTTTGTTCCGTAAATTCTTCCATCATTTTTCTCAACTCTTCCCGCGCCCGGGAGATCCTCGATTTCACGGTTCCGACGGAAACACCGAGGATACTCGCAATCTCTTCATAGGGAAGCCCTTCTATCTCCTTTAGCACAATCACAACCCGCAATTTTTCCGAGATGCTGTTCAAGGCTACCCGCAGCGCCCGAATCGACTCTTTTGCCGCGTAGGCCGACTCAGGAGAAGGTAGCTTTGATGGCACCATGTCAAGCTTTTTTCTGATGTCTGCAGAGGAGTAAAACGATTGAAGAGAAGATTTTCTTTTGAAATCGAGGCAAGTGTTGACGGCGATACGGTAAAGCCAGGTGTAGAAGGTCGAGGTCGGCGTGAAGCTCTTGAGCCCTTGGAACGCCTTTACGAAGGTGTCCTGCGCCGCATCCTCGGCGTCTTGGGGGTTTTTCAGCAGGTAGCGGCAAAGAGTATAGATCCGGCCTTGGTATGTCTGGACAAGAGCCTCAAACGCCGATGTGTCGCCCTGGTTGACCTTTTCGATAATTTCAATTTCGTTCATTGAGCTATTATATCCTATGTTTGAGACGGGTGAGGTAAGGGCGTCGACTGTTATCCCAGGGGTCCACAGGGCAGGCCAGCCATTGCGGCTCCCGTCACCACAAAGCTCTCGCCAGCAGGATGAAAAGAAGACTTGACAGAGCCACTTTTATTTCCTATTAGTTAAGCAGTTGATAAAATACTTAACCACTTAAAAGGAGAGAAGGACAACGTGAAGTTAGAACCCTCCGAAATGTTGAAAGTATTGGCCGTGGAAACGCGGGTCAAAATAATCGATCTCTTGAAATCTAAGGGCCCACAGGGCACCAAGTATATTGCAGAGGTACTTGATATAACACCTGCTGCCGTGTCACAACACCTCAAGGTATTAAGGCAAGCAGGTCTTGTAACGAGCGAAAGAAAAGGGTATTGGATACCTCATTCAATAGATGAGCAAGCATTGGAAAACTGCCGGTGTGTGTTAAACGAAATTTGCACATGCGGATGCCGAGGGATGGGTAAGCTGAGAGAGAAAAATCCAAAGGACGCGAGCTTGGAGTCCCTGAAGGAATATGAAAAGGAGTTGCGAAATGAGCTGAGAATCGTCCGAGAAAAGATAAGCGAAATGGAGTCCGGAAAGAGGTAGTTTTTTTGCTCAAGCAGTTAATTTATTGCTTAACTTCTTAAGCGGAAGGGAGGTGAAGACCTAAAATGTGTCAACCAGGTAGGGGCCAAAGGGGGTTTACAGCCTCGCAGTGTGACTGCGGCTGTGGATGTGGATCCTTCCGTCGCTTCGTTTCTGCAAAAGAGGAACGGGAACAGTTGGAAGAATACAGAGACCAGCTACAGAAGGAGCTCACAGGAGTAGAGGAGCGCATCCAGGAGCTTAAGAGCAAATAAACTCAAGCTCCACAGGGGGGTGGGAGCACGCAGAGCTTCCACCCCCCTTACTTCACATGATTCGATAGCATTATATCTTGATCCATTTGCCCTGAAGGCCATAGTAAAGAAGCAATCCCGCCAAGTAAGTCACGCCCATATTCCACATCGGAACCCCTGCGGTCACGACCAGAACGAAGGAGCCCTCGATCCCGAACATCGCATACTCTCGCCCGGGCTGGAGAGGTTCAGTGACCTCATCGCACGCGCCAGATGGCGACTGCGCCGAGTATAAACAGCACGGTAGCGTAAGCAAACCCGGCCATTGGGTTAATTGCTGTCCACAGCGCGCCCACGACGATGCTGGATAGAAAGTCGCCCAGCCCGTTTACGGCAGCTAACAAGCCATAGCCGGTGCCGCGTACGTCTTCGGGTAGCAGATCGGCAGCCAGCGCACCCTCCAGCGCGTCTTCAGCCGCAATAAAAGTGCCTCCCAAGGCAAATAGAAGCCCCAACATCCAGACCGATGGCCTGGCCACCATCCAGCCAATTCCCATCAATGCAGCGACGAGGTAACCCAAGGCCAGCAAGCCTCGCTTGCCAATGCGGTCGGCCAAGGCGCCGATCGGATATGCCATGCCTGCGTAAAGCACATTATGCACCATGTAAAGCGCGATAGCAATCTGCCCGGCCGACGCCGCGCCCATCGCTGGGGTTAGCATCTGTGCGGCCCGGAGCGTGAGCAGGCTGTGGGCGAAGTCGCCTGCTCCAAAGATGCCCACGCCCACCAGGAAAAATTTGAAGCGCCTCGGCAGTGCGCCGATCGTCTTGAATAAGTTGGCGGTCCGATTGGCCAGCCTGGCACGCTCCTTGACGAAAAGTGCAAACGAAAGCGCTGCAAGTAGCCCGGGGATGAGGGTGATCCAGAAGATCTTGCGGTAGGTAATGACTGTAGCTTCGCGCCCGGCCAGCAAGCTGACCAAGACCAGCGCGACGAGTGGCCCGGCAATGGCTCCGAGGCTATCGCCCGCGCGGTGAAATCCGAAAGCCCGTCCCCGCGCTTCGGGCACGACAGATTCCGAGAGCATTGCATCGCGTACCGGGCCTCGAATCCCGCGGCCAAACCAGCCCGCGGTGCGCGCAAAGAGTAGGTGGCGCCAGGAGGTCGCCAATGCAAAAAGCCCGGTTGTCAGGCCAGTGAGTACGTAGCCGATTACTGCAATTGGTTTGCGGCGGCCAACGCGATCGCTGAACCATCCCGCAGCAAGCTTGACGAAAGACGATATCGCGTCGGCCACACCTTCGACGACGCCCAAGGCTGCCGCCGGTGCCCCGATGGCTACTACGAACAATGGCAAGACGGCCGTTGCCATTTCGTGGCCGGCGTCGCTGAGGAAACTGGCCAGTGCCATGCCCAAGATGTTCCGGTTGAGCCAACCCTTGGGTGGGCGGCCCTGCACAGCATCCTTTGAGTCATGAGTCGATACGGACATTTTTCACTCCAGAGATGTCGTCGCTCTTGACAAGACGTTGAGGGTCATCTCAGTTTACTTCCGTCATGGGTTTTGCAACTCCTTGCAAGCTTGCCCATTTGACTTACCGGCAACCCCTTCATCCAAGGCAGCGAAGGTTTACTCTCCGCCAATGCATGATAGGGCTCGCTTCACCTCAGCCCGGGCCATGAGCGAAGTGTTTGGATCTGCCAGTAATGCTACCAAGATAGGCACGGCCCTCTTATCGCCAATACGTCCCAGACTCTTTACAGCGACGCTGAGCAAATAGGGATCGTGGTCCCCGCGCGCCGCAACGATGTCTAAGAGCGCGGGAACTGCACGCTTCTCCCGCATTCGCCCCAACATCCATGCTGCCCGTAGCCGAGTTGCAGCCAACGGGTGACGAAGGGCGGATATATACTTCTGCACGATGTCGGTTTCAGAATCATCTATGGAAGCCCCACATCTGGGACATTTCTGCGCTCCCGACGACACGACAGCCCAACAATGCGGACAATAGTACGTCATTGACCATCACTGACTTCCGAAGCGATGGACAACGCCAGCTTTGCGAGTCGGTCCAGATGAGGATCGAGTGCAAGGCTTAGCCGGGGGTCAACGGTTCCGTAGCCTCTTAATTTGTTCGAGAATACATCACACAGATCAGCCCAACTGAGGCTCATCTGGGCTCTAATCAAGCTGGCGCGATCGTCGTAAGTTCTTGCGAAATCGAACTTTCGTGCCACCTCGGCAATCTCCTCCAGAGCTGAATGGATCAACTGCCTGGCGACCAGCTTCCGCTGTGGTGATACGTGAAGCTTTCGATGGTAGAGAATACCTTCCTCTTCAGTGTCTTGCAACCAGACATCAGCATGGCGGAGGCGCTCCTCAAGCATGCGCAGTGTGATGAGGAGCGCATTGGCTTGAGCAGGATTCAGCAACCGAGTCATTTTACAACCTCATAAAGCTCAACATTTGAAACGGGCATCCCTCGCAGGAGGGACCCATCGAGGAAATTGGCGCTTGCCTCAAAGGGGAATATCGGCCCGTCCGCGAAAACGTTCTACTCTATTCCGTTCGGTCTTTCCATGCCGCACCAGGATGACGCGAATCATGATTCACCTCGGCTGATTATTGAACCCGTTATCACATTCTACCGGACAAAGCCTTGTCGGCCAGCATAAAGCGCCCCCTGGCCCAATTCTTCCTCGATGCGCATCAACTGATTATATTTCTCCACCCGTTCGCCTCGGGCGGGAGCGCCGCTCTTGATGTGACCAGTGCCCATTGCAACCGTGAAGTCGGCGATGAAAGTGTCCACCGTCTCGCCGCTGCGATGGGACACCATAGCGCCCCAACCAGCCTTACGCGCCATCTTAATCGCACCAATGGTTTCCGTTAGCGTGCCGATCTGATTGAGTTTGATGAGCACGGCGTTGGCCGCGTTTTCTGCAATGCCGCGGCTGATGCGTTGCACGTTTGTGGCAAACAGGTCGTCGCCGACCAGCTCGATCTTCTCACCCAATTTTTGATTCAACAATTTCCAACCGTCCCAATCATCCTCGGCCAGCCCGTCTTCCAGGACGACAATCGGATACTTCTCCATCCATTCTGCGTACAACTCCACCATCTGCGCCGAAGTGACCTCGCGTCCTTCCGTCTGGAGGTGGTACAGCCCACCTTCATAAAATACACTCGAAGCCGGATCGAGAGCGATCATAATCTGCTCCGCAGGTTTGTAGCCGGCTTTCGTAATTGCCTGCAGGATCAGCTCTACGGCCTCGGCGTTGGTCTTGAGCGCCGGGGCAAAGCCGCCCTCGTCGCCCACGGCGGTGGAATATCCCTTTCCCTTCAGAACAGCTTTGAGCTCATGATACGTCTCTGCACCCCAACGCAGTGCCTCGCGAAAGTTCGGGGCGCCCACCGGGGTGATCATAAACTCCTGGAAGTCCGTACCCTGCCAGTTGGCGTGGACGCCACCATTGAGGATGTTGAACATCGGCACAGGCAAAATCCGGGCGGATACGCCGCCCAGGTAGCGATACAGCGGCAGTCCGACGGCATCGGCAGCAGCGCGCGCTACGGCCAGGCTCACGCCTAGGATGGCGTTCGCCCCCAATCTGCTCTTGTTGGGCGTGCTATCCAGTTCCAGTAAGGCTCGATCCACACCCGATTGATCTAACCCATCCAGACCTACGACCGCCGTGGAGATCTCTTGTCTAATATTCTCGACCGCTTTGATCACGCCCTTGCCGCCGTAGCGCTCCTTATCTCTGTCGCGTAACTCCAGCGCCTCGTGAACACCAGTGGACGCGCCGGCCGGAACTGCAGCCCGGCCACGGGCGCCGCACTTTAGCAGGATCTCCACCTCGACGGTGGGATTGCCCCGTGAATCCAAGATCTCACGAGACCAAACTTGATCTATGATGGTTGACATTGTGTTCCCCCTTTGGTCGTTTGGACTGAACAGATCTTCTTATTGGATCGACTTCTAATGATAGCTCTTGAGCAATAGAAACATGGATAGAATCATGAGGGTCCAGCCAAGGATATTGATAGCTAACCAGAGCGGTCCTGACAACTTGCACTTCTTCCCAGGATTGAAAAAATCGGTCTTCGATACGCTATGTCTGGAGAATAGATAGGATAGCGCGGTTAAGATCATTGATAGAAAAAATGCAGCAGATATGATCATCCCCAATCGGTTCATGATGCCTCGGTCCGCGATTGGCCCTTGCTCTGGTTTCGGATTTGACCCTCTATTTCACAATCATGACAGTACATGGAAGCAGTCGGGCAAGATTCTGAGAGGTACTTCCCCAGAACCGACCATAAATTTTCGAGTGTCCCATGAATCCAATCACCACCAGATCAAATGGGTGCTCCTTGACATAATCCACAAAGGTCTCCACCTCATGACCTGCGCACACCTCCGTATGGAGAGCGATTCCCTCCCTAGAAGCCATCTCCTTAGCCTCTTGATTGACCCGTCCAAAGTAACCATTTCTTTCGACCTTAGCTTCCAGGACCTCGCCGACTGTCGCCGCGTACTTGGGAAGGTCCTCTTCTACAGAGAGGGAGTGAAGCTCAGCACCATAATGCTTCGCGACGTCAATTGCAACCCTCAAAGCCTTTTTCGCCTCCTCCGAGCCATCATTGCCGACCAGAATTCTTTTAAACATCGTTTCCTCCTGTT
>Ga0315286_10004391_pt1 | contig 13532 bp, 5 predicted proteins | sample YL17G10_0_MG_FD_205038 | JGI IMG/M metagenome (GOLD analysis project Ga0315286, IMG submission 205038) | Sediment microbial communities from Yellowstone Lake, YNP, Wyoming, USA - YL17G10_0 | ecosystem: Environmental > Aquatic > Freshwater > Lake > Sediment | place: USA: Wyoming | collected... | reverse complement strand
CACCTGGCTGCTCCAGGGCCTGCATTTCTGGACCTCGTCAAGGAAGATATAGAAATGCTCGTCGGAAACGTGGAACCGGCTGCCGATCCTCTTCTGGAACTCTGTGAGCACGCCTCGAACATCGGTCGTTCCTTCATCAAAGGAATAGAACAGTATGTTCTCGCGTTTTGTGCCTGATTGGATCAAGGCATCTATCATCTGTTTGAGAAGGGTCGTCTTGCCTGTCCGCCTGAGGCCAGTAACGATAGTTATCCAATGCCGGTCCATTCCCTCAAGGATCGATGAGTACAGGGTCCTCTTCAAGGGATAGCCGTATGTCCGACCCGCAGTCCAATGTAAATTCTGCTCGTCTAAGAACATATTATGTCATATACAACTAGCATATATTTATATTTTGTGTCATGTATAACTAGCATAAAAGTAAACTTTATGCTAGTTTGAACTAGCACAAATATCAATTCCGTACCATTCGCAAGTGCCACAAAATGAGATCTTGAATATCCAAAATGCCTGGTCTCACATCAGATTTTAACACCAGACAATGTATACTCCCACCTTGAAAATGGTCCCAAATTCTACATGTAGTCTACCTATCTGAATTACATATTTATTAGCAGGGGTCCAATAGAAACCCATCATCCGTTCGATGGAGGACCTAAGATGACATCCAAGGGAAAGAGCCATGTGAAGCGAATGGGGGGCGGCGGCGGGGCGGGAAAGCCTCAGCTAGGTGGGGGAGGGGCCGGCCGTGGCGGCATGGCCCGCTTCTGGTCCGCTGGCCGCGCAATGGTCATGTTGGTGATAATCCTGGGCGGGATAGTCACCGCTGGCGGCATGAGCTACCAGAGCGACCAGTTGTACTTGCAGGGCAGGTCCAACGCGACCGCATCCATACCCACGAACATGATATCCGGCGGGACCCAGGCCGTGGTCATCACGGCGACCAACAGCCGGGGCGCACCGCTGGAGAACGAGCTCGTGAAGGTCATCTTCAAGGACGTGAACGGGACCAAGACACAATTGTACGAAGGCTACACCGATGCCAGCGGCTCGGTCGAGCCCATCATCAAGGCCCCCGAGGGGCTCCAGACCGGCTCCAAAGGAACGCTCGTCATCCAGGCCGCTGGGGAGACCATGAGCAAGGAGGTCACCATCACCGGCACCGAGGCCGGCCAGGCCTCCGCGGGCAAGATACTCATCTCGACCGACAAGCCCATCTACCAGCCCGAGCAGGTCGTCCATATTAGGACCATCGGGTTCGAGGGCAAGATCGCGGTGGCGTCCACCAAGACGACCACGGTCGAGGTCCAGGACCCGAATGGCAACAAGCTCTTCAAAAAGGTCCTCCAGCCCAACGCCTACGGCGTCGCGGCCGTGGACTTCCCGCTGTCGGACCAGCTCCCAATAGGCAACTACAAGATCACCGCGACCCTGGGCACCATAGCCAAGGCCAACCAGACCATCATGGTGAAGAGATACGTCCTACCGAAGTTCAACATTGACATCAATGGTACCAAGTCCTGGTACACGGTCGACGAAAGTGTCTCTGGCACGCTCTCCGTGGACTACTTCTTCGGCAAGCACGTGCAGGGCACGGCCAAGATCGAGGCCAGGGTCTACCAGGGTACTTGGACCCTCATCTACACGAAGGAACTGCCCCTCAACAGCATCGGCCAGCTTCCCTTCATCATTCCGCCGGCCCAGTACGCGACCGGTCTCGACCTGAACCAGGGCAACGGATACATGGAGCTCAACGTCACCATTACCGACACGGGCGGCCACAAGGAGGACAAGTCCTACCTCATCACCATCGCCAAGAGCCCCATAAGCATCATCCTGCTCGAGGACACGAACCTCGCGGGCACGGACAGCACGTACACCGCGATATGCCGGTGGCCCACGGGCGTGCCGGTCTCGGGCGCCACGGTGACCTTCCTCATCGGCGGCAACACCTACGCGTTCATCAGCGACGACCGGGGATTGGCCACGGTCACCTTCCACTACAGGAACGAGACCACCATGGACATCAAGGTCTCCAAGGGCGACACGCATGTCAGCGAGACCTTTGCACTGGCCACATCCGAGGGCATCAAGGTCGTTCCCGACAATTACTACTACAAGCTTGGCGAGGAGGCCACCTTCCATGTGTGGTACAACGGCAACTCCATGTCCCAGTGGGTCTACTACGATATTATAGTCAACGGCTTCACCCTTCAGACGGGCCACTTCAAACTCGTCGACGGTAAGGGAAGCTTCAAGCACGTCATGGACGCGTCTATGTCCCCCACGGCCCGCATCCGGGTCTACAAGATAGAGAAGAACATGGCCATGTCCCGGGACTCGGTCGCAGTGGTCGTCGAGGGCCACAGTGGCCTCGATGTGAATGTGGTCCCGGCCAAGCAGACCATCAGGCCCGGCGAGGAGGTCAACATAGACTTCGATGTCAGCCAAAACGGGACCGGTGTCCAGTCCATACTGGGCATCAACATCATCGACCTGTCTGTGCTCGAGCTCTCCGATAGGCTCACGGGCCTAGACCAGGTCTTCTGGCAGCTCGACCAGGACTATACCGAACCGACCTACCAGATCCTCGACTACGTTTACAAGAAGGACACCTACACGCTGGACTACGACCACACCCAGACGGTCGAGAGACGCAAGTGCGGCGGGTCGCCGGTCGTCCTCGAGAGCACATGGACATCCTATGTGAGCGAGGCCAACTCCATCAAGGACAAAAATGTCAGCGCCTTCTGGCAGACGCTCTTCGTTCTGGGCTTCGCTGGCCTCTTCGGGCTCATCGTGCTAGGATTCAGGTTCAAGCGCGTAGCCGTCGGCCTCGTGATCGTCATGATGGTGCTCACGGGCGTGGCCGGCATCATAATCTACGCCATGGAGCAAAACAGCAACACCCCCGCAGACGACGGGCGCAATGGCGGAGGCAATTGGGAGGGCGCGCCCGGCGCAGCGCGGCCCATGAAGGAGACAGGCATCGCCGCGCCAGCGGTGCCCGGCTTCTCCTGGGAAATGCCGAATACAAAGAAGACCGACAACGACGGCACGGGCCAGGGACAGGGCGCAGCGGCCTCCTCGGGCCAGCCCGCCCACGTCAGGGACTACTTCCCCGAGACCTGGTACTGGAACCCGACCATCATCACCGACGGCAACGGCAAGGCCAACATCACGCTCGAGGCCCCCGACAGCCTTACAACCTGGGGCGTGGACGCCACGGCATCGACCAAGGACGCCAAGCTGGGCGTCGGGATGGTGAACATCACGGTCTTCCAGGACTTCTTCGTGGAGCCCGACGTGCCGGTGACCGCGGTCCGAAACGACACATTCCCGCTCAGGATACTGATATACAACTACCTCAAGACCGACGAGGACATAACGGTGACGCTGGACGCGGCGGACTGGTTCACGCTTGACGGGACGGCCACCAAGGTCGTCCGCGTGGGCGCCAGCAGCGTGTCCAACGTGACATTTACCATCACGGCGGTCAAGGTCGGATGGCAGGACGTGACCGTCCGGGCCTCGGCCGGGGCCACCGGATGGGTCGACGCCATAATCAAGCCCATGCTAGTCGAGCCCGACGGCAAGATGATCGAGGGAATCTACAACGGCCAGCTGGTCGACACCTCCCAGGCCAACGCGACCATCACATTGGACCCCAACAGGGTCCCCGACAGCCAGAACGCATACGTGAAGCTGCAGGCCAGCGTCGACGCGATGACCCTGGACGGCGCTGAAAGCTACATCGGGTTCGTCTCGGGCTGCGGCGAGCAGTCCATGTCGGGCCTGGACATAGACGTCCTGGCCTTCAAGGCCGTGTCCGGCACGGACGTGCCGACCGAGAAGATGGCCAAGTACGAGACCATGGTCACCCAGGGCATCCAGCACGAGCTCACCTTCCTGGTCAATGCCAAGAACGGCAAAGGCCGGGGCATCGTCTGGTTCCCCAGCGACCGAGACGCCCACCCGTGGCTCACATCCTGGGGCCTGATAACCTTCCAGGACGCAAGGAACGCGGGATTTACCATCGACGACAATGTCATCTCCGACATGCAGTCATGGCTCGTGAGCCAGCAAAACAGCGACGGCTCCTTCGAGTTCCCCGACTGGGGCATCTACGAGTACAACAACCCCGTCTTGCAGACAAAGAAGGTGGCCACCACGGCATACATCCTGAGGGCGCTGATCTACAGCGGCTACGACCCGAACAGCGTGGCCATACAAAAGGCCACGAATTACGTCGAGGACCATATCGGCGACCAGATGGACGACCCGTACACCATCGCATTGGCAGGCATCGGCCTCGAGAAGGCAAACGGGGACCCGCAGATAAGGCAGGAGATCGCGGACAAGCTGCACGACTCGAGGAACTTCGACTCGAAGAACGTCACATCCTACTGGGGCTCGAAGATAAACATGTTGTCAGACGGCATGGACGACGGCTTCGCGCCCAGGGCCATGAACTTCCGCTACAGCCGCGGCGACACGAGGACCATCGAGACCACGGGCTACGCCATCATGGAGCAGATGCTAACGGGCAACAAGGCGGACGCGGCCGAGGGCATCAAGTTCCTGCTGGACGGCCGGCAGAGCCACGGCTACTATGGGACGCAGGACACGGTCGTGGCCTTCCAGGCCCTGGCCATGGCGGCGGACACCAACGTCCAGGACATGAACGTGACCGTCACGGCCAACGGTGTGTTCGTGGACAAGGTCCGCTTCACGACGGCCAACAAGGACATGACCGTCATCAAGGACCTGAGGCCGTTCCTCGACACGGTCGGCGGCACCACGGACATCGTGCTGACCTCCGACGGCCACGGCAAGCTGGTCTACCAGGTATATTCTTCCGAGTACCTGCCATGGTCCAACGAGAACAGGTCGGACTCCAAGGAGCTCGAGCTGCACGTCGTCTACAGTGCTGACCACATCAAGGTCGACGACCTGCTCACGGCGAACCTGACCCTCAAGTACAATGGGGACGCGCAGAGGCTCAAGATGGTCCTGGTCCAGCTCAAGGCGCCGGTGGGGTTCAGCTTCCTGACGGCGAGCCTCGACGACCTCATGGCCGCGGGCAAGATCTCCATGTATGAGATCGGCGCGGGCGAGGCCATGGTCTATATCCAGGACATCGACCAGGGCAAGACCATCAGCTTCGAGTACCAGCTGCTGTGCAACAAGCCGGTCAAGGCAACCATCCAGGGCGTGCACGCCTTCGACATGTACAACCCGCAGGTGCAGACGGAACTGATGCCGGTGGACATCGAGGCAACGTTCTAAGCGCGTTGGGGGAGGGCACTATGCCTTCCCCCTTTCCTGTTTTTGTTTTTTGCCAAACAGAACACTAACTATCATATATATATAAGATAATAGACGGACGATGGCGTTCTTCAAGCCCCCTCTGAGGGACAGGACGGTCCTGTATCTTCTGTCCTATACAGGCTACGATGAGGCCCACGAGGTGCCCCAGGGCCTGACACAGATGGGCATGGCCAGGGCCCTGGGCTGCAAGCGAGCCCAGGTTGCCCAGGTGCTCATCGAGCTCAAGGGCAAGGGCATGGCCCGCGAGAGGGTCTGCCATGTCAGGGGCTCACCCCGGCGCATGAAGGCCTTCGTCCTCACGCCAGACGGGCGGTCATTGGGCGAAAACCTCCGCCGGAGCGTCCTCGAAAGGCCCGTCAATTTCATGGACGAGGACGGCGAGGTCATAGAGCTGTCCACAAAGGACCTGCTCGACAAGTATCCCAGGCAGCTGGACATCACGGCGTTCATGAAGCTCGTCGACGGCACGGGGAACCTGTCCAGGGCCCAGGTCACCGAGTACATCGAGCGTGGGCCCGAGAAGGAGGAGACGAAGGCCCCCGTGGTCGAGAATGAAGAGGCCGAGGAGGACGGCGCCGAAGAAGTAGGACCCGAGGTGCCGGCGCCGGAGGAGGGCCAGGCCACGCTCGAGTGCGAGCCGGGCCCTGCCATCGAGATACCAGGCCTGGCCCCGTCCCACCTCGAGAACGAGGGCATGGAGATAGCGCCGGCGTTGCCGCCCCAGGCGCCACCGCCGCCGGACATGCCCCCGACGCTCTATTACGGCCCGGCACCGGAGATGGCCCTCCAGCCGCCCCCGCCTCCGCAGCCCAGGCAGAGATCGCTATTCGCCAGGGGCTCGCTGCTGCTGGGGTTCACCCTGTTCTTCATGGGCGGCATCATGCCCTTCGTGGCCGGCTCCTTCTCGTCACAGTTTTGCATCTTTGCCGTCTTCCTGTTCATCCTCGGCATCGTGCTCATGGTCCTGTACTATGTCGGCCTCAGGATGGCCAAGGTCGAGAAGCTCACGAAGGGCGACAGGTATTCCGTCCTGATAATAGCCCTGATACTGGCATACATACTCGGGTTCCTGGCGAGCCTGGCGATAGGTTACGAGGACTTCAAATGGGACGAGAACGTGCTCATGTCCTACCTGCTGGTGCAGATCCCGCTGTGCTTCGTGCTCGGGGCCTATTTCCTGGTCCACGCCGAGACACGGGGACAGCTGGGCATCGTCGTCGGGACCGTCCTCATCGCTTTAGCTGTGGGCGGCCTCGTCGGGGGCAGGCCGTTCGGGTGGCTCTATGTCCATCCAGTGCTATGGCTCGTGACCGGCGTCCTGGCGGCCTCCGTGGGCAACGAGGTCGCGAGGCCCGACCGCCGAAGGGTCGGCCTGTGGGTCTCCACTGGCATCGGCATCTACATTATTGTCGCGGCCCTGGCCCTCATCCAATTCGTGAGGACCGCGGACCCGTCCCAGATGGTGGTCCAGGCCAACAGAACGGCCATGGAGGCGGCCCTGGCCCTGTGGATAGGCCTCGGGGCGATCGTCATTGGCATCAGGGCCGCGGGCAAGGAAAGGACAGAGGGGCTCTTTTCGGGCATCGGCTACACCTCGGTGGTGTGCATAGGGACCGCCTTCTTCATTTTCGGCATCTGGTTCATGAAGCAGGGCCGGTTCGAGGGGGCCATAGACCTGCTGGTGGGCCTTCCCGTGATCTACTACGCCCTCGTGCAATTCAAGGACAGCGGGAACCCGAACGCCAAGCTCGTCATGGCCATCATGGGCTACGCGGTGCTGGTCGAGGTATTCAGCCTTGGCCTCGCGCTGAGGCTGTTCTGATCCTCAGGGCACCACGGTGAAAATGATCTCGTTGGAACTCAGCTCCCCTTTCCAGTAGGGAAGGGAGAATGTACCCTGGACGTCCTTGGAAGAATAGCCGGCGGCTATCTTGAAGGTCTTGTTCACTTCGATGGCCCAGTCGTGGCCCTTCACCTCATCCGTGTAGGACCTCGATTTGCCTGGGGCCAGGACGAAGAGGTCGCCATCGGTCGGGTCCGGCGGACGGGATGGCAATGGCCCGCGGTAATCCACGTGGGTGTTGTTGATGTTCTTCACATGGACCAGGATGAAAGACTGCGGTTCCAGTACCCTCATTTTCGTCGTCCCGACGTTCGTGAGCGTGTAGGTGACGGTTATCTTGCCCTTCAGGGTCATGTTGGTCCCGTCGGAGGTTATCGTCAGCGCGAGGTCCCCCTTGTCGCCCCAGGACCGGTCCTGTATGATTGGTATCAGCATCGCGCATACAAGGAGGAGAGCGACGACGATGATGAGCGCCCAGAAATGCTTCTTCTTCATGATGGCCTCCGGTCACCTGATCCGGGCGACGGTCGCCCTACTTCTTTGGCCTGCAGAACTTGACGAGCTCGACGCCTAGGTCCCGCAGGAGGTTCTTCCCCATCTCCTCGGGGTACTCGTCCCTGTAAACGATACGCCTTATGCCCGCGTTCACGATCATCTTTGCACATGTGTTGCAAGGCATTATGAGGCAGTACATGGTCCCGTCGCGGGTCCTTGTCCCGGCCTGCAACATGGCGTTCTGCTCAGCGTGGACGGCCGTGCACACCTCGGACTTTTCGCCGCTCGGGAGCCCGAGCTTGTCCCGGATGCAGCCCATGGTGAGGCAGTGGTCCTGGCCCCGGGGATTCCCGTTGTAGCCAGTGGCCACGATCTCCTTCGTGACGCCGTTGACGATGACCGCCCCGATCTGCCGCCGGGTGCAGGTGGACCGCTTGGCCACGTCCTCGGCGATGTTCATGAAGTACTCGTCCCATGATATGCGGTCATCATGGTGTTCGTTACCCTTCGTGGTTCCTTTCCTAGTCATAGAAATCAGCAATCACAATGAACGCGTTCGGTTTCTTAATCGTTTCGCTATTGTTGAACGGACCCGAAAATGATATCCGACATTTTCGACCGCTAGGTATATATTGTATTTCCAATGTTTGGTATCTATCTGATAGAATATTGTGTGACTAGAGTGTGAATGCCCATGTTCAGGAAGCCGGCATCCATCCTGATAATCATCGCGATCGTCCTGGTCTCCTTCCAGTTCATGCTCGGGCCGGCCCCGGTCAAGGCCCTGACCTATGGCAACGATTCCTCCCTGAGCACTGCCGGAGCATCGTTCTACGGCGAGGCGAACAACGACATGTTCAGCCGGATGGTCGCCAACGCCGGAGACGTGAACGGCGACGGATACGATGACATCCTCATGACCGCCCCCTATAACAATGACGGCGGGTCCCATGCTGGCAAGGTCTACCTGTTCTTCGGGAAAGGTTCCGGCTGGTCCATGGACATCAACGCCACCAACGCCAACGCCTCGTTCATAGCCGAGGGGGCCGGCGACGCGGGCGGGGGCAGCGGCGAGGGCACGGGCCTGTGCGGCGGGGATATCAACGACGACGGCCTCAGCGATATAATCATAGGGATGCCCCAAAACGACGATGCTGGGAGCAACCGGGGCCAGGTCTACATCATCTTCGGCAAGACGAGCGGCTGGCAGAAGAACGTGGACCTGTCCCAGGCCGACGCCTCGTTCAGGGGCGAGTACAACGGCGATTGGCTGGGCAGGTACGCCGACTGCGGCGGCGACGTCAACGGTGACGGTATCGACGACCTCGTCATGGGCGCGTCCGTGAACGACGAGAACGGGGTCGATTCTGGCCAGGTCTATATCGTTTTCGGCAAGACCAACGGCTGGGCCATGGACACGAACGTCTCCACCGCGGACGCCTCGCTGCTGGGCGAATCGGGCGGGGACTCGGCCGGCATCAGCCTTGCCATAGCCCCGGACATGAACGGTGACGGTATCGACGAGGTCCTCATAGGGGCAGCGAACAACGACCGCGGCGGGAACCTCGCGGGCTCGGCATACCTGGTGCTCGGGAGGAAGATCGCCGATTGGAAGATGGACATGACATTGGCGTCCAAGGCCAACGCGTCGTGGTACGGCGAAGGCATCCAGGACGCGTTCGGATACCTCCTGGACGGTCTCGGGGATGTCAACGGGGACGGATTTGGGGACATCGTCATAGGGGCCTACCGGAACCGTGCCAACGGCGTGGACGCGGGTCAGGCATACATCATCTTCGGCAGGAAGTCGGGCTGGGGGACGAACGTCAACATCTCGACCGGGCTCAACGCATCATACGTCGGCGAGGCGACCGGCGATTATGCCGGAAGGGGCGTAGCCGGGCCGGGCGATGTGAACGGGGACGGGCTCAACGACATACTGATAGGCTCCCCGGACAACGACGAGGTGGCGACCCGGTCGGGCGAGGCCTACCTGATAGTTGGCAAGACCGCGGGCTGGGCCTCGGATGTGAACCTCAACCAGGCGAGCGCCTCCTGGAGGGGCGAGATGGCAGATTCTATAGCCGGAAGGACCCTGGCCGGAGGGGACTTCAATGCGGACGGGTTTGACGAGATCCTGATATCGGCCCATCTGGACAGCGACCACGGGACCCAGACGGGCCAGGGTTACGTCGTCTTCCCGGATTCCAACAAGGTCCCGACGGGCATCACGGCCGTGAAGGCCTACGACAAGGACTACGCGACCGAGCTCAAGACCGTCGTTATCAACGGCACGATATATGTCCAGCTCAACGGGACCGACGCGGACGCTGCGAGGGCCAACCAGGCCATGGCGAGGGTGACCAGCAACGCGAGCGACACCGTCGGTTTCAACCTCGTGCTCAAGGAAACGGGGCTCAACACAGGCTTTTTCAGGGGCAACCTCACGGTCAGGGACAGGACGTCCGAGGAACGCCGATGGATAAACGCGTCCATGGGTGAGACGGTGAAGGTCTCGTCCCTCACGGACCCATCCAAGAACGCGACCGTCTTTGTCGGGAAGATCGACCTCAGGCCTGACCGGGACGTCACGACGGCGACCGAGGACACCTTGTACAACGTCAAGTATTGGACCGTGAACGGCACGGCCACCAAGTGGAAGCTGACGACCAATGCCAGCTGGTTGGGCTTCAATGAGACGACGCACAGGCTTATTGGTACTCCGGACAACGCACAGGTGGGCAAATATTCCGTGGTCCTGAACGCAAGCAACGACTGGGGCTCGTCCGACGAGCACAAATTCGATATAACGGTCAGAAACGTCCTGCCGGCCATACTGACCACGGACGTCAAGGCCGTGTTCGAGGACCATCCATATGCCGTTGACTACAACAGCGACGACGACGGCCAGGGCAAGATCACCTGGCACCTGGCATCCAACGCATCGTGGCTCAATATGGACACGGCGACCGGGAACCTGACGGGCCTCCCGCTCAACAAGGACGTCGGCAACTACAGCGTGAACGTCTCGGTCGACGACGGGAACGGCGGCTGGGCCCACTCGAACTTCACGCTAGGCGTCGAGGACGTGAACGACAGGCCGCTCATAAACACCACGGACGTGCTGACGGCCTACGAGGACCAGCAGTATTACATCCGCTACAACGCCTCTGACATTGACCTTGTCCATGAGGTCCTGACATGGACGCTGAACACGAACGCCACCTGGCTCCACCCAGATGCCAGTCCCGTGGCCCTGAACGGGACCCCCACGAACGATGATGTCGGTAAATATCGCGTGAACATCACGGTCTCCGATGGCCGTGGCGGCAAGGATTCGCACAACTTCAACCTCACGGTGATAAATGTAAACGACCCGCCAACGATAATGAGCGTGCCGGGCCTGACGGCCACGGCCGGGCAGCTGTACACTTACCAGGGCACGGCCCAGGACGTTGACAAGGGCGATGTGCTTGTGTTCTCGATAGGAACGCACCCGAAGAACATGACCGTGAACGCAACGACGGGACTTGTCCAGTGGACGCCAGCCGTGGACCAGAACGGGACCCGGGCCGTCGTCCTTCGGGTCTCCGACGGCCTTGTGTTCGCCGAGCAGGCCTTCAACATAACCGTCCGCATCCCGAGCGCGGACAAGCCCCCGGTGGCCACGCTCGTGTCCCCGACCGACAATGCGGTCCTGGACTACACGAACCCGGGTCTGTCCTGGAAGGGCACAGACGACGACAACGACCCGATAGAGTACGATGTCTACCTCGGCCTCGACCAGCCCAAGGTTGCGGTCCGGGACGCGACCACGCGCAGGGCCGAAAGGATATCCGCGACCACATTCCAGGCCCCCGAGCTCCAAAAGGGGAGCACCTACTTCTGGACCGTGGTCCCCTACGACCACAGCGGCCAGGGGGACTGCCCGTCAGGCGTCTGGTCGTTTAGCATCAGCGACACGGCCACTTCGAACAACCCGCCACTAATCGTCAGCACGCCTGTGACCAAGGCCACGGTCGGCAAGCAGTACACCTATGATGTGGATGCCACGGACAAGGACCCGAAGGACGTACTCGTGTATTCGATCGAGAAAGGCCCGCCGACCATGACCATCAACAAGCAGAACGGGATCATTTCATGGGTCCCCGGACCTTCGGACGCGGGAAATGACCCGGTGACCGTTTCGGTGACGGACGGCAAGGCCTTCGCGAGACAGAGCTTCACCATCGTCGTGACCAAGGATGGCGTGGTCGATAACAAGCTGCCCGTCCTTGACGTCATCCCGCAGCAGAACGCCACCGTTGGGAAGGCATTCTCGTACACGGTCAAGGCCCACGACCCGGACCCGTGGGACGCGACCAATCTCACCTTCAGCCTCGACAAGGCCCCGGCCGGCATGACCATCGATGCGAAGACCGGCAAGCTCGACTGGACGCCGGCCAAATCCCAGGTCGGGGATTTCACGGTGGTCGTCGCCGTGTCGGACAAAAAGGACAAGGCGAACAACTCCTTCGTCATAGTGGTCAAGGACGCGACCACACCGCCGAACCCCCACCCGCACAATGATGCCTGGGCCAGTGCCCTGCCGTGGATCCTCTTGGCAATCGTCATCGCATGCATCATGATCGTTGTCCTCTTCCTGGTCGCAAGGAACAGGAAGGAGGCCGCCGAAGAGGAGCGAAGGAAGGCCGCCAGGGCCAGGAAAGCTCACGGTGCCCCGGCCAAGGCCCACGCAGAGGAGCCCCTCCTGAGCGCCATACCCGTCGAGGAGGCCCCGGCCCCGAAGGAAGCCCCAGAGCCAGAGGAAGGCGAGGAGGACACGACCATCGCAAGGTCCGTCCACATCGGTAAGCGGACCTACACGAAGAAGGACCTCAAGGAGGTCCTGAAGGTCCTTCCTCACGAGCTGCCCGTTGTCCTGCTCATGAAGTCTAGGGACGCCGCCGCGGACGAGATACTGAAGGCCGAGTACAAGAAGAACAAGGATGGCCACGTCATCGTCGATCTCGGCGGGGACTGGTTCTACGGGGACCCCAAGTACCTGTCTAAATATCTGCAGGCCTACGTGGAGGAGCCCGAGGTGGAGGCCGGGGCGCCGGAGACAAAGGCCGAGGCGCTCGGGGCCACGACCGCCGAGGCCGAGCAGAGGTCCGTGGCCGACGATGTCATAGCCAAGCTGGACGCCAAGGAGAAGGTGGAGCCAAAGGAGGAGGGCAGGGTCGTCAAGAAAAAGAAGGTAAAGTCGGCCGTGTCCGAGTCCGAGCTCAAGGACACCCACGACGACAAGGCCGAGAAACCTCACGAGGAGCAGAAGGCCGAGGAGTACACGGACATCGATGCGCTGATCAAGGACCTTGAGACGAAATGAGCGATTAAATAATCTTGTTTTTTTATTCTTAGTATGAGACCGTAGATAAAACCTCTACTATTCCCCATCTTACCCATTCCCGCCCCATCTTTTCCAAATATCGAATATTATCGCTGGTTCCCTTCACAAACGAGAACCGACACCAACTGAGTTCACATCACACGATATTCGCTCCTATTTTGCCTTTTCCCACTCCTTAGGTCTCTCCCGCAGGTTTCGGTCGAGAGCTCACGCTAAACATTACTGTTGCCATCCTCTTCAAGTTCACAACAATAGCAGTGTAAATCGCCTGGATGCCGACCCTTGCCAGACCCCTGTACTTTGCTCGTGTAAGCCCGTGGAAGCGCTTCAGCTCGGCTTGCTTGGGCTCGATATGTGAACGCATCTTCATGTCCTCCTTGTAGTCCTCAGTGCCATTGTATTCCTTCGCTTCCTGCTGGATCGCGTAGTCCTCGTGGATAGATATCGTCCTGAAATCGTTCTTTGTGCATT
>Ga0315286_10004390_pt1 | contig 13534 bp, 7 predicted proteins | sample YL17G10_0_MG_FD_205038 | JGI IMG/M metagenome (GOLD analysis project Ga0315286, IMG submission 205038) | Sediment microbial communities from Yellowstone Lake, YNP, Wyoming, USA - YL17G10_0 | ecosystem: Environmental > Aquatic > Freshwater > Lake > Sediment | place: USA: Wyoming | collected... | reverse complement strand
ACTCAAGCTGATGGCAGCCCGCCTCCCGGAACACCTCTCAGGGTTGGGGAGACGCTGAACCGGCAGGCCGTAGCAATTCTCGGGTGTTTGCCTGCATCCTAGGGCTTCGCTGGAATCGACAGCGCCTGGAGCACCTGGGTGAGCGCTTCTTTGTCCTTCCGGTTCTCGTCCGGCAATTGGCCACTCTGGCCGGTCAGCCTCTCGACGGCATTCAAGTAAGCCCGGATGGCGGTGGCAACTTCGCGCTGTTTCGCTTCGGGAAGGCGGCGGAGCTTCACGACCGTGGGCTCGACCGCCAATCTCTCCAGCCTGGTGACCGGCCGAGTGACGAGCCAGTCGTCGCTGGGCTCGACAGTGTGAATCGGTGTCGGCACCGGCTCACCGATCGACTGACGGATCATTTGATCGACCGCGCCGTAGAGCAGGCGGAGCATCTCGCCGTTGTCGAAGTCCAGTGAAGTCTTCCAGAAACCCTCCTCGGCCGGGCTCAGGTTGGCCGGTCGGGGAGTCAGGAGGCAGTACTGCTGATGCGGGCTCTCCCACTTCGCCGCGTAGTTGCGCGCGATCCAGATGGCGATCTCGCCATGGGTGTTGCGGAACCAGCTCGGCCAGGTGTCATTCACTCGATGCGTGTCCAGCAGGATGGCTTTCGGAGGATTCGTCTTCAGCTTGCCCAAGATCTCCTGTTCAAGCCTCGGCCCGGCCTTCATCCGGGAAAGAAACCGGTCGAAGTGGATGAACGGGAGGGTGGCCGGCGCGCGTTGGAGGTCGCAGTAGTGGAGAGACTCCATCCGCCAGATGAGGATCGGGTCGCCCGGCGCCGTGACTTCAAGGATTCGCTTCCGGGTTTCCAGGTAGTCCTCCGCCCAAACCGGCTGTGCCTGAATGCCGCGGTAAAACCCCTCGGCCATGCGCGGATTCGGAGCCGGCGTGAGGGAGAGGTACTTCCAGCCTCGCGTGGGGATGGAGAGCAAGGCGATCAATACGATGGCGGCCAGCGTGAGCGCCCGCGCCGGGCCGGTCGCGAGGGGCTTCCGGAAGGCGACCTGGCTCGCGGCGATGAGCGCGCAACTGCTCGCCCACATGGCCTGCGGGATGCCAGGCATGGGGTAATTGATGGTCCAGGTGGCCAGACCCGCGGCAGTGGCCAGCAGGATGCGCTGGTAGGTCGGTGAGTGGCATTCCTGCCGCCGCACGACGAGGTAAGCGATGGCGACGAGGAGCAGCCCTGGGATGGTTTTGTAGGGATCGATGTCCATCCATCGGGAACGCTGAAGAGCCACTTGCATGCCCACAGCGAGGAAGGCAAGCCCCGCCGCCCCGGCCACCGCTTTCTTCGGGTGGCGGAACGATGAGGCCAGCAAGGCCAGCAGCACGAGGGTCATCGTCGTGACGAGGCCATCCCGATCCAGACTGAGACATTTGCGCAAGCTGAAGTCACCTTCCTGCGCCACGGTCTTCTGGAAATCAATCCCGCGCTGGATGCTCTCCCAATCGCCGATGTGGAGGGCGATCAGGCCCCCGCCGACGCAAACCGTGACCGCGGCAATCAGGGCAAAAACGCGGACTGAACGGAACCACGGTTTCCCCTCATTGCCGCCTCGCCAGTACGCAATCCACGCCACGGCCGATGTGAGGGCAAGCAGGGCGACGATCCCGAGGTTGACCCGGAACAAAAGGCACAGGCCGGCCCAGAAGCCCGCCCACGCCAGGTTGCGTTTATGCCCACTGTCGCACCAGCGGCCGGCCAACAGGAGACTCATGAGGAGACAACTCAATCCCCAGTGCGTGGACCACGGCAGGCGGACGCTCTCGATGAGCTGAGTGGTGGCAACCCAAAGCAGGGCGATCAACGCCGCGAAGACCGGGTGGGCGACCGGGCTGATGCAGGCAGCGAGCAGGACCGCCAGGAGCGTGATCCCGGCCAGCGTCGTCCAACGCGTGGTCAGCAGCCGCTCGCCCCCAAGGGTCATGGCCGCGGCGTAGAGATACGCCGTCGTGGGCGGATGTTGAATCACCACGTCCGTCAAAGGCCGCGCCCCATGCTTGATCGCGTAGGCGGGGTAAATCATCGTGCCCTCGTGGTGAGGGACCGGGGGGACATCGACGAATCGCAGCCCGCGCCAGATCACCAGTACGGCGAGGATCAAGAGGACCACCCCCAGCAACGTCTTCGGTTTCACGTTCATGCGGAATTGGGTTCGGAGAATCCGCTAACGCTTGCGGCCCACCGCCAGGAGCGACACGCCGACGGGAAACGTGTGGTTCTTGAGCCAGCGAGCCTCGCTGGCGAAAACGGCGCCGAGGAAGCGGTTCAAGGTCTTGCCCGGCGTGTCGTAGTAACCGTGCTGCTCGGAACCTTTGCGGAATCGGTCCACCAGCTTTTTCACCGCGGCAAGGGGAAACAGCAGCGTGTTGAAGTAAGTGATCCGCTCGCAAACCCAGCCAGCGGTCTCGAGTTTGGCCTTCAATTCCGGCCGCCGGTAGCGCCGGTAATGATGCGCCAACCGGTCGTGGCCACTCCAAAGCCACGGCAAGGCGGGAACCGTGACGAGCAAACAGCCGCCGGGTTTGAGCACCCGCCGCGCGGCGCCCAGCATTTGAACGTCCTGCTCGACATGCTCGAGCACGTCCAACAACAGGGCCAGATCCCTGCCGCCGTCCGACTTCGTCAGTGCATCGAGCGTCCCCACTCGCACATTGTCGAGCCCTTGCTGATGAGCGATGGCCACTGCCGCCGGCTCGGCATCCAGTCCTTCGACCCGGTACCGGCTGCTCAGTCGTCGTAAAAGCGGACCACCCGGGCCACAGCCGATGTCGAGGATCTCCCCGTGCTCGGGCGCGAGGCCCCAGGCCGCGATCAATTCTTCCAGGATCTTGCTCCGGGCCTGGAACCACCAGTGTTCATCCTGAAGCTTTTGGTAACTCTTGTAGTAGCGCAGGTCCATGCCGGGGTGACGGGGTTGAACCAGGTGACCAGGCTCGCCGTGGCTACGCCTCCTTGGCGGGAGCGGGGCCGCTCGCCCCGGCACGGTGGATTTGCCGCACGAGATACAGCGGCCGCTTCTTCGTCTCCTCGTAGGTCCGGCTGATGTACTCGCCGAGCACCTTCATGCCCAGCAGGAGGATGCCGGTCAGGATCGCCGCCACGCCGCCCAAGGCCAGCACCAGCGGCTGATGCCCGGGCTCGTCGATCCGGCGAAACCCAGCCGCCGCACAGACCACCCCGATCAATACGAGCAGCATCCCGGCGTAGTACAGGCAGTGAATTGGAAAACTCGAAAAGGAGGCGAACGCGTCCCAGGCCAGCCGGAGCATGGACCGCAACGGGTAATGCGTCTCCCCGGCCCGCCGGGCCTCCCGTGCGTATGGAACGGTCGTCTGGCGGTAGCCGATCCAGGTCACCATGCCCCGGAGAAACCGCTGTCGCTCGGTCATCTGTTTGAGGGCGTCCACCACCTTGCGGTCCATGAGCCGGAACTCGCCCGCATCGACCGGCAGGTTCATCTTGGAGATCTTCCGGAACAAACGATAGAAGAGCGTCGCGCTGACCTTCTTGAACAGCGTCTCGCCCTCGCGTCGGGTCCGTTGCCCGTACGCCACGTCGTATCCCTCCCGCCACTTCGCAATCATCTCCGGGATGACTTCCGGCGGGTCTTGCAGGTCGGCGTCCATCAAGATGATGGCCTGCCCGCGCGCGATCTCAAAGCCAGCCGTGACCGCCGCCTGATGGCCGAAGTTGCGGCTCAACTCCACCACGGTGAGCTCGCGGTACTGACGCTGGGATTCCAGCGCGAGTTGAAGCGTGTCGTCCGTGCTGCCGTCGTCGATCAACACCACCTCGTACGGTTCGTTGAGCGGCTGGAACACGCGCCGAAGCCGCTCCAGCAAGGCCGGAACGTTCTCGGCCTCATTGTGACAGGCGACGACGACGGAGAACTTGGGGAGGGTGTTCATGTTGTCGGTGCTGGAGCAACGGGTTCCCAACCGAAAATCAGGACGTTCCAGCACCACCACCTCAAAGGCGGGAACACCCGGAGCACCAGCTTGTCCAGGCGTTCCAGCGGGTGGTAGAGCCGCGCCCAGCGATCCGCCTCATCCACGACCGCTTTCCAGTAACGTTCTTTGTTGGGATTCCGTCGCTGCCAGGCCGCCATCAGCATGAAGATGCTCAGCGTGCTCAACCAATACCATCGGGTCTCGATCCGACGGAACTGGCCGGTGAGGAAGGTGACGTCTTCACGTCGGAGGGGGTGCTCGTCCTCGGTGCGAACCTGGGTGGCCATGCGACGGTAGAGGTTGATGATGGGGTTGTAGGCCAGCGGATCCCAACTGATGAAGGTTCCGGTGGGGTCCAGATGGGCGAGCATCTGCGGCAATGTCTGTTTCAGGTCCACATGATGCAGCATGTTGGCCGCGTGGATCACGTCAAACTTCTCCCCGGGATCCAGCCGCAAATCCTGGGCGTCCGCCTTGTGGACGCGCAAACTGACCCCGTAACGCCGGGCCAGCGCAGCCGTCAGGTCCAACATGCCGGTCGAGATGTCCAGCGCGGTGACTTGGGCCCCGTGGAGAGCGAAGTACACGCTCGTCTCCCCTCGCCCGCAGCCCAGATCCAACACCCGGCGCCCCCGGAGATCCCCGAGTCGCTGGTGGATGCACCGGAGTTCAGGCGCCGTGCACGCTTCGTTGGCTCGCCGCACGTCGATCCGCCCGACCTCCTCAGCCTGCGCCCAGGTGTCGTGGAAATGTTCCTCTTTCGCCGCCGTCGAATCCGTTGCCGTTCCTGACGAGCGAAATGGCATGGTGTTCAGGCTCTCCCGACCCAAAGGCAGGGGCGGTGGACCCGAAGCAGAACCTGCGGGCATGAAGGGACGCGAGCCCACGCGGAAAGACATCGCTCCGTCACGCTCGTCTCATGCCTCGCCGGACTCGTCTGAAACAGAGCCATGTTTCTTGGTCAAGACCGCGGTCATGTTGCTCGACGTCCAAGTCCTGGTCAACGACCGTTTCGGCACGACTGTTTCGGCCACCGAGTCCACCTCATGCCTCCAAGCTGCTGGCGGACTGGAGCCGTGCTCGGCCCCGGTTTCTGGAGGCATTGCCCAAGTCCCCTTAAATTCTTTGACGCTGCGGGGGGCTTCCCGTAGTTTCCCTTCTCTTTCAGAAGGGCATCATGATCGGTTACATCTTCAGAAAGATCATCGGCTCGAAGAACGACCGCGAGGTCAAACGCCTCCGGCAGGCCCTCGTGCCGCGGATCAATGAACTCGAACAGCAATACCAGGCGCTGACCGAAGACCAGCTCCGCGCCAAGACGGACGAGTTCAAGGCGCGCATCGAGGCGGGCCGGAAGGAGCGCGGCTACTACGAGCTCGTCGAGAAGGCCCGCGAGCTGGAGTCCTCCCAGCGCGGGGACGAGGCCCGGATCGAGCAGCGCAAGGCGTTCGAGCTCGAGCAGGCGTTGCTGGAGGAGATCCTCCCGGAGGCTTTTGCCGTGGTGAAGAACGCCTGCCGCCGGCTGCTGGGCCGCGAGATCACCGTGCGCAGCCATCCGCTGAAGTGGGAGATGGTTCCGTTCGATGTCCAGCTCATCGGCGGCATCGGGCTCCATCGCGGCAAGATCGCGGAAATGGCCACGGGCGAAGGCAAGACGCTCGTCGCCACCATGCCGGTCTATCTCAACGCGCTGACCGGGCGCGGCGTGCACCTGGTGACCGTGAACGATTACCTGGCCGCCCGCGACAGCGAATGGATGGGCGCGGTGTACCAGCTCCTCGGCCTCACCGTCGGCTGCATCCTCCACGACCAGCCGCCCTCCGTGCGCCGCGAGCAGTACCAGTGCGACATCACCTACGGCACCAACGCCGAGTTCGGCTTCGATTACCTCCGCGACAACGGCATGGCGACCCGCGCCGAGGAGCAGGTCCAGCGCGGCCACTACTACGCCATCGTGGACGAGGTGGACTCGATCCTGATCGATGAGGCGCGCACGCCGCTGATCATCAGCGGCCCGGCGGTCGTCAAGATCGACGACCAGTACGGGAAATTCAAACCCCAGGTCGAGTCGCTGGTGCGCGCCCAGGAGCGGCTTTGCCAGCGCTTCCTCGCGGAGGCGGAAGGTTTGCTCAAGAAGTTGCAGCCCGCTGAAGGCTCACCGGTCGAGCATGCCGACGAACTGGAACGCGAGATCGGGACGTTGCTCTACCGCGTCAAGCTGGGCACGCCGCGGGCCGAAGGACTGCTCAAGCTGCTCGAGGATCCGGACAACCTCCGCCGGGTGAACTCGGCCGAAACCGAGCTCCACCTCGACCAGTCGAAGAAGGAGCTCTACGCGCAGAAGGAGGAGCTCTTCTTTGCGATGGAGGAGAAGAGCCATGACGCGGACCTGACGGAGAAGGGCCGGACATTTCTCAGCCCCAACGATCCCGAGGCCTTCGTCATGCCCGATCTGATCACGGCGTTCCACGAGGTTGACATTGATCCGAACCTGGAGCTGCGCCAGCGGCTGGAACAGAAAGCCAAACTGCAGGCCGACTTCGAGGCCAAGGCGCAGCAAATCCACTGCATCTCGCAACTGCTCAAGGCCTACTGCCTCTACCTGAAGGATGTCCAGTACGTGGTCCAGGACAACAAGGTCATCATCGTGGACGAGAACACGGGCCGTTTGATGACGGGCCGCCGCTGGAGCGATGGCTTGCACCAGGCCGTCGAAGCCAAGGAAGGGGTCGAGATCGAGCGCGAGACGCAGACGCTGGCGACGATCACGATCCAGAACTACTTCCGCCTGTACGCCAAACTCGCCGGCATGACCGGCACGGCCGAGACCGAGGCCCAGGAATTCTTCGACATCTACAAGCTCGGGGTGCTGGTCATTCCGACCAACAAGCCGGTGGCCCGCAAGGACGCCAACGACTCGGTCTATAAGACCCGACGCGAGAAGTACAACGCCGTCCAGCAGGAGATCCAGGACATCCACGCCCAGGGGCGTCCCATGCTGGTCGGCACCATCTCGGTGGACGTCAGCGAGCATTTGTCCCGAATGCTCAAGCGCGCGGGCATCATCCACTCCGTCCTCAACGCGAAGTACCACCAGCAGGAAGCCGAGATCGTCGCGCGCGCCGGCCAGCGGGGCTCGGTGACCATCGCGACCAACATGGCGGGCCGCGGCACGGACATCAAACTGGGCCCCGGCGTCCCGGAGCTCGGCGGCCTGCACGTGCTCGCCACCGAGCGCCACGAGGCGCGTCGCATTGACCGCCAGTTGCGCGGCCGTTGCGCGCGCCAGGGCGACCCCGGCTCGTCGCACTTTTTCATTTCGCTCGAGGACGACCTGATGCGGCTGTTCGGTTCAGACCGGATCGTCAAGATCATGGAGCGGGTGGGCCTGGAGGAGGGCCAGGAGCTGGAGCATCCGCTGTTGAACCGGTCGATCCAGCAGGCGCAGAAGCGCGTCGAGCAGCATAACTTCCAGATCCGCAAGCGCACCCTCGAGTACGACGACGTGATGAACAAGCAGCGCGAGGTCATCTACGGCTTCCGCAACCAGATCATCTACAATCCCGACGTGCGCGACCGCCTGCTCGACATCATGGAAGAAGTGGTCGTGCAGAAGATCGAGGAGTTCAGCGCGAAGGACGCCGACCCCACCGAGTGGAATGTGCGCGGGCTGGCGGACTGGGTGAACGTGACCTTCCCGCTCGGCCTCCGGGAGGCCGAGGTCCTCAAGGCCGCCCAGGCCGGCGACGAGCCACCGGTTCCGGGTTCCCTCTACGGCGGGCTGAACCCCGCGCAGTTTGCCGCCTGCCGTTTCCTCTCCGACCGCGTCCGCAAGGCCTACGAGCTCAAGACCAGCTTCGAGCAACCGGAGCAGCTCCGGGTCGTCGAGCGCTACACCATCCTCAGCGCGATCGATCGCCTCTGGCAGGAACACCTCTACGGCATGGACAGCCTGCGCAACTCAATCGGCCTGCGGGCCTACGGGCAGCGCGACCCGCTCATCGAGTACAAGGCCGAAGCATTCAAGGTCTTCGAGGACCTGATGGTCAACATCAAGTCCGAGATCTGCCACAACATCTTCCGCAGCGCGTCCAGCCTGATGGCCTTCGAGCAGTTCCTGCACAACCTGCCGCAGCAGACCGTTCACCAGTCCACCAGCGCGTTTGGCGGTCAGGGCGACTCCGCGCCGCCGGCGCAAGGGAAGCCCAGCGACATGGTCAGCGAAGCGGCGGCCGCCATGGACAAGGCAAAGCCGGTCCGCACCGGCCCGAAGGTGGGACGCAACGATCCCTGCCCGTGCGGCAGCGGCAAGAAGTACAAGCAGTGTTGCGGGCGGTAAGCGCCGTGAGCAAGTTCAGCAAAGCCGTCGCGTTGATCGTCCTGGCCCTCTGGGGCCTGGCGGCAATGCACTGCAAATTGGAGGCTTTGCCGGGGTTGGATTTCCTGAGGAGTTGCTGCTTCGTAGATTCGGCACCGTCATCCCCGAAAGATTGCGAAAGCGACGGGTGCGGTGACGTTGAAGAGGGCCGCTACCGGGCCGAGGAACAGAAGGCTGCCGCGCCTCAGCCGCCGCTCATGCTTGCCCTGATTTCACCGGTGGTGGAGGCCCCTTTGCCGGAGCTCCCGGGCGTCTGCTTTTCGGTGTCGCAAGCTCCCCCGGAACTTCCCCGCTTCTGGCAGTTCTCCGATCGTGCGGCCCTTCCGCCGCGCGCTCCTTCCCTCGCTTCCTGAGTAGTTCCCGCGTGGCCGGAACGGCCTCTCGGGAATTTTTCTTCGTGGGTGCGGTGTGCCTGCCTCCCACCCGCACTCAAACCTTTATCCCTTTCAACCTGCATTGTCGAAACTGATGAAAAGAATTCTGCGGAAATGGCCACTCCTGCTGGCGGTGGCGGTAGGCGGCACCCTGGTGCTGCCCGTGAAGAGCCAGGAAAACCCCTCTGAGGCGGTGACGAATGCACTCTCACTGGAGAGCGCCATCCGGCTCGCACTCGAGAATAATCCCGAACTCCGCGCTTCGGGTGCGCGGGTGGACGCCGCCGCCGGGCGCGCCTACCAGACGAGGAAATGGTCCAATCCCGAACTGGAGTTGAGCGCGGAAGATTGGCCGGTGAGAAACGGCCGCGGATTCTCCGACGCCAAGCAGACGATCGGCGTCGCGCAGATGCTGCCCTTCCCCGGAAAGAAGTCGCTGGACAAGCAGATCGGCGGCGCGGGGGTTAAACTCTCGGAAGCGGAACTCGCCTTGCGTCGGACCGAACTCGTCCGGGACGTGAAGGCAGGTTTCTTCCGGGTGCTGGCGTCGGAACGGCTGGTCGAGGTGTCCGCGCAACTGGTGGCGGTGGCAGAGTCCTCCGCCGCCACAGCACGGAAGCGGGTGGACGCCGGCGCGACCGCTTACCAGGAGCAGTTGCGGGCGGAGGTCCAGTTGGAGCAGGCGCGAACGGAATTGACGGGCTTCCAACGCGAACTGGCCACGGCCCAGCAATTTTTTGCCACGCTCCTGGGGCGGCCTGACTTGAGCAGCGCAAACCTGACGGGCGCGCTGGCTGAGACGCCCGATGCGAGCCTGATGGAAGGCACCACAGCGGAGCGACTGGCCAAGCATCCGAGCCTGAGCGCCGCACAGGCGAATCTGGACCGCGCGCAACTGGAAAGCCGCCGGGCGCGGCTGGAGCCGTATCCTGATGTGAAGTTGGGCGTGTCCGGCGGACGCGTCGGCGAGACGGACCAGTCCATCATCCAACTGGGCTTCTCGCTGCCGCTGCCCATCATTGACCGTGGGAAGGGCAAACAGAAGGAAGCACGGGCAAACGTGAGCGTGGCGGAAGCGGACCTGCACGCCGTGCAGCAGCAATTGCAGCGCGAATGGGCCAACGCGCTGAAACGTTACGGCACAGCCGTCGAACAAGTGAGCAACTACCGTGAGCGGATTCTGCCGAAAGCGGGTGAGGCGCTGCGCCTGGTGCAAACCGGCTTCGAGCAAGGCAAGTTCGGTTTCATTGATTTGCTCGACACGCAGCGTACGACTGCCGAAGCGCGGCTGGCCTACCAGTTGAAACTGCTCGAACTGAACGTGGCCCAAGCGGAGCTTGAAGCCTTGCTGGCCGGGACTCCGGTCGGACTCAAACCCACTCCAGCCACCCAATCGCAAACGAAACCATAAACCACACGATTTATGAAAAGATTGAACGAGAAAATCATTGGCTTCCTGTTGGTCGCGGCCTTGGCACTGGTAGTGGGATGCTCCAAACAGAAGGGACCCGCCGCCCACGCGGAGCACGGGGGCGACAGCCACAGCAAAGCGGACGTCGCCGCAGCCAAGCCCGCGTCGGGAAAGAAGATGTGCGAGGAACACGGCTTGCCGGAGGACGAGTGCGGCATCTGCCACCCGGAACGGGCCGCAAAGTTAAAGCCCGGCGAGGGGTCCAAGGTGCGATTGCCCGCCGCGGACTCGGCGTCCATCGTCGGCGTGGAGACGGCGTCAGCGACGGTCGGAGCGATTCCTGAGGGGATCGAGTGCTACGCCGAGCTCGCGTTCAATCAGAACAAGCTGGCGCAGATTGCTGCGCCAGTGGGAGGCATCATTCAAGAAGTGGCCGTGGACTTGGGCAGCAAGGTCGAGGAAAAGCAGGCGGTGGCGAAAATCTGGTCGGCCTCCATCGCAGAAGCCGTGGCCAAAGCGGTGCTGAGCCACCAGACCCTCGACCGCGAGCGCAAGCTGCGCGCCGACCGCGTGAGTTCGGAGAAAGATTTGCAGCAGGCGGAAGCCGACCATCGCGCAGCCTGCCAGCAACTCCGCACCCTGGGGTTCACGGAGGAGCAGATCGATACACTGGGCGGCAAGCCGCACGAACAGGTTCTCATGGAGGTGCGCGCGCCGTTTGCAGGGGAAATCGTGGAGCGCTCCGCCGTGCGTGGCGCGCTGGTAGAGGCGGGCAAGTCGTTGTTCACCCTGGCCGATCGCTCCGTCATGTGGGCGATGCTCAATATCCCGGAATCGGCTCTGGCACGGGTGAAAGTGGGCCAGTCGGTGGAGTTGAAGGTGGAGTCGCTACCCGGCCAGACGTTCACGGGCAAGCTGACGTGGATCGGCGCGGAAGTGGACGAGCGGACCCGCCTGGCCCGTGCCCGTGCCGAAGTGCCCAACCCGGACGGGTTGCTCAAAGCGAAGATGTTTGCCCGCGCCCGCATCGTGGTCCGCAGCGCCGAAGGGGCCGTGCTGGTGCCCTCTTCCGCCATTTACGCGCTGGAAGGCAAACCGTTCGTCTTCGTCAAGCTGGCGGACGATTTGTTCGAAGCGCGCGCGGTGACCCTGGGCGTCAGGTTCGACGGACGGCTCGAAGTGCTCGCCGGTTTGAAACCGCAGGAAGTGGTCGTGGTGAACCACGGCTTCGCGATCAAGTCCCAATGGCTGAGCTCGCGCATGGGCGCGGGTTGCGCGGATTGATTGAGCCAGGCAACCACTCTCCGAAAGGAATCTCCCATGTTGAACTGGTTCATCCGGACTTCGTTGAAAAACCGGCTGCTGGTCTGCGTGCTCGCGGCGGCGCTCATCGTCTTCGGTGGGCGCTCGCTGAGCCTGCTGCCGATTGACGCGTTTCCCGACACCACGCCGGTCCAGGTGCAAATCAACACCAGCGTGCCCGCGCTCAGCCCGGAAGAGGCGGAACAGCAGGTCACGATTCCCGTCGAACTGGCCGTGAGCGGGTTGCCGGGGCTGAAGAACGTCCGCTCCATCTCCAAGTTCGGTCTCTCGCAAGTGGTGGCCACCTTCGACGACAACACGAGCATCTACCGGGCGCGGCAACTCATCACCGAGCGCCTGCAAACGGTGGAGTTGCCCTCCGGACTGGAACGACCCCAGCTTGGCCCGATTGCGACCGGCTTGGGCGAGGTCTTCCATTACGTTGTTCGTTCGGACAATCCCAAGCGCACGTTGACCGACCTCCGCGAATTGCAGGACTGGGTCATCAAGCCGCAGTTGCGCAAGGTGGCCGGCGTCGCGGAAATCAACAGTTGGGGCGGGTTCGAGAAGCAATACCACGTCGTGACCGAACCGGACCGACTGGTCAAACACGGCCTCACCCTCGAACAACTCTTCGAGGCGTTGGAAGCGAACAACCAAAACGTCGGCGGCGGCCAGGTGGTGCGCAACGGCGAGTCGTTGCTGGTGCAGGGCCTCGGCTTGACGACGGACGTCGAGCAAATCGGCAACATCGTCATCGCTTCGCACGACGGCGTGCCGGTGCGCGTGCGCGACGTGGCCACGGTCCAGGTGGACCACGAAATCCGGCGCGGCGCGGTGACCGGCGCGGGCAAAGGCGAAATCGTGCTGGGGCTGGGCTTCATGCTCATGGGGGAGAACAGCCACGTCGTGACGCGCGACTTGAAAAAGAAACTCGCCGAAGTGCAAACGACGCTGCCCAAAGACATCATCGTCGAGGTGTTGTATGACCGCACCGAACTGGTGGACAACGTCATCCGGACGGTCGCGGAGAACCTGCTGCTCGGCGCGCTGCTGGTGCTGGTGGTGCTGTTTGCGTTCCTCGGCAATCTGCGGGCCGGACTGATCATGGCGGCGGCCATCCCGCTCTCCATGCTGTTCGCGGTGGACCTCATGTTGCGGGCCGGTATTGCCGCCAGCCTGCTGAGCCTGGGCGCGATTGACTTCGGGCTGCTGGTGAACGGCGCGGTGGTGATGGTGGAGAACGCCATCCGCTGTCTGGCCGAGCGCCAGCGGCAATTGGGCCGCGCGCTCACCGAAGAGGAACGCCGCGAAACGATGACCGGCGCCTCGCTGGAAGTGGCGCGGCCCGTCGCGTTCGGTGTTGCGATTGTCCTCGTGGTTTTCCTGCCCATCCTCAGCTTGCAAGGCATCGAAGGAAAATTGTTCCGGCCCATGGCGCTCACGATGATCTTCGCCCTGCTCGGCTCGCTCATCCTCTCCCTGACCCTGATGCCCGTGCTGGCCAGCTTGTTCCTGACCAAGCAGGTCAAGGAGACGGAGCCGTGGCTGGTGCGGCTGGCCCACCACCTCTACGGTCCTGTGCTGGCCGCAGCCATGCGGTTTCGCAAAGCGACTATCTTCGGCGCCCTGGCGCTGATCGCGGGCACACTCCTCCTAGCCTCGCGCATGGGCGGCGAATTCCTTCCGAAACTGGGCGAGGGTGCCATCGTCGGCACGACCGTGCGGGTGGCCGGCGTTTCCGTCGAGGAAGCCGTGGCCGTCAACGACCGGATCGAGAAACTCCTGCTGGCGGAGTTCCCGGACGAGCTCACCAACATCTGGACGCGATTGGGTAGCGCCGAGGTGGCGACCGATCCCATGGGCATCGAGCTGTCGGATTTCTTTCTCGCGCTCAAGCCCCGCCGCCAATGGAAGAAGGCGCACACCCAAGCCGAACTCGTGGAGGAGATGCGCAAGCTGTTCGTCAAAATCCCCGGTCTGAGAGTGGCCTTCAGCCAGCCGATTGAGATGCGTCTCAACGAACTGGTCGCCGGCATCCGCTCTGACATCGGCATCAAAATCTACGGT
>Ga0315286_10004389_pt1 | contig 13535 bp, 12 predicted proteins | sample YL17G10_0_MG_FD_205038 | JGI IMG/M metagenome (GOLD analysis project Ga0315286, IMG submission 205038) | Sediment microbial communities from Yellowstone Lake, YNP, Wyoming, USA - YL17G10_0 | ecosystem: Environmental > Aquatic > Freshwater > Lake > Sediment | place: USA: Wyoming | collected... | reverse complement strand
ACCGCGCGGGCGCGAGAGCCTGCTACGGCTGTTGCGGGACGCCGACGTGTTTATCGAGAATCATCACCCGCGGCAGATGCGCGAGTGGGGGCTGGACTACGCCGCCGTCTGCACCGTGAATCCGAACCTGGTGATGATCTCGATCACGCCGTTCGGCCAGACCGGGCCGTACAGTGAGTGGAACGGCTACGACCTGAACGCATTCCATCTCACGGCAGCGGGCAGCCGGTATTGCGGGCGGCCCGGCGAGGCCCCCTTGGAGCAAGGGGCGTTCGCGGCCGACTTCTACGGTGCCATCGCGGGCGCGGCGTGGGGATTGGCCGCCGTGTACGGGCGTGAGCGCGTGGGTGGTGGCCAGCACCTCGACGTCTCCTGCGCCGAGGCCATTGCAGCAGTCTTCGTTGGCTGCCAGAACATCGGTGCCTACGCGCAGGACGGCAAGTTCGACCGCCGCACCGGCGTGGGCATGTCCCTCGGGGCGCCTGCCACGATCCTCCCGTGCAAGGACGGCCACGTGTGGATACTGGCGTTGGAGGCGGGCCAGTGGAACGCGCTCACCCGCGTGATGGGCAACCCGGAGTGGATGCAACTCGAAATGTTTCAGCAGATGTTCGTGCGCGCGCAGAACGCGGACGCGATGTACCCGCTCATCGAGCAGTGGACGATGGAGCACACGAAGGCAGCGATCATGGAGCAATGCCAGGCTGCTGGCTGCCCCGTGACCGCCGTGTTCACCGTTGCCGAAGCGGTCGAGCACCCGCACCTGAAGGAGCGTGGGTACATTGTGGAGATCGACCACCCCGTGCTGGGCAGGATCCGCGATCTCGGCGCGCCCTTCAAGCTCCCGGAGAGCCCCGGTGGGCCGCGGCAGCCGGCACCGTTGCTGGGACAGCACAACGACGAAGTCAATTGTGGAGAATCGGTGCCGTCGAATCGGCAAGCGCCAATCATCAATCCGCAATCCGCAATCCGCAATCTGCAATACCCTCTGGCGGGCATCCGGGTGGCGAACTTCGGCTGGGTGTGGGCGGGCCCCGTCGTCGGCCAGACACTCGGGTTTCTTGGCGCCGAAGTGTACAAGATCGAGTCACGCGCCCGCATCGATTTGACGCGCATGCTGCCGCCGTTCGCCGAAGGCAGGCAGGACCCGGACCGGAGCATCTCGAACCATGCGGGCTGGGCCGGCAACGGCAGCATCACCCTGCACCTCAAGAAGCCGGAAGCGCAGGCGTTGGCGCGGCAGTTGATCACTCATTGTGATGCCGTCGTCGAGAACTTCGGGCCGGGGGCTATGAACGACATGGGGCTGAGCTACGAGGTGCTGCGTGCCGTCAAGCCGGACATCGTCATGCTTTCCATGCCGGCGGCCGGGCTGTACGGGCCGCTCAAAGACGTGAGAACTTACGGCCTCAGCCTGAGCAGCATCACCGGCCTGGACAGCCTCACCGGGTACTTCGGCGGACCGCCGGTGCCGTTCGAAAACGCCTTTGCGGATCCCTACAACGGCATCATGGGGGCGTTTGCGGTCTTGTGCGCGCTCAATTTCCGTGACCGGACCGGCAAGGGACAGCACATCGACTACTCGCAACAAGAGGCGGTGATGCAGATGGTTGGCCCGACGCTGATGGATTACCTGATCAACGGGCGAGTCGCCGGGCCACTGGGCAACCGACATCCATTGGGAGTCGCGGCGCCGCACGGCGTCTTCCCGTGCGCCGGCGAGGACCGTTGGATCAGCATCGCGGTGGCGACGGAGCGGGAGTGGGGTGGGTTGGTGACAGCGATGAACACTCCGGAGTGGGCGCAGGCCCCCGAGTTCGGTAGCACCGAGCAACGAGTTCGGAACATCGACCTGCTACACGAACGCTTGGCCGAGTGGACGCGCGATTTCAACGACTACGAGCTGGCCCAGCTCCTCCAGCGCCAAGGCGTTGCGGCTGCTCCGGTCCTCAACGTGGCCGACTTGTTACACGACCCACACTACCGTGCGCGTGGCACGTTCATCGAGGTGCGTCATCCGCTGGGATTCACAGAGACGATCTATGGCGCGTACGTGAAGGCCAGTCGCACCGAACCGAAGGTGCGACCGGGCCCGCGCATCGGTCAGGATAACGATCATGTCTTCACCCAGCTGCTGGGTGTCGCCGAGGAACGCTATCGGCAACTGATTGCTGAGCAGGTGATCTACTGAACGTACGATCACCGCCGACATCTTGCGCCGGCGTGCGCGGCTCGAAGAGAAATCGGCGGCATAGCACGCGCGTTACGCTCCGCGTGCACCTGTACCGTCTCGTTCCAGAAAGGCGCGCACTTCGGCCGCGGCGCGCAGACCGCTGGTGAACGCACCCTGCACGGCTGCGGCGATGGCTGTCGTTGCCGTTTCCGCTCCCGCCCAAAACAGCGCGCCGGTGTCTGGCGCTGCCAACCGCGCGCGCGCGCCCGCGCCGCCGGGAAGGAGAAATGTATAGCCGCCACACGCCAACGGGTCGGCAGCCCAATCGAGCCGCCGATGCGCGTTGAGTTTTGGGTGGGCCTTCGGGAAGTGCCGGCGTAGATCAGCGAGGATGATTGCGACGGCTTCGCCCTCACTCATTCTAGCGAGCGCGGCGGCGCGCGGCCCGGTGCAGTACGCAGTGAGCACCGCAGGCGCGTCTTCTTGTCCGTAGAACACGGGCCAGTACAACGTAATCGGCCCCGTCCCGCACGCCAGCGTCGCCAAACGCTTCGGCCAGAAGCGCGCTTCGAAATGGAGCAGTACCTTGAGCACCGGCCCCATCTCGAGGTGCTGAAGCGCCCGCCGCTTGCTCTCCGACAAATCCGGCAGGAAACGTACGGCACCCGACTTGAGCACGCCCACCGGCAACGTACACACCGCCGTGTGCGCGGCGATCTCCCGATCATCCGTGGCGCGCACCGTGACCCCACGTGCCCCCCACTCGATCGTTTGCACGATGAAGCCGAATTGCACGGTGAGATCGCGTCCAATGTACGCTGGGAGGCGATCGTAGCCGTCGGCCACGCGGTGGTTCAAGCCGGTTTCGAGCTTCAACACGTTGTCTTCGAGCAGGCCGAGCATCCCGACTTCGTCGATGCTGCCGGGCAAATGCGCAGTCAGCACCATCTCCGCCATGGTGCGGGCGCGGCCGCGGTAACCGCGTTGCTCGATGAACTGCCGCGCCGACATGTCGGGCGGCTTGCACCGCGCGATCGCGCGCAGGATCGTGAAGGTCGGCCACACGCCCGGATGCAGGAGAAGCCACGGCAGCCAATGGGCGCCGTGGCCGATGTTGAACATCATGTCACGACGGTTTGGGCACGGCCGCACCGCGAGCCCGGCGGCACGCACGTCCGGCCAGGTCTCGGCCCCCACCCCATGAACGAACTCCGCACCGGCTTCGACCGGCGCCCCGCAGAAGTCACGGATCGTGTAGATGCGCCCGCCGATGCGCTCGCGGGCTTCGACCACCGAGACCGAAAGGCCGGCGCGTCCCAGTTCTCTCGCCGTGGTCACGCCAGCCATTCCCGCTCCGATCACGATCACGTCTACCATACGGCGTTGATACCACCTCGGAGGGATGGAGCATATTGGAACGAATGGGTATGCTTGCCGCGAGGAGATCTGTGGGGTCGTGACGCATCGCGCGCAGAATTACAGCGCTGGAGGCTCGTCCATCGACGCGGAACGCCTGCGAGCGGATTTTCCCATCCTGAAGCAACAGGTGCACGGGCACCCGCTCGTCTACTTGGACAACGCCGCCACCAGCCAGAAACCGCAAGCGGTCATCGATGCGATCGCCCGGTTTTATGCGGAGGACTACTCGAACGTGCACAGCGGTGTGCACACTCTCAGTGAGCGGGCGACCCAGGCCTACGAGAATGCGCGCACCACAGTGCAACGTTTCCTCAATGCCCGCGAGACGCGCGAGGTCGTTTTCGTGCGTGGCACCACGGAGGCCATCAACCTCGTGGCGCACAGCTACGCCCGAGCGCGGCTGCAGCCGGGCGATGAGATCTTGATCTCAGCCATGGAGCACCACTCGAACATCGTGCCCTGGCAGCTCGTCTGCGAGGAGCGCGGCGGGGTGCTGCGCGTCGTCCCGATCGATGACAGCGGCGAGCTGCTCTTGGAGGAATACGGCAAGCTGCTCGGGCCGCGCACCAGACTCGTTGCCATCGTGCACGTGTCGAATGCGCTCGGGACGATCAATCCCATTCGGCAGATCGCCGAGATGGCACATCGCGTCAACGTCCCCGTTCTCGTCGATGGCGCGCAAGGTGCGCCGCATCTCCCGATTGATGTGCAGGACCTGGGCTGCGATTTCTACGCCTTCTCCGGCCACAAACTCTACGGCCCGTCGGGCATCGGCGTGCTGTACGCAAGAGCGTCGATCCTGGAATCCATGGCGCCGTACCAAGCGGGTGGGAACATGATCAGCTCGGTGAGCTTCGAGCACACCACCTACAACCGGATTCCGTACAAGTTCGAAGCCGGGACGCCGAACATCACCGGGGCAGTGGGTCTCGGAACCGCGCTGGACTATATCAGTGCCATCGGCCTCGACGCGATCGCCACGCATGAGCACGCGCTGCTCGGTTACGCGGTGGCGAGGCTTTCGGAGATCCCGCAAGTGCGCCTGATCGGGACGGCAAAGCACAAGGCGGGCATCGTGTCCTTCGTCATCGATGGCATCCATCCGCACGATATCGGAACGGTGTTGGATCAGGAGGGCATCGCGATCCGGGCGGGCCACCACTGCGCGCAGCCGCTGATGCAGCGGTTCGGGATTGCGGCGACGGCCCGGGCGTCATTGGCCCTGTACAACACCCGTGTGGAGATCGACGCGCTGGTTGCAGGGATCCGAAAGGTGCTAGAGGTCTTTGCGTGAGCGCGGATCTGCACGAGCTGTATCGTGAGCTGATCGTCGAGCACAGCAAGCGACCACGGAATTTCCGCGCTCTCGGAAGTCGGACACGCAAGGCGGCAAGCTACAATCCGCTTTGTGGCGACCGGGTCACGGTCTACGCCGACGTGTCCTCCGGTGTGTTGAAGGACGTCACCTTCCAGGGCTCCGGGTGTGCGATCTGCATGGCCTCCGCATCGCTCATGACGGAAGCACTGACGGGGTTATCTGAAGCGGAAGCGATGCTGCGGTGCGAGGGCTTCTGTCAGCTCGTCACCACGGGCGCCGCGAGTTGCGCCGTCGCACTGGGCGATCTCGCCGCGTTCGCCAGCGCACACAAGTTCCCCAGTCGCATCAAGTGCGCGCTGTTGGCGTGGCGCACGCTCGAGGCTGCACTGCAGGGGGAGGTGTGAGGTTCAAGACCGGCGCGCGGCGACGATGCATTCGCGTGTGGCACGCCCGGCCACCAGCCATGTGCCAGGCAAGCCGTCGATGCGGCAGTCGGTCGTGATCACGCGGTCGTGCCGGAGATCGGCAACCGTCCGGTCGAGCAGGGAGCGCTGGCCCAGCACGGCCGAGAGCTGCTGCGGAGTGGCGTAGATCACGCCTTCGAGGTAACGCTGCGCAACCGTGCGCGCGGCAGCACGCGGCCGGCGCTGACGTGCGGCGGCAACTGCACCGGGAAAACGCGCTTCGACCAGGTCCCACACGTACGTGAACGGCTCGTAACGCACCTCGCGCATCGCCACGTAGAGCTTCTGTTGCACTTCCGCCATTGCCGCATCGAACACCCGGCGCTGGCTCGGCCGGGCCAGATTCGTGTTCAGCTTCAGCTCAAAGGTCTCCTGCGGGTGCTTGCGGTGCAACGCGTCGAGAATCGCCTTTGCCGCGGGTGAAAGCAGCCCGTCGCGGTACGCACCAACGTAATCACGACGCGGCCCAAAGAGCCGGTACACGTCCGGGAACAGGTCGGCGGCGACGAACGTCGGCTTGCCACGAATGAGTTTCGCATAGAACACTTTCCCTTCGGCCGGCAGCCGGTCTTTGAGATCCCAGGCCAGACCGACTTCGGGATCATGGTGAGTATGATGCGGGAACTGCGGCTCGCGCCGGCCGCACACCGCCACCCACAGGCAGGCGAGGTTCAGGCTGCGCGTGGCGAACAGGGTCGCCAGACCCACTTCGTTGATGAACCGCAGCGCCCGTCCGGCTCCCTGGACCCGGAGTGCGGGCAGCCGTCGCAACGTGTGATCGCGCAGCGCTTCCAGCTCTTCAAGCGAAAGGCAGTCGCCATCGTTCGTCATCACCAGCATTGTACCCTTGGAACGCCTCCCCGGCGCAAGCCCAACGGCACATCATACTGTCTGCGCCCCCCTCCCTTGCGGTACCCCTGGTGTTTAGTTAATCGAGAACTGACTGGTCAGTTCCGGAATTCGACTCGTTTGTGAGCCTGCTTCCGACTGACCCGTGATTTGCAGCGTAGGCAGGTGCAACAGCCGTGGTTGAAGCAAGAAAACGAGCCGCCGGTTTGCGTGAGGTTGCAAGCGCCCCGGAGCCGCCCGTTGCCGAGTCCGAACAGTCGTCGCGTTCGCTACCGCGCAAGCTGATGCTGTACGGAGCCCTGGCGCTCATCGCGGCTGGCAGCGCGACGTTCGGCATCCAGACAGTCATCTTCTACATGCATCATGCGACGACCGACGATGCACAGGTCGAGGGGCATATCGATCCGGTGTTGCCCCGTGTCGCGGGGTACGTGACCGAGGTGCGTGTGCGCGACAACCAGCGCGTTGCTGCCGACGCAGTATTGATCCGGATCGATGAGCGTGACTTCAAGTCGCGTGTCAACATGGCGCAGGCGGCGTTGGTGACCGCGCAGGCCGCCGTGTCGGTGACGCGTGCCAATGCCGAGGCGGCGCACAGTAGACGCGAAAAGACGAGCCAGGACTTCGCGCGCGCCGAGGCTCTGCGCAAGCAGCGCGTGGTCTCCGACCAGGAATACGATGCGGCACGCGCGGCCGCTGACGCCGCTGCCGCCGAGTACGACGCCGCGACACGCCAGGTCACCGCAGCGGAAGCGCAAGTGGCGCAGCGCCAGGCGGATCTCGAGTACGCGCAGTTGCAGCTCTCGTACACGACCGTCACGGCGCCGCTGGCGGGCGTCGTCGCGAAGAAAAGCGTCGAGGTCGGCCAGTTCGTGCAAGCCGGGCAGCCGCTGATGGCCGTCGTCGGAGAAGAGGACGTGTGGGTGGTAGCCAGCTTCAAGGAAACCCAGCTGCGGAAGGTGCGCGTCGGGCAGCCGGTGGAGGTCGAAGTCGATGCGTATCCAAACGTGCCGTTTCACGGCCGCATCGATTCGATCGCCCCGGCAACCGGTGCGAAGTTTTCGCTGCTCCCGCCCGATAACGCCACGGGCAATTTCGTCAAAGTCGTGCAGCGCGTCCCGGTGAAGATCATCCTGACCGATCCGCCGAATCCGGATCACCCGCTGCGCGTCGGGATGAACGTCAACGCCATCGTGGACCTGGGATGAGGTAGGGAATGAACAACCGGAGACAGGAAACCGGAAATGAGAAACCGGCAAGTCTGCGGGGAGCTTTGCTTGGAGAGCACACAGCCGGTGTTCCCCTCCTTTCGAAGGAGGGGTCAGGGGAGGTAGAGGCAGCCTGTACAACCTCCCCCTCGCCCCCTCCTTGGTAAGGAGGGGGAGCGTTTTCCGACGCATGGCTGAGACCGGCGCGCGCAAGTGGATCATCGTGGTCACGGTGGTCCTGGCCTCCGTCATCGAGCTGATCGACACGACGATCGTCAACGTGTCGTTGCCGCAGATGATGGGCAATCTCGGCGCCACGTTGGATGAGATCGCGTGGGTGGTGACCGCCTACATCTTCGCCAACGTCATCGTGGTGCCGATGGCAAGCTGGTTCTCGGCAGTGTTTGGCCGGCGCAATTACTTCGCCGGCTCGATCCTGCTGTTCACCGTCTCCTCATTCTTCTGCGGCCATGCCACCAGCCTGTGGGAGCTGGTGCTCTTTCGCTTCCTCCAGGGCGCGGGAGGCGGGGCGTTGATGGCCACCTCGCAATCGATTCTCATCGAGACCTTTCCGCCGGAAGAGATCGGATTCGCCACCGGCTTGTTCGGCCTCGGCGTCGTTGTCGGCCCCACCGTCGGTCCGACGCTGGGCGGCTGGATCACGGACAACTACTCATGGCCCTGGATCTTCTACGTCAACCTTCCCATCGGGACCTTGGCCTTCATCCTGACGGCGATGTTCATCCGAGACCCGCACGAGAAGCGCGAGCTGGGCAGCGTCGATTGGTCGGGTATTGTGTTGCTGATCCTCGGCGTCGGCTCCCTGCAGGTCGTCCTCGATCGGGGCGAGCGCGACGACTGGTTCAACGCGACCTACATCGTCGTCCTGACTATCGTGGCCGCGGTCGGCATCGCCGCCTTCATCTGGCGGGAGCTGACCGCGGAACATCCGGTAGTCGATTTACGGGTGCTGAAGAACCGTCAGCTGGCGGTGGGCACGTTGTTCACCTTCGTTCTGGGGTTCGGACTGTTCGGCTCGGTCTTCATTTTCCCCGTGTTCGTCCAGCACCTCCTGGGCTTCACGGCCCTGCAAACCGGATTGATCATGTTGCCGAGCAGCCTGACCACGGCGTTGATGATGCCGCTCGTCGGCCGGCTCATTCGCCAGGGGGTGCCGCCGGTGCTCATGGTGGTCTTTGGGTTCCTCATCTTCTTCGCGTTCACCTGGACGCTGTCGCAATCGAACTTGGCGTCCGGCGAGGCCGACTTCTTCTGGCCGTTGATCCTGCGCGGGCTCGGTTTGAGCTTGTTGTTCGTGCCCTTCACGACCCTGGCGCTGTCGACGCTGCGCGGCGCCGACATCCATCAGGGGACCGGGCTGACGAACATGATGCGGCAGCTCGGCGGCTCCCTGGGCGTGGCGGTCATCGCCACTTTCGTTGAGCATCGCGCGTGGGCGCATCGGCAGGATCTGCTACGATACGTGACGCCGTACGACTTCCCCTTGCGCGAGCGGATGAGCATGATCATCCACGGCCTGATGGCACACGGCTCGACCTTCGCTGAGGCGCAACGCCAAGCCTACGCCGCCATCGAGGGGACGGTGTCGCGGCAGGCGTTCTTGCTGACGTACATGGATGCGTTCCGGCTGATTGGAGTATTCGTTCTGTGTTGCATGCCGTTGCTATTGCTCTTCAAGAGGACGCGGGCACCGGTCGGGCTTGCCGCCCAGTTCGAATGATGCCACCGCCCGCAGCGGGCCGGTGACGGATTGCCCACCGCGGGACACCCCGCTATTGTGCGCCCATGCAACCGCTACATGACAAGACTGCATTCGTCACCGGCGCGGGCGCCGGCATCGGGCGCGCGATTGCACGGCGCCTGGCGGCCGATGGGGCACGCGTGGCCATTGCCGATATCGATCTGGACCGGGCGCGAGAGACCGAGAAGTTGATCCAAGAGGCGAACGGGACCGCCTTAGCGGTGCAGGTCGATGTCGCCCAGCTCGATGCCGTCACTGCGGCTGTGGGGCAGGTGCGCACAGCGTTGGGCCCGATCGAGATTCTGATCAACAACGCGGGGTGGGACAAGATCGAGCCATTCATCGAGAATGATCCCGCACTGTGGGATCGGCTGATCGCCATCAATCTGAAAGGCGCGATCTATTGCTGCCGAGCCGTCCTGGACGACATGATCGCGGCGGGACGGGGAAAGATCGTCAACATCAGCTCGGACGCTGCACGCGTCGGCAGCACGGGCGAGGCCGTCTATGCCGCGTGCAAAGGTGGTGTCACTTCCTTTTCGAAGTCCATTGCGCGTGAGCTGGCGCGGCATCACATCATGGTGAACGTCGTCTGCCCGGGCCCGACCAACACGCCGCTGATCGCCGAGCTGACGTCCGGCGAGCAGGGCGCCAAGATCATCGACGCGATGCGCCGTGCCAGTCCATTTCGCCGCCTCGCTGAACCGGAAGAAATCGCGGGGGCGGTGGCCTTCTTCGCCTCCGCCGATGCCGACTTCATCACCGGCCAGGTGCTGAGCGTCAGCGGCGGGCTCACCATGGCCGGATAGTATCCTTCCGGTCACCGCCCCTCTCGCGCAGCGCCGCGGCGCCGACATACCTGGACCATGCCAATAATCTTGATCACCAACGACGACGGTATCGATTCGCCCACGCTGGCGCCGTTGACGCGGGCGCTGGCGCGTCTGGGGAACGTGCGCGTGGTGGTGCCCGACACCGAGCGCAGCTGGATCGCCAAAGCCATAACCCGCTTCGACGTCGTGCAGGTGCAGGCCACCGAACGGGACGGCATTGCGCTGCACGCAGTGAGCGGCTCGCCGGCGGATTGCGTGAGCCTCGGCGTCCATACGCTCTACCCCGACCGTCCTGATCTGGTCGTCTCGGGCATCAACTTGGGGCTGAACTTCGGTCTCGCCTTCCTGCTCTCCAGCGGCACCGTGGGCGCTGCCTTCGAAGGCTGGATCGCGGGGATTCCGTCGATTGCATTTTCGATGGCGATTCCCAATGACGCCTATGGCCTGACTGGTGTACGGCGGATCGCCGCGCTCGGCAGCCGGCCGGTCAGCGCGGCACAGGTTGCGGCGGAGATCGTCGAGACGCTGTTGCAGCAGGGCATGCCGGCCGGGGTGGATTGCTTCTCGGTCAACATGCCGGCCGACGTGACCCTCGACACGCCACGCGTGGTCGCCCGGGTTACGCGCTCGCGCTACGGCCCGCTCTTCGTGCCGGCGCCGGAAGGCGGCTACTTGCACCGGTTTCAGTCGCTTGCCGCCCTGGAATCTGCGCCGGACGGGGACATGCAGGTGCTGCAACGCGGCGCCGTCGCCATCACGCCGCTGCGGCTGGATTTCTCCGCATCGGTTCCCGAGGAATTTCGGGAAGCCTTGGAGCGCACGTCATGAACGTGGCGGCCCAATGCCCCTGCGCTGGTTTGGGTGCAACTCTCAACTATCGACTATTGACTGTCGACTGAAAGTTTTTCGGATTGGGGTTAGCTCACCCAGCAGTCTCTAGCTGTCGTTGACGGGAATACAGGAATACGGTTAACTGTCCAATATGAAAGTCACCGTCGAGATACCAGATGAACTGTATCGGAAAGTGAAGGCAAAGAGCGCCCTCAAGGGACGTCGTGTACGCGAGGTGGCGGCGGAGCTGTTTCGCGGCTGGGTCGGCGAAGCGGAGCCCAAACCGGCGCGGACGAAGTCGATCCGGATCGGCGGTACGCCTGCGCCGCCCTGGTTCGGCTCACTGCGCCAGTACGCGAAGAACGCGAAAGGCCGTCACGATATGGAGTCGATCCGAGCGAGCATTGCCCGAGGGCGGGCAGCCGAATGGGCGGAGAAGGAGAAACTCCCGTGAAGGTGGGGCTGGATACCTCCGTGGTGTTACGGCTGCTGACCGGAGAGCCGCGGCCCCTCGCTGAGGCGGCGTGGCAAGCGGTCGTCGAGACGCGCTCGGCTGGGGGCCAGGCCGCGGTGTCCGACTTGGTGGTGAGCGAAGCATACTTTGCGCTGCAGCACCATTACGCAGTCCCCAAAGAGCTGGCGCTGCGGCAGTTGCGGGCGCTGTTCGAATCGGGAGACCTCGTTGCGGCGGGCAGTGCCGCCCAGGTCTTGGCCACGCCCGGATTGGCCACCGCTAAGCCAGGCTTCATGGATCGGATGATTCATGCCGGGTATATGCACGACCTCGACGAGATGCTGACCTTTGAAAAAGCGGCCGGCAAACTCCCGCACACGCGCGTGCTGGGCTGATCTCTTGGACCGGCCGGCTCCTTGACATTGGTCAGCGAGATGCAGGATCCTGCGCCTGCTGCGTGATGCAGTGAGGCCATGGCACAAGCGACGTGCACTTTCCGCATCTTCACCAGCTCCACCGTGAGCGACCTGAGGGAGGAGCGCAACGCGAGGCAGAGGTCCGTGTTCGCGCGGCGAGGCACCCGATGAAGGCCCCTGGCGCCGCGGCGTGCTCAACTTTGCGGTGCCCGGTGTTGCAGCTCACTGCCTGATCGCTGGATGATCAGCCGACTCAGAATTCTACGCCGCAGCCCCCAGGTGTCGGCGTACCGGACGTGATTGATCCACCCGTGCACGCTGGCATCGAGTTCGGCGAATGTGATCCTCCCGGCGTGGTATTCGTCGAGCCGTGCCGAGAGACGGCGCCGGGCGTCGCGAACCTTGCGGCTCTTCACACGCCGGTGCGTGGGATAGACCACGAAGCCAAGCCAGGGGATGCCACACCGGGTCGGCTGAACGTCGGCGGATTCCTGGTGAATGCGCAGGCGCAAGCAGCCCAGGAACTCGACGATGGCCGACTTCCAACGCCAGAGGTCCTGCTTGCTGTTGCTGAACAGCGCGAAGTCGTCGACGTAGCGGAGGTATGACCTGCAGCCCAAGACCCGCTTCGCAAACAGATCGAGTGGGTGCAAGTAGCAGTTGGACCAGAACTGTGAGGTGAGGTTCCCGATCGGAAGGCCACGCGGACGGACGCTGGCCATCAGATCGTCTCCGGGAAACCAAGCCATCCTATACTCATCGTCGAGCACACCGCGCCCGCTTTGTACGATGGTTCGAATCAGTTGGAGTACGTCCGGTTCCGAAATCTGCTCGCTGAGCAGCTCGATGAGGATCTCATGGTCGATCGACGGAAAGTGCTGAACGATGTCGAGCCTGAGCACGTATGCGTGGCGGCGCGCAAGATGCTGGAGGCGATCGACTGCTGCATGCGTCCCCTTGCCCCCGCCTTGCTCACCACTGGCACTGGATGAACGACGGGCAATATCATCACGTGAGCGCCATGGTGGCGGAAGTGGGCCGATTGCTGGGCGGCTGGCTCAAGCAGGTGGGCAGTAAGGGCGACGCGCAAGGGTAGACCGCCCCGGAGACCTGCATCTCGGGGGCGGCCGGCTTCTATCTGCGCCCGACGGCGGTCACCCACCGTGCGGACAGGACCAGCCCGCGCCATCGCTCCTACCCCTGCCTCGGCCGGCCAGCCGTAGCCGACGGGCGATTCCGGCTGTCCCTCGCCCCGGGCGCGAGAAATCGGGGTGAAGCACGACGTGGGACGACAGGCACAACCGAAACCCCAGATTGTCGTTGCGGCTGACCGGGAGGTCCCGGAAGCGGAAGGCGGCGCAGGCGAGCTCCAGATCGTTGAGCCAAGACCCACCACGCACCACCCGCGGAGCTGATCCGCCCGGCGCCACAGCTCTACGCTTCTCATACTGGTTGAGGCACCATTCCCAAACGTTCCCGGCCATGTCCAAGACCCCGAAAGGGGAGGCACCGCCCGGATAGAGTCCAACGGGACTGGTCCGATGAAGATTACCCTCGTATGTGTTCGCATATGCAGCGCTGAAATCTTTTCCCCACGGGTACGCCCGCTTCGGGTCGCCGCCGGTAGCTGCCTGCTGCCATTCCCACTCCGCGGGCAGGCGAGCGACCTTGCCGGCATCCAGACGACCTGAAGCCTCGAGCTTGGCCGTGAGCCAGCGGCAGAACGCCATGGCCTCTGCCCAATTGACGGTCTCACGCGGGCCATTGGGGGCTGTCCACTGCCCGCTCGGCGTCCTCGCCAGGTCGAC
>Ga0315286_10004388_pt1 | contig 13539 bp, 18 predicted proteins | sample YL17G10_0_MG_FD_205038 | JGI IMG/M metagenome (GOLD analysis project Ga0315286, IMG submission 205038) | Sediment microbial communities from Yellowstone Lake, YNP, Wyoming, USA - YL17G10_0 | ecosystem: Environmental > Aquatic > Freshwater > Lake > Sediment | place: USA: Wyoming | collected... | reverse complement strand
GTCCAGGTCAGGATCGAGCGTCTGGCTGCCGGGAATGCCGGAGATGTGAAAGCTGTGGGGAAGGGCGTCTCCGAGTTGCGGATCGACTACGGTCCCGGGTACAGAGTGTATTTCGCCAAGCGGGGGCATGCGATAGTCGTGCTACTGGCAGGAGGCGTCAAGAGCACCCAAGCGGCTGATGTCAGAACTGCCCAGCGCCTTGCAGATAGCCTGTAGGAGAGTCGTCGATGAGTAGAACCATCACCACCAAGTACGATGTTGCCGAGCATCTCCGCACTCCGGAGGAGAGGGCCGCCTATCTCGAAGCGTGCCTTGAGGAGGCGGAAGGTGACGCTGCCTTCATCGCCAAGGCTCTGGGCGATATTGCTCGTGCGAAGGGGATGACCCAAGTGGCGCGTGATGCCGGCCTGTCACGGGAAAGCCTCTACAAGGCTCTCTCCGGTGAGCGCAGCCCCGGCTTCGATACGATCCTCAAAGTGGTCGGCGCTCTGGGTCTCCAGTTGCATGCCGGAGCGGCGCAAGACTCCGTGGTCCAGCCGGTGGGTGCAGCGGAGCCGCGTGCCCGGTCGCGCGTTCAACCCGATCGTCCGCACCGCCGATAGCGCCATGTTGACCCGGACGGCGGAGTCGTCGCCTCGGCCTACCTCGTGCGGTTCCAGGCTGGACTGAAGGCGGCGATGTACGCCGACTCGAGCGCGAAGCGGTCGGCCGGATCGGCCGTCTCGATGAAGTGGATATCGATCGACCACCCCGACTCGGCACACTTGAGGATGAGCTGGTTGATGCGGCAGTTCGTCTCCTGCCCGCCCTTGTAGCAGTTCTTCGGCGAGATCTGTCCGTAGCCGGCATTGAAGCGCTGGGCGAAGTCCTGGCACTCACCGATGTAGGCGAGACGCTCGTTGGTCACGATCAGGTACACGCCTGCGTGGTTGATCTCCGCGGGCACTCTGAAGCCGCAGAACGAGCCCTTGCCGTAGGCGTTGAGGTCGATCTCGTCGCGCTTCTCGTAGTCCTGCTGCGGCTGGAATTGGCGGACGCTGCCATCGGCGTTCCGTTCGGGTTCAATTGCCATGCGCTGGGCGGCCGAGAGGAGCTCGTGCCAGTCCTGAGGGACATCAGGCTTGGGACTGTGCCCGTTCGGCGCAGCGTTTCTGGTCGGGGATTCCTGTCTTGGGGCCGACAGTCTGCTCGCGTGGTCAGACTCATCGGGTCCCGCATCCCCTTTCACAGGCAGCACCTCCCAGACGCGAAGATGGTAACCCGCGCCCAGGTCCTTCTTGAGAAGGCCCACCACGCGCACGTCTGCGAAGCGGTGTCGCACTTGGGAACGGAACGACGCGGGCCGGTCAGCAATGAAGCGCTCGGGGAGCAGGTATGGCTGGCCCTCACGGAGATCGAACAGCCGGTTCAGTCCATTGTCGGGGTTGTCCAGATACCCCGCCATCTCGTCATCCGTGAAGAAGAGGCATACACGCAGACGATCGCCGTGACGCTCGTCGCTGAGCTTCAGCAGAACGCCGGCAAGATCACCCGCGTGCATCGTGGTGGGCTGGTTCTTGCCGCTTGGCGCGCGGTGACGGACACGAGCGATGGTCACGATCCCGTCCATCTCGGAGTCGGCGGCCATGCGAAAGGCGTCTTCCAGTTGTGCGGGGGTGTACGGCGCCGCGCCGCCTCTGACACGAGTGCCCACATCCTCTGCAAAGGCCTCCAGGACGCGATGGAGCTGCTCGCTCATGTTCCCTCCTCTGTTGAGCAGCCCCTGATCTGCGACTGCTGCTGCAAGATGAACTCGGTGCCGGCGCTGGCGAAGCCCGCTGCGGCGGTCTTGACGGTCGGGTCACTCCGCACGACGGCTCATTCGTCCCGGCCGTCTGAGATGCTGGCAAATCGGGTCCGCAACGCCCCCTCGTCACCCGCTGCGGGCCGGTCCATCTGCCTCCCTCAAGGACAGCATGCACACCCCGGTCGAGGTTGTAAACTCCCTGCATAAGTGCACTTTCGGTACAGATTGAGTTACTTCTTGAGTCACCTTTGGAGTAACGATTGAGTACGCAGGTGGTGCCCCTGGTCGTGGGCGACCGCGGGAGGCTCAACACGCCACATGGAGGACGACCGCCGGGCTCGATACCGCGCCCCGTCGGTCAACTCTTCCCCCGCCGTATCCGATAGGCTGCAGGGGAGGGCGACACCATTGTCTTGTGCCGATCGCCTCGGCCCCGCCGGTGGCGGGCAAACGACGGAGGAATGACGATGCCCGAGATCATCAAGCGCTATCTGGATGAACCGAACGTCGAACGCCTCTCGCGCGACTTCAAGTTCCTGCTCAAGGCGGTGGCAAGCTCCTATGAGGAGCTTGAGCTGGCGTTCCGCGAAGGCCGGGTGTCCGTGTACTACCGGGGGAACAGCCTCGCGGTCATCGTTTTCCGGCCCGCGGACAACTACCGCGTCGACATCCACAAGCGCTTCCTCGACGGCCTCGACCCGGAGACGCGAGCGGAGTTCACGCTCAGCGGCAGCTACGGCCAGGTGACGGTGGACGCGCGCGGCGCGCATCGCATCCTCCAGCGGCGCAACGTCGGCAGGCTCATGAAGGCGATCCGCGACGTCAACCACAGCGAGGAGCTCACCTTCGAGCAGATCCTCATCGCGGACAACCCGCCGTCGCCCGAGTTTCTGCTCGTCGACCGCCAGGTCACGGACCACCACATGCGCCGCCGCCTCGACCTCCTCGGGCTGCGGCGCCTCGAGAGCGGGCGCTACGGGTTCGTGGTCATCGAGGTCAAGCGGGTATGTCCACGCGCCGGACAACGTTCCTCTGAGCCATCGTCATCCTTGTGCCGCGGACCGGCTGCCGCTACGGTCGCCGTAAGTCTCCCTTCTCCAAGATGAGCAGCCCCACATACAGGCCCCTGAACGCTTTCATGCGGCACATGCCCAACAGTGCCGGCATCGACGTGCGCGTCGCCAGTCTGCGAGACGTTGAACGTCCCGCCTGCCGTCATCAGCGCATGGTAGATTGAGCGCATGAGCGATAGAGCGACGGCAATCAACCCCGATCTTCTTACGTGGGCGCGCGAGCGGGCGGGCTTATCCCTGTCTGACGTGGCGCACTACATGCACAAGGGTGCTGACGATGTTGCTGCGTGGGAGACCGGCGATGCATGGCCCACCTACAGACAACTTGAGAAGCTTGCTGAAGGGCTCTACCATCGCCCAGTTGCCCTCTTCTTCCTTCCGGAGCCCCCGGAGGAACTGGCCGCTCAGCAGGAGTTCCGTACTCTGCCGGACTTCGATATCACCGGCTTGGGTGCTGATGCGCGCTTCGCACTGCGGCTTGGCCGCTCATACCAAACGTCACTCAGAGAACTGACTGGCGGGTTGAACCCGTCGGATCGGCGTCTGTGGCGCGACCTCCGACTCGACCGTTCTTCCGACGTGGTGTCCGCAGCCCGGCGGCTGCGCAGCTACCTGGGCGTGACTCTGGAGCAACAGCGGTCATGGCGCACGACTGCGGAGGCAATGGCGGCGTGGCGGGGCTGCGTGGAGGATGCCGGCGTCTTTGTGTTCAAGAGATCCTTCAAGCAACGCGAGGTCTCCGGATTCTGCCTCACGGACGACGAGTTCCCCATCATCATGGTGAACAACAGCACTCCGTTCTCGAGACAGATCTTCACCCTGTTCCACGAGGTCGCGCATCTGCTCTACGGCCTCAACAGCATCACGACCGCCGATGGCCGCTTCGTCGATCGCATGTCAGGCTCCTGGCAGTCCATCGAGGTCGCCTGCAACCAGCTTGCCGCGGAGCTCCTTGTTCCGCGCGACGCCTTTCCATGGGAGAGAATCGATCGAGACGATCCCGTGGCCTCTGTTTCCGCCGTCGCGCGCACCTTCAACGTGAGCCGCGAGGTCATCCTGCGCCGCGTTCTTGACAGAGGCTGGATCGACCCGGTGTCGTATCGCGACTGTGTGCAGGCTTGGGCAACCGACAGCGAAGCGGGCCGCGCCGGCGATGGCGGCGACTACTACAACAACCAGGCGGCCTACCTCGGTGACGCTTACCTTCGACTGGCCTTTTCTCGGTACCGTGCCGGAATCATCAGTGACTCCGATCTCTCTGAGCACCTGGGCATCAAAGCTCGCAACATCGCGAAGCTCGAAGAGAAGGTCGCGAGCAGGATCTGATGTCCGCCACCTACGTCCTCGACACCAACTCGTTCCGGGTCTTCGGCAACTACTACCCAGAAAGCTTTCCGTCCTTCTGGGACCAGATCGAGAAGCTGGTCGCCGACGGGCTGCTTGTGTCGTGCAGGGAGGTCGCCAAGGAGCTGGAGCTTCAGAGCTCCGCGGAGCACCTGAATGCCTGGGTCGACAGTCATCCACACCTGTTCCTCGACCCTACGAAAAAGGAGATGGAGTACGTCGCTCAGATCTTCCGTGTGCCGCACTTCCGGCAGCTGATTGGCCAGAAACAGCAGCTGAAGGGATTGCCTGTCGCCGACCCGTTCCTTGTTGCCCGTGGGGCTCTCCGGGGCGCCAGCGTAGTGACAGAGGAGGCTCTGAAACCGAACGCGGCGAAGTTGCCCAATGTGTGCGAGCACTTCGGCGTTCTGTCCACGAACGTACAGGGTTTCCTGGTGGAAGTAGGCTGGCGATTCTAAGCTGGGACCTAACCGGCGGGTCGACGTGACTCGGCCCGTTTGCAGGTCATCCGCCCAGCGTTGTGCAGGCCTTCCTCAGGCTGAGCCGCGGGACACAAGGGCGGTCGGCGAAGGGGCTGGGTGAAGTCGATGGGGTGGTGCTGAGGAAGGGCAGCCGCTACTACCGGACGGCAAACCCCTTCACGTATGACGCGGAGCGCGTGGCGCGAGTCCTCGCGCAACGCCGCCTCGAGTTGACGCAGATGCGCGAGTATCTCGACCTGGACGACTGCCTGATGGAGTTCGTGTCGCGGGCGCTCGACGACCCCGAGGCCCACGCGTGTGGACGCTGCGCTTCCTGTTGCGGACCGCTTCTTCCGTCCGACGTCGACCTGACCATCGTCCAGGAGGCCGTCGACTTTCTGAGGAGGGCATCTCTGGCAATCGAGCCACGCAAACAGGTCCCCTTCACGCTGGCGTTCAACGGCAAGGCGAGGATCCCCGGGGAGCTTCGCTCTGAGCGAGGCGTGGCGCTATGTCAATATGGAGACGCGGGCTGGGGGAGGCATGTCAAGAGCGGCAAATACGAGCAAGGTCAGTTCAGCGACGAGCTGGTGGCGGCCTCCGCCGCCCTGATCGGGGAGACATGGGGTGCAGATGATGAGTGGTGGGTCTGCGCCGTGCCCTCGCTCCGGCATCCCACGCTGGTGAGCGACTTCGCCGAGCGACTCGCGCGTGCCCTGACGTTGCCGTTCCGCGCGGCAGTCGTGAAGGTACGGGAGACGACGCCTCAGAAGGAGCTGCTGAACTCCGCCCATCTCGCCGGGAACGTCGCCGCGGCCTTTGCCGCGGATCCGACGCTGGTGGCCTCCGGGCCGGTGATCCTCGTCGACGACGTCGTGGACTCACGCTGGACGATGACGTGGTGCGGCATCCGGCTGAGGCAGGCCGGCGCGGGTCCTGTGTACCCGTTCGCGCTGGCCGATGCACAAGGTGCGGGGCGATGAGCGTTCAAGAGCTCTCAGAGCGCGCGAAGGCCGTGCTGCTCCTCTGTTCGACCGTAGGCCTGGACGCTGAGGCAGGCGCGAAGCCGTTTAGCCCCGTGGGCTGGCACAGCCTGCTGACCTACGTGGACGCGGCGGGACTCGAGGGACCGGAGGCCCTGATAGGGAGGGACGCCGCTGCGCTCTCCAGCGCCCTCGGCGTCAAGCTGGACATCGCGAGCAGGGTCGCCCAGTTGCTCGACCGCGCCGGGCGCTTCACCCTCGACCTGGAACGCATCGGCGGCTGGGGCGTGTGGGTCGTCAGCGAGTTCGATGCGGGCTACCCACGTCTGCTTCGCGACCGCCTTGGGGATCATGCCCCGCCGCTCCTGTTCGGGGCCGGCGATAGCGAGCTGCTGAGGTGCGAGGGCGTGGCGGTGGTCGGGTCGCGGCGACCGGACGATGCAGGCATGGACTTCGCGCGGTCCTTCGGCGCGAGGGTCGCGGAGCTTGGTCTGGCCGTGGTGTCCGGCGCCGCGAGGGGCGTCGACGAGACCGCGATGGTGGGCGCTCTCGAGGTCGGTGGGATCGCCGTCGGCGTGGTCGCGGACAGCCTGGAGCGACTCGTCCGCAAGAAGGTATGGAGGGAGCGCCTCCTGAGCGGCGAGCTCGTCCTCGTCTCCGAGCACCATCCTGCCCGCCGCTTCGATCCCGGCTGGGCGATGCAACGCAACCGGGTCGTCTACTGTCTCTCGCAAGCAGCGGTGGTGGTCGCGAGCGACGCGGGCAGAGGCGGCACGTGGGACGGCGCGGCGAAGAACGCCAAGGCCGGGTGGGTGCCGCTGTACGTCCGCGCCGCCGCCACTGCCCCAGCGGGGAATCGGCGCCTGCTCGAGGAGTTCGGCGCGCGCGAGCTGCCGGACGACGGCGCGCTGGCGGCGGAGATCGTCGCAGGCCGCAGAAGTGACGACCGCACTGGCGGTCCACCAGAGCCGATCAGCGATCCGCCCGCGCTACCGCTCGATGAGTCCAGCCCAACGCCTGACGGGCCCTCTCTGCCTGGGTCGCAGCCGGCTGAGACGGCGACCGCCGTGGCGTCTGGCTCGGCTGCAGCCGACTCTCCGGACGATGTGTTCCCGCGCGTAGCTGCTCTGCTGGTCGGTGCTGCCATGAGTCATCAGAAGGTCGCGGCCGTGGCCAGGGCGCTTGGAGTGCCCCAGGGCCAGGCCAGAGTGTGGCTTCGGCGTGCCGCGGATGAGGAACTGCTGACGAAGGGCTCAAAGGGGTATGCGCCAGGATCTCGCGCGGCGCTGGAATCCGAGCACGCTTTGGCGTCTCCCCAAGCCATCTCCGATGCTGGGGTCGACGCCGTCGAGCGCCTCGGCGTCGACTCGTTCACCCAGGACGAAGCAGTCCGCCGCATCGCCACGACGTACTACGTCGAGCCTTCCTTGGCCAGGCAATGGCTGGCCGAAGCGGCTGCGAAGCTGTCGCAGCCGCTCTTCATCTTGGATGACGACGAGCCGGCGGGCGGGGAGACGAGCGGGTGAGGGGCCGAAGTGCGCCCGACCTACCGGGGTTTCGAATTGGAGGCGCTCGACGGCGCCGGCGGCTACCAGTTCCTGCTTCGGCTCCATCGCTCCGGCGTGTTCGCGTACCACCACGCGGTCAGGGATGCGGGCGGCTATCCGGGTCACGCTGTCTCGCTACAGCTCGAGTGCCTGGCGATGCTCGACGCGCTGGACCTCGCCGGCGGGCTCTACGGCCCTACGAGCTACCACTCCTTAGTGCAGGTCAGAACGGAGTATCTGGCACATCTCGGAGGCCTTCGCCGGCGGCACGATCGGGGTCCGGAGCTCATCCGCCACCAGGCGGAGACCTCTGTGGACAGGGTGTCTGAGGACGCCGCGAGCATCGTCCAAGCCATGATGGACCGCGTCTGGCAGGCGGCAGAACACAGGCGATCTGAGGTCCGCGCCGGTGAGCTGGGGTAGTCGCCAACGACTGCCGGCGTTGCCTCGCCGGACCGTGGAATCAGTGTTCGGCTTGGACCGGAATGCGCGGTCAGCTTCTCGGCTATCCAGGCCCCTCAAGTGGTCGACACTCGGGCTATCTGGCTCTGGATGAACCTGGCCCTCTTCGTTCAGAGCGACGACTCCGCCTGCGCGCGCTGAAGCGTGATCGCACTCGCCCGCGTCGCGATCGCGATGCGCAGGAGCGACCCGAGCTCGTCGCTCGGGCCGTACTTGGGCGCGTGCATGCTGATCACGCGGTCAGTCCGCAGGAACTCGGTGAAGGCCCTGCGCGCCGACTCCTTGCGCGCTGGGTCGAAGACCCCGAAGGACGTGCCGCGCTCCTTCTTGAGCAGCGAGAAGCACGGGATGTCAGTGAGGCCGTCGCCGACGTAGATCATGTTCTCGAAGGGCACGGGGCGCCTGTCGGCGGGGACGTCGCGATTCACCAGGTACGGGTTCTGCAGCGTGTCCTGTGGCTCGATTGCCTTGTTGATCTCGAAGAGGTAGCGCGTCTTCTCGGTGAACGTGATGGCGCGTTTGATCTCGGAGATGCAGCCGGTGGCGGGATCCTCGGCGAATTCGCAGCCGCTCACGCCGGTGAAGTGCTCACTCACCATCTCGCTGCCGGCCACGACCTCGAGCAGCCCACCGGAGATGATGTGAAACTCGACCGACACGTCGCTGTACGCGGCGGCGACCGCCCGCAGGTCGTCGAAGAGCTGCGGCAGGCCAGGGAAGAAGTCGGCGTCGAGAGTCGCGCCGAACTCCCGCAGATCGTGATTGGAGAGGCGGCCGAGGGGGCGGTCGGCGCCCACGTAGTCGAGGATCAGGCCAAGGTAGGCGAGTGTTGGGTCAAAGCCCTGCTCGAGCCGTCGGCGGACGTCCTTCGTCCAGAACTCGTGAGGATCGACGCCGCGGGACTGGAGCAGCTTCGAGGTGGAGTCGGGGACGAGCGTCTCGTCGAAGTCGAAGACGACCGCGAGAACGGCGGGCTTGCCGCGCATCATGGCTGAGGCCGGCTCGCGGTGAGGCTACTTGCCGGGCTTCGGGCTGGGCGTGGAGCCGCCCTGAGCCTTGCCGTTGGCGGCGACGGCGGCCTTGTAGGCCGCGTTGAGGTCGCGGAGCTGCGAGCTGATGCGATTCAGCTGCTCCGGCGTGGGCTTTGCCGCGCCGGCGGGGTTCTGCGGATGGGTCATCTGCGCCACCCTCGGTGTGCTCCGTCGTCCTGAGCTTGACCATTCTACGGGCTTTACCGGACGTCAAGGATGACAATGGGCCGGCGCGGCGACGGTGCACCCTCGTCGGCGACCACGCTTGGCTGTGAGGTGCGGCGTTGCGAGGACTTCGGGGCCCTCGAGAAGTCCCCTAAGGAGGCCTGTCTCGAAGGCATTCGCTGGGCCGAAGCCGTGGTGCTCCTGCTGGGCGATCGCTACGGAGGCGTCCTACCTTCCGGCATCTCAGCGACCCACGAGGAGTATCGGGAGGCCCGCATGCGCGGGACTGCGCTCGCCTTCGTGCAGACGAACGCGGACTACGAGCCAGACCAGCGCGAGCTCATGGATGAGGCACGCGAATGGCAGAGCGGCCTTTACGCGGAGAGCTTCTCCGATCCCGCCGAGCTGCAGGCCAAGGTGACGCGCTGCCTCCACGGTTTCGCTCTGCGACAAGCCGCCACCTCCAGCGACGCCGAAACGCTCCGATCTCGAGCGCTCTCCAGGATCCCCGATCGCTCCTCGGCTTCATTGCCGTTGGTGCGCGTGGCAGTGGCGGTTGCGCCTGAAGCAATGATCCTCCAGCCGCTCGAGCTCCAGGATGCCGCCGTGCGGCGAGAGATCCAGGTTCGTGCCCTGCTGGGAGCGAACCCCATCCTTGATCCCGGCTCCGGCAACACCTTCCAGCTGATCGGCGACTCCCTGGACCTGGTGCAGTCGTCCTCTGGCCACGTGGCCGTTGCCCACGTGGCTGCGCGTGGATGTCCGCAGACGCCGGCCACCGGAGCGGTTCCCCAGGCGCACTGTCGGTCATTCTCGAAGAGGATCTGCTGACTGAGCAGATAGCGCGGATGCTCCGACTCGCTTCTGAGCTTCTGGATGTCACCGATCGGTTTCGCCGGCTGACACGCGTGCTGCGGGTGACCGTGCTCGACCGTGGACATGTCTCCATACGCACGCGTGCCGAGCACCCGGCCGATCCATTGACGATGAGCATCCCCATGGCGCCGGAGCGACATGTGGCCGCCTGGCCTCAGGACGTGCTTGCACGGCCTGCGCTGTCTCGCGACGCCGAGAGCCTGGCCCAGAACGTCGTGGCCCAGTTCAAGCAGATGGCCCAAGGCGGATGACGGCGCTCGCCGATCTTGAGCTGCGAAGGGCCCGTTGGCGGCGGATTCGCGATGTCCAGGAGCGCGCTGGGCAGGTCGAATGGCAGCGCCGCCGCGACTTCGGGCAGCGCCACGCCCAAGATACTCGCAATCCTGGGCGGACTTCGCGTGGTTCCAGTCCTTCGGCAGTGGCGCGTTCTTCGACAGTGGCGCCCAGGGCAACTACGGCAAGGGCATTACGAGCAGGGTGCGCGCTGTCCGGGCCTTTTGACCAAGTGGACACCCCCTTTCTGTGATTGCTGCCACCCTCGCTGGGTGCGGCCGCTGAGGCTGTTGTCCGTTGGCCAAGCGTTTCGCAGCGGGCGGGTCGACCCGGCGTACCTCCTAGCTACGCCTGAGGCGCCGTGACCAGACAGAAGGCGCTGTAGCCGTTGAAGAAGTACTCGGCTTTGAACCGCGTGGTCTCGCCGTCGGCAGTCTCCACGGCGACTTCCTCCACAATGCTTTCGGCGATGTCTCGGCCGGGCACCCAGACGGCGGCCACCTGCTCGTTGTTCTCGTCCGTGAGCCGGCGCCCAAATCGCTGTCCGAAGCTTGGCGAGGCGACGCTGTACCGCACGGAGGAGCGCCGCGTGCCATCGTTGTCCCAGCCGTTGTCTGCGTAGATCGCTAGGAGGCACGGCTTCAGGCTCGTCTCAACAAGGTGCCGTGCCGTAGATTCAAAGGACGCGTCGTACGCTCCCGCCGTCTCCTTGACTGTGACTGCAGAGATGGGCAGGGAAGCCGTCTCGAGCTTGAAGCGGCGCCCTTTGAACTGCAGCTCGGCGGCGAAAGCGTTCGCCTCGCGCTCTTCCACGCGGACGGCGCGAAACCCCAGATCCCGCTCGCCGCACACGATGATCTGGCCCGTGTGGTCGGGCAGAACGTAATGGGCGATCTCGTGCAGGGAGCTGAAGCGAGAGCGCCGGACGTCCAGCGCGGCGTCCACGACGACGAGTCGCTCCCGGTAGTCCAGGAGGGCACGCACGGTGTCACCAGAGACGGTCCGCGCCTCGGGAAGCGTCTCTGCGAAGTCCGTCGAGATGCTCCGCAGACCCAGAAACTCGGCGAGTGACGTCGAGTCCGTCGGACCGACTCCCCGTTGGTCCGTCTCCGCCAGCAAGTACTCGACAAGCTCGTCCGGGGACGGGACCAGTGACGTTGTCGGCTGAGATCTGCTCACCTCACGCCTCACCGCTCCTCGGCGAGCTTCAGCAACCGCGCACGGAGATCCTGAGCTGCCTTCTGGTCAAGCTCGCCTCCGTGAGCAGCCAAGGCGAGAGCTGAGCCCGCTTTGGCCTCTGGCAGGCTGTCGAAGTACTCGCGGATAACCCGCTGGCGCTGCGGATTTCGTCTCGACTCGATCTCGAGAAGGATCTCGGGATGCTGGTCAGCGAGCCGAATCAGGTTGTCCATCGACTTGGTTTGTGCCGAGAGACCCAACTCCCAGCGGGTGTACGTCTTCTCTCCGACGCCGAGCAGCTTCGCCATCTCACGTTGTGACAGACCGACTCGCTTGCGGACATCCTGCACCTCAAGCGGACTGAGCAGCCCTTCGAGCCGGTACCGCTCTGCCTCGATTCGTGCGACCAGCTCAGGGGGCAGCTCCTCCTCTTCGCACGACCCACAGACCCACCACGTGGCATCGTCGAAGCGCGACGACTCGACGGGGAAGTCGGCGGGCCATTCGAAGACGTACGTCCCGCGCTGCTCAGCAAGCTCGCCCTCGCCGCAGACAGCGCAACGGGTATCAGTCATGCGCTTTGGCCTCCTTCGTTCTCGTGAGCCGAGATGATGAGAAGCAGTTCTGCTTGGCTCCCTCGGCTGACCACACTGACCTTGACGAACATCTTCACTCCCCGCCATGACGGGATACATCTCATAGGCTGGTTCGGCGATGTGCTTCGGGTCCTCAGTAGTAATCGTGACCATCACGGGTTCTCCGGCATCGATCCAGTCGCAGATCGCCCGGCACACGCCGGCCACGTTGATGCCGAGGGCGGCCATGTCCTGCATGCAGCGTTTGGTCGCGCGTGCCTGTTGGGGAAGCGCAGCCAGCCGGCGTATGGCCCGGATGACCTTGCGGTCTGTGAGCTCCCATCGCTTTGGGATGCAAGGCATGGTATCATTTGATACCTATTGTGCCCCAGAGTCAAGGTGGAGGAACACGTCATGTGGGCGTTCGTGGACGCTGGCTGCGTGGCGTCGCCAGTGGGGCCATTGCGGTTGGAGGTGTGCATGAAACGCGACATGGATCTCGTTCGGGCGATTCTGCTGGCGGCCGAGGACTCAAACGAGCAGTGGCTCGGTGCGGAAGCGCTTGTCTGCAACGCGTGGGACCAGGTCACGGTGGCCCGCCACTTTGAGCTCATGGATGAGGCCGGCCTGGTCGTTGCCGATGTCACCGAGCTCCTGGATGGGGGAGTCGACGGGTCCGTCAGACGTCTCACATGGGCCGGCTATGATTTCCTGGACAATGTCCGCAGCGAGTCGGTTTGGGAGGACACGAAGGCGAGCATCCGCGACAAGGTGGGGTCCGCTTCGTTCGACCTGATCAAGGCGGTGGCCGTGGGGCTCGCGATGAAGGCCTTGGGCTTGTGACCTTCGTGATGCCGACTGGACGGCTGATGCCTGCGCAATTCTGCAATCGTTCCGGCAGTCGCCGTTGCGCTCATGGTCATGAACCTGGGAGTCGACATGGAGCACTCTGAAGCTCTGTTGCTGCGCACTCTGGGTGATCTCGAACAACGCATCTGCTCCACGGACACCTACGAGATTCTTGGGGCTTCGAGTCTGATTCGCAAGCTGCTGCTCGACGAGCACCCGCTGGTTGATCAAGCAAACCGCCACTTCCGACTGAAAGTGCTGTTTGAGGTCACCGACCCAATCCCATTGCCTCCCGGCGGACCGACGCCGATCTTCGAGACTGTTCAGGACGGACTCGATCCCGACTCGGCGCCTCCGTGGCTGCCACGTACGAGTCTTCGCAGAGACCAGTTCTTGGCCCACGTCTTGGCGAAGGTCGACGGGCACGAGTACACAGTCCGGGAGGTCGTTCTGTTTGAGGCAAACGTGATGGGAGGCGTACATGCCGGCTCGCCACGAGACGCCAAAGAGGCCGCCCTTCGTCGGGTCGAGGAGACGCTCGCCGTGGGTGGACTGCCCTCGTCTTTGAGGCAGGGGGGGTAGTCGGTTAGCTCCTCCTTCCCTTGCTCCGGCTCCAGTCGTAGCCGAACGTCAGCTCAGCCTCGGTGAGCGGCCCGGCAACCACGGCCTGCTCCATCAGGCGACGGAAGACGAGCCCGCGACTCCCGGAGCTGCGTCTGTTGAAGCGGAACGTGAACTCCTCCAGGTAGGACTGCAGGTGGGCCGCGGTGACGGAGCCCTGATGCGTGCCCAGGATCCAGCGCTTCAGGAGGGCGGCGACGCGGTGCACGCCGGGCATCGAGACGTGGGCGGGATCGCCCGACGAGGCAAGCACGGTGCGCTCGTGCGCGTAGCCCTGCCCGAGCAGGCCGTTGTACGCAGACCAGCCGGCCGTG
>Ga0315286_10004387_pt1 | contig 13540 bp, 25 predicted proteins | sample YL17G10_0_MG_FD_205038 | JGI IMG/M metagenome (GOLD analysis project Ga0315286, IMG submission 205038) | Sediment microbial communities from Yellowstone Lake, YNP, Wyoming, USA - YL17G10_0 | ecosystem: Environmental > Aquatic > Freshwater > Lake > Sediment | place: USA: Wyoming | collected... | reverse complement strand
ATTTTAGATTCAAGTCATGTTAGAGTTACAGGAGGAATCATACTTGGAGGAATACAAAAACCTTTATCTATATCGAGTCTCGTATCTGATGGTGTTAATTTAGCGATAGACACAAGAAATTTAAATATTCAGCCGTACTCAAGCAATTTAGAAATAAATGCTTTCGGGAAAACCTTTCAAATTCCCATAACAATAGTGGTGACTAATGGAGCATCAGATTCTACTGTTTTTGATTGTTCCCAAATTCCAACTTGCACAATAACTAATTCAATTATGTCTTTAAATAATTCTAACAGTTTAGTATGCACTTCAATTCCAAGCGGATTAAAGATTATTCCTATCGTAGATTCAACTTATATTATAGGTACGAATGTTCAGACAACTAACACTCAATATATTTGGTATTTTAAAGGAGTAAAAAATGGAATAACAAAAGTTAAAGCTTCATTCACTTATCTCGATGCACCTGTTTGTCAGGGATTTTCTCAGGATATATCTATTCAATCATCGGGAGTTGTGACTGGAACAAATACTTTAAAATTATTATTTACTCCAGATTTATCTTTAGTCAAGCCAAGCCAAGATGTTATTATTCAAATAGCTGAAACAGGAAGCAATTCACTAATTCCAAATGCTCAGTTATTAATTGATGCAGTAAATATTAATTCTTCTGATTCATACACTTTTCATACTTCTTTTATTTCAGGAAAAAATTACAGCCTTCGGGTACTTTCAACAGGTTATGCTGACTTGACTTATATTCTAAATTTAAATTATAATCCTATTTCAATAAATATTACTCCAAGTTCAGGAGATTCTGACACTCAATTTGCAATTAATACTATCCCTGAAAATACTTCTATTTTTTTGGATGGCAATAAGATAAACAATCCTTTCTATTCGACTATTTCGCCAGGCTCACATGAATTAAGGGCAATTCGAGAGGGATACCTTGATGGAGTTTTGAATATGACAGTTCAACCAGCAGTATTCTTGACTTCATCAGGGGAATTTAAAAAAGGAGTTCTCCAAGTTTTTACTCTAAACAAGAATTCTACTTGTCAGGTTAATTATATAAAAGATGTGAATTCTATATCAGAAATCATAATTCCCCCTCAAATAAATATAGACAAAATTCAATTTACGCCGAGCAAGAGTGGAACTTATATAATTACCTGTAATGGAGTTCAGAAATATTCTCAGACAATTACTGGATTTAATTGGAGTTTTAAGATTTGGTTTATGGCTTGGTATTGGTGGGCTGTAGGAATTATTGTAATTATTTTTATAATAGCAAGGTTAAGAAAAAATAAACAAAGTTTAAGTTTGTCTACACCTATAGAGAGTTAAAATGACTATAAAAGATTGGATTTTTCCCGATAAAAGAAAAAAGATTTTAATGCACCTAGATGAAAGTCAGATTAAAGAAAACGAAATTATAAAAGCACAACAACAGAAGATTGCTTCTTATGAAACTTATTTTGGACAATTACAGGCAAGAGAACGAGAAAAAAAGCATGAAGAAGAGCAAGAAATAATCAATCAAGAATTAGTAGAACAAGCAAATGAAGAAGCAAAAGATTTAAAGGCTAATAAGTATGGTAAAGTAACAAGCTTGAAAAAATTCTTTACTAAATATATATATAATAAGCAGTTTCGTAATAAATTAGAGCTTTGTGATAAGAATGGGGAAATAGTTCTTGGCAAGTTTGGAGATATAGTTTTAATGGAAGGTGGAAATTTAGGAATTCTTGATTCAGATAACAAAATTGTTTCATACGGAAAGACTTTATCACAGGTAATCTATAAATCAGATGGATTTGAAAATCAGATAAATAGGAATATGATTTTGATTCCATGCGATAAAGATGGGAACTGGACTCCTGATTTAGATTATATGCAGATGGAAGAGCCTTTAGGAGTTGAAGGGAAGTTTGATGATGGAACAGGAAAAATAATCTGGGGAAAGGTAAAAAAATCAGAAGTAAAGAAGATAGTTGCAAGATTAATGCAGGAAAATCAAGAAGTAACCCAAGAATTAGAAATGCAAGAGCAGAATATTTTAGAATTAAAACAAAGTTTTGACGATTTGTCTAGGAGATATAAACTATTAGAAAATAAGTCACATTCATCTGAAAGTAACCTCTCTCAAGTAATGAAAGTTCATAGTGATATGGAAGCAAGATGGGGGGATATGCAGAATAGATTGACTAACTCAACTGAATTAAATTTGATGTGGCAACAAGTTATTGATAAGAAAGACCAAATAATAAACAATATCTTGAATAAACTAGAAGAAGCAACAAATACTACTTATCAGAGAGTAAAACAAGAGATAATGAATGATTTACAAACTTATAAAGGAATCCTGCCTTCTCAAAATACTGAAATAATTAAACCTGAGAAGCTAGAAGAACCTCCAGTTCAACCAATGCAACCTATTAAAAAATAAACGAACTTCGCAGAAACATTTAAGCAGAAAGTGTATAATGCTTAAAACCTTCTGCGAATATAACAACAAAACAATGGAAAATCCAAAAAAACACATTACTTTACTAAAACAAATCTATGAATCTCCTGAAGGAGGTATTTCTACTACTGCACTTGCAGAAATGTTAAATTGGAAAAGTTATAATGTATATCATTTAGGCGACTTGCTTATTAGTCGAAGTTTAGCAAAAAAGGAAATAAGACTTATTCCAAAAGAAAACTTTCATAATGGAAAGATGAAAGTAACTTTCTGGAGAATCAATGATAAAAAGATTGATTTGATAATAAAATTAATAAGAGAAAACTACCCAGATGATTAATTCAAATTTTGTAGATATAGAAAATAAGATACTAAGATTAGACGATGTAAATATTGATGTAAGAGATATTAGAATGAATGCCTTAAAATTTACTGGTTTACTTATATTAAATGAGAATGAAATTTATAGAGATATTTCTAAAATAGTTGAGGCTAGAAGATTATTTGAAACATGTCTGACACAAATTATAAGCTTAACCGACCCAGAAAAAAACGAGTATATAGAAAAAATTAACGAAACTAATCATAGCTTTGATGCATTTATGGAATTATTAGGAAATGCGAATGCAATAATTGACAGTCAAGTCATGAATTTTTTAGATAAAATAGAGAAAAAAAGGGAGTTGTTTGACAATCCTATTATGCCTATAATGTTAGAATCTGCTAGACAAAAATTGTTAGACTATCTTGAGAACTTTATATTAAACCCCTTAATTTTAGCTTATAATAAATTTATTCAGTTACCTAAAACTATAGAAAAAGATGGCAAAAAAACAGGGATAACTAAAGATAGCAAATTATTTACTTATTTTTTATTTAAAGAGTTATATAAATGTGCAGAGATTAAAGGTTCAGCTATTAGACAAGCATCATCATTATCAACAACTGGTGGAATAAAATTTAATGAAACAAATTATATCAAACAAGGAAAAATCAAACAAAATCAAACAGATGAAAATCAATATGTAGACACTTCTCCCCCTGAAATTCCAGAGAATATTCACTTTGACCCATTCGCAGATACAGAAGAAGAGGTGATTGAAAATGTTGAATGAAGTTTTCCATTTTTTGACTTTTGATTTATTTAGAAAAGAAGACAGAAAAGAATTAGAACAAATTACTGGAATAATTAGAGTAAATTCTGTAGCAAAAATGAAAGGAGTTATTGATGATTATAATAAAATCATAGAAGTAACTGCTCCAAATGGGCAAGTTATAAAAACATTAGATTATTCAGAACCGACTGTTAATGCTTTAAGAGAAGTATATGAAATGCCTGTAGTTGAAGAAAAAATAGATGATAAATTTGACTGGGGAAAACCAATTAAACAGGGAGTTCTGACTTACAAACGATGAAAACAACAAAAGCAAGACCCTTTAGTAAAGATAAGATAATTAGATTTGAAGGATTTAAATATAAAGAGATATTTGAAATAGAACAGAGATGGTTATGGGGTGAGATTTTAATTAAGAGAATTATTTGTGATAAATGTGGAAGTGAGGATAGAATTACTTTTCATTCAAGAGATATTCCAAGATTGATAAGAATACTAACTAAATTAAATAAAGAACTACATAAACCAATATGAATAAAGAATTTTATCTTAAAGCAAGAATATTATTTTACCTAAATACTTGTAAGCATTGCCATATTTATTTATCAATAATAGAAAGGTTTAATTCAAAAGTACCAATAGATAAAAGAATAAGATTAGTACCTTGTGATAGACAACAAGAATTTGGGCTAAGTGATGACAGCGAATTAATTAGATGGTTTGAACCATATTTTTTAGGTTATCCCGCACTTTTTTTTGATGGGGAACTTTTTGAGGGTGTAAATTCAATAATAGAAACAATTGCAAGTTTAATGACTGAAATGTTAAAAGATTTTATAAATCCAGAATATCCAGATTATATTTGGAATAAAGAATGCAGATATGAAGGAAGACACTGGTGGGGAGGAAAGAAATTAATATGCGAATAGAAAATTATATAAGGTTAATTAAACTAAAAATGGAGGTAAAATGGAAGGATTAATTGAAAATTTTGATAAAGACATAGAAGAATCACAAAGAAAGTTAGATGAACTTATTAGAATTCAGAAAAAGACAAAATCTGAAATATCCAATGCTAAGTCTGAAGTGAAAAGAAAAGAAAAAGCAAGAGACTTATATTTTGGAAAAGTCAAGAAATCAAAAAAGAAAGAAGATAATCAGAAGGAGGTACAATAATGGGAAAATTTAAAGATTTTTTAGGAATTGGAGAACCTAAAGGACCAGACTGCATTACAGACGAAGAAACAGGTATAAAAAAATGTAGAGGTATGGTTAAACATGGTAACCAGAAATTTGCAACAGGAAGTGAGGAATCATGGAAAATGAATGACCAATGCGAACCTGTAACAGTTGGAAGAAGTTCTGTTTTTGAAGATGATGAGGGGATTTTTGTAAGAGAAAAGCAAAAAGATAGAAGAGATTGTCGTGGAGGAATAAACTAAATGGAATGGTACTATTATCTGATTATCTTAATAGGAATATTTATTATATTTAGATATATCATTTTTCCTAGAAAAAAAGGCAGTTTATTAGAGCAGTCACAATCAAGAATTAAAAATTTAGGAAGTTGCTGTATGAAATCATTAAGAAAATTATTCGGAGGTGCATAATGTTTGATTTTATGAAGAAAGAAAAAATAAATGAGAAAGATGTAGGATTAATCGAAGATATGACTCAATTTTTAATGCACTTATGCTGTTTAGAATTTCATTCCAAAATGTCATTTCATAAAACTCAAAATAAAAAGTTTCTTGAATTGCATGATTTAGCAAGAGATATAAGACAAAAATGGTTGCCTATCATATTAAAAGAAAATCCAGAAGCAGAGGAGTGGTGCATAATTAAACATTTCTTAACTTGTATTCCTGCTGGAGAAGAATGTGCAAACAGACTTTTTAGTGATGAAAAAAAAGATTTAGGAGAACAAATGGAAAAAGATGTAGGTATATTGATAGGAGCAATGTATACTATAAGTGAAAAATAACATGCCCAAAAAATATAGATTAGAAGAAAAATGCTTGTGGAAAGATAATAGGGATTTTCTTGATGAGATGAATGCAGATGAAAAAGAACAGAAAAAAAGATGTGAAAACTGCAATGGTTATGAATTAAATTGTAAGGATTATATAACTTTACCATGCTAAAAATTAAATGTAAAACCTGTGGAAAATTAATTTCAAAGAAAAAAGCAGTCGAAGATTTAAAAACACATGAATTATATTGTTCAGTGCAATGTTTAACTAAAGATAATCCTGAAATGAGATGAAAAAAGATAAATGCAAAATAGACATGAAGATAACTGAAAACAAAAAAGGAGATGGAATTAGGATAAAAATAAATACTGAAGGAAAATGTGACATGGCAGATTTTGACAGAAAGGAATTTATGAGAAAATTTGAGGATAATTAAAAAACAAGGAGGTAAAAATGAACTTTTTTCAAAAACCAGCAATACCACAACATAAACCTAAAGAAAACTGCAAAATAAAAATAAAGAAAACTGCAACTGGAAAAACAATAGAATTCGAGGGAAACTGTACTAAAGAACAGCTTCAAATGGCTAAAATGAACATGGATAATCCAGAAGAAGTAGAAGAAGATGATTTTTAATTCACTCAGGAAAAAATGACAGAATACGAAAGATGCGATAAATGTGGAAGTTATCTATTCAGAAAAAAAGGAAAAAAGATTTGTCCAAATTGCAGTAATCCTGACGAAGATAAATCAAGCGACATTCCTCCAGAGGGATTAACTTACTTAGATTAACTAAAAAAAATTTATAGATTAAGTTTAAATACTCTAAAAACATAGATAAATTGAAAATGAAAGAAAAATTAGGGGTGCTTTTAGGAATATTTTTATTATTGACAATTTTCTCAGTCGTATCAGTTAGTGCAATATACATATCTAAACCAGCAAATGGAGCAACCGTTACTGGAAGCACAATCTTAAATGTTACAAATTCATCTGGAAGTCTTACTGCAATGAGAAATTGTAGTTTGTATGTAAAATCAGGTACAAGTGGAAATACAACTTGGACAATATTAGGAACTTTTGTTAATATGAGTGCAAGTGCATCTTTTATAAATGCAACCTATACTACAAATTATCTTGCTGATGGAAGTGATTTCATTTTTAATGAAACATGCTGGAACCTGACAGTTAGTTCAGAAAATGCGATATCGACTGCTACAATATTAGTAGATAATACCATACCTCAATCTCCTTCTGCCTTTGACCCAGCAAATACCAATGCCATTGCAATTTCAACAGACCCTCAGACTTTCACTACTACAGTTGTAGATACAAACACAACAAATTGCTCATATAATATATATAGGGGAGGCGGAAGCTCGGATGGAACATCTGGACAAGCTACATATTCAGAAAATACATGTACATTCACCAAATCATTTACTACTCCAACAGATGATGGAAATTGGTATTGGGATATGACTGCAAGTGATGGAAAAGATACGGCAAAATCAGGTTCGATTCTTTTCAGTGTTCAAATTCCAAATCCAGGGGGAGGATTGCCAGTTAATCCAGAAACAGGTCAGCCAGAAATTCCAGGACAAACAAATATTGGGTTAATAATTGCAATAATATTAATCATCTTTGTAATTGGGTTATTAATCTATTACTTTGTATTATAATCATAATCAAAATAGGGGGAACTAAAAAGCTGTGATGAACCCTTCTTGAGTTTAATGGATGAGTGTCAAAGGAGAGTGAGGTTTTTGAACCGAATCGTCTTTTGAATGTCTGAAATTAAATATCGAGTTTGCTAAATTATAGGAGGAATAAAAATGAATATAACAGTCGCACTTGTACTTTTGATTCTAGGTTTAGGTTTAGTGGTAATAGGTATTCTTCAGAAGAAAAAGGCAAAGACAAGACAGGTTCTAGTGTGGATTGGAGCAGTTGGAATAGTAATATATGTTCTTAGTTTAGTAATTGTAGGACTTCCTTTGGTGGGAACAGTAATTTACTCATCTGCATTAGGAATACCAGGAACAACCTTAACAGTTGGAGGCGAAGGAGCAGGAAATGGAGGCACACCTTATCAAGGTTATCAGCCAACAGCAAGTTATTCAACAGTGAATCACTTTAATGCAACAGTAATTACAGGAACAAGCTACTATAAAGCAGGAAGCCAGAAAGCAACGACAACACAAATATTGAATACAGACCCAAATGTTCAGTATCAATATTGGGTTAGTGCAACAGGACAGTATGTAATCCCTATATCTTTTACTGGAAGTGGAACTAAGACAGTAGTCAATACAAATGCCTATCAAAACGGCTCAATAACTATCAATGGATATGACCTGATTGCAGATAAAGCGATAACTAGTGGAATAGCAAATGCTTCATTAGGTACAGGAACTGCAAAAATAAAGTTTACAGTTCTAGGTTCAGCATTAACTACGGGAATACCATTCGGAGGAGTTTTAGTAGTTGAAGCAAATAACACTATCTCTCAGATTAATTGCTTTGGTGATGGAATCTCAGCCGTATCAGGAAGTAAGTACCAATTAACTTGGCAACCTACAACAGCAAATTTGAGATATGTATACTATGAACTTGCATCTGGATATGATGTAAGTCCAGACGGATTGATAGGAATTACTAAGACATTCGAATGTGATTTTGTTGCACCAGCTAGTCCTGGAACAACATTAGCACCTTATTATGTCAGAATAGTTCCAACAAACTATTACTATGTGAATCCTGATGGAAGTTTTGCATTGGATGTAGAACAGAAGCTTAATGGATTGACAACAAGAACAGGTCTAGGTCAGTTTACAGGGACATTTTACTGGGCTGCTTAAAACTAAATTTTTTCTTTTTTTATTTTTTTTGATTTATATTGAAACGATAAACTTAAACAGAAAAATCGGAGGAAAAATGCCAAGTAAAAAACAAAAAGCATGGAGAAAAAAATTCGGAAGAGCAGTTCGAGCATGTAGAAAGAGCAAGACTCGAAGAGATAGAAGTTCATGCATAAAGAAAAAATTGCGAGGTAAATAAATTGAAAATTAATTGGAGTAAGATGAAAGATGTATTTTTAATAGCTTTGTCAGCAGTAGCTTTCGGTTTCTTTTTATGGTTATTATTAACTATTCTAGGAGTATTTCACTAAAATGGCATTTAAAAAGAAAACAAAAAAGAAGTTAGCATATATTTTATTAATGATTTCAGCAGTAGTTTTAATGTTTAATAATGTAGGTCAATTACTAACATGGTTTAATATTCCATTTTCAAGGAATACTCAAATAGGAGTAGGAATCGCAGGATTAATTATTGGTTTTATATGGTATTCTTATTTAGAGGGGGCAATAAAATAATGGGAGCTTTTTTTAAGGCAAAAGAAAATCCGAAGTTCGAAGAAGGAACTCCTAAGATGTATGGTTCAACTCCATATCGAAAGATAAAAGCATGTGTAATGAAAAAAGAACTAGGTGAAGAATCAGATGAATGTAGAAAAATATTTAAAGAACTAAACATTGATGTGGTAGAATGAAAAGAAAAACTAAAAAATATTTTTGGATTGTTGGAATAGTATTATTTTTAATTATCATTATTTATTTTTTTAATAGTAAATATTCACCTTCTCTTGCATGTTCAAATGAATTTCAGCACATTACTACTGGAACTTTTATGAATGATGGAATATGTTGTAGTGGACTTATAGCAAAAGCACCAATAGGATTTGCTGGTGGAGCTTGGTGTGTCCATTCAGATTGGAATGTTGTTTGTGATGATGTCGATGGAGTTTCTGGAATATACGCAGAACAAAATCCTCCAGGACTTGCTAATCCAGTTAATTTAAATATGCAGATGAACTGCCCAATATATGGTTAAAAATGCGAAAAAACAAAAAAGTATTAATTGGAGCAGTAATTGTTATTCTTTTAGTTATACTTTTGGCTGTTTTTAAGGGAGGATTTTTTGTAATAGGTTCTGGATTTACCCCTATTTTCTGCAATGATTATGAATTTACTTGCTGTAATGATGTTGTAGACTATCAGCAACCTTTTACTTTATCTCTTAAAGATGCACTAATTTGTCCAACAACTGCTACAAAATGTATAATAAATCCTACAAATTGGAATAATCCTAATATGGTTAAATCTCTTTCTTATGGGACTACAAATTGTCAATATTCTTGTACTTTATGGGTATTTTGTGGATGGGGATGTAATAATCAGGTCAAAGCAAATAGTTTTCCAATAACATTAAATCCAGGACAATATATATGGTATGGCGAATCTTCTATTGGAGATGTAGCAATTAATAATGAAGTTCATAAAAATAATTTAGCTTTCTGTGGAAGAGCAGGATGTACAACAGGAGTTCCAGTTTCAGGAGCAGATGGTTGTAAGTTTAATCCTCCTGGTGGAAAAGTTTATTCTTCATCTTCATTGACTAATCCAACTACTACATCTTCTTTTACTGTACCTGCTGGTTCATGTGTTTTAGCATGGCAAGGAAGTGATAGGCATATTTGTGGATATAAAGAAGAATCTTGTTCAGCAGATACTGATTGTACAGGGCATCAATTTGGAAATCAAGATTGTAATGCAAGAACACTTCAGACTTATGGATGTACAAGTTTTGGAACAGTTATCCAAACTACAACTGAAAATGGAGTTTTAATAAAAGGAGATACAGTTGCAGATAATAATGGGGGAGGAGATACTCCTGATGCTTCGCAAATAGACTCAAATACTTTTGGAAAAAGATGTTCAATAACAAGTGCAATTACAGTTCCATGTTGTGGAGATACAGATTGTGGAAGTACTTATTTTTGCGATAGAACAAAAGGATTTACTTGCCAACCTAAAGTTCAATGTACTCAAAATGTTGATTGTGGAGTATCAACTCAATGTGATTATGTTACAAAGAAATTAAAAACACCTAAATGTTCTTCAGGAACTTGTGGATGGGATGAAGTTTCTGTAGGATGTTGCAATGATGGAAATTGTGCAGTTGGAGATTATTGCACTGCTGATAAAAAATGCGAACCAAGAATAGCCGACTGCTTAACTTGTCCTTATGAATGTTGTGATAAAGAATGCAAGGCAAATGGAGGATTTTTAGATAGACCTTGCCCAACAGATAAACCATTCTGTAATAATCATGCTTGTTCAACTACTCCTCCAGATAAAACTAAATGCGTAGATTGTGATGCATTTGTAATGAATACTCTTTTTGGAAGTTTTTGGGAATCAAAAGCATGTACACCTACTTTATTAGCACTTCCTCCTCAGACTAATACTACTTGTTTTATGAGTTGGATTAAATTTGCTTTGATGTTTATTGTATTTTTATTTGGAATATTATTCGGAAAAGATATATTCGCAAACATTAAATCAATAAGAAAATATAAATGGTTGCACTGGGTATTATCTTTAATAGTTGCATTAGTTTTATCATATCTGGTTTATGTCATGTTTTGGGTAGGTGTAATTATTTTTGTTGTTTATATAATTATTAGAATGATTATGGCTCAAGTAAATCCTTTAAGTATATTAAGATGAAAAAAAAATATAAAACTTATGTATATTGGGGAATAGGAATAGCTTTTTTTTTATTAATTCTATATGGAGGAAGCAAGGGATGGTTTAATTTTGTCATTAATCTTCAACAGCCAAATCAACCTCTTGCAATAACCCCAAATCCTCAAACACCCAATTATAATTCATGTTCTCAAGTTTGTTCTGCACAAGGATTTACAAAATATTATACTTTTTTTGATACATGCCAAGCAGGAGAATCTAAGGTAACTTATGGCTATCCAAATCAAGCACCTTTGCTTACATGTTGTTGTTACAATGAACAAACTATTACTCCTATAACTTGTGGTAATTCCTACCCAACTTGTGGAGGAACTTGTCCAACTGGAAAAATCTGCAATAAATTAATGCTTCCTGCTGGACATTGTGTTTGTCTTAATGTAGCTCCAACTGATTGTGTAGACTCTGATGGGGGAGACAATAGAGATATTGTAGGTCATGTAACTTATGCAGGAAATACTTATACAGATAAATGTGCAGATATTGGTCAGGGGATAACAGAATATATCTGCCAAAATGGAGTTAAATCTTCTATAAATGAAATCTGTGATTATGGTGAAATCTGTATGCAAACAAGAAGTGGAGGACATTGTATTCCTAGTCCAAATACTTGGAGTCCAGGAGATACGGTATTTCAGGGGAGTGGAAGTGGAGTGATGATTGGTAGTAATGAATTTAATTCAATTGATTTAGCTAAATATGGAATTCTGACTAGCGGAACTTGCCAATTAGGAGCACAAATTCAAACAAGCTGGAGTTATGCTAATCCAAATGATTGTATTGGAATACCTGGAGCAGTTGGTGTTGAATGGCAATTCCATGATAGTTCTGGGTTAGAGTATGCAAGATTAGACCCAACACCAGTAGCAATGGGTGTTGATTTACATCCAACAGAACACTATCTAGAATGGAATGGATACACTTATTGGAAAGGATTTATGAATAAGATTCCACCAATATTACCACAATGTGTAATAAATTATGAATATAGTGTAAGAATCTATATTTATTCATGTTCATAAAATGGTTAAAAAAAAATATCAAGACTGGATTTTAGGATTTCTCTTATCAGCAATTATATTTTTTGGAATTTTTATTATAGATAAAATTCAGGATATTCAATCAATCAGCCCCATAATTCTTTTTATAATATCTTCTTTAGGATTAACTCTATCAATTAAATTTATAAGGTGGGTATTGAAATGGCAATAGACAAATCAAATAAGAATGCAAGAAATTTAGCAGTAGGATTCCTTTTTATTTTAGCTTTTATTTATTGGGTAGTTCCATTATCAAGGTATCTATTAGGAATCTTTATGGTACTTTTAGGAATATCTATTTTTATTTATACTCTTAAAGATTATCAAAGTACAATTATAGGCATATCTAAAAAAAATCTGCCATTAATTTTAATAATTTCAGTAATATCTGGAGTTATATTCTTTGCAGTTATTAAATATTTTCCAGCATTTGCATTATTATATCCTTCATTACCTCAATCTGTTGGAGATAGTTTAAACATTTTTGTTATAGTAATTTGTGCCCCTATTGCAGAAGAATTATTTTTCAGAGGAAGTTTATTAGGCTATTTAAGAAGTTTTAAAATTCTTACCAAAAAAAGGATTTGGATAGCTTTATTAATTACTTCTCTATTTTTTATGGTTTTTCATATAGTAGCTTATTCAGGAGCAATTTCAAATCTTCAAAGTTTTAGTGATGTTTTTACTAATGCTATTTCAGTATATCCTAAATATTTAACAGCTCTAATCGCAGGATTATTGTTTGGATTTCTTGCAATAAAAACCAATAATTTAGTAGCTTCAATGGTATGCCATGCAATTTTTAATATTATCTTATTTACAACAAATCCAGGGAGCATATTTGCATGAAAAAGAAAACTAAAAATATTTTAATCGGAGCAGGAATAGTTTTAGCCATAGTATTAATTGCATATTTTGGAAGAAATAGTTATTCAATCACTGGAGTTGCTGGAATTCAAACAGCGAATGCAGGTTTAATTTTAGATACTACTGACTCTGCAACATATAATTTTAATGTAGCTGGAACTGCTCCATACACTTATGGATGCACAGAAAGTACAAGTGAATCTTTTGATTTTGTAGTGGGTTGTAGACCATCAAATCAAAATGCAATGCCTAAATTAGCTGATAATATTCAACAAGATACTTATTTTCCTGCAAATGATGTAACTTTTGAAGGTCGGGGAGCAGTTTATAACTCTTGTTCAGGCAGTCCTCAAAGTGCAAATATTGTCTTTGATGAAAAGTCAGCAGAATGTAAAATAAATGCACAGGGAAATTCTCCTGATGGAAGTTTTACTGTAGGATGTGTGTCTTGCCATTTCAAAGGAAA
>Ga0315286_10004385_pt1 | contig 13541 bp, 16 predicted proteins | sample YL17G10_0_MG_FD_205038 | JGI IMG/M metagenome (GOLD analysis project Ga0315286, IMG submission 205038) | Sediment microbial communities from Yellowstone Lake, YNP, Wyoming, USA - YL17G10_0 | ecosystem: Environmental > Aquatic > Freshwater > Lake > Sediment | place: USA: Wyoming | collected... | reverse complement strand
TGTTCTCAGCTTGTTTAGTAATAAAGAGATGTAGAAGTTGTTTTAAAAAATAGAAAATGTAGACGAATGGTGTTAAAGTCAAAAACCGAAAATTATGAAAAACTCAATTAGGGCAATAATAAATCAATTATCTATTGAAGGAAGTATCTGAGCCTAGACATCTTGAACCTCATCTTAAAGAATCTAGTGCCATGCGAGATTTTGTTTTTGGGTTTGGTGATGGGATAAACACCTCACTGGGTATCGCCGCAGGAGTTGGAGGAGCAGATGTTTCAGCTAACATAATAATTCTGGCAGCACTAGTTGGAATGTTTACAGGGGCAAAAGCCATGGCAGTTCAAAATTACCTTGCAGTAAAAACCCAACGACAGTTATTGACATCAGAAATCACGCGCGAGAAATGGGAAATTGAGAATAAACCCGACGATGAAAGGAAAGAAATAGAAGACATTTACAAAACCAAGGGATTTTCAGGAAAAGATTTGAGTATGATTGTAGACAAGATTACTTCGGACAAGAAGGTTTGGCTGGACACAATGCTTACAGAAGAATTAAATTTAAATTTAGAAATTGCAGGTAGTCCTCTAAAAAGTGCCCTACGAATGTTTGTGTCTTTTCTAATTGGCGGAATGTTACCTATATTGCCCTTCTTTTTTCTCTCTGGATTGAGCGCACTTTTTGTTGCGATAGGGATTAGTGTTTCTACCTCTTTTACTGTTGGCGTGATTAAATCAAAAATGGCAAATACTAATAAAATAGTTGGAGGTTTGGAGATGGCTGGACTTGGTACTGGAATAGCTCTACTTGGATATGGCATTGGAAGTGAATTGTCAAATTTGGGCGTAATTAGCATATAGGTTCTGGACGAATTTCAATTATAGTATCATTCATCGAAAATTCAGCATGGTAAAAATAAATACCGATTAGAAAAGTACAGTTTTACCAAGATGAATCATTGTTTCAATTCAATTTTATGAGACCCCATATCAGAAAATATTCTCATTGATTGTTTAAACTGTAAATCAATATTTTGCAAATTAAATTTTAAAGAATATAATCCTCACAGCACTATATTTTGAAAAAGATATATTTTCTGAAATTGTATCTAATTGATTTTATTAAAATTTAGAATTTATTTACAGTAATCAGTCCAGGAAAAATAACAGTTTCTTTTCAAAAATTTTGTTTGCAGGATAACCAAAAAATAAAAGGTTTTTCCAATACGCCAGTACAAATAGAAGAGATGAGAGAAATAAGCGTGTCGTTGTTTTGTGAAAAATGCAATAGTCGAAGACTGCCAAAATGGAAAAAAGAAGAAAATAGGACATATTGGATGTGTGAAACTTGTGAGGATTACGTAGATGGTGAAAATAATCTTATTTGTAAAATCATTAAATAATTTTTAAGAAAATCCAATTTTGAGAAATTCACTGAATTTATTTTTTTGATGCACTAACTAACGACACAACGTCTCTATCCCTTAGCTGATAATCCACAGGTAGTCTCAAATTATACCTTACATCTTTTCCATACAGTAGTCCTTTGGTAAGATCAGTGTGAATTTCCTTTGCAAGATCATTGATTGTTGCACCGGCCTTAAGCAAGATCAAATCAGGCAATATGTGTCCTTTTTTATCTGCGAGATTTTTTTCATCGGCCACAGGGTATATAGCATTCATCTTGAGCAATTTAAAGACTGCAACGTTTATTGCAAATTGTACACCTGTCCGCATGTATTCTCCCATTATTCCTTGTTTGATGAAATCCAATGCGTGTATTTGTTTTTCATTTAGATCATTTGAGTTTATTATTTCAAATTGTTCTGAACCCGGCGAATATTTGATCAGTCCCTTTTGTTCTGCCCGCCTTAAACTAAATTCACTGTCACCACTAACAGGAATAATAATAGAATCATTGTAACGTTCTCTTAATCTGTTAAAATTTTTATCTGCTCCTTCAACATCTATTTTGTTTGCTACAATTAATGTGGGTTTTGAAATTTTCCTAAGATGTGCAGCAAATTTTTTACTATCAATCATACTAAAATCATCAAAATCCTTCTTTTCCAACCCAATCGCAGACAAAGAATCATTTACCTGGATTTTGTTAACTCCTATCCCTCGATACAAATCAGTGATAGTATCTACAATATCAGACCCAGCGCGAATTAATTTTGAGACTTTATCACGATTGCCTTCTAAAATTTTAAGGTACCACATGATTAATTCCTCTTCAATGTCTGCAAAATCAGAGATTGGATCACCCGTACCTACTTCACTGATTTTTCCAGTGGAATCTATCCCACCAGAAGCATCAACTACATGCAGTAATGCATCAGATTGTGATGCTATTGAAAGGAATTGATTTCCCAACCCTTTACCTTTCCATGCATCTTTGATGAGTCCAGGTAAATCAATTAATTCTATTGGAATGTATCTCCAACCCTCAACACATTTTGAATTATTTGGATTGTCTTGTATTTTAAATTCTGGATGGACACATAATGTTATTGCATTAGCCGTTCCAGATACAGGTTTTTTTGTGGTAAATGGATAAGAGGAAATTTCTTCAGAAGATAGGGTAGCAGCATTAAAGAAGGTAGTTTTTCCAGTATTTGTTTTCCCTATCAATCCAAGCTTAATGGGCATGATTTAATTCAGGCTAGAGAATATTTATCTCTGTCTAGGATCAATTATCATTAAAAGTTTTCAGTGAATTTTTCAAGTGATTGTTTTAATTCTTTTATTGACCATTCGATATCGCTGATATCTTTTTTTGAAAGTTCACTTTCCCACTTCTCCAAAACAGTATTTGCTATTTCTGAACAATTGTAAAGTAGGTTCCAATATGGATGATGTTCTGCTGTTGCATAAGCAAGTTCAGTTACATCGTTTAATCCATTTTTAGCTCTTGCCAGAGCAGTGATATTTTCTCCAAAAATTTTGATGATGTTAGCATCTAGGTTTTTTTCGACTTTTAATGGAGTGTTATTTTTTTCATGCTGGCTAATCAAGAGAAGTAAATCGTTGTAAAAAGAGTCGAAACTAGACATGTCTAGAAGAGTCTCCTATGTTCTGCCAACATACATCTGTTGAATACAACCTTGATTCCTACTTTTTTTGCCATTTCTTCTGCTTCAGAATTATGAATTCCTTCTTGAAACCAAATAACCTTTGGTTTTTTCTGTATTGCTTCCTGTATCATTGATAGAATCTGTTCAGATGGTCTAAATACATCTATAATGTCAATCTCAAAAGTCACATCAGAGATAGACGCATAACATTTTCTGTCTAAAATTTTATCAGTCGTAGGATTTACCGGGATTACATCATAACCATTTTCATATAGATATTTGGGCACATAATGTGCTGCCTTGTTTACATGCTTAGACATGCCAATTACCGCAATCCGTTTTAAAGAGAGAATTTCCCTAATTTCATCATCAGTGTAAGAATCTTTTTCCATGAAAAATGTAAATTACCGTATCATATAATTTTTGAAATAAATCAGCATAAGATTATTCGTGAAATCAAATTAGATAATTGCCAAAATAAACATGCTATAAAAACAATCAAAACCACATAGTTTTTTAATAATAGATAAATTAGATCAACATGGAAGAAGAGTCAAAGGACATAATGGTTTTAGGCGCAATTAAAAATGGAGTTAAAAAATTTGAAAAAATACAAAGAGTAGCTCAGATTGATGCAGAGGAGTTAAATTTAATTCTTGAAAAACTGGAGAAACGAGATCTAATAACAGTTGAAGAAAAAAAGGGGTGGCTTGGTAAAAAGATAGAGATCAAAACAACTGAGAAAGGATCAAAAGAAGTAGAAGAAAGAAAGCATGAATTGCAAGGAAAATGGGATCAAATGTCGATGCTGTACAAAAGTGGTGATAAACAAAAATTGAAACAGTACATGGATGATAACAAATCAATTCTACCTACGATGATGTTCTTTGGAGTAATGGACATGATAATGTTTTCAATGATGTTTAGCATGATGGGTATGATGATGACAGATTATGTGCCAGCGGAAAGTATCCCAGATGGGGCAGATGGTGGAGGATCTGATGGTGGAGGATCTGATGGTGGAGGATCTGATGGTGGAGGATCTGATGGTGGAGGATCTGATGGTGGGGGATTTGATTTTGATGTTGGATTTTAATTAGAGTGTATATTTTATACTGGATTTAGAAAAGTTAGATGATTGATCTACAGTTCGCATGATAATCGTGGTGTGGTTAAAGTATTATCATTTCTGAAATCACACAATACGGAATATCTTTCAGGCCAAGATTTGAGTGATGTTTTAAGAATAAGCAGAGTGGCAGTTTGGAAGCATATTAAAAAAATTAGAGAAATGGGATACAAAATAGAATCTAAACAAAAATTGGGTTATAGGCTAGAATCCAATACAGACAGATTATTACCGTGGGAAATTACATCAGGATTAAAGACCAAAGTATTTGGAAAGCAAGTATATTATTTTGAATCAATTGATTCTACTCAGAATCAAGCAATGAGAATGGCGTCAGACCCAGCAAACAACGGTGCAGTTGTAATCGCAGAAAAACAAACAGATGGAAAAGGAAGATTAGATAGGAAGTGGATTTCACCTAAAGGAGGAATTTGGTTTTCAATAATTTTGCACCCACAATTTGATATCTCCGTTATAACACTATTTCCAATTGCTTCGGCATTAGCATTGTCAAATGCGATAGAAAAAACATTAGATATAAAATCAGAGTTAAAGTGGCCCAATGACATCACAGTGAGCGGTAAGAAAGTTGCAGGTATGCTAGTGGACGCATCATTAGAATCAAACAAGATTGAAAACATGGTTTTAGGAGTTGGAATAAATTTTAATGTAGATGTAAAGCAAATTGAAAAAATGTTAAAGGACACACCAAATTTTTATGGTGTCGCATCTTTGAGTGAACAAAATAAAACAATAAAACCAATTTTGTTAGTACAGACATTTTTGATCGAATTAGAAAAAATATGTACCCGTCTAAATTCCAAAGACACTAAAAAAATAATTAGAGACTGGACAGTGAGATCATCGACGATAGGTCAAAATGTAGAATTGAATACAAAAGAAGGAAAAATTAAAGGAAGGGCAATCAAAATAGATGTTGATGGTGCACTTGTCATATCAGAAAATAAAAAAAATGTACGAGTCATAGAAGGAGACATAACATACATTTCAAAATAGCAAAAATTTTTGGAGTGTTTATTTTTTTAACAATTTTTTGGTTTTAATTGACGCTTTTTTGGATTTTACCATTGAAGAGACGTTGTGAGATTTTGTATTGGACATGAGTTCCGATTGGGCCCTTAAAATATTTTTGAGATCATTTTGAACGTCAAATACCATTGCAAGCATTTCTTCTAAAGATTTAGAGTAATTAGCATATGCAGATAGCAATTCAGACTGTTTTTTAGTTATTTTTGTAAGATATTCATTTGAACGTAAGAGATTAGCAGAAGTTATTAGTTGAGGTATGTCTTGGACGGGATTGATCAATTCACTTAATTCTAACTGTATATTTTGAATCTTTTTACGAAGATCATAAATTATTTCGCCTGTGCCGAAATTACTCAATCTAAAAACTTCTAATTGTCAAGGAATTAAAGATTTACTCAATACTACGGAATTATTAACTAAAATTGAAAACTATGCAACATAGTCATAACTGAGCATAAAATCAAAGTAAAATTAGACGAAGTTCAAAAAACCAAAACACATTTTAGACAATTTGCTCGTTAATAACCAAAATGTCATTATTTAGTTTTAACAATATTTCATGTTTCAATGATATTTGGCCTTGACATACATCATAGATGATTATCCAAAGTTTAGATAATTGCCAAAATGAATAATTGTTATCAATGCACGGATATTAGATAATATCAAATTAAGAAAATAATTTATCTCAAGGGCATTGACTTCCTTCTAATTCCATAAGATCAGAATCAGCATTAGCTTAACCTACACACAATTAACCTGCAGAAATTAGGTAAAATGAATAATAAGTCAAGTATCAAATGTGCTAACGTATGCTAAAAAATCCAGTTCTCGCCGGACCAAAATGTCCTTCGTGTGGAGACAAAAAAATGGTCACAGATGAAATTACTGGTGAGATGTTTTGTGGAAAATGTGGTTTTGTTATTTCGGATAAAATTACAGAGACAGGTGCCGAATGGCGTTCCTTCGCAAATGATGATACCAATAGGACTCGAGTGGGGGCCGGAACATCACTTACAATGCACGATATGGGGTTATCAACTGTTATCGGTGCGCTTAACAAAGATTCTACTGGGAAACCACTTACTTCATCAATGAAAAATTCTATTGAGAGATTGAGAACATGGGACAGTAGAACACAGACGCATTCTTCTGCAGATAGAAATCTAAGACAAGCACTAAATGAGATGGGCAAATTAAAAGACAAGCTTGCTCTAACAGATGCAGTAGTTGAGAAAGCTGCGTATATTTATCGAAAGGCCATGGAGAAGAAACTAGTAAGAGGACGTTCCATTCAAGGACTAGTTGCGGCATGTCTTTATGCCTCATGCAGAAATACTGAAACGCCCAGAACTCTAGATGATGTTGCAAAAGGCATCAACATTAGAAGAAAAGATGTAGCAAGATGCTATAGATTAATTTTCAGAGAACTTGAATTAAAAATGCCAGTAGTTGATCCCGTAAAAGGAGTATCCAGAATTGCAAGTATAGCAGAATTAAGTGAAAAAAGCAAAAGAAAGGCAATTGTAATACTAGAACAAGCAAAAAAAATTGGAATGGTGGCAGGAAAAGATCCTATGGGGATTGCTGCAGCCGCACTCTATTTGGCATGTATTAGTTCGGGGGAAGTGAAATCACAAAAGGACATATCCGTTGCATCTGGAGTCACTGAGGTAACAATCAGGAACAGATGTGCAGGATTGAGAAAAATGCTTCAAAATTAGTGAAAAAGATGCTATATAATGAAAATAAATGGTCCGATTGGTTTGACTTTAATGCAAAAACTATTTCAGAAATACCCCAAACTGCAGGAGTCTACATGATGCACATCTCAATGAAAATTTTATACATAGGTGGTTCTGAAAATATAAAAATTGCCATTCAGCATAATACGAACCAATGTGTTTCTAGAGCTACAAGAGTAAGATACATGCAAACTTCATCGTTTGAAAAAATTACAGATGAGTTGATTAAAGATTATCAAAGCAGACATGAGGGAAGACTTCCTCAATGTATGGAATGATATGAGTAGATAATTAGAATCATCAAATAATACATGCTAAATTACTTTGAGAGGTTGGGAGTAGTTTATGTTCCAGTTTATTCCACAGATATACAACATATACTAATTTCATTTATTTTTTTGCATATACTAGTTGCTCAGGGTATTTTTTGCCACGTCTTGTAAATAATGTCACATATACAAAATTTGATGGATTTGTTATTTTCGGAATTATTTTTTAATCAGGTTATCAGAATCGTGGAGATCGTCAACAAAAAGAGAATGTGAAAGAGTGTTGTTTTATTAACAATAATAGCATCAATTCACATATGATTAGCAGTAATTTTACAAGAACTAACCACCACGTCTAATTGTTGAAATACTTGAAAAATCTTTAGAAATTACAAATTTTATACGCCATTATATGATTAGTATATACAAATTTTATACGCCATTATATGATTAGTATATACAAATATTCTACATACAAACATTTAGTTAATTTTTCAATCTTGGTCCAAGTTACATTTTGAGTGTGGGTTTTCATGATTATCACATAGTGATTAGGACATAGTCGGAGTACTAAACGAATCAAAAAGTTCCCGAGATAGATTTTTTGAGTGGCGCGATAATTTTGAGTATTTTAAATGGGATTTTGCCAAAGTCCATTTCCCTTTCAGAAGAAACTAGCAAGACATCGTCATTTGACAGTGGAAAACTCATCACAATTACTTTCTCCCTATATGACATGGAAAAGTGAACTTCGCCAAATTCTTTGTCAAATTCATGTCTCATACGAACTCTTAATGCAAGTTCCATGAACATCATCTCATCTTGCTTTTGTGACTCTAATGAAAGAAGTCCATTCTTCATACCACCAGCCACAAGATGTCCCCTATTATTGATAATTCTGCAAGACCTCATATTTGGATCCAGAGTGGTAATTTTTTGGCAGATTTTCTCTAGTTCATCAACATTAGCCATTTGTCTAATTTAACAAGCGATCTATTTATTGAGATCTGTTCTATTATGAATACGTGGAGCCACAAACACCAAAAGATACATCAGACTATTACAAGCATCTGTCCTTATTCTGGACAGACATTATTCATCTAATGTCAAGTAAACCACAAGCGTTGGCTTCAGTAGGCCCCATGCGAGCATTTGCATCAAATGCAAAGAAAATTTCAACTGAGTTAATCGAGATCAATGAAAGTTTAATGGGTTTTAACCAGTTCGTGACAGAGTATTATAAACAACTGGCAGAAACTTGGGATGTCGCTCAAAAGAAAGTCAATCTAAAAGTGCCAGACGTTCCACATGATGTAGAACAAATAGACTCATTAAAGAGGGTATGGATAGATATTTTTGATAATGATTTCACCGAATTATTTGATTCAGTAAAATTTGGTGAGAATTATGGCAAACTAGTATCAAAAGAACTTGAACTTACAAAACATTGGAATAATATTTCAAATGTAATACTACAGTCGGCAAACTTGCCTAGTAAAGAAGAAATAGATGAGATATACAAAGAACTACATTCTCTCAAAAAAAGAGTTACAAAATTAGAAATTGAATTAAAAAAAGTGAATAAAAAATGAAAAGTGAATCAAAAATAGATCCTAGAATTTTAGAGGAAATTTTGAAATTTAGTAGGAATGTCATTGATGCTCCAAAATTAGTTTCTGCACCTGATGAGATAAGTATGGAAGTGACACCACATGACATAGTACAAGAAATCGATAAAACACGATTATTACATTATAGATCACTTACAGAAAAACAACACAAAACACCATTATTGATTTCCTATGCATTAATCAACAGATATCATATTTTAGATATTCAGCAAGAAAAAAGTTGGGTAAGAAATCTATTACTACAAGGATTTGATGTATACATGTTAGATTGGGGAAGCCCGACTAGTATGGACAAGTATTTAGATTTTGATGATTATGTTAATGGGTATTTAGATAGCAGTGTAGAATTTATTAAAAATGAATCATCATCAGAAAAAATTTCTTTACAAGGATATTGTACAGGTGCCACAATAGCAACAGCATACATAACATTACATCCAGAAAGTGTAAAGAACTATGTTGCTACGGCACCGGTGATTGACGGATGGCGAGATACTACTGTGATCAGTAACCTTGCAAGACACATGGACGTCGACAAAATGGTAGAAACCATAGGAAACATGCCTCCGGAATTCATGTATTATTGCTTTTCTGTACTAAAACCATTTGAACAGGGAATTGAGAAATATGTAAATTTTTTCAAAAATATTGACAATAAAAAATTTGTAGATAGTTTCATCAGAGTAGAAAAGTGGTTAGGAGATACACCCCCAATACCGGGTGAGCTTTTCAAACAATGGATTAAAGACATTTATCAGGATAATCTATTAATTCAAAACAAAATGTATGTTGGAGGGAGCCACATAGATTTAAAGAAAATCAATATGCCTATGTTTACACAAGTTGCAGTAGGAGATCATCTAGTATCACCAGAATGCAGTATGCCACTTCATTATGCAGTAGGAAGTGAAGATAAAACACTAAGAATGTACCCTACAGGACACGTTGGCATGATCGCCAGTTCGTTATCTCAGACAAAGGTACTTCCAGAACTAGGTAAATGGCTTGCAGAAAGATCATAAAATAAAAAATAATACCACTAGTTATTCTTTGTGCTAAATAGCGAAATCCAGGATTGCAGGATATTTCTATTTAGATCAGCAAATGATTTTGCATTGTCATTGAATGTTTTGATATTTTGTTGTGTTGCATCAATTGTTGCAAGTACTACCTGATTTTGTATTGAATTTGTCTTCATAAATTCGTTGGTTGTGTCGTGAAGCATTTTTAATGTTGCATCAGGCATGGAAGTTGCAATACCTGCTTTCTTTGCACATTCTTTTTGTAGTGTGATTGTATAATTGACAATATTCTCATACGCATGTAGGTATTCTTGTTGTACGTTAGTAATTGATTGATGATATTGTGGTACTGAATGTTTAAGACCGGTGAATAGCTTGTCTGCACTTTCCTGATAAACAGAAAATACGTCTTTTGTTCCTAGTGTCTGTTCGTGTTTACTCATTGTTTCTCCTCCTTATTTTTTGACTTTTTTGCTATTGGAAGAACTATAACTTGAACCAAATCTCCTTCTCCCAATCCAAGTGCATTACGTTCTGCCTCGGGTATTGAAATTCTACCATTACTACTAACAGTTGTTTTGTAAGCACCCCAATTCACAAAAGACGGAAGCATTTGACCAATCTGAAACATAGTATCCATACTTTTACTTTGCATAGAAGATATGTTCTGCATCACATTGGATTGTGCATTTCGTGTACTATCAGATACTTCTTTTAGTGTGTCTAATGGATTGAATGTCTGTGGATTCTGGTTGGTCATTAATGATCCAAAATTTTTTATAAATTCAGCTTGTGCACGACCACTTTTTTGTATCCATTCTTTAAACATTTCTGAAGGATCATATTGGTTATAATTACCATTCATTGGTTTTATTTAGAATTAAATGCCATATAAGTTAATCTATTTTTCTGAAAGAAATTTCAAGACAGCAGAAGCAAAAACATTCGGTTTTTGAACATAAGGAGTATGGCCACATCCATCCATTGTATAAAATCTACAACCTTTGATCGAAGATACAAATTGTTCTGCATATTGAATTGGGATTACAGGATCAATTGAACCCCAAATTAATAAAGATGGGGAGTAAATCGAAGTCAGTCTAGGTGCAATAGAACCAGAATTTTTCAGCCCTAAAATAGTAGACATGAATGCTAATTTTGCATTCGGTAAATGCATTCGTTCAATAAAACCTTTAACAATTTCATCGCTCACCGATTTGCCAGAGCCTTCCATTAATTCAAATGCGTTTTTTGCACTTTGTTCATTTGGATAGAGGGCGGCCATTATGTAAGCATCCAAGGCAGGGGTGGATTGTTTCATCACGCCTGCAGGAGACACAAGAATTAATTTTTCAATATTACTTGAATTTATAGATGCATATTCAGCAATTATTTGCCCACCCAAAGAAGAACCAATAACATTAGGACGTATGAGATGCAGTGTCTCAAAAAAGTCACTTATAAAGTCTGAAAAGAAACTAGGGGTGTAATCCACAAGGGGTTTATCACTATAACCAAATCCAATTAAATCGGGAACTATTACGTGATAATTTTTTGCAAAAATAGGAATCACCCCACTCCATCTTTCGGCAGATGCACCCAATCCATGAATAAGAACCAGTGTTTTTTTAGAGTCTCCAGACTCCAGATATCTAATAGTGTTCCCCCCCACTTTGATGAAATTCTCTTGCAGCATTTTAGATTTAATTATGAGGGATAGTTAAGTTTAGTTAATAGTATCGATCAGATGTTTTTATTGTTTATTAAATATTCAAGGCGGGTTCAGGAACATCTATGTTTTTAAGAACTAATTAAAAAAATCATGGAAGAAGCCAAAATATCATCTCTACAAAATAGCATAACATTCAAAGAGAACATAATGCGTGTGGATATAGGATACATCAATAAAATCAACACATGCTAAAAAAGAAAAATACGATCTTAACGTTATTGGTTCATTGGGTAGAGGTACAGTAAGAGAATTGTTTTTATTGTGTTTCAAATTATGTTATTCATTCATCAAAAATTCCTGTCCTCATTGTGAAATGACTTTAAGATAATCCATGCTTCTGAAAATATTTTTGGTGATATTCTTCAGCTTTGTAAAATTGTGGAGCAGGAACAATTTCAGTCGCGATACTTTTTTGGAGTTTTCCTGATTTTTCCAAGTCATCTTTTGATTTTTGCGCAATTTCTTTTTGTTCGTCATTATAAAAAAAGATGGCTGAGCGGTATTGGATTCCAATATCAGGTCCCTGCCGGTTAAGAGAAGTAGGGTCATGATTATTCCAAAATACTTGTAGTAATTCATCATAAGAAATTTCTGATGGATCATATTCAACTTGCACAGCTTCAGCATGTCCGGTTTTATCAGTACACACTTCATCATAAGTTGGATTTGCTAATTTGCCTCCAATATAACCAACTTGTGTCGATTTTACACCTCTTGTTTTACGAAATAGATCTTCAACATGCCAGAAACATCCTGCACCAAATGTAGCTTTCATAAAAAAATTTGGAAATAAACCAAATTAAAACTATGGGTTGTTATTAAAAAATATAAAAAATAGTACAACGGTATTACTGTAAAATTATTGGATTTCTATAATATCTTTCTCCATGAGATATTTCAAAGAATTTACAAATTCTTGTTGAGAAATTAAATCATCTGCCCACCAGAGAGCATTATTACGTATCCAATTTGGGACATAACTTACAGAATTATCTATAGAGTTAGGAGAATTTTGAATCATAATAATTTTAGTTTTTAGCATAAAATCTAATCCATGCATAAATTGAGTATCAGAAATCTCTCCAGTCGTCCAAAGTTTAGCATAAGTCTTAATCCAATCTGGAACATAGGTGTAAAAGCCCAATACATCATAGATAGTTTGTTGTGGAAATTGAGAATCAAACCATGATTTGTAGTTTAATTCATTGTTATAACGGTCAATGTAATACTGTGGTGAATGATCTAGAGAGGGAAAATCAGAGACATGAGTTGACTTGTATCCTACAACATCATTTATAGAATAATTTGGAAATTGAGAATCAAACCATGATTTGTAGTTTGGATCATTGTTATAACGGTCAATGTAATACTGTGGTGAATGATCTAGAGAGGGAAATCCAATAATTCTCATTTTGGGATTTTCAATAAGAAATTTATCATCCAGATGTCGTTTATCAATATTTGTGGCTGTGAATTTTGGTGTGGATTCACTCGGAGTATAGATTGATGATTTTTGATATGTGATTTTCTTTTCCAGGTTTCCACCATAAAATACTTTGAGGGTATAAATTCCATCAGAAGGCCATGTAGGACCACCAACATTAATTGTCGCAAAGAATGAACCGTCGGATTTTGGCGATATATCAGCAATGCCAGCAAAACCAGACTCTTCAGGATTAATTATTTGAAGTATTACAGAAGGAATGCTAGGATCATAATTCACTGAACCTGAAATCGATATTGTATCACCATCATAATATGTAGATTTGTCAGTAGAAAAATTTTGTACTGAGCCATACACAGAAATGAAACTAATAGAAGTAAATAAAACAGAAAATAAAAGCAAAATAGATTTGAATGATATAGAGAGAAATACTTTTGACATAATAA
>Ga0315286_10004383_pt1 | contig 13544 bp, 11 predicted proteins | sample YL17G10_0_MG_FD_205038 | JGI IMG/M metagenome (GOLD analysis project Ga0315286, IMG submission 205038) | Sediment microbial communities from Yellowstone Lake, YNP, Wyoming, USA - YL17G10_0 | ecosystem: Environmental > Aquatic > Freshwater > Lake > Sediment | place: USA: Wyoming | collected... | reverse complement strand
GAGGGTTCTGGGGCGACCCGGCCTGGGCCACGAGGTCGGCCTGCCGCGCCAGGTACTTCTGCCGCTCGGCCGCCACGTTGATGGGCCGGGGCGGCTCGAGGGAGGCCAGCAGGTGGAACTCGGTCGGCCCGTCGGAGGAGATCGTCCAGCGGCCGGGCGTCAGAACGTCCTCAATGCAATCGAAGCCGCGATCCCGCTCCACACGCCTCAGAACGTTGAAGTACCACGTGGGCGACACGGTCGCGGAGCACGAAGCCCCTGACGCGGGCACGGCCCACATGAACACGCCCGGAAACCCTTCGAAGATGCACCGGAACCCCTTCGTGCCTTCCAGCAAGTCGACGCGGAAGTTCGGATGGCTGTGCCCCAGGCCGTGGAAGGACCGCATCGCCAGCATCGGCGCAAGGTCCAGCGTCCAGTGTCCGTGGCCGCTGACGCGGTACGTCAGGCACACGCCTGCGCCGTCGCGAAGGAGCAGCACCTCTCGCTCGACCGTCGGGCCGCCGACGCGGGAAGCGAGTCGCGGCAGAGGGGTCAGGTCGAACGATGCGGCCCAGAGCGACCCGTCGGGGAAAAAGCCGCCGCCGTATTCCGTGGTCGAAAGGTAAGCCGGCTGGAGCGGGTCGCCGCCGGGCGGAATCAGCCGCTCCTCGATGTGGCTGAGGACGACGCGGCGGTCGACCGGAGGCTTCAGCGCGGGCACCCAGAGGCCGTGGTAGCGGCGCGTGCCGCAGCCGAGGACCGTCGACGATGCATAGCCGCCCGCCCCGTCCGTCAGCAGCCACTCGGTGGCCAGCGAACGGTCGCGATCGCGGAGCGTATGAACGTCCAGATGCATGGTCGTGCCCCCGGCCTGCTAGTACGACAGCGCAACCTCCGTACTGTGCGCGGCGGTTCTCCTGAACCGCCGCGCGAATTGCCATCTGCCGGCGCGTTCATGCGGCACTCTTGCGCGGCGGGTCAGGAGACCCGCCGCGCAATCGCAATCCTGTACTATGATACCAGTTTACCACGACCCGTCACTTGTTTGGCGCGGGTTCCACGTTAACCTGAATCGCACCGATAGGGCAATAGGTCTGGCATTCGCGGCAGAGCGTGCAGGCGGCCAGGCGGCGAACGCTGATCAGCGACTTGTCGTTGCACATCTCGAAAATCTTCGGCTGGCACCGCGCGAGGCACACGCCGCAGCCCACGCAGTCCCGCGAGTTCAGCGAGAGTGTGACCCGCCGGCCGTTGTCGTTGAACGTGGCAACGGTCACCAGGTCGGGCGTCTGCTCGTCGGATTCTGAGACCTGGTGGGCCTCCATCCAGGAATGGCTGCGTATCTGGTGCCGCCCGCCGCGGTCCATCCGGAAGACGCTCCGGCCGCACGTCGGACACCGGTGCAGGTCCTCCAGTTTCTGGAGGTACTCCATGAGCGAGAGGACCAGCGTGCCGTGGCTCCACGTCAGGGGGCTGACCGAGAGCGGCTTGTTGGTGTAGGGGTCCACCTGCTCGGCCAGGACGCCGGAGGGCAGCGCGTGGCTGACGGCCCATTCGAAGATCGGCACGGCTTCCTTCAGCGCCTCGACGGTCGAGCCCTTGGCGGTCAGGTAATCGGCCAGCCACATCGTGCAGACGAACCACGGATTGCCGGGCACGGCCCGCTTGTCGCCTGAGGCGCGGTGATACGTGTCGTTCTGGTACCGCGCGATGCCGCCCACCGGCGTGTTGACCCAGAGGTTCTTGGAGACGGCGTCCATAGTGGAGACGACGCGCGGGTCGCCGGCCTCGAAGGGATGGAACTTGAAGAGCGCAAAGAGGCTGGCGTCGATGGTGGGATCGATCTCCCATCCGCCCGAATCGGTGGGGACGAGGCGCCGGATGAACCGCCCGAGGCCCTCGCTCCAGAGGTGCTTGGCCATGGCGTCGCGGACTTCCACCGCCGCCTGGCCGTAGCGCTGGGCACGCTCATGGTCGCCGAACGTCTGGGCGAAGTTCCTCGCGGCCGCCAGCCCGCCGTACACCGTAGAGCAGGTGTACGTGTGGACGCCGAACCGCTCCTCCCACAGGTCGTAGGAGGGCGAAGGCAGATGAGTCTCGCCGTCGCGAAACTTCACCATGAAATCGGCGGCCTTGCAGACCAGCGAGTGATAGAGCGGCCGGACGAACTCCACGTCGCGGTAAATCCAGAAGTGCCGCCACAGCGCCCACAGCACCAGGGCCGTCTGGTCTTCCTGGATGGGCAGCCGCTCCTTGCCGTCCACCATCCACGGGTGCCACGACGAGGCGGGCGTGCCGTCGGGGTTGTACTTGTGCAGAAGGTACCCGTCGTCGGTCAGCACGTCGCGGCACCAGACGTAGAAGCGCCGGCTGATGTCGGGGAATCCGGCCAGGTCCAGCGCGTGGCACACGAGCGCCCCGTCGCGCGGCCACATGTAGGAGTAGGTGTCGCGCGAGAACTGGAGGACGTCGGAATCGTTGGCGGCGATGACCGCGCCGCGGTTGTCGATCTGGCTCCGGAGCACGAGCAGGCTGCGCTTGAAGAGTTCCTGGACCTTGGTCGGAAGGTTCCCGAAGTTAAAGGCCGGGCCGTTGACCCACGCCCGCCAGTAGCCGATGGTCCGCTCGAGCATGCCCGCCGGCGACCGGGCCTTGAGGATCGCGTGCAACTTGCGGAGTTCATCGTACGACTGTGCGGCCGCGATGTAGTAGTAAACCGTTTCGGAGGCGCCGGGGTCGAGCGTCACCCGAAGGCCGATCGTGGAGTCGACGGCCCCCTGGCTGATAGGGTTGCCGCCCAGGGCGCCGTCCTCGGCATCGCGCCAGGTGCCCTCGGCCCCGCGGAACCCGCACGTGCCGGTGGCGAACATGTCAACGCCGTGCTTGTCCGTGCCGTCGGGGGCCTTTCGCGAGAATGCGGCCAGCATGTACCGGGCGCCGCGGTAGTGCACGATGGCCGGCAGGCGCGGGTCGTAGTACGCCGTGTCGCCCACCTTCGTGCCGTACATCGAGAGGTCCTGCTGGAGGAACAGGCGAATCTCGCGCCGGCGGTCCGAGAGGTTCGTCACATCTATGCGCTTCACGAAAACGTTGCGGTTGAAGTCCACCGCGTCGCTGCAACGCATGCGCACGCCCAGGTGCTCGTGCAGCATCGCCACGTCGGTGGCCAGGGTCTCCTTGAGGTACTTCAGCGACTTTTGCCACCCCGGGTCGGAGGTCCAGGCCAGGCGCCCCTCGGTCCAGACGCCGAAGCGACAAGGCCCCCACCCGGCGTGGTTCTCCTGGCCCACGTAGGGAAAGTACACGTCCCGAATCTGGTAGTCGGAATCGAAGCAGATGAGGAAGTTGCCGTTTCCGACCGGGATATCGCGAGGCACCCTGGCCCTCCCATTTTACCAGCAGCAATACCTCGGATTATAGGGCGATGGACGCGGGGATGCAATTGTTAGTGCGGAGTGCGGAGTGGGGAATGCGGAGTGTGGAGTGCAGAGTGCAGAGTGAAAAGAGAAAAGTGAAATCAGCCGCTTCGTTACGCAGGGCACCGGCTGCGTCGCGAGCGTGTAGCCGCGCGGCGTGGGCCGGCGGCCTTGGCCGGTTTCTTGCCGCGAGCCTGCAACTTGCGCCACAGTTTGGCGATAGGGGTCTGGGACGTGGCAAGTTTCCGCGCCCTACGACGGCGAATCTGTTCGTCCGTCAGGCCCTTGTACTCACGCATGAGGCGAGCCTGCAACTCGTCTTTGAACTGGACGCAATCGAATTCCTTAGGCTTTTTCATCTAAATGATCTCCTGGGGCGAGCGAATCTCAATCGGCGGATACCCCTCCCGCAGGTTGACCGCGTTGAACCCCCGTATTTTATCCCAATGCACGATGTGTTTGAAGTTCCAACTTACCAGAAGGTCCGCCCGCGACACCGTTGCCAGCGCAATATGTTCGGCGTCGGCTGCATGTCGAGGGCCGACCACGCCGGCCTTCAGATACGCATCGCGCAGCCGCTCTGATTCCTCTCCGCCGGAGACTTCCTCGTAGGCATTCGGCAGCAGATCCGACAAGGCATTCTGGATTTCCGGCCGCGCCTTCGCCAGTTCATCCACCAGCAGGTCCGAGAGCAGCCGCACGAACCGCCCCTCTCGCGCCGCCTGCACCAGCGCCCGGCTTTCCTTGGCGAACTCTTTGTCGAAGCAGCCGCCGATCACCGAGGTATCGACGTACACTCGCGTTTGCTTCATCGGTCATCCCCCGGCAACAGGCGTTTCATTTCGCGCCCCATCGCCCTGCGAACCATGCCGCCGGCAAAACCGCCCGCTCAAGCAGCCCGGAGGCCATGCCACATTCGGGATTATACCGCAATCGACGCCGAGAGCAACCATCCGAATTGCGGCGTTGCCGGGCCGCGCCGCGCGGCCTGAAGGAGAATATCGAACAAATTGCGGCGTGGTCGCCCAGGCGACCACCCTACGTGTTACCGCCTTAGGCGGCTCCGCACGTTGTCCAGGCAGTTCATGAAGTTGATGTACGAATCGTACGGCGATTCATAGGGATTGAAATACTTGTGAACGTCGCCGTCGGCAAACCACTTGGTGCACATGTAATAGAAGTGGTCGGAGGTCTGGAGTCGGCGCCAGTCGTGGAGGAGTTGCGGGTCGCCGGAGGTCTTGACGGCCTCTTCCAGGCGGTACAGTTCGTGGAGGGCGTTGGACTGCATGGCGTTGCCGAGCCAGGCCGAGAGGTCGCGTTCCATGTCGGCCCACGAGACCATGTGCGGGATGTCGAGTTCGGCCACGGGCGTGTAGGTCTGGGCCGCGCGAGAGAGGGTCATGAAGTTGTTGTCCGGCTGCTTCAGGACGTGTTCGGGCAGGTGGTACATGAAGTCGAATATGCCGGAATCGGCCCACTGGTGCTCGCCGAAGGTCTCGTAATCCATGAAGAGGTTGACGACGTAGCCGTTGCCGTTGACCTGGGTGACCCACTCGGCGAACTTTTCGGCCTTCAAGGGCCACTCGGCCCAGTTGCGGTCCGAAAAGCGAAACGCGATGTCGTCGGAGAGGCGATAGTTCTTCAGCATCAGGGCAATGCGGTCCGTGCCGATGGGGCGGTACAGATAATTCGGCGATCGGTACCCCAGGATGTGGTCGGCCCCCTCGGCGCAGATGCCGATATAACCCATCCCCTGGACGAAGTGAGCGAGGTCGTTGTTGTAGATCAGTTCGGTGTTGCGGAAGACGCGCGGCCGTACGCCGAACGTCTCGCCGATCTTGGCGGTGTGGGCGGCGACCTGCTCGCGGAATTCGTCGCGGCTGTAAAGGAACGCGAGGCTGTGATAGTAGGTCTCGGCGAGGATTTCGGCCTGGCCGGTGTCGACCAGCGCCCGGAACGAATCGACCACCTCCGGCGCCCATTTCTGGAACTGTTCCAGGGCGATGCCCGTGATGGAGTAGGAGACGGAGAACTCCTTGCCGTAGCGGCGGATGAGTTCGAGCATCAGCCGGTTGGCGGGCAAGTAGCACTTCTGGGCGACCTTGCGGCAGACTTCGGCGTTCTTGTAGTCGTCGAAGTAGTTGGTGTCGGTGTCGAAGACGCTGTATCGGCGCAGCCGGAACGGCTGGTGAACCTGAAAGTAGAAGCAAACGCTAGCCATTCTGGACCGTTTCCTGATACACGTCCACGCACGCCCTGGCCGCATCGGCCCAGGCGAATTTGCGGACTTCGAACGAGCCGTGCTCGCGGAGGGTCTTGCGGAGGGGCGGGTGCCGCAGCACCGCGATGATCTTGTTGGCCATCTCGTTGATGTCCCAGAAATCGACCTTCAGGGCGTGGACCAGCACCTCGCTTACGCCCGACTGCTTCGAGATCAGGACCGGCACGTCGTGCGACAGCGCCTCCAGCGGCGCCAGGCCGAACGGTTCGCTGACCGAGGGCATGACGTACAGGTCGGCCATCTCGAAGATGCGGTCGACGTCGTCGCCGCGCAGGAATCCCGTGAACGTCACGCGGTGGCCGATGCCCATGGCGGCCGCCAACTCGATCATCCGCTTGATCATGTCGCCCGAGCCGGCCATGATGAACTTGACGTTGTCCATCACCTGGATGACCTTCTTGGCCGCCGCCAGGAAATACTCCGGCCCCTTTTGCATCGTGATGCGCCCCAGAAACAGCACGATCTTGTCGTCTTTCTCAATGCTGTGGCACTGGTGCAGGATCGGCTCTCCGTTGACCGTGATGGCGTTGTAGATGACGCGGCACTTCAATTCCGGCACGCCGTAGCGGCTGGTCACGAGGTCGCGCGTCAGGCGGCTGACGCAGATCACGCGCGAGGCGCCGTGGAACCCCGCCCGCTCGATGTCGTATACCCGCTGGTTGACGTTCGTGCCGCTGCGGTCGAACTCCGTCGAGTGGCAGTGGGCCACCAGGGGCTTGCCCGAGAGCGCGGCCACCGACAGGCCGGCCGGAAAGGTCATCCAGTCGTGCGCATGGATGACGTCGAAATCGTTCGTGCGGGCGACCTCGGCCACCAGGCGGGCGTAGCGGTGGACCTCCGAAAAAAGGTCGCCGGCGTAGATGTCGGGCGCCCCGAAAAGGCCGACGCTCGTGGGCCGGTTCGGGTCAGACGACGGCGCCTTTGCCGTGCCCGGCTCGGTAACCGTTGTCGCCTTGGCGATCTCTTCGCGCTTGCGCTGCTCCAGGTATTCCTGCTCCGTGACGTACGGCGTGATGCCTGCGCCCACGGGGATGAGTTTCACGTGGTCCAGGCCGTCCACGGTCCAGTAGGTGCTGGTCCGCGAGTGCCGGCCGCCCGCATTCTCTTTCGCGGAGACGACGCGGACGCGGTCGAGGCGCTGGTCCGTGTTGCCGCGAGGGAGGACGAAAATAATCTCGGTGCCAAGATCGCTCAGGGCTTTGGCGAGGCCGTAGCAGGCGGTTCCGAGGCCGCCGCTGATAAAAGGCGGGAACTCCCAGCCTAACATCAAGATCCGCATCAGATTGCGCCCGCCTTAGTGCCCTCGTCGGCATCGAGGTGCACAGCCCCGCCCCCTCATGGACTTGGTGAGGCCCAGCCCTGCCCTTCATCGAAGGATTCTAAAAGCGTTGGCCGGACCTGTCAACGAATTTGGCCGGCGGCCTGTAAGGGGTCAGTTACGTGCGCCTGCGCCGGCGTAGGGGCGAGGCATGCCTCGCCCGAGTAAGTCCGGCGAGCCCGCGGGCGAGGCATGCCTCGCCCCTACGTTCACGGGGCGCCTGTAACTGACCCATTACGGCGGCCTTGGCGATCCCGAAAAAATAAGGACGTCGGCGCCCGCGCGGGCGCGCCTCTCAGCCCCTGCTGTTGAGCGGCATCTTGTCGCACGTGGCCCTGTTTCTGAACTCATTGAGCAGCCATGCGACGATGACCACCCCCAGCGTGATGAGGGTGAACAGAATCTTTTCATGGAGCAGCCTGTCGAACTCGACCGGGCAGCCCTCCAGGCGGATGGACGGGCTCGTCCACCAGAGCATCTCCACTATGCCGGGTATGATCAGCGACACGCCAAGCCACTGGCGGCCTGCGGCCAGCAAGACCGCGCCGATCACGAAGAGCCCGATGCCGAACGCCCAGAACACCCGAAGTTCCAGGACCTGGCTCGTCTTGTGCTCCCAATCTGAGATCGCATTCCCCAATTCGGCTGCCCGTCTGTACTCGTCACTGTGGTCACCCCGGAATTTTTCCTCTACCAACTGCTGCTCTTCCCTCGTGCGCTTGCTTTCCTTTGCCGCCTTCAACTCCTTGTCGAGTTCATCCACGCGCTTCCTGGCCGGATCGTAGAGCGACAGCAACTGCGCGAGGGATGTGGCCTCGCGCACAGCCTTGCCGGCGTCGCTCTCGGTATACTTGTCAAGCGCCGAGGTGCGCGGCTCGACGTAGGCCACGTAGATGTGCCGCACGGCCTGCGCGCTCAGGACGAGGACCGTCACCAGAAGCGCCGTTATCTGGAGCACTCTCATACCGCCTCCCTTTCTTGCCGGCGATCAGTCGTGAAGTTTGCCGGCCATTTCCGTGGCCCAGTAGGAAATAATGATGTCGGCCCCCGCGCGGCGGAGGCTGACGAAGATTTCGCGGATGACGGCCTCGCGGTTGATCCAGCCCGCCTTGGCGGCCGCCTCGACCATCGCGTACTCGCCGCTCACGTTGTACGCCGCCACCGGCACGCGGAAGGTGTCCTTGATGCGGCGGATGATGTCGCCGTAGGCCAGGGCGGGTTTGACGATAAGGATGTCGGCCCCCTCGTCGATGTCGGCGGCGGCCTCGCGCAGGGCTTCGTCGGAGTTCCGTATGTCCATCTGGTAGCCGCGACGGTCGCCGAACTGCGGCGGGCTCTCGGCGGCATCGCGGAAGGGGCCGTAGAAGTTCGACGCGTACTTGGCCGAGTACGCCATGATCGGCACGTGCGTCAGGTCGGCGGCATCGAGGGCCTCGCGGATCGCGCCCACGCGGCCGTCCATCATGTCGCTCGGGGCGATCATGTCGGCCCCGGCACGGGCGCACGTGACGGCCATCTCCGAGAGGCGGTCGAGCGTGGCGTCGTTATCGACCGTTTTGCGGCCGCCTGCCTCGGTCAGCACGCCGCAGTGCCCGTGGTCGGTGTACTCGCAGAGGCAGACGTCGACGATCACCGCGAGGTCGGGCACGCCGGCCTTTACGGCCGCGACGGCCCGCTGGACAATCCCATCGGCCGCCGTGGCGGAGGACCCGACGGCATCCTTGGCCTCGGGAATGCCGAAAAGGAGCACCGCCGGGACGCCCGCCTGGCGTGTGCGGCGGGCCTCGACCACGAGTTCCTCAAGGCCCATCTGCGCCTGGCCCGGCATGCTGGCGATCGGCTGGCGGCCCTTCAGGCCTTCCTTCACGAAGAGCGGCTGCACGAGGCGGCGGGGCGACAGATCGGTCTCGGCCACCATTTCGCGCCAGACGGCGTGGTCGCGGAGCCTGCGGAACCGAAACTCGGGGAATGTCATGCGGGAAACCTCCTCAATCGGACCGGGCGCCCTGGTAGCCTGTCAATTCTTAATCTGTGGGTGCCACGGCTGCGCCTTGTGCAGCCGTGGTCGTCGGCAGAGAAACACGGCTGCAAACTGCGCAGCCGTGGCACCCACATAATTAAAGTTGACGGACTGCTGGCTATTTTCTCTTCTTCCGGCCCCTGGCCCTGCCTTTGGTTTTCCGCGGCGATTCCGCGGCCTTCGTGGCAAGGATTCCTGCCACCTCCCGCCTGCCCAGTTTCCGGAGGGCGACCAGCGCCCCTCTGTTCCGGTCCGTGGGCCGCGACTTGCTCTGTTCCCAGAAGCCGACGGCGTTCGTCGAAACGCCGATGAGCGTGGCCAGTTCGCTCTGACTGATTCCCAGGCGCTTGCGGAGTTTCTTGATGAGCAGGGGCGAAATCCGCGCCGCCTTCATCTCTTCCGGAGCAGCCGCCAACTTAGCGCGTTCCGCGGTCCGCTGAGCCTGCAACTCCGCCCCGAGTTTCGCCAGGACCGTGACCGTCCTGCACAGGGCCGACACGGTCCGCTTCAGCCGGCGAACGTCTCGGGCAAGCGGCAGGCAGGTTACCCGCAATTGCTTCTTAGCCAGCCGCACGATCTCGTACTTGAGCGTCTGTTCCATTTTGCCCATTGCGTACCTCCTCGATACCAGTGATAGTGATACTGCTGAAGGTCGGCCCATCATATCAAGGCACAGCGGCCGCGCCAAGGCGCCCCGTCGGATTTTGCTTAGACGCCCAACGCGCGCCGAACGACCGGTACGAGCAATTCCGCCTGCCACCGCAGCAGTCTGCCGGCCTGCTGGATTCCCGCCGCGTCCGTCGGCCGCCGGCGAGAGATCTCCTCCAGGGCCGTCCGGGGCGCGATGACCGACGGGTGCAGGCCCAGGGTTGCGGCCAGGCGGGCGATGTCGTCGCGCAGCCGGCCCAGGCATTGCCCCGGGCTCCGGCGCTTCACCGAGAGCCGCAGGCGCGGCTCCGGCCAGTCCGACGGGCCGAGGCGGCCTGCCCTGCGGATCGCCTCCCGCAGCGACTCCAGCCTTGCGCCGCGGAAGTCGCGCGGCAGCCTCGGAGCATGGGCAAGGTTGCCCCGCGGGTGGCTCTCGGCCCAGACGGCCAGTTCCAGCAGGCCGGCGTCGCCCAAAATCTTGAACGGCGGGCGATCCGCCCGCTGTGCCTCCCGTTCGCGCCACCTCCACAGTTCCCGCGCAAAGGCCGCCTGCGAGCCGGTCAGGTCCCACACACCCTTGATCCGCCACTGCCGATCCGGGTCGGCTTCGCGGTCGCTCACCGTCGCCTCTATGGCCGCCTCGCAGCCCTGCTCGAACCAGTGCCGCCGTCCCAGCCGGCTCAGTTCCGCCAACAGCCAGTCGGCCAGCGGTTCGAGGTGCCGCGTGTCGTCCACCGCGTATCGCAATTGGGCCGGGCTGAGCGGGCGGCGCGACCAGTCGGACTTCTGCCCGCCCTTGCTGAAGGGCCGGCCGTAGAACTGCTCCACCAGCGAAGAGAGTCCGAGTTTCTCGCAGCCCAGAAGTTGTGCGGCCATCATCGTGTCGATCACCCCCGCCTTCGGGCGGAAGCCGAACGAACTGCGCAGCATCCGCAGATCGTAGTCCGCACCGTGGAGGACCAGCGTATGATCCGCCAGCGCGGCCGGGAAAGGCCCCATGTCCAGCCTTGCCAGCGGATCCACCAAGAAGTTCCGCCCACGCACCGTCAACTGCACCAGGCAGACCTTCTCGTGGTAGTGGTACAGGCTGTCGGCCTCGATGTCGATGGCCAGGCGCGCGGCCGGCGCCATCCAGGCCAGCATCTCGTGCATGGCCCCATCGCTGTCGACGCAGGTGTACGTGGTATCGGCCGCCGCATGCAGTGTTGTCATGCCATAAGCGTACCGTCTGCGAAGTTGCTGTCAAGCGGCGCTAGCCCTGCCCTGTGGGGTTGCATCCCCGAAACCATCTTGTAGAATACCGTCACCGGTCATGGCCTTCCTCAAACGGCTCGGTTGCCGTTAAGGTTGTCGTCACGGCAAGCGGCGACTTGCCATCGTCTACTGCTTGCAGTAGCAAAGGTTAGGGCCCGTGGCTCAGCGGTAGAGCAGGGGACTCATAATCCCTTGGTCGCTGGTTCGAATCCAGCCGGGCCCACCATTGTCAGGTAATGACAAGCGTTGACAATTGGCGACAAGTGGCGACATTTTCCAGGCTTTCCGCAAGTCCCTCGCCGCGGTTATCTAACGCCCCTTCTTGGCAGATGATAATACGCAGTGGCGTACCGGGGCGTAGGCGCGCTGAAAGGGCGCTGCGCGCTATGCGGCCCGCCGCGGGCCGTCCGGCGCCGATGAAGGTCCTTTAGGAGAAGCAGACGGACAGATGCGGCCTGCAGTGGCGGAAGGAAAGCCGGCCTGCACCGGCGAAGCACACGCCGACACGAAAGGGACGCTGGGATGACCCTGACATTTGCGCGGGGGGACGGCATGCCGGAAATCGAACCGCGCCGAAAAGAATAGTTGCCGAAAAGAATAGTTGACGGGGCCCTTGTAGGATGATACCTTTCCGGGAATTCATGAACGATGCGACGGACGCAGGACCGACGCATGGCGCGGGCTGTATCATCCTGTTGGGGGCATCCGTGAACGAGTACCTTGGTCCGAAGCACCCGATCTGGAACGGCACGTTTCTAGCCATTGCACTTCCGGCGACAGCAATCGTGTTGGGAGCCTTGTGGGTCTTGTGGCAAAATAGCCTCGCAGTCTATGCCGGCTTGGACCCGGTCTCCGATGCCGCAAGGATCCATCTCCTTGGCGCCGTCGGCCTTGCCGGACTGCTGGGGCTGGCCATCGGCGTGGCCTCCGTCATCGGGCATGTCGTTCACCGGAGGGCCGTCCGGGCATGGCTAGCCCGGCAGGTTTCGCTTGAGGCTCTGCGATTCTTCGAGGTCCGGTTCGGGGCAGAGACGAAGGAGTACTGCTACAATCCACTGGCGCCCTGCAACTTCGTCCTGGCAATAGAGTACTTCGCCAGCGAGGGGCTGCTTCGGGCGACAAAAGGAACCAAAGCAATACTCTCGCGGTTCCGGGATAGCCTGAATGACGTGAAGCCCAACTTGGGATCGTATCATTCCCATTCGTGCAATGCGCGGCGGATCTTGCTGGCGCTGCAAACAGCCATGAGGAACCAGGTGCTTCGGTTACAGACCAAGTCACTGCCTAAATGGGTTTCCGGTGATAACGGCAATCTGACGTTCCCAAGCCTGGCGGCAACTGCCGAGAGGATCACGGCTGACTTCCGCCTGAACGTGTACGATCTGCTGAACAGGAATCCGTCAACCGATGCGGAGGCAGGGGATCTCATCTACAAGGCCAAGGTCAATTCCCATGCGATATGCACCCAATTGGACTCCCATAGGGGGGACCTTGAGCGCCTGCGGGGTCTTGTCGAGTTCCAATTCCGGCACAACCGAGTGATGGCGCTTGCCAACAGGCGGACTTGTCGCCCCCCCGGCACGGGGAAACACGCCATTTTGGCGGCCGCCTGCAAATAACCGGAAACCGAGTTGGAAACCGAGTTGGAAGCCGCTTGCAAATGACCGGAAAACGATTAGAATATCATTAGAATTGTTGGTACGCGTTTCCAACCACATTCACAGGCTGCCAGCGTCAGGAGCGTGGGTATTTATGGAACTGGAACTGCAAGACGTCATCCGCGATTGCCGCGCTGTGGTTGAGAAGTTCTCCCATGACTTCTCGAACGACGAAGTCGTCTGTCTGGCCACTCAAAGCCTGTGGCTGGTCGCTTTTGCGGCTGCTGAGGCATATGACGGCGTCTGGACGGTTGAAAGATCCCAGGAAGTCGAGGCTATCTTCGAACTGGCGATCACGTCCCACAGACGGTTCACCGTGAAGAACCACAACAAACGTTCCGAATATGAGCCGCGGCTTCTGGCGCGTTATGAGGATCTCAAGACCATTTTCCTCCACGGGCAGTACGCCACTCTTCGAGCCGCTCAGCCTTCAGCACTGTCCAATCCGCAGTGAGCCTGACCTCCTGTCTACAGAAGAGGCCATCCGCCTACGAAATCGGTCTGATCAGAGCCTTCTGAAGTGGTCAACCGTATTGGTCCAGCAAGGCCGAGTTCGCCATTCGTTACCTTCCGGAGCACGCGTCTCAAGTGCTTGCTGCCACGGTTCAGGTTCCGGTAGCCCTGACGGCTACGCGGGTAGGCGTGGTAAGGTGAATCTCGGGCAGCCGGTCCAGGGCCGCCCGCTCGTCGCCGATGAGCGTGTGCGTGTAATGGCCGGCGCTTCTTGCCGCCTTCCTTGGGCGGCGGGCCGTCGCGCTTCAGTGTGATACGCGCAACCGCCAACGGCGTCTGTCCGGCGGCTTAGAGCCTATCCGGACAACCCCTCCGGCTTCGGCCGGCTGCGGCGGGCAGCCGTAACTGAGGGGTTACATCGCGGCTGCGAATCCGGTTGACAACCCCGTGGCCTTCCATAAGATGCAAGCCTGTCACACCAAAGCGGTTCTCATGGAGGCCTGGCCGTGCGCCA
>Ga0315286_10004381_pt1 | contig 13545 bp, 9 predicted proteins | sample YL17G10_0_MG_FD_205038 | JGI IMG/M metagenome (GOLD analysis project Ga0315286, IMG submission 205038) | Sediment microbial communities from Yellowstone Lake, YNP, Wyoming, USA - YL17G10_0 | ecosystem: Environmental > Aquatic > Freshwater > Lake > Sediment | place: USA: Wyoming | collected... | reverse complement strand
TGAAGCGGGTCTTGGCCCTGTTCGAGGATTACCTCAAGCTCAACCAGAACACCAACCTGGATTCGATCATCCCCGCCCTCAGGGAGAACACCCCGGAGCGGATCACCGACATCATCGCCTCCCACGTTTACATGCCTCTCGAGGAGAAACAGAACCTGCTCGAGACGGTCAACAGCTTCGAAAGGCTGAGGCGGCTCAACTACGTCCTGGAGAACGAGATCCTGAAGATCCACGCCTCCTACCAAAAGGACCCCCAGCGGGCCGCCCGGCGCCGGACGGGGTTGAAGGACCAGCCGCCCGGTCAGAAGGGCGGGTTCCCGCCTGGGTCGCCGAATTCCCGCAAGGAAGACCAGCCCAACGAGATCGAGGAGCTGCGCCAGAAGGTGGCCAAGGCCAAGATGCCCGCGGATGCCGAGGAGAAAGCCTACAAGGAGATCGAGCGCCTGGAGTCCATGCCGCCGATGTCGGCCGAGGCCACGGTCAGCCGGAACTACCTGGATTGGCTCCTCTCCCTGCCCTGGAACAAGAAATCAAGGGAGAAACGGGAGCTCAAGGAAGCCGAACGGATCCTCAACGAGGACCACCACGGCCTGGAGAAGGTCAAGGAGCGCATCACCGAGTACCTGTCCATCCGCCAGTTGGTAAAGAACCCGAAGGGGGTCATCTTGGGGCTCGTCGGGCCGCCCGGCGTCGGCAAGAGCTCGCTCGGAAAGTCCATCGCCCGGGCCACGGGCCGGAAATTCGTCCGTCTGTCCCTGGGCGGCGTCCGCGACGAAGCGGAGATCCGTGGACACCGGCGGACATACATCGGCGCCTACCCCGGGCGCATCATCCAGATGATCAAGCGCAGCGGGACGAAGAACCCCGTTTTCCTCCTGGACGAGGTCGACAAGATGAGTATGGATTTCCGGGGCGATCCGGCATCGGCCCTGATGGAGGTCCTCGACCCCGAGCAGAACAGCACGTTCCTCGACCATTACATTGACACCGATTTCGATCTGTCCCAGGTCATGTTCATCGTCACGGCCAATATGGTCGACCCCATCCCTAAGCCCCTGATCGACCGGATGGAGATCATCCGCATCCCGGGCTACATGGAAGACGAGAAGGCCGAGATAGCCAGGCGCTTCCTCCTGCCCAAGCAGATGGCCGCTCACGGGCTGACCGAGGAGAACATCAAGATCACCGACCAGGCCCTGCTCAAGCTCATCCGCGGCTACACACGTGAGGCCGGTGTCCGGAACCTCGAACGGGAGCTCACCACGATCTGCCGCAAGATCGTCAAGCGGGTCGTCGAGCAAGGCAAGGACCACAAGGAGAAGATCACGCCCAAGAACCTCGAGGCATACCTGGGCATCCCCAAGTTCCGCCGGTCCGAGTTCGACAAGAAAGACGAGATCGGGGTCGGTACGGGCATGGCTTGGACGGAATTCGGCGGGGAACTCCTGAGGTTCGAGGCGACGAAGATCCACGGCAAGGGCAATTTTACCCTGACCGGCCAGCTCGGCGAGATCATGCAGGAGTCCGCCCAGGCGGCTTTTTCCTTCGTCCGGGGGAAGATCTACGAGCTCGACATCGCCCGGGACCTCCACCGGAATTCCGACATTCACATCCACGTGCCCGAGGGTGCGACGCCCAAGGAAGGCCCATCGGCGGGGATCACCATCGCCACCGCCATTATCTCCCTCCTGACCGATATCCCGGTGAGCAAGAAAGTGGCCATGAGCGGCGAGATCACGCTGAAAGGCAAGGTCTTGCCCGTGGGCGGGATCAAGGAGAAGCTCCTGGCGGCCTACAGGGAAGGCATCCGCGAGGCCATCCTTCCCCTCGACAACCGGCCCGACCTGAAGGACCTCCCCAAAGCCATCAAGACGGGAATGACCATCCATCTCGTTGAGACGATGGACGACGTCTTGAAGATCGCCCTGACCCGCGAACTGCCGGATAAACCCGCCGCGGCCCGGGACAAGAAGGCGCCCGCCGCTGAGGCGGAGCGGCCGGCCCGCAAGGCGGAGGACGAAGCGGCCAAAGAGCCGCCCCTGACTAACTGAAGCCGTTTTTACCGATTAATTGATATCGCCAATCCATCTTGGGAGAAAAGCCACACATGGTGACTAAAAAGAACGATACCGAAATTAACCCCAACAAAGAGTACAAGCTGGTCGACCTCGAGGAGAAGGAGGTTGCGGCCCTGAAGAAGATCGGTTCGGGCATGGGTATGGAGGATCGGGAGGTCGAAGATACCAGCAAGCACCACCTGATCTTCAAGATCCTGGAGGCCCAGGCCAAGAAGCAGGGCCTGCTGTTTTCGGAAGGCGTCCTCGAATGTCTGGAGGACGGTTTCGGCTTCCTGCGGGCTCCGGAATTCAGCTACCTGCCCAGCCAGGACGACATCTACGTCTCGCCGTCGCAGATCCGGAAGTTCCAGCTTCGGACCGGCGACACGATCTCGGGCGTCGTCCGGGCCCCCAAGAACGGCGAGAAGTACTTCGCCCTGATCAAGATCGAAGCCGTCAACTTCCTGGACCCCGACTTCATCATCGAGGAGCGGCGGAACGTCCACTTCGAGAGCCTGACGCCACTTTACCCTTTCGAGATGATCAAGCTCCAGGACGGCAACCCGAAGAACATGAACGCCCGGGTCATGGAGCTTCTGACCCCCATCGGCAAGGGCCAGCGCGGCCTGATCGTCTCGCCGCCGCGGGCCGGCAAGACGACAATCCTCAAGACGATCGCCAAGTCCATCGAGAAGAACCACCCGGAGATCTTCCTCATCGTCCTGCTCATCGCCGAGCGGCCCGAGGAAGTCACGGATTTCAAGCGCAGCGTCAACGCCGAGGTCGTCGCCTCGACCTTCGACGAGCCGCCGACGCGCAACGCCCAGGTCGCCAACATCGTCTTGGAGAAGGCCAAGCGCCTCGTCGAGATCAAGAGGGACGTTGTCATCCTTCTCGACTCGATCACCCGCCTGGCCCGGGCCCACAACGCCATCGTCCCGCCCTCGGGCAAGGTCCTCTCCGGCGGCATCGATGCCAACGCCCTGCACAAGCCCAAGAAGTTCTTCGGCTCGGCCCGCAAGATCGAGGAGGGCGGCAGCCTGACCATCCTGGCCACGGCCCTGGTCGACACGGGCAGCCGGATGGACGAGGTCATCTTCGAAGAGTTCAAGGGCACGGGCAACATGGAAGTCAACCTCGACCGCCGTCTCGTCGACAAGAGGGTCTTCCCGGCCATCGACATCAGCCGGTCCGGAACGCGGAAGGAGGAGCTCCTCATCGAGGAGCTCGACCTCAACCGGATCTGGATCCTGCGCAAGGTCCTCAGTCAGATGAACGAGGTCGAAGCCGTCGAACTCCTCATCGACAAGCTCAGCAAGACCAAGGTCAACCAGGACTTCCTCAACGCCATGAGCAAGGGCATGTAAGGGGCCCGGCCGTGAGAATACTGGGCCTCATCGGAGGCATGACCTGGCATTCGACAATCGACTATTATCGGCTCATCAACGCAGGCGTCCAGGAGAGGCTGGGGGGCTCGCACTCGGCCGACCTGGTCATGCTTTCGGTCGATTTCGGGCCTGTCGAGGACATGCAGGGGAGGGGTGACTGGGCCGGCATGGGAAAGCTCATGGCCGGCGCCGCCCGCACTTTGGAATCGGCCGGGGCGGAGGGCCTCATCATCTGCGCCAACACCATGCACCGGCTGGCCGACGACATCGCCCGGACAACGAGCATCCCGCTCATCCACATCGCCGACGCGGCGGCCGGCGCGATCAAGAAGGCCGGTATTACGACGATCGGCCTCCTCGGCACCCGATACACGATGGAGCTCGATTTCTACCGTGGCCGTCTCGAAAAATTGCACGGCTTGAAGGTCCTCATCCCCGATGAGCCGGGCCGGACGTCGGTCCACGACATCATCTACAAAGAGCTCGCTCAAGGGTCCGTCCGCGAGGAATCGCGCCGGGTCTACATCGAGGTCATCCGGGAGCTCGAGGGCCGCGGGGCGCAGGGCGTCATTCTTGGCTGTACCGAGATCCCGCTGTTGATCAAGGCTGCGGACAGCCCCATCCCGGTCTTCGACACGACCGCCCTTCACGCCGCCGCGGCCGTGGACTTCGCCCTTTCCCCGTAAGCCGACCCTTCGGCCAGCCTCTCTCCAACGCCTGAAAATTGACGTATCCCGACGGTTATGCTATGACTCTTTTCCGGGACGGTTACATATCATGAATCACGACGACAGTCTCCATCGGGTGAACGGCCTCTCCAGCCTGATCGGCAATACGCCCCTTTTGGAGATCGATTTTCAATACCGCGGCCAGCCGAGGACGGTTTACGCCAAAGCCGAGAACCTCAACATGACGGGGAGCATCAAAGACCGCATGGCTTTTCATATCCTCAAAAAAGGATACGAGAGGGGCCTGCTCCGGCCAGGCGATTGGATCGTCGAGGCGACAAGCGGCAATACGGGGATCTCATTCGCCGCCATCGGGCGTGCTCTTGGCCATCCCGTGTACATCTTCATGCCCGAATGGATGAGCGACGAACGTAAGAACCTCATCCGCAGCCTGGGAGCTAAAATCCGGTTGGTCAGCCGTGAGGAGAACGGGTTTCTCGGGAGCATACGCCTGGCTGAGGACTGGGCAGTCCAAAACGGCCACGCTTTCCTGCCCCGGCAGTTCTCGAACCAAGACAATGTCACGGCCCATTTCGAGACCACGGGCCCCGAGATTTGGTGGCAGATGAGCTTCCGCCGCCTCCGTCCCGCAGCCTTTGTGGCCGGCGTAGGCACCGGGGGGACCATCATGGGGGCCGGACGCTTCCTGAAAATGCGGAATCCCGGCATCCGTATCCACCCCTTGGAGCCCTCCAATTCGCCCACGCTGTCGACGGGGTACAAAGTGGGAAAGCACCGTATCCAGGGGATCTCTGACGAGTTCATTCCCCCCATCCTCGAGATGGGAGAGACGGCGGAGGTCGTTGGCGTCGACGATGGGGACGCTATCCTCATGGCCCAGAAGCTGGCTGCGGAATTAGGTATCGGCGTGGGCATCTCTTCGGGGGCTAATTTTCTGGGGGCCCTGAAGGTCTTGCACGAACTGGGCCCTGAGGCGGCCGTCGTGACAGTATTTCCAGACGATAACAAGAAATACATGAGTACCGACCTGTTGCGCAATGAGCCGCCCAAGTCGGAGTTCCTTTCTTCCGAAGTCCGCCTCCTCGGGTACAGGGCTTTCAAGCGGGTCTGTCATACCTGTTGCGTCCCGGGAGATTGCATCGAAGCCCAAGCGCATGACCTCTTTCCCGAAGAACCCCTCCCACCGTGCCCCCGCCGGGGATAAGGAGCCTGCCCGGGCACCCACGCCGGCCTAATGGGCGGAGCTGTTCATTTCCGGGGGGCGAAGGACAGGTCGGACCTGTACCGTCCGGTCTTGGACTCCATCCTCCTGATGAGCGCACGGGTCCGTTTGGACAGCCCGGCGCCCTCGGCGCCCATCGACTTCCAGAATCGCTCCTCCGCCGCGGCGTAGTCGGCCGGGCTCTTGCCGTACTCGAACCAGACGTAGACGGGCATGTTCGTGCCCAGGTCGCCCACATAGGTCATGAAGGGGTCGGGGGCCTTCTTGGCCCTGCTCAAGGCGATCCATTCTTTATTAAGAGCCTCGAATTCAGCCTCTTTCCCGGGAATGACCCAGACAAAATCCCAGGTATAATGGCCGATCTCTTCCGGCTTCAGGCGCTCTTTATCAGGGAGGAATGAGATATCGGGACGGAAATACCAGAGCTGGTAAACGCGCTCGAGCTCGGCGGCCACGATACGGAGATGGACGGCCTGCAGGGTTTCAGGCCCCATCTGCTGGGCCAGTTCACGCCAAGCCTTCTTCCATAGGTCGATATCGGCCGCGTCCTTGAGCCCGTAGACCACGAAGTAGTGGCTATCGTCGGTGGCGTAGGTGTCGAATAGTAGGGGAAAAGCGTGCTTTTTAAGATGGGAAATAAGCTCTTTTAAGGCGGTCTCATAATCGCCGGCCCGCGAGGCGTCGACCAGGAAATCGCCCATAAGGTAGAGCCGAGGCGGATCCGCCTGGGGCGGGGCCTGGCAGATCGCTGCAACTAAGATGGTTACAAGCCCCATGATAAGGAATAGAAATCCGGCACGCTTCATGACCGCCTCCTTCAGAAATTCGCGGAGTTCTCTTTCGGGGCGGCTGGATTACCCCCTCAGCCCCGCATGCGAACGATAATCTGACATGGGAGCGGCGCTAAGTCAACCGGCCGATTTAGCCAAACCTAAACGTTTCTGTATATTGTTGATAATTAATAGCATGGACATCTAGAAAGATTTGTATAGCACAGATAATAAACGAGTTAGAAAACTCTGGAAGGAAGCATGCCGGGGAGTGGCCCGCCGAGGAAAAAGTGCTAAGCAACATGTGGGCGGTGATCGTTAGGGAGGACGCCGCCGATACAGATAGGTTTTGGCAGATGGGGAACAGGCGAGAAGATTTCCGTAGATCGAGAAAGCCGGAGAAGCCTGGGCCGTGGCGAATGGTAGGAGGTTATTGGAGGCTGTTTGCCGCCCAAGTGAGGGCGATCCCTGAATGAAGTGTCGAAGCCGGGGGGCTCGCTAGTCGCGAATAAGAATTTTTTGGAAGATACGGGTGAGGGTCCAAAGGCGAATAATTGAGTTAGGGCTGAGTCGTTAGGCGGTCGGCAGACAGGGAATTTCCACAGTTGCCTAAGAACTGGGCGTTCGGGATTCTCACAGCCTGAGGATATTCGTAGCTTCAATATAACAGGCCATATCCGCGACAGGTCCATAATGGGTCGCATAAGAGTTATTATGTCAACTAATATCGAACGGCGATAAAAGGCCTCACAAGAGAGTAGAATTTGTTTATTTTCAACGATGTGGAGTGGAAATTGAAAACTTTTTCCTCGAGTCCTTAACCTTTTAGCGCCGGCGTCTCGTCTTTTTTTCGGATCTGGTCGATGATTTCTTGTAGGACTGCGATGATCTCCTGCTTCGATACTGTCTGCTTTTTGAATTCTAGCCTCAGCCGGAACTTGTCGGTATCATCCGGGACGAAATTATAGACGTAATACTTGAGTTTTTTGGTCTTTCCCTTAAGATATTTGGCCAAATCGCGTGTATCCTCGCGGGTCAGGCGCCGGTCGACGATCTCCCGGGCCAGTTTGAGCATGTCCTCTCCGGTTTTCTGCTTAGCGATCTCGATGACCGTCGTTCGGCTGAAAACACCCGTCTCACGGATGATATCCCTGACATTTTTAGGGATCTTGGCGATGGACAGGATCTCGGTGATTGTCGAGCGGGCTTTGCCGATCTTATCCGAGATATCCTGGTGGTGATACTTGTGAATGTCGGCCAGGGCCTGGAGCCCGTCGGCTTCCTCGAAAATGTCGAGATCCTTGCGCTGGAGGTTCTCGATCAGGGCGATTTCCATGGCCTCGTTATCCTCGACGTCCATGTCGATGCACGGCAGTTCTTTGAGCCCTATATTCTTGGAAGCCATGAAACGGCGCTCGCCGGCGATGATCTCGAAGCGGTTGCCTTTGGCCCGGACGAGGATGGGCTCCAGGATTCCCTTGCTCTTGATAGAGTTCTGGAGTTCCTCGATATTGCCGAGTTCACATCGGGCCTGATGTGGATTCGGGTCGATCTTCTCGATAGGGATCATACGGAGCCTCGGCCCAAGCGACCTGGCGGAGATCAGGTCGACGAAATGGCCGTCGTGTTTCATCCCAACCGTCTCCGGCAGTCCTGATCTTTTAGTTTTTTGCACGATGAATTATCTCCTCGGCGACTCTCTGATATTGCTCCGCCCCAATGGAATTAGGTGCATAGGTGAAGATCGATTCTTTGTAGGCCGGGCTTTCCTCAAGCTTGACGCTCCTCGAGATGAAGGTCTTAAAGAGCTTGGCCCCGAAAACTTTTCTGATCCTTTCGACGACGTCCCGGGCCAAGTTAGTCCGTTTGTCGAAAAGAGTGATCAAAACGCCAAGGACCTTGAGGTTGGGATTGGCGATCCGCTTGACTTTCTCGATCGTCTCGAGCAGGTCGTCCGTTCCCTCCAGGCAGAGATATGAGGACTGGATGGGGATGAGAATATAGTTGGCTGCGACCAAGGCGTTCAGAGTTATAAGACCTAGGGTGGGAGGGGTGTCGATGAAGATGAACTGGTACTTGCCCCGTATCTGTTCCAAGGCGTCCTTAAGGCGGAAATGGCCATCGAATTCTCCGGCCAGAGACGGCTCGAGCTTGGCCATGGATATCTTGGTGATGGCCATGTCCAGGCCGGGAATGTTCGACCGGACGATAATGTCCTCGATTCTCTCGGCCTTGGTCATCAGGACGTCGTAAAGAGATTTTTCATATTTTTCGGGATTGGCGACCGTCGAGATGGTACTGTGGGCCTGCGGGTCCATGTCTAGCAAAAGCACTTTTTTTCCCATCAACGCGATGGCAGCTGCGACATTGACCGACGTGGTCGTTTTTCCGACCCCGCCCTTCTGATTCGTTATCGCTATGATCAAGAGTCTTCTCTCCCTCCAAAGACGAATGTCCGTCAATATTAATTTATAGTCCCAGGGATGACAAAAAGCAATAGAAGCTGAACAGATTTTGAAAGAATGAGCGAAATAGTTTTTTGTCGACGAGTCAACTTTTTCGCTTACTCCGCTATCCCAGTAATTTGCTCAACCGCGGGGCTTATTTTCAAGGCAGAAACACGGAATGTCGGCACGCCGACATTCCGTGTAACTCATTGCTGGTTATTATGATAGACATCGATTTCTGTAAGAATGAGCACGCGTTCGCGTAATCAGCATGCGTACTTCATAAGATCACGGATGAGAAAGCCAGTCCAATTGGATTGCCGTGCGGGACCATCACATATCGATGCGGGCGAGCGAGTCCATTGAATTCTCAGGCAAGAATACAAAATTAATTTGTTTATAAATAACTTAGGAAAATCTCCCCTATTTTTTCCCATCGCGCGAAGGATTGAATAAAGGAGAAGCCGCGTTCCTGTTGATCCGAAGGGCTCCTATGGGTATGGTGTGAGACAAGAACTAATGCTAAGTAGTAGATAACAAAATAAATACAAGCATATCTTATAACGCGTTGAATATAAACAATATACGTGCTCGCCGAAATATTACCTATTGGAACCCGGCGGCATTTTGCGTACAATGGTGACCGCGACGATCATGACCGTTGAAGTCGAATCGAAATCCGGGTTTCTCAGGCGGCTCGGGCTCCTGGATACGTCCTTCCTCGTCATCGGCGCCGTGGTCGGCTCGGGGATCTTCATGACGCCCGGGCTCATCGCCGCCGGCCTCCCCTCCTCCGGGCTCCTCCTAACTGTCTGGCTGGCTGGAGGCTTGGTAACGCTCTGCGGGGCCCTCTCCTTCGCCGAACTCGGGGCCATGTACCCGCAAGCCGGCGGCCAATATGTATACATCCGGGAGGCCTACGGCCCGACCGCGGCCTTTCTTTTCGGTTGGGCCTTTTTCGGTTTCATCATGTGCGGCGGCCTGGCCGCCCTGGCCGTGGCTTTCGCCGAATTCCTGGGCTCGTTCATACCGCAGCTTTCGACAGGCCATGTCCTGTTCAGGGTTGATGCGGCCGGACTCTCCTACAGCCTTTCGGCCGGACAGGTCGTCGCCGCCCTTTCGATCCTGGCCCTGACGTTCGTCAATTCCTTCGGCATCCGTTCCGGCGCCTTGGTCCAGAACCTCCTGACCGTTTTCCGCCTCGGTACCGTCGCCGCCCTTGTCGGCCTGGGCATCCTCTTCGGTGTCAAGGCGGGCGGCGTGAATTTCCACCCCCTGTTCCCGCCGGGGCCGGCCTTCCCCGACGTCCTCAAGCCGCTGGGGCTGGCCCTCGTGGCCGTCTTCTGGACGTACGACGGCTGGTACTCGGTCAACTGCACGGCCGGCGAGATACTCGACCCTGGACGCACCATTCCCCGCGGCCTGACCCTGGGCGTCCTGTCCGTCACCGTCGTCTATGTCCTTGTCAACTTCGTATATCTGCTGGCCCTGCCTATCGAGAAGCTCAGCGGGGTCGTCCGCGTCGGCGAACTGGCCGCCGCAGCTCTTTTCGGCGGCGGCGGAGCCGCCCTGTTCTCGGCCCTGGTTATGGTCTCGGTCTTCGGTTGTCTGAACGCCAACATCATCTTCGGCCCCCGGGTTTTCTACGCCATGGCCCGGGACGGGCACTTTTTCCGTTCCATGGGCCGGCTGGGCGCACGGAGCAGGGTCCCCGCCAGGGCCCTTTGGGGCCAGGCGGCCTGGTCCTCGGTCCTCTGCCTGTCGGGGACCTACGAATCGCTCTACGAGTACATGGTTTTCGCCCTGCTTCTTTTTTTCGCGGCGACCGGGCTGGCCGTCTTCGTCCTCCGGCACAAGAGCCCGGGGATGCCCCGCCCTTACCGGACCTGGGGATATCCCGTCGTTCCCCTGATTTTCATCGTCATGTGCCTGGCGGTATTTTCGAGCATTGTCATCTCCCAGCCGCTCAAGTCCGCGGTCGGGGCCGGGCTGCTTCTGGCGGGATTCCCCGTCTACCTGGTCTGGAAGGGCCGCGGCGGCCGCGACGATAAATAAAGATTCCCCTAAAGCCGAATTTCGTTTAAGATGATGCCGTTCGAAAAACAGAGGAGCCGATGACCGATACGACCTTCACCGTCCAGGTCCTTCCCGACGGGATCAAGGTCCGGGCCCGGGCCGGCGAGCTCCTGGCCGACGTCCTTGCCCGGGCTGGGATCCCGCTCAGCCTCTACTGCCACCATCGGGGGATCTGCGGCAAGTGCGCCGTCCGCATCCTCAACGGTCCCCTGCCCTTTCCCGCCGCGCTCGAGGCCTCCCTTCTCGAGAACCGTCAGCTCGGCCCCGACCATCGGCTGGCCTGCTGCTATGAAGTTTATAGTGACCTGACCGTGGAAACGCTCCCGGGGTCGCGCCTCGAAAAGATCGCCGTCCTCGATACCGGAGTCCCCTCGGCCGTCTTCATCGACCCCGCCGTGAAGAAGCTCTCGCTTGTCCTGGGAAAGCCGTCCTTGAACTCTCCGATGGCGGTGGCGGATACCCTTAGGGCGTGCCTGAAGTCGCCCGGGCTCAGCCTTCCCCTGGCGGTCCTGTCAAAACTCAGCGGCCCGCTCCTCGCAAGCGGCGGGCCGGCGACCGTTGTCCTCTACGACGACCGGGAGATCCTCGACATCGAACCGGACGATACCGGGAGCGAGGCCTACGGCCTGGCTGTCGACCTGGGTACGAGCACGGTCGTCGCCGAACTGGTCGACCTTAGGACCGGGAAGGTCGTCGAGCGGGCCACCGCGGTCAACGCTCAAAATTCCTACGGCGCTGACGTCGTTTCGCGGATCACCTTCGCCTTCGAGAACCCCGATAACCTCCAGCGCTTGAAAAACTCCGCCGTCCAGCTTATCAACGACCTCATCGCAGGCATGTCCAGGCGGAGCGGGGTCCCCCGTGACCTCATCTACGACGCTGTCATCGCCGGGAACACGGCCATGAACCACATTCTCTGCGGCGTCACCATCGACCCGCTCGCCCTCGCCCCCTTCCACGCCGTGTTCTCGAGCCTGCCGCCGTTCCCCGCCTCCGAGGTCGGGTTCGCCCTCCACCCCCAGGCCCGGCTCTACATCGTGCCCAACATCAAGAGCTTCGTTGGCGGGGACATCACGGCCGGGCTCATCGCCTCGGAGTTCGCCGGGAAGGCCGCAAACGAGCTCTACATCGACCTCGGGACCAACGGCGAGATTGTCCTCAAGAAGGGCCGCGAATTCGTGACCACATCGACAGCCGCCGGCCCGGCCTTCGAAGGCATGAGCATCAGCTGCGGCATGCTGGCAGTTGCCGGGGCCATCCATCGGGCCGAATGGGACAACGGTTTCAAATTCCGCACAGTCGACGACCTCCCTCCCCAGGGCGTCTGCGGGACCGGCCTCATCGACATCCTGGCCCTGGCCCTAGCCCAGGGCGTCCTTGGCCGCGACGGACGGATCGCCGGACCGGAAAAGAAGATCCCCCTGACCGACCGACTTTCTCTGACCCAACAGGACGTCCGGAGCGTCCAGCTGGCCGTGGCCGCGGTCAGGAGCGGGGTAAGGTTGATGCTCCGGGAGCTCCGTGTTTCGCTGGCCCAACTCGACCGGATCCTCGTCGCCGGGGCTTTCGGCAGTTCCCTGGACATTGGGAACGCCCAGGCCCTGGGGCTTCTGCCAGGCGTACCCGAGAGCAAGATCGCGTTTATCGGCAACGCGTCCCTGGCCGGGGCCCGGAAGCTCCTCCTGTCCCGGCTCGACCGGACGGCCGCGGAGACCCTGGCCGCCAAGATCGCCCACATCTCCCTGGCCACCCGGCCGGATTTCCAGGACGAGTTCGTCCAGGCCCTCGAATTCAAGCCATATCCCGGAGGGGAATAATGACCTTGCCTCTACTCGACCTCGTCAAGACCCGGACAGTTCTCCTCGACGGCGCCATGGGGACTGAACTTTTGGCCCGGGGACTCCCCCAGGGGACGGCGCCGGAAGCCTGGAATGTCGAGCGTCCCGGCCTCATCAAGGAAATCCACGGCGAATACTTCGCGGCCGGAGCGGATGTCGTCTTAACCAACAGCTTCGGGGGAAGCGTTCTCAAATTGGCCGGCCACGGCCTCGGGGACCGGACCTATGAGCTGAACCTGGCGGCGGCTCGCCTGGCTCGGGAGATCGCCCCCGCCGGAGGCTACGTGGCCGGAAGCATGGGCCCCACAGGAAAGTTTCTGAAACCCCAGGGGGAATTCACCGAGGAGGACTTCGCCGCCACTTACGCCGAACAGGCCCGCGGCCTCGCCGACGGCGGGGCGGATGTCCTGCTCGTCGAGACGCAATACGATCTGCGCGAGGCTCTCGCGGCGGTCCGTGGCGCACGAAGCGTTTCCTCGCTTCCCGTTTTCGTCACCATGACATTTAACTCGTTCCCGCGGGGCTATTTCACCCTCATGGGAAACACCGTCGCCCGGTCGGCCGCGGAGCTCGAGAAGGAAGGCGTCGGGGCGGTGGGGGCCAACTGCACGCTGAATAGCGAACAGATGGTCGGCTGTGTCCGGGCCCTCAGGGAGGCGACAGCCCTGCCCATCATTGCCCAGGCCAACGCCGGGCAGCCAGTTATCGGCCAGGACGGCCGCGTCGGCTATTCCCAGGGCCTTGAAGACTACGTGCGGTTCGTCCCCGAGATCGTTCGGGCCGGCGCCGGCTTCGTCGGGGGCTGCTGCGGAACGAATCCGTCGTTTATCCGGGCCATGGCCCGAAAAATTAGAGAGGAGTCGTCATGATCAAAGATGAACTTTTGCGGAGCATGAATGAAGCGATCGTCGCCGGCGACAAGGCGGCGGCAGTGGCCCTCGCGGCGGACGCCGTCCGGTCCGGGGCGGATCTTCTCGAGGTCATCGAGAAAGGATTTGTCACGGGCCTCCAAAAGGTCGGAGAGCTTTGGGAACAAGGGGATTATTTCCTGCCCGAGC
>Ga0315286_10004380_pt1 | contig 13548 bp, 24 predicted proteins | sample YL17G10_0_MG_FD_205038 | JGI IMG/M metagenome (GOLD analysis project Ga0315286, IMG submission 205038) | Sediment microbial communities from Yellowstone Lake, YNP, Wyoming, USA - YL17G10_0 | ecosystem: Environmental > Aquatic > Freshwater > Lake > Sediment | place: USA: Wyoming | collected... | reverse complement strand
GGATGGTCGCGCTGGAGCTTGTCCGCACGGAGCTTGAGCTTCAGGCCCGCGCGGTGTTCGACCAGATGGAAGCCCGGAGGGCGCGATGATGACCAGCGGGAGCGAGAAGACGGTGGTGACGGTCGACGAGGAGAAGGCGCGCGTGCTCCTGGAGCACCTGGAGGGCGCGGCGTGCGCGCTCCTGGAGGGCGAGGCGCACGTCGAGCTTGGGACGCGGAGCCCCACGGCGGGCGAGCCGTTTGCGGTGGCGATCGTGACGCCTGGGCTTCGTCTGATCTTCACGGGCCCGGACTTCTCGAAGGCGCTGACCAGCGCGTTCGTGTACCTGGCGGAGGTGGCCGAGAAGCAGGCTGAGGTGCTTCGGCAGGCGGAAAAGCAGATCGATACGGCCGTGGCTCACCTTTCCGGCGCGGCGGCGCTCGTGCGGGAGTGGGCCGGGGAGAAGCCGTCGTGAGCACGTCGCGGAAGGTTCGCGTCCCGCGCGGCAAGGAGCGTCCGACGAAGCACGTGGGGACGCTGTCGCGGGAGGAGTACGCGGAGGTGGAGCGCCTGGCGGAGGCCGTGTTCATCCGGGTGATCGGAGGCTACGACGGCGACGCGTGCGAGAAAGAGATCTGGAGCGCGTCCGAGATGTTCGTGCGCCGGATGGTGGAGCGCCGGGCGGCCCAGGAAGTGATCTGGAGCGAGCAAGCGGAGCGGAAGGCGGAGGCGCCGAAGAAGCGGCGCGACGAGCGAGATCCGTGGATCGGGGTGGAGATCCAGGGCGCGGAGTATGCGTGGATCCTCGCGAGCGACATGTGGTCTCTGCCTCACGGGTACGAGATGATTCGGCTCAAGGCGTTTCAGAAGGAGAATCCGTACGCGGGCGGCTGCATCCTTCGGGCTCTTCAGAGCGGCGAGCGCACGGGCGGGCGCTGCGCTGCCTGGTGATGAAGCCGTGAGCACGGGGGCGGAGCGCGACCGCGCCGAGCGCGTGCTTGAAGAGGCGCACTGGCATCGGCGTATGGCGGAGATCGCATTGCGCGAAGAGGCGGAGGCGCGGACCTTCTGGCGCGGCGTCTGCGCCGCGAGGGCCCAGGCCCACGACATCGGAGAAGGCGACTATTGGGAGATGCGCGAGGCCAGGCACGCGGCGCGGGCCGAGGCGTGGACTGGCTGCGTGGATGGCTTCGTGGCGGAGCGCCTGCGGCGCTGGGCGCGCGAGCCGTGAATCGGCCATCGGCGGTGGCACACGCGTGGGTGGCGCACCTGGCGTCGGTCGACGCGGACGCGCTGGAGGGCGATAACCCTCGGGAGGCGGCGCGCCTGCGCGATGTCAGCGAGGCGGCTTATCAGCGTGCCCGGGCTCTCTCGCGAGACCCGGATGCCGTCTGGGGAGAATCTCGGGAAGCATTTCTATCGCTCCCCCGTACGATGCGAGAGAGGAGAGGCCCATGTCCAAAGAAGTGAAAAAGATGAAGCTGTGGCTGCTACGTCGGACGTCGACCAGTGCCAGGCACGATTACGATGAGGCGGACGGGTTTGTTGTTCGCGCCCGATCGGAAGCGGAGGCGCGCGAGTTCGCCGCGAGCAAGTGCGGGAGCGAGGGAAGAAAGTCGTGGTTGGGCCGTGAGGACGGTCGTCATGCCACGTCGTGTGTCGAGCTTCAGGCTGACGGGAGGGCGGAAGTTGTGTTGCGCGACTTCTGCGCCGGGTGATGGGCGCGGAGGAGGAGGCGCCGTCGTCGCTGCTGGCGCTGGCGGTCGTCGATGGGCTCGTGGTGAAGAAGCCGAGGGCGCCGCGCGTGAAGCTGCCGTGTTGCCCGGTGCGGGGGCCCGGCCAGGAGGTGAGGTGCTGGGCGGATAGCCCGGGCGGTCAGGCGAACGCCTCGGGCGCGCATCGCTGCACGTGCGCTTGTCACTTTCGCGCCGGAACGCGCTGGGCGGTGGCGCACATGCCCGACGGGACCGAAGAGAAGAAGGAGACCGCGCGGGGTTTCACGCGCGCGCTGGTGGCGAACGTGGCGGCGACGCCGAAGCAGAAAGAGGGTTGGATCGTGGTGCAGTGGGCAAAAGGCGAGAGCCGCCTCAAGAAGAGCCTGCGCGAGATGGAGGAGCAGTGGCATGGGAAACGCAAAGTCGCGATCGTACCCGTGACCATCCGCGCGATTGCGTTGCCCGAGAAAGAGAAGAGCGAGCCTCGGGGCGTTGACCCGGATGCGATCACGAAGGCGCAGCGCGCGTGCTTGGAGTCGCTCCAGGAAAGCCCCAAGAGCCTCTGGGACTTCGGGAGCACGACGATTCATCGGCTCCGCGCGCTTGGCTTCATCACGACGGAGAGCGGCAAGAGCAGCCGCGCAGAGATCACCAATGCGGGGCGCATGCGCCTCGGGAGGACACCATGAAGAAACAGACGATGTTGAAGAAGCGAGAGCAGATCGTGGAGAAGCACATGGAGGCTCTTCTGAGGGAGCTTCAGAGGAGCGGGTTCCCCGACGCGGTGGGCGTGGCGGGAGGGGTCGTCCTGAACGGTCAGTGCCACGTGTTCTTCGTCATGGACGACAACGTCGTGCGCGACGGCGTCCCGGCCGACGGGCAGGAGTTTTTGGGCGACGTGGCGCGGGTCATGCTGGGCCTGCCCGAGGCGGTGGTGTCATGAGCGAGGAGACGAAGAGCTACGGCGGGTTCACCACGATGGAGGCCTTGCGGCTGGCGGCCTCGACGGGCACGAACGTGACCTTGACGGGCGAGCAGGCTGCTCGCATCGTGGCCCTGGTGGGGGCCGCGCGGGACCACGCGCCGTTCATCGAGCCCCGGGGCGAGAACTCGCTCTACGAGGCGTGCAAGCGCCTGGGGATGGGGTGACCGCGTGACCAGGGGCAAGGTGCTCGCCAGCGCGAACCTCGGGAAGACGCCCGCGGCGCCGGCGGCGGGGCGCTTCTGGTGCGTGTTCGAGCGTCGCGGGGGCGTCGTGGCCAAGCACGGGCCGTACGGGACGCTGGAGGAGGCTCGTGGGCGGGGCCAGACCATCCTGGCGCTGGAGCCCATTGACGTGAGGGCGTGGTGCCGGGCGGTGTTCCTGGAAGGGGCCGTGCTGGAGACCGCGGAGGCGCTGGAGGAGTTCGTGTACGTGGATCATGCGCGCCCCGAGGCCAGAAACCGTGCCTTCGGTTTTTCGTTGCGCGCCGTGGGCAGCGGCGCCCGCGTTCTTTCCCGAGGAGGGAAGGAAACGAAGGAAGGGGCGTAAGACAAGCATGTCCAACAGCGACGCGGTGAAGGAGACGACCTGGGGCGAGCTTCCGTGCGGGGTGCCGGGTTACGGCGCCACGGCCGGCAGCTACGCCGGCATGATCCGGCAGTACGCCGTGGAGGGCGAGTTCGTGTTGGCGCTCCTCTACCTGGAGAAAGCGCGCGAGGCGAACGTGATCGGGCGCATCGAGAACGCCGCCCAGGAGATGTTCAACGCGGGCTCGCCCGCCGCGGAGGAGTGACCATGACCAAGCGCAAAAGTGTAGAGTTCGCGCCGTTGACGTCCGAGCAGACGGAGGCGCTTCGCGCGTACGCGGAGGCGCACGGGCGCTGCTGGAAGAGCGACTTGAGCCTGGAGTGGTATCGCGCCAGCGCTCCGGCCATCCTTCACGCCCTCCGCAACTCGCGCGGGCCGGGGTGGCTCAGCGGATTCCGTCTCGGGGATGCGTCGTGAGCCGCGCGCTCGAAGAGGCGCATGAGCGCTGGTTCAAGACGCATCTGGAGGAGTGCGAACGCGATCTGATCGTCGGGGCCCGCGTCTATCGCGTTGGATACGACAGCGTCGAGGAGGGAAAGGTGAGCCGGGTCTGTCGCGCTCGCCGCCTGGGCTGGAACAACCTTCGGGAGGATCCGAACGGTTCGATCGTCCAGTACCACGCGTGCTTCGGCGCTGGTGCGTGGGAGAGCCAGACGTACCAATACATCTTTTTTTACAGGCGCGAGGACGCCCAGAAAAAGCTCGCGGAAAAGCTGCGCGACCGCGCGAAAGACTGCCGGCGCGACGCCGACAAGTGGGACGCGCTGGCAGCGGCACAGGAGGCGCCGTGAGCGCGCCCAGGCTTCAGACCGGCTACGCGTTCGTGCTGGTCGACGAGGCGCCGGGCCACGCGTTCCTCTGTGACGACGGCTACTGGGACATCGTCGTCGTGGGCGACGAGGAGTGCGAGGGGGCGCGCCTCCTGGGCAAGAGGAGCATCGACGGATCACGGTGCAACGTGTTCATCCTGGGCGAGTCGTCGGCGGCCCCGGCCGTGTACGCGCAGACCGTGGCGAGCGCGGGGCAGAGCATGGGAGGCGTCCGGTGAAGTGCGACCGAAGGTGGTGGAACGACGGGCGGCTCGACCGCGAGCGCGAGGAGCGCGGGCGGCTCGTGCCGGCGGAGCGGATTCGAACGACGGGCTTCTCGGCGTTCCCGAAGATGCGTATGCCAATAGCTGCGCGTCGTGACGGCAGGGGGAAGATTTTGCTGGGCAACGCCGTAGGAGAGGTAGTACGAATGTGAACGTCGGCGGCCGGGACGGGTCGCGCGAAGGGAGACCAGACCATGACGACGAATCGGATCACGAAGAAGCAGAAGCAGGCCCTCGAAGCCATCGCGCTGTACGGCGATGTGGCGGGCAAGCACGAGACCATCGCGGAGGCGACCTACCGGTCGCTGAAGGCGCGCGGGCTCATCATCATCGATCACGTGAGCATCCGCACGTCGAGCGCTGGCACCGCGCTCCTCGCGGACATGTTCGCCCGCAAGACGTTCGCGCGCTGCTACCGCGACGTCGTTCGGGCCCAGAAGAACGCGGCGGTGTCGCAGTGAGCGCGCTGATGCTGCACAAGGGCGCGGTTCGCTGCGACCGCCTGGCGCTCGCGTCGTTGCCGCTGCCGGAGGCGACCAAGACCTGGACGCCCATCGGGCACGGGGCGTTCGTCGAGGTGGTGACGCGCGAGATGCGCGCGGCGGGCCTCGAAGTCATCGAGGAGGAGTTCGGGGTGTGGCAGGGCGGCCTCCGTTTCTTCGGCGTCCTGACGCTCGGCGCGTCGGGCGCCGCTGCCCGCGGCACCGGCGACTACTCGACGGTCATCGGGCTTCGCAACTCGAACGACCGCGAGTTTCGGGCGGGGCTGTGCCTGGGGTCTCGCGTGTTCGTGTGCGACAACCTGGCCTTCTCGAACGAGGTCGTGATTCAGCGGTCGCACACGGTTCATATCCTGCGTGATCTGCCGGGGCTGGTGTCGCGCGGGGTGGCGCAGCTGACCGAGGCCCGCGGGCGGATGGACGCGCGCATCGAGGCCTACAAGGGCACAGCGATATACGACCAAGGCGCCCATGACTTTCTCGTACGGGCCGTTGACCGGGCGGTGCTGCCGGTGACGTCGCTCCACGACGCCCTCAAGGAGTGGCGTACGCCCCGGCACAAGGAGTTCGAGCCGCGCACCGTCTGGTCGCTCTTCAACGCCGTGACGGAGGTGTCCAAGGGCACCAACCCCGCGCTCCTCACGCGCCGCACGGAGGCCTTGCACGGCCTCGCGGACCAGTTCTCTGGGCTCGCGCTTGCGCGGGCTCCCCTCGCGGGCGGGGGGCTCTCGTGAACGACGGCATCGGCGCGGTGGTCGAACGGATTGAGGAGGCGCTCTCTGGCGTCTCGGCGTCGGACAAATACCGCGCGCTCAAGTTCGCGGCCGACGCGGCCGAGGCCTCGCTCCGGGCGGAGGCCGCGGAGATTTCGAAGACCCTCCACGAGGTCGCGAAGCCGAAGCGGCGCCGCCGCACCAGCAAGAAGCCAGCGATGGGAGGAGAACGGTCATGAAGAAGATCGCAAAGAAGCCCGACGAGGTGACGCGGCTCCGCCGGCGCTGCAAGCTCCAGGGGGAAGGGATCCGCGAGGAGGCCCGTGCCGGGGATCAGTCGAAACGCGATCTCCGCTTCATGGATGCGGAGTACGCGAAGCTCAAGGCGAAGAGCGACGATCAGCTGTTCAAGGAGACGACGCTGACGGCGAAGCTCGACGAGGCCGTCAAGGCGCTCGCGGAGAGCAAGAAAGCCGCGAAGGAAGCGCAGGGCAAGGCTGACCACGAGAAGTACCTGCGCGAGTACTCGGACAGGAACGACAAGGCGGCGCGCGAGAACGCGAAGGAGTGGATGGCCTACGCGACGCAGCTGGGCCTGCAGCTACACGCGATCGAAAGCATCGTCTCGGGCGTCTCGCTCGCGAGCATGCCCGAGGCGGTGGCCGTGCGGCTCCTCGTCGAGGGGGCGAAGAAGAAGCCGTGTCCGAAGGATCTGGAGACGTCTGTGCCCTGGGACGTCTGGAAGGCGATACTGGGCGGCAGCGCCATGCTCCTCGCCATGATGGGCATGTACAGGATCGGAAAGAGCGCTGCGGGTGCCGCGGACGCGCCTCCGGTCTGTCCTGACGGGTCGAAGTGGGTTGCGGGAGAGGCGACGGCGGGAGCGTGCTACGTGAAGAAGGGGACGCCATGATCATCATCAACGGAGGCAAGGCCGCCGCAGGCAAACCGGAGCCCACGCAGCTGCACGCAAAGATCCGGGCGTACTTCGACGCGCTCAACAAGGCTCGGCTCACGAAAGATCCGATCGACACGAGCCGCATGAACGCGGCGGGTCAAGACGTCGCAGATCTGTTGGGGCTCGTAGGCAGTGGCCACGCTCGGATCGGAGAGGACATGAAGCCCGTGGCGTTCACGCTCTCCTTCATGTTCTCGATCGCTCCCTACGTCGGGCCGGCGGTGCAGTCGTCGCGCTCGACGGCGAAGCGTCTGGTCACGCTCATGCGAGACCTGGAGAGCGACGCCAGGGGCATGTTGGCCTTGGCCACCGGAGACCCCGTCGAGCCCCGCTCGCTCGCCAACGACGAAGCGGAAGACCGCATGCTGGGAGGCTCCTGATGTCCTCGTGGCTTCCTTCTGCGCTGGGGTTCTTTGCCGGGGCCTTCGTCGTCGGGCACATCATCGCGCTGCGGCTTCGCGTTCGCCGCCTGGAGGATCTGGCCGATCGGAAAGCCGCTGAGCAGCTGTGCGAGGAAAAATGGAGGAGCGATGGCAAAGCATGATCTAGACGCATGGCTGAACCTCCTGTCCGACGAAGAGCGGGCCGGCGTGATGAAGGTTCAGATCACGGAGGCGGAGACGACGAAGCGCGCGCAGATCGAAGCGGAGGCAAGCGTTCGAAAGAAGATGATCGACTGTGATGGCTACCACGTCGTCCGCGCGCTCTGGGCCGGCGTGGCCATGCTGAGCGTTGCCGGCATCATCGGTGTCGGATACCAGGGCGTGGAGGTGTGGGGCCGCACGCATGCGGCGCCGGTCACGTCGGCTTCCGCGGCTCCCGCATTGACGGTGCCGAAGTGATCGAGGATCCGCCTCGTGACTTCGCGGAAGAGCGGCGCAAGGAGGACGACGCGCGGGCTGGCATCCACTGGGTCGAGTGCTCGCACTGCCGGAAGCTCCTCTACCGCGTTCGCGGGAGCGCTGTCCTGAATCGTAGCCCCGACGACGATTACAGCATGCCGCTCCTCGCTATCAATACGATCTGGGAAGGGCGCTTCTCGCACTGCCACTGCTCGAAGGCGTGTCTTCTGGCCTGGATCGAGAAGTGGCCGGAGCCGATGCTCTTCGGAGGGCACGGCTGATGGCGCGGACGCCGAAGCCGCTCCGCCGCGTGTTCGAGTCGCCGCGCGCGTTCGAGCGGAGGGCGCGCGGCAAGGTGAGGCGCGTCTCGGACGATCATCGGCGCTGGAGCATGTCGCGCCTGGCTCTCACGACGCTCCTGCGGGACGAGCGTCGGGCCCTCATCGCGTCGACCAGGCGCAAGGTTCCCGGGGGCTGGTTGTGAGCCGCTGCGGCCTCTGCCAGGAGCGCCGAGAGGCCACGCACGTCGTCGTGACGTACCGGGGGAGCGTGCGCGTGGCCAGGGCTCCGCTCACGGCTTGCCGCGACTGCGCCCTGGGGATCGTTCTGGAGAACGCCCAGACGGAGACTCTCTTGCGGGCCGCTGGCGCCCTTGGGCGTGGCGGGGCCGTCGACGCCGCTTGCGCGGCGGACAAGTGGCGGGCGGAGCCTCTCTCGTGACGCGCTGACGATTGCATTCGCACTTCGGATGGGAGAGAGTCGAGAGATGGCGGGTCTTCTGGTGGCGTTCAGCGGGGGCAAGGACTCGACGGCGCTCGCGCTTCGGCTCGCGGAGCTTGGCGAAGACTTCTCAATGTTCTTCACGCCCACGGGGGACGAGCTTCCTGATCTGGAGAGTCACCTCGACGCTGTACAAAAACGCGTGGCGAGGCCGCTCATCCGGGCGAAGGCGCCCACGCTCTTCAAGCTCATCGAGGAGTTTGACGCGCTCCCGAACTGGCGGCAGCGCTGGTGTACCCGCATGATCAAGATTGTGCCGTGCGTGGCCCACCTGAAGGCCCATCCGGGCACCACGCTGGCCGTGGGCCTGCGGGCCGATGAAGAAACGCGCGTCGGCCTTTACGGTGACTTCGCCACGTACCGTTACCCCCTGCAGGAGTGGGGCTGGGGCATCGCGGACGTGCGCTCGTACGTCGCGGCTTCGGGGCTCAGCGTGCCTGTCAGGACCGATTGCGCGCTCTGCTATGGCCAGCGCATTGGGGAGTGGCACGATCTATGGCGTCTTCACCCGGAGCGTTTCGCGCGGGGCGAGGCGCTCGAAGCGAAGACGGGCCACACGTTCCGGTCGCCCGGACGCGACACGTGGCCCGCGGGCCTGGTGCAGCTACGGCGCCGGTTCGAGAGCGGGGACGTACCGAAGGGCGCCCGTGTGAACGCCGAGGACGACGACAAGCTCCCTTGCCGCGTGTGCCGCACATGACCGCCGATCCGTGAGCGGATCGTTGTTCCGGCCGAACCTGCCTTATCGCAAGGTGCGCCAGCTAGCGCTGTTCCCCGAAGGGCAGGGCAGCGCGACGGATGATCTGGGCGACTGTATCTGCCACGAGTGATCAGCCGTTCCACAGATCTTCGTCGCTGGTGCCGGCGGTCGGGCTGGCGGGGTTCTCGGCGCGCCCGTCCACGATCGCGAACGCGCCATCCTGATCGAGCTTGGCCCAGGGCACGTGGTGGAGCGGCCGATCAGAGGAAGCGCGCACGAACGAGTCGTACTTGTACGGGTTGTAACGGATGCGCTCCCAGCCGCTCCTGGGGGCCTTGACTTCCCAGCTGCCGTCGACCCACGCGTGGACGTTTTTGCTCTTGTCGCGGAGCACGCGCTGCCTCCCGCTTTCGCGCACCGTGAGCGTCACGTCCGAGAGAAGGACGTGGTCGACGATCGCGACGACGATGCCGTCCACGCGCACGCTCCACGCGACGCCGCCCCGAATGTTGAGGTTTCGGTAGGCCTGAACGCGCGTGCCCACGGGAGGCGGCGCGCCCTCTCCGATGGATCGGTAGGCGGGGTTGTCGTGGCGGGCGGGGAGGCCGCAGTCGGGACACAGGGCGGGGTTGTCTTTGCTGCCAGTGCGGGAGGCCGCGTACTCGGCCGACGTCGGGATGCCTCGCGCTCGAAGGCTCTCCTGATAGGCTGCTTCTCCCGCGACGAATCGGGCCCGACTACCTCCGTTCAAGATCTCTTCCTGCTGGGTCGCGACGACCGGGTCTCGGGACTCGTGGACGATGCGCTCGTCGTTCTCGTCGTAGTCTGCCCAGATCGCGAAGAGGTAGCGTCGCTCTTCGTTGCGGTCGGTCTTCGAGACGATCGCTCGGTCGACGTTGACCCAGGAGCGCCCCTGCATGACGCCTTGGCCGGTGACGAAGCGCCTGGCGTCTGCGATGGCGTCGCGCAGCGAGGGGGCATCGGAGGCATCGTCACCGATGTCGATCATGTAGGACATGCGGGGAAGCCTAGCTTTTCTGCGCTTTCGAGGGAAGGTCCGGCCTCGGATCGCGTAAGATGGGGTCATGGCGCGCATGTCGATGAGCTTTCGGGGCGGTCTGTTCGTGGTGCGGACGTACACGCGCGAGGACGGCGCGGCGGCCAAGGCCGCGGGCGCCCGCTGGCACGGCCCGCACGACAACCCCCGGTTCGGGACGGCCGCCCAGTGCCCTGCCTGCCAGACCGGCCTCCCGCTCCGCGACTACTGGTACTTCGATCCGAAGTACCAGGACCGGGCCATCCGGCTGGAGCAGATCGCGGACGACTCCGCGCGCGCCGCGCTCGCGGGCGCCGAGACCAAGTTGGAGGTGTCGCGCTCCACGGGCCTCCACGCGCCGGAAGGCCTCGGGGCCCAGGAGCTTCTCACTCGGGACGTTCCCGTGCCGCCAGGCCTTCGGTACTTCCCTTATCAAAAGACCGGCGTTTTGTTCCTCTCGAAATCCTCGCATGGGGCTCTCCTGGCCGACGACCCGGGGCTCGGGAAAACCGTGCAAGTACTTGCACTTATCAACCTGGAGGGCATCAGGCGCTCGCTGATCGTCGTGCCCGCGTCGCTCCGCCTCAACTGGCTTCGCGAGGCCGTCAAGTGGCTGGTGAAGCCCACGCGCATCCACGTCGTCACCAGCACCGAGAAGACGTGCGCGAACGTCGACGCCGGGCCCCACGCGGTCACGTGCGGGCCGTTCATTCCCAAGGACGTCTGCCACGGCGACGTTCTGGTGATCGCGAACTACGACCGCGTGCGAGACCCGGTGATCTTGGACGCGCTCATGGGGTGCAAGTGGGACTTGCTCGCGGCCGACGAAGCGCACTTTCTCAAAAACCCGAAGGCGCAGCGCACCGTCGCCATGCTGGGCAAAGAGGAGAAGGGCAAGCTCGTGATCGAAGGCCTTCGCCAGGTCGCCACGCGCTTCATCGCCATGACCGGCACCCCGCTCCCCAACCGGCCCGTCGAAATGTGGCCGATCCTCCACGCCGTCGCCCCGGCCACGTTCCCCTCGTTTTTCCCGTATGCCATCCGCTACTGCGCCGCCGCGAAAAAATGGATCTCGAAGTTCGTGGGCGAGCGCTGGGACTTCTCGGGCGCCTCGAACCTCGAAGAGCTTCAAGACGTGCTGCGTTCTACCTGCATGGTGCGGCGCCTCAAGAAGGACGTTCTGCTCGACTTGCCGCCGAAGACGCGCACGATCATCGCGCTCCCCTTCGAGGACTACGAGGACGTCGTGAAGGCCGAGCAGGACGAGTTCTACGAGGAAGACGAAGATCAGGACACGCCGCATCGTCGCGGTCGCGGAGCGAAGCGCGGCCCGGGCTTCCGTGCGGCCTTTGACGAAGCCGAGGCGGAGTTGCAAGTCGCGGGCGTCGAAGGCGACGATCAGGCTTACAGGGAGGCCGCAGCGCGCCTGGGCGAGATGGCCAAGCTCTCCTTCGGGGAGATGAGCAAGTCCCGGCAGAAGCTCGCCATGGCGAAGCTCCCGGCCGTCCTCGAAATCGCGGACAATCGGTTGGAGGAGACCGACAAGATCATCATCTTCGCCCACCACCACGCCGTGGTCGAGAAGATCGCAAAGCACTACGGCGACGCCGCGGTGAAGCTCTACGGCCTGGTGAACGAGCGCGACCGCGACATCGCGGTGCAGCGCTTCCAGACCGATCCCTCGGTGCGCGTCTTCGTCGGGAGCATCGCTGCCGCCGGCGTCGGGCTCACGCTCACGGCCGCCTCGACGGTCATCTTCGCGGAGGTCGACTGGGTGCCGGCCAGCATCACCCAGGCCGAAGACCGCGCCCACCGCATCGGCCAGCACGACTCCGTCACGGTCCTCCACGTCGTCGTCGAGCGGTCGCTGGACGCGCGCATGGTGCAGCTGCTGGTCTCGAAGGCCGACGTCGCAGACCGCGCCCTGGACAAGCAGAGCGCCGGCATCGCCATCCCGACGGGCGAGGCGGAAGAGAAGCGCCGCGCGGCTCGCGCCGAAGCTGCGGCCAAGTGGCCGCCGCTCTCTCCCCGGCTGGTCATGTTGGTCCAGCAAGGCATGCAGCACCTCACGGACATGGATCCTGATTTCGCGCGGGATCGCAACGAAGCTGGGTTCTCGGCCGTCGACGGCTACATCGGTCGGAAGATTGCCCTCTCCCGTGATCCTTCGCCGGGTCTCATCTGGGGCATCGGCGTCAAGCTGGTCAACAAGTACCGGCGGCAGCTTGGCGAGCTAGCCGAGGAGGTGCGCGACGAGGCCGCGTTTCTTCAGCAGGCCTTCAAGGGCCGCGAGCCGTGAAGAGGCGGGCCCTCGCGGCGCCCGATCCGAGGCAGACGAGCTTCGTGGTCGCCAAGGCGGACGTGCTCGTGCTCCTGGACGAAGAGCGGGCCGTGGTCGTGGAGGCCCGCAGGCAGGCCTGGCGCCGGGGCAAGAGCGACGATCGGCACGACGGCGCCCTGGCAGCCATCGCGAGCATCCGAGACCGCATCGAGAAGCTGGGGTAGGCTGGAAGCCATGTCCGACGCCCGTTCTCTTCCGTCTGTGGGGCCCGCCGAGGCCCGGCGCCTCATCTGTGCGGCCCTGGGCCCTAGCGACCTGAAGCCAGCCTACCGGGACGCCGCCGCAGCTGCGGTGAGCCGCGGGCAAGCCCGCGACTCCATGTACGGGCACTGCTACGTGGCGTCGCAGGCGCTCTACTTCTCGCAGGGCGGCTACGACAGCGGCTGGACCGTCTGGCAAGTGCGCGTCCCTGGCGAGGGCTCACACTGGTTCTTGAAGAACCCGGAGGGCGACGTCGTCGACCCCACGGCCTCGCAGTTCGCGCCGGGCGCCGTGCCGTACGATCGCGCTGTGAAGAAGGCCTGGGTGTCGCAGAAGAGCTTCCCCGGGCCAGACAAGCGGACGCGCCGCGTGCTGGCACGCGCCGGCCTCACGCGCGACGGTCTCGCGCGTCTCGACAACCCTGGGTACGGGAGCCCCCTGTCACCGGAGGACGAGGCGAAGCGCGTGGCGGCGCGCGAGTTTGCAGAGGAGGTGAAGCGTGAGATGGGGCTCCGCCGCTTCAGCCTCGCGATGAGTGTTCCTGACGGTGTCGCTGGTGCTGCGCCCGATCTGGCGCTTCTCAACTTCGAGGTAGATCGCCAAAACCGGAGCCAGGGCCTTGGCTCGGCTGTGATGGGCCGGCTTACGCAGTACGCTGACGATCATGGCTATCGGCTCGTGCTGAACCCGGCCGTCCGAGGATACGGCGGGGCCACGTCGCGCGGCCGACTCGTCGCGTTCTACAAGCGGTTCGGGTTCCGCGAAAACAAGGGCCGATCGAAAGACTTCTCGATCGGGTTCGCGATGGTCCGAGATCCGCACGCGGGGCTCGACGCGGGGCACGCGCGAGGTCTCGCGCGTCTCGACAATCCGGGGGGATCGGACTGGCGACACTTCGAGAAGGACTTGCGGCGGAGGGGGTGGCGGATTGATCACACGGGCGGAGGGCACCTGAAGCTGTATTCGCCTGGGGGCCGCCACGTCGTGGTGACCAGCAGCACGCCCAGTGATCGGCGCGCCTTCGACAACATCAAGGCCCAGGTGCGGCGGGCGGAGCGGGCCGAGGGGACGGAGCGCCTCGACAACCCCGCGAAAACGATCCGCTCGTTGCCGGACGCCG
>Ga0315286_10004377_pt1 | contig 13552 bp, 5 predicted proteins | sample YL17G10_0_MG_FD_205038 | JGI IMG/M metagenome (GOLD analysis project Ga0315286, IMG submission 205038) | Sediment microbial communities from Yellowstone Lake, YNP, Wyoming, USA - YL17G10_0 | ecosystem: Environmental > Aquatic > Freshwater > Lake > Sediment | place: USA: Wyoming | collected... | reverse complement strand
CCTTCAGCGAGAATTCCAGCCGGTAGGTGCCAGGTTTGAGGCCCGCACAATTGATTCCGATCAACAGGAAATCCTTCCCCGCGTCCGTTTTCTTGGCGTCGATGAGGCCCCAATCGATCGGGATCTCCTCCCCTCCCTCCGCGGCAAGCAGCCTGACGGCAAGATCGGTTTCGGCCGGCTCACCCGTCCCGTAATCGAGGGGAACGAGCGCCAAAACCTTGTCGGCGCCGGGCGGCAGTTGGGTCACGATCGGCATTGAGTTTATCGGCAGGAACGGATAGAAGCGGATGATCGACAGCGGCTCCTTCTCTTTTTTCGCCGCGCGCGCCATCCGGACGAATTCGGGCTTTGCCCCCGGCACGAGGAGGAAAGGCGCATACAGCTCCACCCGATCCGCCGGGCGCGGCGGGATCGCAAACGAGAGGCGCGAAACCGCGGACTGCCCGGTCGCCATGTCCCTGGCCATGACCCGGACCTCGTATGTCCCGGGCAGGAGCCTGGTCAGGAGGTAGGGGTAAAGAGTCTTCCCGGCATACGCAACCGTATCCATCTCGCCCCGCTCGGCCAGCTGAATTTTGCGTTCCTTGTCGAAAATGAAGGTGAAAATTTCCGTTTTTCCGGGCGGAACTCCGGTCTTCTCATCCACCGCCATTTTCAACAGGACGGCCGCGTTGACCTCTTTTATCGTCGGAGCGGTCAATATTTCCAGGGGAAGTTCGAGCGCGTCCTTCGACACAGGCGTATCGGAGAGGGTCAGATCGAAAAGCTGAAGCTTTTTCTCCAGGTCCGATTGACCGGCGTAAGGCGTCGGATCGTTGTATCCCGCCTGGGCCAGGACACGGACCCCGGGTCGATCGACGTCAACCTTGATCTGGTGCAGACGGCCGTCCCAGGCCAGGTTGATATAGTATCCCAGGACATAGTAATTGCCGCTCAAAGTTTCGACTTCGCGGGCGATCGTTTTCGCGTCCTTGACGTCGGCGAAATAATGCCCTCCCGACGCTTCGGCGAAATCCTTTAGCGCTTCGCCCTGCTTGGCCTTGATTTCCTTCATCCGGCTTGGCCCCGCTGCGCTTCCCGTGTTGACGGCAAAGATCGTCGCGTTCGCCTCGGCGAACAGCCGGCTCACCTCCTGTCCGGGAACGCGCGTCGAAAAATAGATGACGCTCTTGGTCCCGGGGACATATCTCATGGCCTGGGCGAGCTCTTTCATGCTCACGTCGAAATCGGCCTTGGTCCGGGCGGCTCTGCTCAAAGCTCCCCCGCCCGCGGTATCGAGCTCGATTCCCGACCCGCCGGCGAAAGGCGTTTCGCCGGTTCCGCCCTCTCCCACGGCTCCCGTCCCCCCTGCGGCTTGCCTTCTGTCATCTTCGCCCGCGATCGTGATCGGATTGGCCGCGGCCTTGCTCACGGCGAAATCGATTTCGGCGCCCCCGGCACCGACGAATCTTCCGCCGCCCCCGCCCATTTCGATCGAGCGGCTGATCGCTTTCTTGATTTTGTCCAGGTCTGACGTCAAGAACTGACGGAGCACGAGGCCGGTCAACGCCCCGAACGTCATGACGCAGGCCTCGTCGCCCGTCTTGAGTTGACTCATCGCGTATTCGAGAACGGCGTTTTTCGAATCCTTGTTTCCATAGACATCGCTGGCCTGCATATCCAGGACGAAAAATATTTTCCGCATGGTTTCCGGCCGCATGCGCGCCTCGGCCGCCGCTGCCGCGGCCAGCATCGTGGCGCCCGATTCATAGACCTCGAACTCGGTGATTGCTTTGAGCTCGCCGTTGTCGCGAAGAACGAAATTTTCCTTCTTGAGTCCGCGGACCGGCTTGCCCTCCGCGTCCAGAACGCGCACCGGAACGAGTTTGACGACGGCCGCGGCGTCGTGCCGCAGAGGTTGTTGTTGGAGCTGTTTTTGCTGAATGCCTGACGCCGCCAGATTCAGCATCAGAGCCGAAACCGCCAAAACGGCCAAGGAAAGAATACGTCCCCTTTGTTTTCTCATGAAGCACCTCGAACCCTTATTCCCCTACAGCCAATATAAGCAGCTAAGCGCGGCAAGTCAATTTCGGATTTCACCTGCTCGTGATCAGGTTTCGCTTGCGGAGCTCCTCCAGGCCGTTCTTCCAGCTTCCCGCGGCGCCCCATAGATAATAAGTGAAATAGCGGACGGTTTTTTGATAAATGGGGACCCAGGGTTGGAACTCGGCGTAGTAATGGTTCGATTCGCCGTTGGAGGGATGGTTCATCCACATGTGGAGGAACTCAGGCTCGCTGACCGGAAACGCTCCGACGAAGCCGATGTCCTCCTCGGTGTCGTATCCGGCATTCCAACCCTCTTTTAAAAAGATCAACCGCCCGAAATATTCCTCCGGCCGCATCCGGAATTCTTCGAGTCCGTTCCGCCCCGGGACGATGAACAGATCCTCGGTCCAGTGGCGCTTGCCGAGCTCGAGGATCGGCTGCGGCCCGAGCATGTTGGCTTCCGGATTGCGGAAGGTCAGGGCGAAACGGACCTCGACGAGCGGCGAGCCGCCATATAGCGTGAAAATCTTTTCGAGCTTGTTGCCGTAATAATCGGCCGTCATTCGAACTTGGACATACGGCCCGCTCGCCTTGACGATCTCCGCCTCATAGACCTTGTGCGTCTCCATGCTCGCCTGTCCCAGAAAATCCTCGAATCCGCCGTAGGGATAGAATCCGCGCTCGCGGAAGGGCCGCTTGTCGGTTGCCACTTCCTTTTCGGGCCAGAGCTTGAAAAAGATGTTGTCGTTCTTTTCCCTGACGATGTATTCGATGACGCGGGCGCCGATGGCGAGGAGCGTGACCCGGACCCGATCGTTCTCCAGGCGGTATTCGTCGAGGCCGTCTTTGTTGAGATCGACGGCATAGGCCCTGGGCGATCCCGAAGCGGCTTCGACGCCCAGCTGGCTCCAGTTTTCGGCCCCAAGCGCTCTGACCCGGACTTTGTAGGCGCCGGGATCGAGCCGCAGGCGGAAATTCATCTCCTCGAAGCCCCCGGATCCGGCCCCGCCACGCCGGCTCGTCACGAGCACGGGCTTCGCGAGCTCATCGTTCTTGAAAACGCCGAGCTCGACGGCATAATCCGCCCGGTCCGTGAAATTGTGGATCGAAACGGGATACTCGATTTCGGGCGCCTGGCCGTAGAGAAGCTGATGGGCCGAAATCGCCCGCGGCAGATCGAGGATGGCCAGGGTCCGCTTTTTCCTCGTTCCCCATCGATATTCGATGAGCAGAGGATTGACCTTGCCCATGGCGGCCGGGTTCGGCCGCACTTTCACGGCCAGCGTCCTGGTCGAGTTCGCGGGCAGGCTGAGGTTCTTGGGATAGTCTTGGCCGATCCTGAGCTCCGGCGCGGCCGTGATCATAAGCGATCCGGCGAGCGCCCGGCCGCGGACGTTGGCCATCTTCAGGCGGAGCTCGCCGCCCTCCACGACGGCCTCAAGCTGAACCTGATCGCCGAAATAGTCCTCGAGATAGACCCTGTCCAGCAGGAGCATTTGCAGCGCCTCGCGGAATTCCCGCGGGCCGAGCATTTTTGCCTGCGGCAGGATGCCTACCTCGCGCCGGTCGAGAATGGCTTGCCACATCCGCTCTCTCGTCAGGGGCGCGTTTTTCTCGGTGAACAGGACCATGCAGGGAGGCGCGTCCTCCCGGATGAATCCCGTGGGCAGGATGAAGGGGACATGTTCGCTGTCGATCTGCTTTTTGTTCCCCTCGACGGCGATATAGCCGTCATACTTGAAAGCATCGCATTCCGCGCTGAATACCGGCCGGAACACGTATCCTCCCCTCTCCTTGACGAACTTGAGCCAATCCGCTTCGCCCGGCGTGTCCTGGATCTTCAGGCCGTCCCAGCTCGTGCAGCCGAAGCCGAGCGTTCCCAGGCTGCGGGTGGCCCTGGCCGTCCCGACGTCGGTGACGATGTCGAGACCGACCTTGGCCAGCCACTCCGGGAGCTGGCTCTGGAGAAGATAATCCATATAGCCGTTGAACGTGAACCAGTCGTTGCCCTGGTTCAGGCCTTGGGCGATGACCTCGAGCGGATGGCCGGGGAAGCAGGTCACGCTATGAAGCAGGGTTCCGGCGGCGAACCATCCGCGGTGGAGGTCATAGCGATGGTCGATATCCTCGACCTGATGGATCAACAGCCTGAGCCGGACAAGGCACTCGGCGCAGTCCGAGGCGGCGACGAAGATCTTCCGCGGTCCGTTCTCGAGGCAAAAGGCCTTGACCTCGTGGAAATCTATGGCCTTGAATTGATGGCTGATCAGGCTCTTGCGTCGAGCGTCATCCGGCGTTTTTCGGGCCAGCGCCCGACCGGCCTCGCTCGAAAGCGCCGTGAACAGGAGCAGGTTTTTAGGGCTGTCCTTGAGCGCGGTCTCGACGGCCGCGAGCGTCGGCTGTTCGAGTTCCTGATATGGCGCCTCGATCAATCCGGAGAGAAAGCCTTCCTTAAGGATCAGGCCCGCGATGCCGAGCTCTTCGGCGATATCGGCCTTGTTCTGGGCGATCGATCGCTCTACGTCCGGATGGCTGAGCTGAAAAAGGTTCCCGTACTGATACGTCTTCCAATAGATCGAGTGCCAGTAATTCGTGTAGCCGCTGAATCGGCCTTCGGTGAGAATGGGAGGGATCGCCGCTTCGCCCGTCGGCGCCGGCTTAAAATCCTCAAGCCGGCCCGAAGCTTTCTGCGGCGCCCGATCCATCGCCTCGAGCATCGCGACAAATCCGAAAAGGGTGAGGAAGAGAATGGTCTTGGCCGGGCGTTTCATGGATTCATTTATCTCTTCGCGATCTTGATCAACTCGATTCCCTTGGCTCCCATCCACGTGGTCGTCCTGTTCGCGACGATGACATAGCCGCCGTCGCCGGCCAGGGCGACGGCCGCGCCCTCGGCCCCATAGGGTCCCCCGGCGATCCGCTTCTCGGGCTTCTCGTTGCGTCCGGGGATGATCGTGACCGTGTAGATTCCGGCCGGCGCGTCTCCTTCCTTTAATGTCCCCACGATGAGAAAACTTCCGTCTTCCGTCTCAAGGAGAGCCGCGCCCGACTGGTCGCTGGCGCCGCCGTGCGAATACTCGCCCTGGACATCCCCTCGCCCGTCCGTGCGGAGGAGATAGACGTTTTCCCCGCTCTCATCGAAGACATTGACGACGCCGGCGGCCGCGAATCCGCCGTCCTTGAGCGGAATGACCGCGACTCCGCTTTCCTTTCCCGGCCCGCCGGAGACCTGCTTCCAGGCGATCTCGCCCCGCCCGTCGAACTTGGCTATGAAGAGGTCGACGAAACTCGCTCCTTGCTTGCGTTCCTCGCCGGTGAGGACAAACCCTCCGTCTGGGGCAAACGCCGCCGCCTTGATATTCTCGGGTTCCTCGAATTGGGACAGGATAACGTGTTTTTCGTGTTTGATGACGGTCCCGCCGGCATCCCAGACCAGGAGGTCCACGCTCGCCGGCGTTCGAATGAGAGTCCGGCAATCGCCGTCATTCCCGGGAACGAGGGCGAGCGGGACGTCATCCTGCTCGGCCTGGCCCCAGGTCTTTTTCCAGAGCATATTCCCGGAAGGATCGGTCTTGATCAGGAGGACGTCACTCCCGCCTCCGAGCAGGTCGGCCGCCGGGCGCGATTCCCCCAAGACAAAAAACCCGCCGTCGCTCGCGGGACAGACAAAAAGCCCATACTCCCGGAGTTCTCCCGGATAAGTTTTTTCCCATTGGAGCCGTCCCGCCGCATCCACTTTGGCCAGGAGAAAATCCAGATCTGTGCCCCCCGTCAAGGCGTATCCAGCGACCGCGAAACCGCCGTCCGAGGTCCGAACGATGGCCTGACCGACGGAGAGATCTCCTTTGCCGATAGGCGTTGCCCAAACCGCGTCCGGATCCTTCAGCGGTTCTCCCTTCTTCGCTTCATGCGTCTTCGTCCCCGTCGACGAGACCGCGTCCGCCGTTTTAATCGTCGAATACGGCCGGCCGAATAAGAAAATAAGCGAAATCATGACCAAGGCCGCGATGGGGATAAGGAAAAGAACACCAAGCGACCGGCCTCCGCCTTCTCTAATTCGATGTCCCTGGGCATCCTCTCCGGTCGGTAAGGTAATGCTTTCGATCACTTTCGTTTTGTCCAAACGCGGAATGCCGGCGTTTTCGAACATCTGAAGCATCCGCTGGGCCTTCTTGAGCGCCTGGCCTCCCATTTGATCGGTCACCCAGAAATAAGCGCTCGAACCGTCTTTCATCCGGATGCCGATTCCGCTGTAGGCCGAGCCGCCGATTATGAGCGCCCGCCCCGCCGCTCCGATCCGCTGCCGTCCCCGGCCGGCCAAAACGGCCAGCCAGGAGAGGATGATGAGCCAGCGCGGCGGTCTGAGGACGAGAGGCTGGTAGGACGTCATCCCGGCGAAGGGGAATTTCGTTTTCTCTTTATACGTGGAAAGCTCGATTCCCTCGGGAACAAGAAGAATCTCGTAACTTGCCGTCCAGGCATTGAACCGAAGGAGCCAAATGCCGACAAAGGCCAGCGGCCAGAGGACGAGCGCGATCGGCCAGGCTTGGCTAAAGACCTGGAGCGACCCGCCGATGATGAAAAGCGGCAGGCCGAAAAATGTCGTGAAAAGAAGCATGGCCGCGACATCTCCCATGATGATCCGCCAACCGGCATAAAACAGCGCCTCCGGGGGCCGCTTCCTCCGCGGCAAGATGATATAAGCCGTGAGGCCGACAAGAGCGATCCAGAGGCTGTATTTCCGGAATGGAAAAAGGAATGTCGTCGGTGGTTTTGGCGAGCCCGAAAACCCGCTCCCCAAGGTGAAATCCCCATCGTCGTACCGATGATATTGCAGAGTCAGATAGGTCGTCCGGCCGCCCTCCATCAGCCCAAGATAGATTTCCCCTCCCTCCGCGGGGAAGGCGTCCGCGACGGCCGCGAGAGGCGCTTCCCCTGGCTTGAAAAACAGCTTATAAGGCGTCAATTTCCAGCGGAGGGAGTCCGCGCCGACCCGCGCCGTCCAGGCTCCATCGGCCTGTTCGCCGCGGCCCGCCGTGATCGCATCCTTGAAAAACTCGGCCCAATCCCCGCCCGAGACCGTCCGGCTCCTGTTTTTTATGACCTCTTGGATATACGCTTCGCGGGGGAGCTGGGCCAGATACTGCCCTCGGTCCGTCCAGAGAGATTCTTTCTTCTGGAGCTTGGCGAAATCGGTCTCCTCGACCGAGACGAGCGGCGAAAGGGACGCCAGCTTGGCCGTCCACAGCGCGAGAGCGACACACCCGAGCAGAATCAAGCGTCGAACGAGTTCCATCGCCCTCCTCATAAGGGGAAAAGAAGAGCGTGCCTGACAGGATTCGAACCTGCGACCTACGGCTCCGGAGGCCGTCGCTCTATCCAGCTGAGCTACAGGCACGTGGTCGGAAAAGCCGGCCCTATTTATAGCTTAATCGGCCGCTAAAGGCAAGGGAAAGGATCACTCCTTGATCTCGATCAGAGGAAGATTGGCCGCCTTGAGCTGAGTATTCAGATTCGCTAAGTCCTGCGTTTTGAACGCGTTCCACTTCCCAATCAACACCGCGAAGGCTTTCTGGCGTTCGGAAACGGCCGCGAGCGCTTGGCTCGTCGGCCCGGCGTCGGCGCCCTGCAGGAGGTTCATCAGCGAGCTCATGGAGCTGCCGATCGCGGCCAGCGTGTCCTGTCCGCTTCCGGCCCCCGCTCCGGGGCCGACTCCGCCGCCCGCGCCGCGCTGACCGCCGCCTCCCCCGCCCTCGAGCCCCGCCGCTTTCTGATCGAACGCGGTCAGCGCCTGAAATACGGGGCCTGGGCCGGCCTTGTCCTGGAGCGGCTTCACCTGGGCCCGGATGGCCCGAAGCTGGCGCAAGGCGGCCTGCGAGTCGAGGACGCCATCATATATCTGCTTCGACAGCATTGACTGCTGAGCGAGAGCGGCCGCCGGCGTCTTCACCCTCGGGTCCATTCTTACTATCAGCGGCTGGGTGTACGTTCTGCCGTTGACCGTCAGCTTGACGGTGTATGTCCCCGGCGGCACCCAGGGCGAGTTCGGCGGAGAAACGGTGTTGCGGGCGATCGCGGCGATGGGCAGCCCGCCCCGGCCGCCGCCTCCGGTCAGCGGCTGATAATGCATGTCCCACAGGAAGCGGTGCATGCCGGGAGCAGTCGACAGGACTTGCGGCGGGCGGTACCAATAAATAGGAACGGGCGCCGTCAGCGGATCTATTTTTTCGACCGGGTCGGCGCTCGAATAGCGCCGGACGAATTTGCCGGCGCCGTCGAGGATCTCCAGGATGACCGGCCCCGGCGCTTCCGTCTTCAAGGCGTAATTAATAATGGCGCCGTCGGGCGGATTCTCCCCGGCCGGCTCGTCCGGCGGGAGCGGCGTGTCGGTGTTCATATTCCACCGGACGCGCGTCGCGACCTGCGGTTTGAACAGGATCGCCTCGGCCGAATCGGGCGGGGGATTGAGCTGGCGCAACGGGGTGATGTCGTCGAGGATCCAGAATCCGCGGCCGTGCGTCGCCACGACCAGGTCGTCGTCCTTGACGATCAGGTCGCGCATCGACGTCGCCGGCATGTTCAGACGCAGGGACTGCCAGTGGTCGCCGTCGTCGAACGAAACGAAGATCTCCCGCTCCGTGCCGGCGAACAACAGGCCTTTGCGTTTCGGGTCCTCGCGGACGGCGTTGACCGGAGCGACGTCGGGGATGCCGTTGGTGATATGGGTCCAGGTCTTTCCGCCGTCGTGCGTCCTGTAGATATGCGGACGCATATCGTCAAGACGGAGAGTATTGACGGCGGCGTAGGCGGTCTGCGCGTCGAAACGGCCGGCGTCGATGATCGACACCTTGGCCCAGGCCGCGAGCTGGGGCGGCGTAACGTCCTTCCATTGGAGCCCGCCGTCGACGGTCACATGGATGAGGCCGTCGTCGGTGCCTACCCAGATTCGATTGACGTCGATGTACGATGGGCCGATGGTATAAATAACGCCGCGCTGGGCCGGCTGGGCCGACGTTTCCTTGCTGTATTTGCCGACGCTCACCGGGATCTCCCACGTTTTGCGGGTCAAATCGGGGCTGATCTGCTGCCAGCTCTGCCCGCCGTTGGCGGTCTTCCACAAAGTGTTCGAAGCGTAATAGAGGATATGCGGATCGACCGGAGAGAAGAGGACCGGCTGAGTCCGGACCGTCCGGACGTCGGGCGACCGGACCGGCTTCGGCCCGACGTTTTGGACCTGCCCTGTCCGGCGGTCATAGCGCGTCACGCTCCGGCCGCCGTAGATAATGTCAGGGTCGAGCGGGTCGGGAGCAGCGTATCCATATTCATCGACGCCGACGGGGTGCCACTCGCGGAAGGTGATCTGGCCGTCATTGCCCCGGCTGGCGACGCCGGCCGAGCCGCTTTCCTGCTGGCCGCTATAGACGCGGTAAGGGAAGTCGTTGTCGGCCGCGACATGGTAAAGCTGGGCGGTCGGCTGGTTGTACCACGAGCTCCACGTCCGCCCGCCGTTGACGGTGATGATGGCGCCCTGATCACTGGCTTCCAGAATGATGTCCGGATTGTTGGGATTGATCCAGACATTCTGGTAGTCGTCGCCGCCCGGCGCGCCCCGGAATCCGGCGAAGGTTTTCCCGCCGTCCGTCGATTTCCAGGAGACCGTGCCGGCGACGATGACGATATCGGGGTTTTTGGGATGGACGGCCAGCCGGGGAAGATCGCCGCCGCCGATGCGGGCCGCGGGGCGCGAGTCGGGCAGCCGCGTCCAGGTGTCGCCCGCGTCGTCGGAGCGAAAGAGGCCCGTGCCGCGGGCGAGGGCGATGGCGGCGTAAATGCGATGTGAATCGCTCGGAGCGACCGCCAGGTTGGCCTGGACGACGGCGTCCATGCCCGCCGGAACGAGCTGCTGCCAGGTCTTGCCTCCGTCGGTCGACTTGAAGAGACCGCCGCCGTTCCCCGACCAAGCCGCGTTCTCCCAGGGGCCCTGCCGGGACTCCCATAGGCCGGCATAGACGATGTCCGAATCTTTGGGATCGAAGGCGATCTCGGAACCGCCCGTGTCCGCGTCCTTGCCCAGCACCTTCTGGAACGTCTGGCCGCCGTCAGTCGAAAGGAAAATGCCGCGCTCCTCGTTCCGGCCGTAGGGATGGCCGAGCGCGGCGACGAACAGCCGGTCGGGGTTCTTCGGATCGACGATGATCTGGGGGATCTGCTGGGCGTCGCGAAGACCGAGATGAGTCCAGGTCCTGCCCGCGTCGATGGATTTGAACAGGCCGTCGCCGACCGATAAGTCAGGCCGCTGCAGCCCTTCGCCGGTCCCGATGTAGATGATGTTCGGGTCGGAGGGGGCCACGGCAATCGCCCCGATCGAGCCCGTCGGCTGATCGTCGAAGATGGGGTACCAGGTCCGGCCATAGTCGGTCGTCTTCCACACGCCGCCGTTGCAGACGCCGATATAAAAAACATTGGGCTGGCTCGGGACGCCGGCGACGGCCCTTGTCCGGCCGCCGCGGTAGGGGCCGATCGAACGCCAGCGCAGGCCGGCGAAGGTGTTCGGGTCGAAAGGTTGGGCGACGGCCGCTGTTGCGGCGGCGACGAGAATAGACATCATTAAAAGCGATTTTGCGGCACGCATCCATGATCTCATGGTCCATCCTCCTGAGGCGAAATGCGAAAATTGAAAGAACTGTATCGCAAGGAGAGAACGCCTGTCAAAGAAACTTAAATATTTTCCTAAGTCGTCATTATCTTCCGAAGACGAGCACTTGGAACGAGCCCGGAACCGGGGTCGGACGGGGTTTCGGCTGTTCTTTCGTGGGGGCCGGCGCCGGCCCGAATTCCGCCGTCACGACGAAGACGTTGTGCGTCTTGGGATCGAGCTCCATGGTCCGGCCGCGGGGAGCCGTCTTGACCGTTTCGAGAACGCTGTATTTGTCGGCCGATTCCTGGCGGACCACGGTCAGCGTGCCCTCGCCGTTCGAGGAAAAGACAAGCCCGGTCCCGGGGTCATAGCGGACCGCGTCGGGGCCGCTGCCGATCGGAATAGTCGTGACGACCTTGCCGTTCTCGAAATCCGAGACGACCATGATCTTGTCGCAGACGCTGAACAGGCGCTTGTTCTTGAGGTCGATGGCCAGCCCGCTCGGGCCTTCGCCCGGCGCGATCGACCAGCGTTTCTTGACCTCGAGGGTCTTGGCGTCGAAGGAAACGATCTCGCTTTTGTCCTCGTTGTTGACGAAGACGATGCCCTTGCCGTCGGTGACGGCGAATTCGGGCTTGCCGCCGATGTCGACCGTGCCGACGACCTTGTTCGTAGCCGCGTCAATGGCCGTCGCATTGGCCGTCCCGCCGTTGAAAGTGAAGACCCGCCCCGAGAACGCGTCATACATGATGGAATCGGGGTTCTTGCCGGTGACGGCGACTTCCTCGAGGACCTGCCGCGTCTTGAGATCGAATACGGTCACGCTGTTGCCGCGGCCGTTGGAGATGTAGCCCCGGTTCCTGTCCGGGGCGAGGGCGCAGCCGTGGACGCCCTGCAATTTGGCGATGGGGTCCAGCTTGACGCCCGTATCGACGTTGACGATCTCAAAGGCGCTGCCGTGCGAGACGTAGAGGAGACGGGTCTGGACGTCCAATGTCATGTAGTCCCAGCCGCCCTCTCCGCCGATGACGATCTTCTTCAGCAGGTGGTAACCGCCGGGCTGGGCTTGCTGCGCGGCCGCGAGGCCGAAACCGGCCAGGCCAAAGACCAAAAGAACCGCCCAAAAAACACGTTTTGTCTTGCTCATTGAAATATTCTGCTCCTTAATGCCTTCCATGATTGAATAGACTCATACACTATATCATTAGACAAGAATAAGCCATTTTCCTTGGAGGCATGGAGGATATGCTTTTCTCGGATCGATATTGACAGCCGTCCCGGTTCGGACCTACAGTATCAGCTTATCATGAGCCGTTTCAAGGACTGGGCGGAGCGCTGGAAGCCGGCCGCACGCGTCCGGACGCAATTGTTCGCCGCCGCGGCCTTGTGGACGGTTGTCGGATGCGGCCTGGCTGCCGCCGGGTTATTCTGGTGCTTTGAGACGACGATTCCCGGTTCGATCATTTGGGCCGTTGGGGGCATCGCCGCAGGCTTGCTAAAGGGATTCCTCATTATCCGTAAATTCGCCGAGCGGAACACCGCCCGGCTTATCGCCCGCGGCGACGGGCGCTGCCTGGGGGGCTTTCTTTCGGCCAAGACCTGGCTCCTCGTCGCCCTGATGATGACGTCGGGGATCCTATTAAGGCGAAGCGCCGTCCCCCGCCCTGTTTTAGGCGTCATCTATACGGCCGTCGGATCGGCCCTTCTCGCCGGCTGCCTCCCCCTCTGGCAAGCCTGGCGAAATAATTGAAAGAAAATCCCAAGTCATTTCGTCTAAAGAAATGGTACCTTACCGTCTATGAAAGGAGACTCATGAGGAAAAACTTTTTGATCGTTGTTTTCGTGTTCGCCCTCATCTTCTCGCTGCAGGCGCAGATGCCGCCCCAACAGCAGCAGATGAAGCTCGAGGACGTCCAAAAGGCTCTCAGCCTGGTGGACAAGGCCCAGCCGGTGCCCGACAAGTACAAGGCCGGCTTCGAGGCCATCAACGCCAAGGATTCCATGGCCATGCTGACGTTCATCGCGTCCGACTGGACCGAGGGACGCGAGACCGGGACCAAGGGCTACATGATCGCGGCCGATTATGTCGTATCGCTCTTTAAGATGTGGGGCATCAAGCCCGCAGGCGACATGCCGGGTTTCGGCGGCGGCCGGGGCATGGGCGGCGGCCAGCGCGGCGGAACTCCGGCCACTCCCCCCGAACGGACCTACTTCCAGGAGTTCGCCCTGAAATCGACCTCCGATGTCCAGAGCTCGATGAGCCTCACCATTAACAAGGCCGGCGCCGTCCAGACGCGCGAGTTCGCTTCGGGCGTTGATTACCAAGCCATGGGCGGCCGCGGCGGCGGGAGCGGAATGGGCTCGATGACCGCGCCGGTCGTCTTCGTCGGCTACGGGATCCAGGAGCCCTCGATCAAATTCGACGAGCTCACCGGTCTCAACCTTAAGGGCAAGATCGTCATCGTCCTGACCGAAGCGCCCGGCCGTGACGATCCCAAATCGCCCTTCCAAGCCAAGAAAGAGCTCAAGGACAAGTACTTTCCGACGGCCCCGGCCGGCGGAGCCCAGTTCCAGAGAGGACCTGCTCCCGGCCAACCCGCCCGGTTCAACAAGATCACCGAGATCCAGAAGCTCGGACCCGCGGCCGTTTTCCAGGTATCCAATGTCAACAATGACACGGCGACCTTCCGGAACATGTCCCGGCCCGCGGTCAGCCACATCAACGACGACCGGCCGATCATCAACCGCCAGCGCGGCGGCAGCCTCTCCATCCCCGGCGTTACGGGAGGCGGAGGCCCGATGGGCGGAAGCAGCGTCCCGACGATGACCATCACCCGGGACATGGCTAACGCTATCCTCGCCGTCACCGGACAGAAGATCGACGACTTC
>Ga0315286_10004375_pt1 | contig 13553 bp, 14 predicted proteins | sample YL17G10_0_MG_FD_205038 | JGI IMG/M metagenome (GOLD analysis project Ga0315286, IMG submission 205038) | Sediment microbial communities from Yellowstone Lake, YNP, Wyoming, USA - YL17G10_0 | ecosystem: Environmental > Aquatic > Freshwater > Lake > Sediment | place: USA: Wyoming | collected... | reverse complement strand
GTCATCGGCTCGGGGATCCCCGTCGCGGTCGGGGTCGCTCTCGGCGCGAAGATGCAAAACGAAGGCGGGGTTGTCGTCTGCTTCTTCGGCGACGGCGCTTCGAACCGGGGAGACTGCCACGAGGGTATGAACATGGCCGCCGCCCTGAAGCTCCCCGTACTTTTCGTGCTCGCCAACAACGGCTATTCGATCTCGGTTTCCGTAGAGAAGGCGACGGGTCTGAAGCACCTCGCCGCGCGGGCCGAGGGGTACGGCATTCCGGGCGCGACGGTGGACGGTAACGACGTGCGCGCGGTGTTCGAGGAGGCGGCGAAGGGGATCAAGAGGGCGAGGGCGGGAAAGGGGCCGACCCTTCTCGAATGTCTCGTGCACCGGTGGACGGGCCACTCCATCAGCGACGCGGACATCTACCGGTCGGACGACGAGAGAAAAACCGGCCAGGGGAAAGACCCCGTCGTGAGGTTCAAGAACGAGCTCGTCTCCGAAAAACTCGTCACCGAGGAGGAGTACGCGGGGATCGAGGCGCGCGTCGCGGCCGAGATCGAGGACGCCGTCCAGTACAGCGAAAAACAGTGCGCGGATCCCGACCCCGCCGACATCCTCAGGGGCGTGTACTCATCGGGTTGATGTGAAAAAAGTGAACGGGGGGTGCCTCATATGGCAAAAAAAACAAGGCTCGATTACCTGCAGATGAAGAAGGAGGGGAAGAAGCTCACGTGGATAACCGCGTATGACTTCCCCATCGCTCAGTTTTCCGAGAAGGCGGGCATCGACATGATCCTCGTCGGGGACTCCCTGGGGATGGTCGTCTACGGCTACAGCGGCACGATCCCGGTCACCATGGACGAGTGCATCATCCACTGCAAGGCGGTCCGGAGAGGCGCGCCCGACACCTTCGTCATCGGCGATATGCCCTTCATGTCCTACCAAACGAACGTCTACGACGCCATCGTCAACGCGGGACGCTTCCTCAAAGAGGCCGGGATGGACGCGATAAAGCTCGAGGGTGGAAGACGGATCATCGACAAGATCAAGGGGATCGTGGACGCGGGGATCCTTGTCATGGGGCACATCGGGCTCACCCCCCAGTCGAGCGGCCAGCTTGGCGGGTTCAAGGCGCAGGGAAGAACGGCGGAGAGCGCCGAGGAAGTGATCAAGGACGCCATCGCGGTGGAAGAGGGAGGCGCCTTCGGGCTCCTCCTCGAAGCCGTGCCCCCCGAGCTGGGAAAGGTGATCACCGGGATGCTTAAGATCCCCGTCTACGGGATAGGGGCGGGAAAGCACACCGACGGCCAGCTCCTCATCAACGGGGACATGCTCGGCTACTTCGATGCCTTTACCCCCAAGTTCGTCAAGAAATACACAAACCTCGCCGGGATCATCACCGACGCTATCAAGGAATATGTCGAGGAAGTGAGGAGCGGTAAGTTTCCGGGGCCCGAGCACGGCTACAGCGTTCTCAAAGAGGAGGAAGAGGCCTTCAACGCCATGGTTTTGAGGTATATGCGGGGAAAGTGAATAAGAGAGGGCACGCGGACATGAAGGAGATGTTGAGAATAAAAGAATCGCTGCTCGACCAGGTGAACAGTTTTCTCACGAAGAAGGAAAACCCGGTCGTGGACAAGCTGGTGGAGATCGTCGAGAAGCACGGCGGTGTAAAAAAAATAAACGAGGCAGCCGCCCGAAACGGGGGGCTCGAGAGCCTTATGGACAGGCTTACGAAGAAGAACCCTGAGCACGCGGAGAGCCTTGGGTGGCTCATCGAGCAGAAGGAGCGCAAGCGCTTCATCGGCATTGATGAATACCGCAAAATCCACGCTGCCGGAGGGAGCAGCGCGGGGCTCGACGCGAGCTACGGGGTCACCCTCGAGATATCGGCGCTCCAGTACTTCCCCTGGCTCGTCGTAGAGGCGAAGCGGGCCGTCGAGAGGGGAGAGCTCATGCCCGGGAGGTTCATCCGGGTGCGGTTCATGAAGGAGCAGGAGGCGGACGGGGACCTCCTCGCCGTGGCGTCGGCGATGAAGGTGATGGGCTCGTCCTGGGTGGAAGCCCTCGACACGAAGGGGACCGACGGTTCGAACGTCCACCTCGGCGGACCGGACACCATCGCCGGTTATTTCGGCGGGGTCGGCCAGCCCAACGACTACCCCTACCGCTGGATCGACGAATATCTCTACTACTACACGAACTACGGCGTGAAGCAGGTCCTCAATATCAACGGGGGAACGATCCTGGCAGGTTACCTCCTTTACAAGCTCGGGGTCGACATGGAGTTCAAGATTTCCGTGTTTATGGGAACCGACAACCCCCTGAACGTGCTCTGGACCCTGATGACCGCGAAGCTCTTCGCGAGGGATGACGGAACCACCCCGCTCATCGGCTTCAACCTTTCGAACTCCGTGAACAACTGGACGATCGAGATCGCGGCTGACATCAGAAAAAGCCTCGATTTCGAGGACGCGGTGCGGCTCGAGCACCATATCACCGAGACCTACAGGAGCATCGTGCGCCAGCCCTACGACAGGCTCGAAGAGCTCGTGGAGGTGGCGAAGAAGGTTAAAAACATTTCGGCCAAGCACGAGGGGGGCGTCCCCGACGTGGAGCGCGCCCGGCCGCACCCGTCGGATATACTGGATTACTTCGTTCCGAAGGCGGAGGCTGAGAGGCGGAATCTCATGCCCCTCATGGAGGGGAACTATCTCGACAAGCACGACGCGGTGCAGAGAACGGCCAAGGCCCTCCTGAAAGCGGGGGTGCCCGTGCTTGCGGCGCCTGAGCTCCACCACAGGTGATCGAAACGCCCTTCCTCGCAAACCCGTTGACAGAGTTCGACGTCCTTGGTATTATTTTGCATATTGTGAAATCATAATTCTCATTATTGGAAAATATGCTCAGTACGGTCCTCCATGCCCTCCAGGTGCTCGAGCACCTCGCCGAGGTGAGCGAAGCGGGGGTGTCGGATATCAGCCGAAGCATCGGGCTCGCTCCCAGCACCACCCACCGGCTCCTCGCCGCCCTCGCGTCGAAGGAATACCTCCTCCAGAACCCGAAGTCGAAGAAATACCAGCTCGGCATAAAGATCTTCCAGCTCGGGAGCGGCATCGCGAACCGTTTCGGCATCCGTCAGGCCGCTCTCATCAGTATGGAGAAGCTCTCCGCGGGCAGCGGAGAAACGGTAAACCTGGGAATAATCAACAAGGCCGATATCATCTATCTCGAAAAGATCCTGAACAACGACCCCATCAGGATCGAGCTCCAGGTCGGTCACTCGGTCCCGGCGCACTGCACGGCGATGGGGAAGGCGATACTCGCATTTCTCCTGCCCGAGAAGCTCGAGGAAATCGTCTCCACGATACGATTCGAAAAGAGAACCGCCGCCACCATCCAGGACTTGGCGACGCTGAAGACGGAGCTCGCCCGCATCAGGAAAGAGGGGTACGCGATCGACAACGGGGAGCTCATCGAAGGTATCAAGTGCATCGCCGCCCCCGTCTCCCTCCCCGGCAGAGGCGCCTTTGCCGCCATCAGCATCGCCGGCCCCTCCTTCCGCCTCACGGAGGAGAGGGTGAAAAAGCTTATCCCGCTGGTGATGAAGGCGGCCGAGGAAACGTCAAACTACATCCAGTGGGCCTCGCCGTCAGGCGTTTAGTTGAAAATCCATCGAATCTTTTCATGAAGAGGAGGCGTAAGTGGACTATCATCTGGAGGGGCGCCGCGTGCTCGTGACCGGCGCGGCCGGTTCGATCGGAAAGGGCATCGCGGAGGGGTTTGCCCGCGAAGGCGCTGCGCTGTTTCTCACCGATCTGAGGGGGGAGCCCCTTGGGCGCGTCCGGGAGGGGATCCTCAGCTCGGGCGGAAGGTGCGAGCTTCTTGCCGCCGACGCCACGAACGCGGGTGCGGTGAAGGCGGTTTTCACCAGCGCGCTGTCGTTTTTCGGCGGGGCGATCGACGTTCTCGTGAACGTCGCGGGGATCGTAGGGCAGTCGAGGATCGAGGACACGAGCGAAGAGGAGTGGGACAGGATATTCGCAGTGAACTGCAAGGGCACCTTCCTCTTCATCAGAGAGGCGGTCCCCCTGATGAAGACCCGTAAAAGCGGCAAAATCGTCAATTTCTCCTCCAAGTCGGGGAAGACAGGTTCCCCGCTCATGGGCGCCTACTCCGCCGCGAAGGCGGCGATCATCGGCCTCACCCAATCGCTCGCTCACGAGCTCGCCGATTTCGGCCTCACCGTGAACTGCCTGTGCCCGGGGCTTGTCGAGGAAACGGGGGTGTGGGACGCCCTCGCCTCCCTCTACACCGGAAATCTGAAAAAGTCGCGTAAAGAAATCGTCGAGCTCTTCTCGTCGAAGGTCCCCCTGAAAAGGCTCGCAACGATCGACGATATCGCCGCCCTGGTCCTCTTCCTCGCGTCGAAGGGGGGCGACTATCTCACGGGGCAGGCCTTCAACGTGAGCGGAGGGAGGGAGATGCACTAGGACCCATTCCCCCTTGTCAAACCCGCCGCATCCGAGTAAAATGAAGCAACGGTTTTTCGCACAGAGTGGGGCTCGAGCCCCCCGTGCACGACCCCCGGGCGAAGATGACCGTCGCGGTCGGGTTTGCCACCTTCAGGCCTTCACCCACGACTTCGAGGAGGGGATTTTCATAAAGGACCTCGGCTCGCCGCAGCTCACCGATCGCTTCACCCCCGAGGGGAAGGCGGACAACGTGATCCGGATGCAGCACCCGATGACCACGCTCGACTCCCTTACCTGCTGCAAGTTCGCGCTTTTCGCCGACATGACAGTGAGGCCCCTCTCCGATTTCGTCGAGGCCGTGACCGGGTGGACCTTCGGCGTCTCGCGGAAGGACGACACCCTCCACCCGCGCTTCCTCCATCACACGAAGGAGGAGCTGAGGGAGCTCGAGATCGAGAACCTGTGAACCTGGCTCGAAGACCCGGGGCGGTGAGGAACGAACGCGTCAATACTGGGGGCAAACCATGGCAGGGGGATTCGGGTACGGGAAGACGATCTTATTCGGCGAACACTTCGTGGGGTATGGGCTTCCCTCGATCGCGTCGGCCATCGACGCGAAGACCGTCGTGACGGCGGCGACGGGGGTGGAATTCCGTATCGAGGACGAAAGACCCCAAACGCCCGGTTACAAGGATGAAAAGCGCGCGCAGATGGAGGAGGCGGTCCGGCTGGTGTTCGCGGCGGTGGGGGTCGACCCTGTGGAGGAGAGGGTCGCGATCAGGGCCGGGGGAGACCTTGTCGCGACAAGCGGCATCGGCGCGAGCGGCGCTTTCTGCGTAGCGCTCGCGAGGGCGCTGTGCGCATTGTACGAGATCGGGTGCTCCGACGAGAGGATCAACGAGCTCGGCTACGAGGGGGAAAAAGGGTTTCACGGCAACCCCTCGGGCGTGGACAACGCGGTGTCTACGTACGGTGGAGTCATACGATACGTGAAGGCCGTACCGCCCGTCATCACCCGTCTCGAGATGCGGCGGCCCGTCGAGGCGGTCCTCTGCAACACGGGCCTGACGACGGACACCGCGAAGGCCGTCGCGCTTTTCAGGTCAAAGCGGGACAATGAACCTCGAAAATTCGAAAGGCTTTTCTCGGAGTACGCGCGGCTCGAAGAAGACGCGGAAAAGGCTCTGGACGGCTCCGATTACGGCGCCCTAGGTGCCCTCATGGATCAAAACCATGCGCTTCTCCGCAGTGCGGGGATGAGCTGTGAAGCGCTCGACCGGCTCGTGAAAGCCGCAAAGACAGGGGGCGCGCTGGGAGCGAAGCTCACCGGGAGCGGGTTGGGGGGGCTTGCCCTCGCACTCACTCCGGGACGCGAGCTTCAACAAAGAGTGGCTGCCGCCGTCGAGGAAGCGGGTTTCACGGCGATGCGCACGCTCATCGGTTCTGCGTCGACCGGAGAGTATAATGGCAGCGTGAAAGGAGGATTTCAATGATATCACGTGAACGGGTAATCGCTGCACTGGAGCACAGGGAGCCGGACCGTGTGCCCATCGACTTCGGGGGGCACCGTTCGTCCGGGATATCCGCGATCGCGTACGCCAAGCTCAAAAAAGCGCTCGGGATCGAAGCCGGAGATATCTATGTTTACGACGTCGTGCAACAGCTCGCGATCGTGGAGGAGCCGGTCCTCGACGCACTGGGGGCCGACGTGGTGCAGTTGGGGATGGGGTTCCTGCGCGGCGAAATGGGATGGAAACCCTGGGTACTCCCGGACGGAACGCCCTGCAAGATACCGGGGTACGTCGGCGTTGAGAAACGCGGGGAGGACTGGTACCTTTTGTCGGGTGACGGTGTGGACCTGGGTGTGCAGAAAAAGGGGTGCTACTACTTCGAGCAGCTTCACTACCCGTGGATCGACAGCGCGTTCGAGGATGACGCGTTCGAGAGATTCGACGAAGCCTTCGCCCATTCGATGTGGACCAACACGGCGGTCCCGGGGTCTCACATACCCCTGACAGACGAGGGGTTGAAGGAGCTCCGCGCGGGGGCGAAAGCGCTCCGAGAGTCGACGGACCGGGCCATCATAGGCCTTTTCGGGGGAAACTTGTTCGAGATCCCCCAGTTCCTCTTTCGAATGGACAATTACCTTACCAACATGGGGCTCTACCCTGAGGCATGCGTCCGACTTTCGGAAAAGCTCTCGGCGTACCACCTGGGAAGGCTCGAGCGGTGGCTCGGCGCGGTCGGCCCTTATATAGACATCGTTCTTTTCAGCGACGACATGGGGGGGCAGAACGGCCCGCTGCTCTCTCCCGCCATGTATCGCGCATACTACAAGCCGTACCACAAGATGATGTGGAACCGGGCCAAGCAGCTCGCGAACGTCAAGGTCCACCTCCACACCTGCGGGGGGATCGAGCCTCTGCTCGAAGATCTCATCGACGCGGGGATGGACATGTTCAACCCGGTCCAGATCTCCTGCGCCGGCATGGACCCGAAACGCCTCAAGGAGAAGTACGGCGACAGGATCACCTTCTGGGGGGGCGGGTGCGACACGAGACATATCCTTCCCCGGGGCACGCCGGAGGAGGTGAAACGCCACGTCCGCGAGCAGATCAGAGTGCTCTCACCGGGAGGCGGATTCGTTTTCCAGCAGGTTCACAACATCCAGCCCGACGTCCCCGTCGAAAACATCCTCGCGATGTTCGAGGCGGCGCGCGGCAGGTAGCCGCCTGTTTCCCCGCGTCACCGGGTCGAATCCGGAGGCGCGCCTGCCTGAGGCGCGCCGGGCAGCTGCTCGATCACTTCGTTGAACGACGCGGGGAGGGGAGCCTGCAGGTGGAGGGTTTTTTTGGTCTTCCAGTAGGTGAAGAGCACGTCACCGCAGTGGAGCATGAGCCGCTTGGAAGCGAACGGCTCCTCACCCGCGCGCTCGATCACGAGGGTTCTCCTGTTCCCGTAGACCCGATCGTTGAGCACCGGGTGGCCGACACGCGCGAGATGCGCCCTGATCTGGTGAGTTCTCCCGGTTTTCGGCTCCACCTCGAGCATGGTGAAACCGTGAAACCTCTGCCTGATGCGGTACACCGTGAGCGAGGGCTTTCCCGTCTTGTCGATACTGACCTTACCGGAGGGTGTCCTCAGGATCGGGAGGTCGATCTTGTTGTTCCTCTTCACCTCGCCCTTTACGAGGGCGAGGTAGATTTTGCGGATCCTCCTATCCTGTATGATGCCGCTCATCTTCTTCTGCGCGGCGGGCGTCTTTGCCGCGATAAGAATCCCGCTCGTTTCTTTGTCCAGCCGGTGCACGGGGAAAACCTTGCCCCCTTTCAGCAGCTCGCCCGCGGCGTCGAGCACCGTGCGCTCACGGGGGTGGCGGGGGTCCCTTATGGAGAGAAGCCCCGCCGGCTTGTTGAACACGATCAGCTCGCTGTCGTTGAACAGCATTTCGGGTTTTTCAGCCGTCATGGTGTACAACCTCTCTATGACGTTGAATTTAGCAGAAGGTATCAAACTCAGCAACTATCATAGATGCTCTTTTATCAGTTGCACGCTCGGCTATGAAGATCTGGTCGTCGGGCGGCAGAGCTTCTCGGGAAGGTCCGGCTGAGCGGGGGCCGGGTTGAAGAGGGTCCAAACCTTGTCTTCAATTCAAATCGAGGTTCGATGCACCCGCGCAACGCACATCGTCATTTAATGATATGCTCTTTCGTGCATATATGGATTCGCACCATGGTGAATTGATCGGCATCCGCCACGGCCCGCTTGGCCTCGGGGGAAGCGAAGTCCTCCTCCATGTCCTCAAGAGAATCCCACCAGAGCTCAGCCGTCCCATCATAGGGCAGCTCTCCCTTGATCTCCTGATGATCTTCCATGGCTACGTTGACCCGGTAGCCTTTTAATTTTTTAAACTTCAGCGTCAGCGGCGTATGTCCCTCCACCCAGCGCTTCTCGAACTCAGCCCTGCTCATACCCGGCTTTGCTTTCAGCAAGGCGATCAGTTTTACCGGTTGTGCCATAGGTCCCTCCTTAGTTAGTGCCCGAGTGTCCGTACACGTGCTCACCCTTTCACCGCTCCCATGCTCAACCCCCGAACCAGATATCGCTGCAGCAGCAGTGAAAGAAATATGCCGGGGATGATCGCCACGGTGCCGATGGCGGCAATCTCTCCCCAAAGGATCTCATGCCCTCCCACCAGGCTGGGCACGATGATGGTGAGCGTGCGGACGTTGCGCCGTGTCATTAAGAGGGCAAACATAAACTCATTCCATGAAAAAATGAAGGAAAAGAGAGAAGTCGCCACCAATCCCGGCGCGACGAGGGGCAATGAGATGAGCCTGAAGGCCTGCAGGCGGGTGCAGCCCTCGATCATGGCCGCCTCTTCCATCTCCACCGGGAGCTCATCGAAGAAACCCTTGAGAAGCCAGATCACGAAGGGGAGGTTGAAGATCGTGTTGGCGATGATCAGGGACAGGTGGGTGTCGAGCAGTTTAAACTGCTTGAAAATCAGGAAGAGCGGGAGAGCCGCGGCCACCGGAGGAAACATGCGGGTGGAGAGGATCCAGAAAGAGAAGTTTTCCCCGCCGGTCTTGAATCGGGACAGGCTGTACGCCGCAAGCGAGCCGACCAGCACCGAGACGAGCGTGGTGCAGGCGGCAATAACCATGCTGTCGCGCAGCCCCTGCAGACCGCCTCGCCCGTCCGGCGGCAGGGCCATGGCGTTGAAGTAGTTGCGCAAACTGAAATCTTTCGGCCAAAACACAGGAGGGTAGGAGAAGTATTCCGACTGGCTTTTAAACGAGGTCAGGAGCATCCAGACAACCGGAAACAAGAAAAAAATCAGCGCGATGAGGAGCACAAACATGACAACAGTTACCTGAGCCGGGGACCTGCGCCGCATATCACACTCCTTCCTGCTGCCGCTTCTGGAAGTTGATGAAAACCTTGGCAATGACCGTGATGACGATCAGCTGAACAAAAGCCATTGCCGCCGTGTAACCCAGGCTGAAGAACTTGAAGCCCTGCAGGTACGTGTAGAAGCTGATCGTCTCCGTGACGTTGCCGGGGCCGCCGCCGGTGACCAGATAGATGATGTCGAAAAGCTTAAACGAGTCCATCGCCCGTATCAGGATGCCGATGATGATCACCGGCAGGAGAAGCGGCAGGGTTATGCGCCAAAAAGTCTGCCAGGGAGTGGCCCCATCCACATCGGCGGCCTCGTACAGCTCCAACGAGACGGACTGGAGACCCGCCAACACGATGAGCATCAGAAAGGGAGTCCACTGCCAGATGTCGGTGAACATGATGGCGATGAGGGCGATCTTGGGGTTGGCGATCCAGGCGAACCCCCTCCAGCGCCCCCCTGTGGCCAGCTCGATAAGGTAGTTCAGAGGCCCGAACTGGTCGTGGTAGATCATCCGGAATTGGAAACCGGCGACCACGGGCGCGATCATTACCGGGATCAGGAACAGGGATACGAGCAGAGTGCGCGGGCGCCGCAGTCGGTTGAGCAGCAGGGCCAGCCCTGTCCCGACGGTGAGCTGAATTCCCACGCCGAAGACGATCAGGACCATGGTCACGCGCAGGGACGACCAGAAGCGGGCGTCGTGAAAGAGGATCTTGCCGAAGTTCTGAAACGCGACGAATCTGGCGGGAGCATTGGTGGTGAGCTCCCAGGACATGAACGCCAGACGCAGCTCGTAAATCAAGGGGAATACCGTGATTGCGAGCAGGATGATCACGGCGGGGAGCGCGAAGAAAATGGCCGTCCGGCGCTTCCGGAGTCTATCAAGGAACGGCGAGTTCGTCATGGATGAAACAGCTCCCCTCCATATAAGTAAGAAAGGGTAAGGCGCTCGTGCGCCTTACCCTGTGTCCTTACCGGAAAATGGTTACTTGATCAAGCCCAACGCTTTATATGCTTCCAGCGCCTTGTTCCACAGTTCCATCTGCTTCTGCCGCCCGAGCTTGTCAGTGGTCTCGTTCCATTCCTTGGCCACGGCGTCCAGGGCCTGTTTGGGTTTCTCCTGGCCCGCCAGGGCTTTGTTGACGTGCAGGTCCAGCGAATCCGCATACTGGGCCGCGCCGGGAATGAAGATTTCGGGATAGCCGTCCGCCAAGGCCGCTTCCACACCCTTGAGATACGCCTCGGCTTCGGCTACATTCGGGAACATCTTGTATGCCTGGGGATTTTTAAAATGGGTGGTACGATTCGGATCCAGGCCGGTGAGCGTGGTGGAAACATCTTCCAGGCTTCGGTCGTAGCTGATGTGCTTAGCCACCCAAAAGGCGGCATCTTTGTTCTTGGAGTCGGCGGTGACGGCGACCACCCGGCCGACGGGCATCATCGACCGGTGTACGACCTTACCTCCGATCTCCCAGCCTGGCACGCGGCCGACGCCGATCTTCCCGGCGATCGCCGACTGGGTGGGATCTGCTCCCTTCTTAGGCACATCGGTCCACTGCACGACCATGGCGACGTTGCCCTTGATGAAGGCGTCCCGCAGCTCGTCATACCCATAGCCTAGAACGTCAGGCGGGGCGTTCTTCAGGCTGTCTATCATATTCTGCAGGGCATTCACGGCATTGGGCGAATTGACGAGCGGTTTCATGTCCTTGTCGAAGTAGGGTTCCCCATAGGGCGCCCATCGGTTTACGAACCATGCGAAGCTGAACCCGCGTTTGGCAAACTCCGCAGACCCGTAGAAATCCCTCTCCAGCACCTGGCCGGCCAGCTTCGAGCCCTTCTTGCGGGTAAAGAACTGCCCGATCTGGAGCCAGTCTTGCCATGTCTCCGGCGCTTTGAGTTCCTTCTTGTACTTTGCCTTGAAGGCCGCCTTCTCCTCGGCGTTGTTAATAAGATCTTTGCGGTACTGCAGCATGAGCACATCGCCGTCGATCGGCAGGGCATAGACTTTGCCGCCGAACTTGCAGTACAGCTCCCAGAAGGGTGCCAGCACATCTGTCGGGTTTGGGTCCCAGACCGCCGCCGGCTGCTTCTTCATGTAATTATCGAGCGGCTCGAGGTACCCGTTGCCGGCAAAATCGCCGATGTAGGCGGGATAGAAGGTCACCACGTCGAACGCCCCGGTTCCTGCCACGAACTCGGTCTTCTCCTTCTCGTAGACCCCTTCGAAAGGCACCTCGGTAATTTGAATGGTGATCCCGACCTTTTCGAAGTCCCCCTTCCAGAACTCATAGGGCTTCAGGTTGTGCCCGGCATCCCCCACCACGTTGATCGTCACGTTCTTGAATTTTGGCGGATATCCCCACTTGATCACGTCAAGAGGCGTTGGGCTCGCGGCCGCGGCTCTGGCCTCTCTCGACAGGCCGGCCCCAATGCCCAGGACCAGCAGCAGAACAAGCAGAAAAAATACAACTTTTGTTGGCTTCATTGGTTTCCTCCTTATGAATGCATTTTGCCGTCGCCTAGCGATACTACCACTTTTTTTCATCGTACACCCATCAATAACATTATGTCAAGACAATTGTAAGGTATAATATGATGCAATTGAAGAACACCAGTCGCTGAAAGGAGAACGATAGGAATGAACACCCTGAGGCTCGGCGTCGTCGGCACGGGATCCGTTGGGCGATGAGTGGAAAATCCCAGAAACCGCGGGATTCACCAACTTCATGGACATGATTGAGCGCGGAGGGCTCGATGCCGTGGCGGTCAACACGCCTGACAGCATGCACCGGGAGCCGACCATCGCGGCTCTCAAGGCGGGCCGCGACGTGATACTCCCGAAACCGACGTCGGACAAGATCGCCGGCACGCATACCATAATTGAGACCTTGAAGGCGACAAAACGATTCATGGGGGTGGATTTCCACAAGCGCGAGGATCCGATCACGAAATCGATCGTATCAGGATTCGGCCCGATTCGGTTGAGATAAAGTTTGACCACAATACCCTTTTACTGCTCCGAAGGTTAACCCATGCATCGCTCGCGATGGATCGACTCGGACTGAAAATACCCCGTGCCGTCGATGGCAACCAGCAGCGTATTGGCAAAGCTGCGAAACGACTCCACCTCCCCCTGCGCCTGCTCCATAAGATTCTGGTGGGTCAGGAAAGAGGGACTCTGGCAGAAGAACACCGCGAATGCCGATAGGGCGATGTCCTTCATCTAAGTTTTCATGATCAGGTTAAATTGCTGTGTCCGGGATCAGTACGAGCCGGGCGCTCGCGGCGGCGGCACGTCTTCTTCGCGCGGCTCTCTTCAATCGGCCCTTCGATCCCGTCGAAATGCGTGTTCGCGCAGTCGATCGAGCGTCCGAAGCGCATCGCTCACTCCTGCCGCAGGGCCGGGAGCACCTCGCCGCGCGTAGCGAGCGCAGCCGCTATGAATGTCCACCCGAAGTTGACCGCGGCAACCGCGGCGAGCACGAAAGAAAGAAAGGCGTTCGGCAAACCGGTTCCCTGAGCGAGGAGCACGGGCACGACCGCGACGAGCGCCGAAGCGGCGCCGCACAGGATACCCGCCGCGATCATAAAAACGTGCTCGAGGTACAAAACCCCCCAAACCATCCGCCTTGTGAACCCCACCGCGCGCAGGATCGCGAGCTCCCCCCGCCTTTCCAGAACGTTTCTCATCACGACGAGACCGCTGCCGAAGCTGCCGAGGATCAGGCCGAGACCGCCGAGCAGAAGGTAGATCGAAAGATAGGTGTTCTGGACCTTGGTGAACTCCTGAAGCCGCCAGACCGCGGGCGTGAGCTCGATGCCGAAGTCTCCGAAGGCCCGGAGCAGGCTCTGCGACACCGCTTCCATCTTCCCCGGGGGCGCGTCGACGAGGAAAGCCCGGCTCCCGCTCGTGGAAGGAAAGCGATGGGTGAACGCATCTTCGGAGATGATGACGCTCCCTTGGAAGATGGAATCCTTCAAAGCCCCGACGAACAGAAGCTTGAGCTCCCCGCCCCTCTCGTCGGTATAGGTGATGGTGTCCCCGACCGACTTGTGGAGGCTCCAGGTCATGACGGTCTGGTCTGCGATCGCCGGGACCGTGTCGGCGTTTTCATGATCGTTCAGCAAAAGCCAGGGGCTCACGCCCGCCGTTCGCTCTGCGTGCTTTATGCCGGAAGTTTTCA
>Ga0315286_10004374_pt1 | contig 13553 bp, 18 predicted proteins | sample YL17G10_0_MG_FD_205038 | JGI IMG/M metagenome (GOLD analysis project Ga0315286, IMG submission 205038) | Sediment microbial communities from Yellowstone Lake, YNP, Wyoming, USA - YL17G10_0 | ecosystem: Environmental > Aquatic > Freshwater > Lake > Sediment | place: USA: Wyoming | collected... | reverse complement strand
CCGGTTATCGCCCTGTGGCACCAGTCGACGCCCGGCTGTTCGCGGATCCCGCAACGCGGGCGGCCTGGCGGCAGGAACGCGGGATGCAGGTGTTCAGTCTTTGGGATACGACTGGCGCACGCCCGACGATCGATCTGTTTACGGAGTCCGTGATCCCGTTTGAGGAATTATGGCGTGACACCGTTACGATAAAGATATCCGGGATCCTGGCAATCCGGGTCGCATCGATTCCCCATCTGATTCAGCTCAAGGAGATCGCGGGTCGTCCGCAGGACTTCGCGGATATTGAGCGCCTACGGGCGATCTTGTCGCGCTCGAGCGATGTATGAACAAGGTCTCGGACATGCCGCCTCCCTCCTGGGGATCTTTCGATGACGCCGAAGCATTGCGCCAATGGGCATTCTTGCGGCGCACGCCGGCCGAACGGCTGGCATGGCTGATCGAGATGCTGGAGATCGCCTATCGGACCGGAGCCATCAAGCCACCGCATCCTGGTCCGGACCAACTTATCCCTTGAGTTTCCTGGAAACGTCCGCTGAAAGTCTCCGGCTGACCGCCAGTGTCCCGGCACCATTCCTCAGCCGCACGACTTGATGTCCTTCGGCATCTTTTTCCAGCCCTTCGATGTGGGCGAGGGCGACCAGCGAATTGCGGTGCACGCGCACGAAGCTCGCCGCGAATTCGTCTTCCAGCTCCTTCAGCGGCTCCTCGATCAGCTCCTCGCCGGCGGTGTGCCGGAGCGTCGTGTATTTCTGCTCGGCGATGAAGCATAGGATGGTCTCGACCGGGATGAGCTTCAATTCATCGCGGGCGCGCACCGCGATGCGGGTGCGCGGTCCGCCGCCGGCGCCGTCGGCAATGCGCATGAGTTGCGCGCGGGTCGGCTGACGGGCGCGGGCGAGCGCTTCCTGGAGTTTCTCCATCCGCACCGGCTTCACCAGATAACCCGCTGCCTGGACCTCGAAGGCCGCGAGCGCGTGCTCGTCGAACGCGGTCGTGAAGATCACCGCGGGCCGCTCGGGCAGGCGCGCAAGGTGACGCGCGGCCTCAAGGCCACCCATGCCGGGCATGCGGATGTCGAGCAGGATCACCTGGGGGCGAAGGGAGCCCGCGAGCAGCAGCGCCTGTTCGCCCGATGCCGCAATGCCTGCAAGCTCGGCATCCGGCATTTCTTCGACAAGATGCGCCAGGCGTTCGCGCGCGAGCGGCTCGTCATCCACCACCAGCACGCGCAGCTTCATGCGACAGGCTTACCGATCGGAAAACGCAGCGTGACGATGAAGCGCTCGGGGCTTTCGATGACCTCCAGGTCCGTTTCGCCATGAAACATGAGGCTCAGGCGCTGGCGCACATTGTCGAGGCCAACGTTATGGCCGGGACGGCGTGCAACCAGCCTGGCCGCAATCGGGTTTTCAATCGACAGTACCGCTGTCGAGCCCTCGCGACGGCCGGTCACCCGGATGGTCCCGCCCTTGTCCATCGGCTCGATGCCGTGGTACACGGCATTTTCCAACAGCGGTTGAAGGAACAGTGCGGGCACCGGCGTGTCCATCGGAAGCGTGTCCAACTGCCAGTCCACGCGCAGCCGGTCGCCGAGTCGCAGCCGTTCGATGCGCTCGTAAGCACGTGCAATCTCGATCTCGCTGCCGAGCGGGATGCGCTCGCGATGCTCGCGCAACGACGCCCGGAAAAGATCCGAGAGATCCGCGATCGCCTGCTCGGCGACGCGCGGGTTGGTGCGCGTCAGCGAGGCGATGGTATTCATGCTGTTGAACAGGAAATGCGGGCGGATGCGTGCCTGCAAGGCGCGCACGCGGCTCTGCGCCTCGGCTTCGACATTGAGCCGCCATTGCTGTGAGACATAGAAATAGCGAAGCGCCAAACCCCCGGCGATCGTGCAGACCGCGAGATTTCGCAGCAGGAACTCAAAATGATCGGCGCTGAACGGGTCCATTTCAACCCCGAGCAGCCGGCTCGCCGAGGCGGCAAGCCACCAGGCGCCCTCGGTGACGACTGCGGTGACGCCAAGAATCAGCAGTAGCGCCAACAACGAGCCGCGCAGCACGTCGAGTCGCGATAGGGCGCCGCGGGCGGCGCAGAGTGCTGCGGCCGTGCCGAGCCCGGCCCACAGCAGGAAAAGTGAGGTGCGGGCGAGGTCGGTCCAGAACAGCTCGGAGATGCCAACACGTGCGAGCGTCAGGAAGAGCGCCACCAGTTCCGCAATCAGGACGACGGCCAGTACACTTTGCGCCGCGCAGAAATCGGGCAGGTAGAAACCCGGGAGTTCGCGACGGGCGGCACTCATCGGCTCATTCCCCGGCCGCGAACAGCGGTTTCTTCAACCGGAATATCGTCGAAATGTCCTCATCGCCGTGTCCGGTCTCGAGCAGGCGCTTGTAGTCGGCGAGTGTGCTCTCGACCACCGGAAGCGTGGCGCCGTGCCGCGCGGCCATGTCGCGGCAGATGCGCAGGTCCTTGTCGTGCAGCCGCACGCGAAAACCGGCCGGATACTCGCCGCGTGCCATGAATGGCGCCCGCTGCACGAAATACCAGCTCGATCCCGCGCCCTTGCCGAGCACCTCGATCACCTGCTCGAGCGGCAGGCCCTCGGCCTGGGCGAATGCCATCGCCTCGGCCACGGCTTGTATGACGCCCGCGCAGAGAATCTGATTTGTCGCCTTGGTTGCCTGGCCGGCACCGGTCGGGCCGAGGAGCGCGACCGTCTTGCCGAGGGCGGCCAGCACCGGCCGCGCGCGTTCAAAGATCGCAGGCTCTCCACCGCACATGATGGCGAGGGTCGCATTCTTCGCACCTTCGACGCCGCCACTGACAGGGCAATCGAGCAAGGCCGCGCCCACAGTCGCAAGACGCGCGGCGGCCTTGCGTGCCGTATCCGCGGCGACTGTCGAGCAGTCGATCACGATCGTTTCCTTGTGCAGGCCGGGCAGCAGCGCTTCGACGACCGATAGCAGGTCGTCATCGGCGGAAACACAGGTGAAGATGAACTCGCATCCGGCGGCAAGTGCGGCGGGTGTGGCAAAGGCGCGACAACCGATTTCGGCGGCAAGCGCTTCAGAACTGGAAGTGGTGCGGTTCCAGACGCCAGTGAGGAATCCGGCACGATGCAGATTGCGGGCCATGTGCTGGCCCATGGCGCCCAGACCGATGAAGCCGACGTTCATGGCTGGCCCCATTGTGCCCGATCGCGGCGTGCCGCCGCTTTATTCAGGCTGGTCGCAGTACTCGGCGACCGACTGCTTGGCCTTGACCCGGGTTTCGGTCAACTGCGCATCCGTCAGGTACTCGCGCTTGCCGTCCGGAGTCTCGCGGAACAGGCGCTGCGACTCGATGTAGTTCTGGTAGCGCTCCTTGGCTTCCTTGCACTGCTTCACTTTCTCATTGGCGACATCGGCCTCCACGGCGGCCATTGCCTCGCGATCGATCGACGGCTCGGCGGATTTGTTGCCGGGAGGCTGTGTCGCAGGCGCGTTGCCGCCGCCGCCTTCTTCGCCTGCTTGCTCGTCATCCGGGACCCCGGACTCCCGATGGAAGATGCCGAGGATTTTGGCGTCGGCCTGGGTCGGGGGCAGGTCCGTGTAATAGATCAGGCCGCGCGAGTCGACCCACTTATAAACGGTGTCCGCCGAGGCAATGACCGTGAAGCCCGCCATCAGCAATGTCACCAGTATCTTCTGCAACATGTTGACCTCCAGGCCGCGGCGCTGATTCGTCACAGCGCCTTTTCATCAAGCTCGCCGGTGCGGATGCGCACCACGCTGCCGAGCCCGGTCACGAATATCTTGCCATCGCCGATCTTGCCGGTCCGGGCGGAGGCCACGATCGCATCGATCACCGCGTCCACGCGCCCATCCTCGACCGCAATCTCGATCCGCACCTTGGGGAGGAAATCCACGACATATTCCGCCCCCCGATACAGTTCAGTGTGGCCTTTCTGGCGCCCGAAACCCTTGACCTCCGTCACAGTGACGCCCTGCACCCCGACCTCCGCGAGGGCGGCGCGGACCTCGTCGACCTTATAAGGCTTGATGATGGCGGTAACCATCTTCATGAGCGGGCTCCTGCGGGGGAGTGTAGCGGACAGTACCCGGGGTCCGGTACGCCTTCGGACCCGCCGGGGGCGGGCCGGTTCCCGGGTGGGAGGGGCCCGGGCCTAGCTGTTGTAGGCACGTTCGTCGTGCAGCGCGAGGTCGAGGCCCTCGACTTCCTGTTCGCGGGTGACGCGCAGGCCGATGGTCGCATCCAGAAGCTTCAGGATGATGAATGTCGCGATCCCGCTGAAGGCGAGGGTGAAAAGCACGCTCCTGGTCTGCACCCAGACCTGCTGGCTGATCGTCACTCCTTCCGGGAGGCCCACGCCGCCCAGGGATCCCGCGCAAACGCCGGTCAGGATCGCGCCCACGATGCCGCCCACCGCGTGAACGCCGAAGACATCCAGCGAATCGTCATAGCCGAGCGCGCGCTTCAGGCGCGCCGCAGCAAAGAAACAAAGCACGCCCGACGCGACGCCGATCAGCAGCGCACCCGCCGGCCCAGCCGTCCCCGACGCCGGCGTAATTGCGACGAGACCTGCGATCGCGCCCGTGACGATGCCGAGTGCGCTCGGCTTGCCGTGCGCAGCCCATTCCGTGCCCATCCAGGCGAGCGCCGCAGCGGCGGTTGCGATCTGCGTCACCAGCATCGCCATACCGGCCGTGCCATTCGCTGCGACAGCGCTACCGGCATTGAAGCCGAACCAGCCGACCCATAGCAGTGCACCGCCAATCAGGGTCAAAGGCAGGTTATGCGGCGGCATGGCCGTTGTCGGGTAGCCGTTGCGCTTGCCCAGCACGAGCGCCGCCACGAGCCCCGCAATCCCGGCATTGATGTGCACGACCGTACCGCCTGCGAAATCAAGCACGCCCCAGTCCCACATCAAGGCGCCGGCGCCGCTCCAGACCATGTGCGTCATTGGCAAGTAAACGAATGTGAACCAGAGCGCGGTGAACAAGAGCAGTGCCGAGAATTTCATGCGCTCGGCAAAGGCGCCGACGATCAGCGCCGGCGTGATGATCGCGAAGGTGAGCTGGAAAGTGGCGAACACGGATTCCGGAATGGTTGCGACCAGGGAATCCACGGTAACGCCCGACATGAATGCCTTGCCGAAGCCACCGATGAAGGAATGCAGGTTGACCTCGCCTCCGGTCATGCCCGTCGTGTCGAAGGCCAGGCTGTAGCCGTAGATCATCCACAGCACGGACACGAGCGCCGTGATCGCAAAACACTGCATCAACACCGAGAGCGCGTTCTTGACGCGCACCATTCCGGCGTAGAAGAGCGCAAGACCCGGGATGGTCATCAGGAGCACGAGCGCGGTCGCCATGATCATCCACGCCGTGTCACCACTGTCTGCCATGCATTCCTCCAGTGCGCTGCGCGATATCTGTCGGCACGGGGCAGATTCAGGAGGCTCGCCCGCGACCGGATCCGGGTAGGGTCAGTAGCTGCTCTGCAGAATTCGTGCCAGCGATGAGTCTCTTTAGAATCAATGAGTTAGAAATTACCCGAAGACACTCTGGAGCCGCCGGTGCACTGTCTTGGCGCGGCCTCAGGGGGCCGCTGCCTGTTCGTGGAGCATCGCTTGACGTTGCCGCCGCCGACCGCGAAGCTTTCGGCAACCCGGAGCCGGCCCATGACCTTCGATCCGAAATCCCTCGACGATCTCGCTCGCCGCCTGGCCGACGCCGTGCCGCCGGGACTCACGGCGCTCAAGAACGACCTCGAGCAGAACTTCAAGGCGGTGCTCCAGAGCGGGCTTACAAAGCTCGATCTCGTGACACGCCAGGAATTCGACATCCAGTCCGGCGTGCTGCGCCGAAGCCGCGAGCGGCTCGAGGAGCTCGAAGCGCGCATCGGCGCGCTCGAGGGCACGAAAAAGAAGTAGCGAACGCGCGCGGGGCGCGATGAGCCTCGCGACCGTCCTCACGCGCGCGCAATTCGGGCTCGATGCGCCGTTGGTGCGTGTCGAGGTGCACTGTGGTGCCGGCCTGCCTCAGCTCTCCGTGGTCGGGCTCGCCGAAGTCGCCGTGCGCGAGAGTCGCGACCGCGTGCGCGCTGCGCTGGCTCACTGCGGCTATGAATTCCCGGCCGGGCGCATCACCGTCAACCTGGCGCCTGCGGATCTTCCGAAAGAAGGCGGGCGCTTCGATCTCGCGATCGCGCTCGGGATACTCGCGGCTTCCGAACAGCAGCCATTCGGCACGCTGGAAGGCATTGAGTTCTACGGTGAACTTTCGCTCTCAGGCGAGTTGCGCCCGGTGCGCGGGGCGCTTGCCGCAGCGGTGCACGCGGTACGCGACAGCCGAAGGCTGGTCGTGCCCATGTCGAATGCGGATGAAGCGCGCGTCGCGCGCGGCGCATCGGTTGCCGGCGCTGCGAGCCTGACATCTGTCTGCAATGGACTGCGCGGTGGCGCGGGGCTCGATTTCGCCTGCGGCGGTGCATTGCCTGACTGCGCACAGGCGGCGCCCGATCTTGCGGAAGTACGCGGTCAGGCCGCGGCCAGGCGCGCGCTTGAAGTCGCGGCCGCGGGCGGCCATAGCCTCCTGATGATCGGTCCACCGGGCTCCGGCAAGAGCATGCTGGCGCAGCGATTGCCCGGCCTGCTGCCCGCGCTCGATGATCACGAAGCGCTCGAATGCGCGATGCTGCATTCGCTGGGCCGCGACCTGCCGCCGGTGGCGGAATGGCGGCGGCGGCCATTTCGCGCGCCTCATCACGGGGCCTCCGCGGCTGCCGTGATCGGTGGGGGTGGGCGGCTCAATCCGGGCGAGATTTCGCTCGCGCATCACGGCGTGCTGTTTCTGGACGAACTGCCTGAATTCCATCGCGACGTGCTCGAGGCGCTGCGCGAGCCGCTCGAGACCGGCAGCGTCAGCGTGGCGCGCGCCGCCTGGCGCGGCCATTTCCCCGCGCGATTCCAGCTGATCGCCGCGATGAATCCCTGTCCCTGCGGCTACGCCGGCGATCCCAACGGCCGTTGCCGCTGCACGCCGCAGCAGATCCGCCGGTATCTGGCGAAGCTTTCAGGGCCGTTACTCGACCGCGTTGACATGCATGTGGAAGTGCCGCGGTTGCCTTACGAAGTGCTGCGCACGACTGCACAGCCGCCGGAGGGCAGCGCGGTGGTCGCGGCGCGTGTCATGAAGGCGCGCGAGCGGCAGGGACAGCGCGGTGCCCTCAATGCCAGGCTCGATGTCGCGGAACTACAGCGTTCCTGTGCACTCGGCATCCCTGAACACGGGCTACTTGAAAGCGCCTCGCGGCGACTCGGGTTGTCGGCGCGCGCCTGCCATCGCGTGCAGCGCGTCGCGCGAACCATCGCCGACCTTGGTGGGCAGGAAGGAGTGGGAGTGGCGGAGCTTTCCGAGGCAATCGGCTACCGGCGGCTCGATCGCGAGCCGCTGATCGCGACGGGCTAGCGGCTCTGGGAGACCATGTGCGCGACGGTCGCCTTGACGAGTTCATCGCTCAGATCCAGGCGGCCGCCCTTGGCAGGCATCATTCCCATCTCGCCCTGGAAGCCCTCGATCGCGTGCTTGTCGAGCGTTGCGAGGCCCTGCTTGATGCGCGGCGCCCAGGCTGCCTTGTCGCCAACCCTGGGTGCGCCTGCGATGCCCGCGCCGTGGCAGACCGCGCAGACCGTTTCATAAGTCGTCTTGCCATCTGCCGGTGCAGCGGCGGCGGCCGGTGCTTCGCCCGCGGGTGCCGGCGGCGCCTCGATTGCGATTGAAGAATTATCCGTTCCCGCGACGGCCACCTGGCCAAATGGCTTGATGCGTTCGTGCGCTTCGGCCTGCATCAGCGGGTCGGCGACGTCCCGGGCACCCTTCGGGCCACTGTCCACGAGTCGCGAAACGCCGATCAGGAGGAGCGCGATTGCGATCAGGATACCGAGCACGGCACTGAAAACGTTAATGAAATGCCGGTCTGGCTTGGGCAAGGTCGTGCTCTCGCGAGGGAAACTGTTGAAGTGTAGGATTATAGCGGGGCGGCCGGTAAAATCGCCGCCCAGTTCGCATGCCGGCAACCTCGCCGGTGCAAGCACCAGACAACGCGCCCGTAGCTCAGCTGGATAGAGTGACGGTCTCCGAAGCCGTAGGTCGTGGGTTCGACTCCCGCCGGGCGCGCCAAATCAGAGTGGAAGGCTCTCCGCGAGGAGGGCCTTCTTGGCAAGTCCCAACTGACGACCGCCGGCGGCAATCCCGATCAAGGCTAGGACAATGAGCAATCCTGTTTGCGTGGTTGTGGGCGTCGGGCCAGGAAACGGCGCCGCGATAGCTCGCAGATTCTCCGAGGCTGGCTACAAGGTCGCCCTATTGGCGCGCAACCTGGATTTCACGTCTGCGCTCGCGGGACAACTTGATGGCGCCATCGCAGTGGCATGCGACGTGACGAGTGAGGCACGCGTAAAGGCTGCGTTCTCGCAGGTTCGTAATCAATTGGGTGATGTTTCTGTCCTGGTCTATAACGCCGGGGCAGGTTCCTGGGGAACAATCGAGGAAATTACCGCGACTGCATTTGAGGATAACTGGAAGGTCAATGCGCTTGGATCCTTTCTCGCCGCGCAACAGGTCATACCTTCAATGAAGAAGTCGGGCGCCGGGAGCATTGTCTTTATTGGAGCGACAGCATCGCGGCGCGGCGCTGCCAGGACAGCGGCATTTGCTCCCGCCAAAGCGGCTCAGAGAGCATTGGCCGAATCGATGGCACGGCATCTGTGGCCTCTCGGAATTCATGTCTCGCTGCTGGTCATTGACGGCGTCGTTGATCTTCCGTCGACCAGAGAAAGGATGCCAGACAAGGACGAAGGATTCTTTGTAAAACCATCAGAGATCGCGGCACTCGCCTACCACCTGTGCACCCAGGATCGATCAGCATGGTCATTTGAGGTGGAGGCCAGGCCATTCGGAGAGAAGTGGTGATTGAATGAAGATGCCTGTTCAGGCGAGGAGTTGCAGTGGAACCTGAAACCGCCGTTGCCACAGTCGGCCATGCCATTCAGTTGTCGGTCGCACCCGTTTTCCTGCTTTCGGGCATTGGCGCAATGCTCGCCGTTATGACGAATCGGCTCGCGCGGGTGGTGGATCGTGCACGCGCCGTTGAAGCACGGCTTTCAGGCGAGGCGCCAGGCGATCTCGCCTCGTCGCATGGGCACCTCCGGACATTTTCGCGCCGTGCGAAGTTCATCAATTTCGCAATCACGTTCTGCACGATCACCGCGCTTCTTGTCTGCGCAGTTGTGGCAACACTCTTTATCGGGGCATTTCTTCATTTTGATGCCGCCGTTCCAGTCGCAATCCTGTTCATCGGCGCCATGTCGACGTTTTTCGCGGGTCTGCTCTGCTTTCTCCGCGAGATCTTCATTGCGACGGCCAGTCTCAGGATCGGCCCGCGGTGACGCGGTGGGAAGAGTCGGTCTGACATGCTCACGGTCCCGCAATATCTGTATGGCAAATGGCGAGGCCTATGGATAATTGTTGCGTTGGCGATTCTGGCTGGCTGCCGGAGTTCGGCGCCCGTTGCCGCGCCAGCACTTGCCGCCCCGACGGCCCGCCAGGTTCGAATGCACCACGATGTCCGCCTCACCAAGGGCTACTGGATCGACAAGTACCCAGTGACGAACGAGGCGTCCGGCGTATCGTCACTTTTAGGATCCGCCGGAATACGGTGATCATCACATTGGTTTTCGGGTTGTAACCCCGTGAGAAGCGCGCTGACAGAACAATGACTGAAACCCCTGACAATGCGAATGTGGGCCACGGCAGTCTGTTGGTCCTGGCGCGGTTCTTCGAACCGACGGATGCCTACCTGTTGAAGGCCTGCCTGGAGTCACATGATGTTCCCGCAGTCGTTGCCGATGCACATATGGTGCAGGCAAATCAGTTGTTGACGACTGCCATTGGCGGCGTTCGCGTTCTGGTCCCGGAATCGCATTTCGAGCAGGCCTTGAAGATTCGCAAGGCATTTGATGACGGTGAGTACCAACTGGCCGACGACTTTGACGTCGGTCAGGAGGTCTAGTGCATCGCCGGTCAGTGCCGGTTCTTGATCCACTCGATCACAAGGCCGGGATATTCATCCGCGAGTCTGGGGATGGTCGACTTTCCGACCGTGAAGCTGTGTCCCGCATCACGCAGTACCTTGATTTCCGGGCGGGGAGACGACTTCGCCTGTCCCACTCTGTCCAGAGACGCCTGCACTGGAATGATCGTGTCGGCATCGCCATAGATCCAGAGTGACGGAATGTGGATCGCGTCAATATCGATCGCGGGATCATAGGCAAGTGTCCGGCGCTCGAACGCACGCTCGGGATCGTCGACAGGCGACGGTGAGAAACCCAATTCCTTGAACCAGGCGCGGTCCTGGCAATTGGCGATTGCCGCCTCGAGACCCGCGGGTGTTGCGCTTCCAAGGATGACCTGGTGGCTGATCCTGACCAATGCAAAAGCCTCTTCGATTTCGAGCGGCCCGAATCCCTGTGAAGTGAGCGTCACGCTGTAAAAGTCGAGATCCTCCTCCGCGACAGATACCGCCGGCCCGGACTGCATGACTGCAAAGTGCGCGGGCGCGCCATTGCGAAGCGCAACCGGCACGACCCAGCAACCCTGGCTCTGGCAAACGAAACCGGTCCTGCCCTGCTGAATGCCCGGGCGGTGCTGTAGCAGCTTCAATGCCTCGGTCGCATCGGCAGCAAGTTCTTCGAAGCCACCCTGACGCCAGTTGCCTGTTGACCGGCCCGCGCCGCGCTTGTCGTATACAAGCGCGGCAATTCCCGCGCGTGCCAGGCGATCCGCGAGAAACGCCCCGTCGCCACGGGTCGTGTCGCCGGAACCTGCAACAAAGACGACACCAGGGCGCGGAGTCTTGTCGAGAGGCAGGAAAATCGAGCCGGCAATCGTCGCGTCGCCGCTCTGGAATGTCGCTTCCTCGATGACATAGGGCACAGACGGTTCTGCAACACGCCGCAACTCGAACGCGCCACCCTTGCCGAGGCTCTGCCATTCACCGTGAACCAGGACTATCGGTTCGAGAGTCCCATTGATGGTATCGGCCTGGAGTGCGCCCAGGAGCTTGAGCGCTCCGACCGGCAATGGGACGCTGAACGCGACGTTGCTCCCGTCGATCCGGGCGCCGATCAGGTCGGTGCGGAAGTAACCCATTGCAGGCCAATCGACGGTGCCGGTCAGTTCGCCACCACCAGTGATCAGGCGGAGCGCAACTTGACTGCTGACGCCATCGCGCTCTGCCCAGCCGCTCCAGTATCCGTCAAGCGAGGCGCTGCGTTCGGCAGCCTCGCCATGCGGCCAGGAGCCAAGGAAAGCGGCCAGGATCAATGAGATACGAATCCATGCAGGCACGTTGGCCACCACCGGTTACCACCAGAGCTAAGATGCACCGATCCGCGCTTTGGTTGGAGGGTGTCATGCCTCGCAAAATCATTATCTTGTTGGTTCTCTGTTTTGTCAGCGCATCGGTGACTGCGGAGAACTTCCGCTGCGGCCAGTGGATCGCTTCTGAAGACATGTCGGTGGATGAGTTGCTGCAGAAGTGCGGCGAGCCGACGCAGAAAACCTCAGAGACGATCGACGTCTATGGTCCTACAGCTTCCGGCGGTGGCCGCGTGAAGCGTGGTACGTCGACCACCGAAAAATGGACCTACGATCGCGGCAGCCAGGCGGCCCCGATAGTCGTGACGATCATTGACGGCATGATCAAGAGCATGGAGCGGGGTGAATGATCGTGCGCATGTGGCACGGCTACGTGACCGGCGTGCAGCTCCTGCGCGGCGAGGGCCGCCCTACTTCATCAGGGTGACGTGACCCGTAAATTCATGCTTGCGCTGGTTGCCGGTAACTGCGCAGGACGTAATCATGATATCCGTCAGCTCAAAGCGTTCTGTACGACTCGTCAGTACGGCATTGGCGATGTGCTTGCCGCTCGCGCACATCCGCACGAGATAAGCGGCCGTCTGGTCGCCGGGCTCGGCGACGGTCAGGCTGAAAGTCTTGATCGAATCCGCGGCGGGCGTTGCGACGGTCGCCACGCGCTCCTCTCCGGATACTGCGTTCATCGGTTTGTATTGCCGCTTGCCGGTGGTCATGCCAGAAGCCGCATCACGGGGCGCTACGGACGCCTGGCTCGCGCCCCAGGAGAACGACGACACTTCAATGGATCCGGCAGGCGATGTCGCCGTGGTCTCGCCCTTGATGGCGTCGATCTCAAGGAGATAGTCCGACGCGGCGCTGGCCGGCCCCGCGAAGAGCATGGAGCCGCACACGGCGGCCAGGGTCACAATCTGAGACCTACCCATTGATGCATTCTCCAGGAAGAGATTGTGGCAGCCTCTCACATGGGGCCATGGAACGAACGTGACGCCATTCTGCTTTTCGCACCCGGCATATCGATTCTTTGGCTGGAATGCTGCTGGCATCGGGGCTGCTGAGCTTCACGATGGTGCACGCCGCGCTCACGCTCGTGCTGTTCATCGGCTGTCTCATGAGTCTGCGTCGTGATCGAAGCGGCGCCCAGGCGCCTGCTCATTGGCGCGGTGAGCGCTGCCGCCATCGCCGTGGCTTTCTGGCTCGATCGCATACCGCAGGATCCCGGTTATCACGAGTTTGCCGACAGCGACGCGCTGTTCGGCATCCCGAACTTCTGGAATGTCGCGACCAACCTGCCGTTCCTGTTCGTGGGATTGATCGGGCTCGCGTGGCAGTCGCGGTTACAGGTTCAGGCGTCGAAAACCCAATACCTGGTCTTCTGCATCGGCGTTTTGCTGGTCGGTCTTGGTTCTGCGTATTACCACTGGGTGCCATCGACGCCGGCCTTGGTCTGGGATCGGTTGCCGATGACCGTCGGATTCATGGCGCTGTTCTCCGCAGTCATCCAGGATCGCGTCTCGGAGCGTCTGGGTCGGATCCTGTTGTGGCCGCTCGTCATTGCGGGCGTCGCGACGATCGCCTGGTGGTACTGGTCGGAACTTGAGGGCCGCGGCGACCTTCGACCCTATGCGGTCGTGCAATTCCTGCCGATGCTGTTGATCCCGCTGATGCTGCTGCTGTTCAGCGGACGCGGTTTGCGCGCTGCCTGGCTGTGGGCGACGCTCGCCGCTTATGCGCTCGCAAAGGTCGCCGAATATTTCGACGCCGCGATCTACGGCGCGACCGGCTTCCTGAGCGGCCACAGCCTCAAGCACCTGCTGGCCGCGCTCGCCGTGTGGTGGGCAATCCGGGCGTTCCTGGAGCCCAGAACTGCGAACCTGCGACCCGGCACCCTAAAAAAAGGGGACGCTAAAAAGGGGACGCTACCCTTTTTTGGGAAAAAAAAGGGTAGCGTCCCCTTTTTAGCGTCCCCTTTTTACTTTTTTAAAGATCGCCGGCGAGGGCCTTGTAGAGGGCGGCGAGGGCGGTGGCGCGACCGGTGGCGGCCCGGACGTGCTGGTCTTCGAGATTCAGCATCGTGCGTTCGGCGTCGAGCAGGGTGAGGTAATCGCT
>Ga0315286_10004373_pt1 | contig 13554 bp, 9 predicted proteins | sample YL17G10_0_MG_FD_205038 | JGI IMG/M metagenome (GOLD analysis project Ga0315286, IMG submission 205038) | Sediment microbial communities from Yellowstone Lake, YNP, Wyoming, USA - YL17G10_0 | ecosystem: Environmental > Aquatic > Freshwater > Lake > Sediment | place: USA: Wyoming | collected... | reverse complement strand
CGGCGGCGGGGATCACGCGGATCATCACGATTGGCACTGACCTGGACAGCAGCCGCCGGGCGGTGGCGTTGGCCGAGCGGCATCCCCAGCTCTACGCCGCCGTGGGCTGGCACCCGTCCGATGCGTCCGCTGCTCCGCCGGACCTGCGGCCTGCGCTGCGGGAACTGGCCCGACACCCCAAAGTCGTCGCCATCGGCGAGACCGGGCTGGATTATCATCGCCTGCCGAGCGCGAAGCCGGGTGGCCACGCGGCGGAGGACGAGCGCTGCAAGCGGGACCAAGCTCGCGTCTTTGGCCAGCAACTCGAGGTGGCGGCCGAGTCCGGTCTGAATGTGGTGGTTCACCAGCGCGACTCCTTCGAGGACACGCTGGTGCAGATGCAGGCGTTCGCCGGGCGGGTGCGAGGCGTGTTCCACTGCTTCGGCGGGAGCGTGATCCAGATGCAACGCGTCCTGGCCCTGGGGTCGCTGGTCAGCTTCACCGGCGTGGTGACGTTCAAGAACGCGGACGAGGTGCGCGCCACCGTGGCCGCCACGCCGATCGATCGGCTGATGCTGGAGACGGATTGCCCCTACCTCGCGCCGGTGCCGTATCGGGGCAAACGGTGCGAACCGGCGTACGTCCGGGAAATCGCCGAAGCCGTGGCCCGCGCGAAGTCGTGCACGCTGGACGAACTGAGCCGCGCGACCGACCAGACCGCGCGGGTGTTCTTCCCGCGGCTGAACGCCGCTTGAACCGGGATCAGCTCCCGGCGCTGGCGAGTTCCTCGTTCGTCGTGATGTTGATGATCTTGAACTGCTCGAGGTGCAGCGCAGGGTCCGGCCGGAAGATCAGTTTGCCGAAGTAGCGCTTCTCCATCTCGATGAGCAGCTTCTCGTCCTCGGTGCGCAGGCGCTCGAACACGGTCGGGTTGAGGACGATCTTGAGCTGGAAGTCGGACTCGTCGCGCTGGCGTTTCTTGAGGATTTCGCCCAGCTTGCGCTGGATTTCCACGCTCATGCTCAGGGCGCTCTTCACTTTGCCACGGCCCTTGCAATACGGGCAGTCGTCCGACACGGACGCGCGCACGCTTTCGGTGTGTCGCTGTCGGGTCATCTCCATCAAGCCGAGCTGCGAGAGCGGGAGGATGTGAGTCTTGGCGCGGTCGCGCTTGAGCCCTTCCTTCATGCGCTGAAAGACGGTCTGCTGGTCGCGGCGCGATTTCATGTCGATGAAGTCCAGCACGATCAGGCCCCCCATGTTGCGGAGGCGGAGCTGGCGGCAGATTTCGTCGGCCGCCTCGAGGTTGACCTTGAGGATGGTGGATTCCTGGTCCTTGCCACCCTTGTGCCGGCCGGTGTTGACGTCGATGGCCACCAGCGCCTCGGTTTCGTCCACGACGATGTAGCCGCCGCCCTTGAGATAGGCTTGGCGGGAGAAGGCGCCTTCCAACTGGCGCGTGATGCCGAAGCGGTCGAAGATCGGCTGCGACTCCGAGTAGAGCCGGACCTTGGAGACGGAGCGGCGTGAGATGCGGCCGATCATCTCGCGAATCCGCTCAAAGTGCGGCGGGCCGTCCAGGACAATCCGCTCCACGTCTTCGGTAAGGAAGTCACGCACGGTCCGCTCGATCAGGTCGGGTTCGCGGAAGACGCAGGTGGCGGTGGGTTGGGAGTTGATCCGCTGCTGGATTTGCTGCCATTCGTCGATCAACAGGGCCAGGTCGCGGACGAAGTAGCGCTTCTGCTGTCCCTCACCCACGGTGCGGATGATGATGCCCATGCCTTCGGGGATGGTGAGTTCGCGGAGGATGGTCTTCAGGCGCTGGCGTTCCTCCTGGTTCTCGATCTTGCGCGAGATGCCGCTCTGCTCGGAGTTGGGCAGGAGCACGAGGTAGCGCCCGGGCAGGGCGAGGTTGGTGGTGACCCGCGGCCCCTTGGTGCCGATCGGGCCCTTGGTGACCTGCACGATGATGTCGCTGCTGGGCGGGTAGAGCCGCGGGATGTCCCGCTGGGTGATCCGCGGCTTGTCGCGATCCCGTTTCTTGGCGCCGCGATCGACGATCTCCACGCTGCTGTCGAAGTTGCTGGGCACAATGTCCCAGTAATGAAGAAACGCGTTCTTCTCGAAACCGATGTCCACGAACGCCGCCTTGAGGCCGTCTTCCAGATTCCGGACCTTGCCCTTGAAGATGCTGCCGACGAGTCGTTCATCCGTGGTGCGTTCGATGGTGAATTCCTCGAGCCGGCCTTCTTCGAGGACGGCGACACGGATTTCGAGGGACTCGGCGTTGATGATGACTTCCTTGTGGATCTTCTTCTCCGGCTTGATCAGGCGTTGGACTTTCTTGATGACCTTGTGGGCCACGACCTTGATGGCGTCCACGAGGCCTTGCGGGCGCGGTTCGGGCACGGGCACGGGGGTGAAGGCGGATTCCTCCTTCACCTCTGCGGGGATGCCCAGATCCGGCTCACGGAATTCCCGGGGTGCCGGGGCAGATGTGGTGGGCGCCGGCTCGGGCCCAGGAGGCGCTCCTTCGGGCACGCCGGCGGCGCGGTTCTCGGCGCGTTGGATTTCCCGCTCATGGCGGGAGTCAAAGATGGCGTCCTGGACGGGTTTATCGCCGCCGGCTTCGGCGCGTGCTTGCTGGGCGCCGCGATCCGGGGGTTGGCCGTGGGCGCCCAAGCCACCGCTGGGACGGAAGCGCATGCCTCCACGGCGACGACGGGAGAAGTTACGTTCACTCATAGCGATCTAACTGTTGCGGTACCGATACACATTCTGCAGAACACCCGCGGCGATCAACGAGCAGAGCACTGAAGACCCGCCGTAGCTGAGCAGCGGCAGTGGGATACCCGTCACGGGCATTAAGCGAATATTCATGCCGATGTTGATGAACACGTGGCTGAAGAGCAGGGCCACCACACCCACCGCCAGCAGTTTGCCCAGGCGATCGCGCGCCTGGCCGGCGATCCGGATGCCGCAAAACAGCACCACGGCATAGAGGGAGAGGACGGTCGCACTGCCCAGGAAACCTTTCTCCTCGGCAATCACAGAGAAAATGAAGTCGTTGTGGGACACCACCGGCGGCAGGTAACCCAGGGCGATCTGCTGGCCCTCGCGCCAGCCCTTGCCCCACAGCCCGCCCGAGCCCACTGAAATGAGGGCTTGCCGGACGTTCCAGGAATAGTTGTGCTGCTGAATCCGCGCCTTCTGGCGTTCGGCGGGCGATTTCTTGTCCGCCGCGAAGTCGCGTCCGAAGTACACCATCAGGCGTCGCCGCTGGTAGTCCTCCAGTTTGATCTGCCACTGCGGCGGGGCAAGCAAGACGTCCACGAGCAGCAACGCCACCAGACAGCCCACCCCACCGAGCAACCGGGTCATAAAACGGAGCGGCACGCCGGCGACAAACATCATCACCAAGCTGATCGGCAGGAGCATCAGGGCGGAGCCCAAGTCCGGTTCCTTCAGAATGAGCACGAACGGCAGGAAGGTCAGCCCGAACCCCTTCAGGAACACCCAGGGCCGCCGCAACTCCTCCGTCGGCCGGCTCAGAAAGTGGGCGAGCGCGAAGATCAACGCGAGCTTCGCGAACTCGGAAGGCTGTAGGCTGAAGAAACCCAGATCGAACCAACGCCGCGCACCGAACCGCACCGTTCCCAGGAACAGCACCGCCCCCAACAGCAGGATCACCGTCCAGTAGCCAACGAACGACCAGCGGGTCAGCGTCCGATAGTCCACCAGACCCACCGCCACCGCCGCCCCGATTCCGAGGACGAACCAGATGAATTGCTTCCCATAGAGCTGGCGGTGCCAGGCGATGCCCTCGACCGGCGGCTTGGCGCTGGCGATGAACGCGACGCTGATGATCATCAGCCCGACCAGGGCGGCGATCAGCAGCCAATCCACGCGCGGCTGGCGTTCGTTGAGGGCCGTGTCGTACATCTAGGGCGGTTGGGCGATCATCCCGGCTGGGCTCGGGTTCATGTGTTCACGCTTCTGCAGAGCCAGGTAAACCTGTTGCGCCAACGGCGCGCAGGTCGTTCCACCCGAAACCCCGTCCTCCACCATCACGATGACCACATACCGTGGATTGCGCAGCGGGGCGAAGGAAGCGAACCAGGCCGTGTGCCCCACAATCTTGCGTCCGTGCATCACTTGCGCCGTGCCGGTCTTGGCGCAGACGTCCATGCCGGCAACCGCTGCTGCCGTTCCGGTCCCCTCCGCGTCCGCCACGTCGTCGTGCATGGCGCTGTGGATCAACTCGAGACTTCGCCGGCTCACGCGCAGTTCGTCCCGAAGCCGGGGGGGAAACGAGCGCGGGAGCACGCCGCTGGTCCGGTCCACGGGCTCGATGCGCTCGACCAGGCGCGGCCAATAGACCTTGCCGCCGTTGGCGATGGCCGAGATCATCACGGCGACCTGGAGCGGCGTGACGGCGATTTCACCCTGGCCGATGCACAGGTTGGCCGTGTTCCCGTCGCGCCAAGCCCCCCCCAGGTTCTCTTGCTGCCATTCGCGCGTCGGCAGTGTGCCCGCGGCATCCTGGCTGGTCGGAATACCGGTCCGCTCCCCAAGATGCAGGCGCTGTCCGAGCTCCAGCATCCGGTCTACCCCCACCTGCAAGCCCTCATGAATGAAGTAGGGATTGCTCGACTTGATGAGCGCCCGGCGGAAGTCGAATTCCCCCGGTCCGGCGAGATCGCCGATTTTGCGCTGCCCAAGCAGGTAGTAGCCCTTGCTCTCATAGACCGCCTTGGGACGCAACGTCCCGGCCTCCAATCCGGCCAGCCCCACGATGACCTTGAAGACCGAGCCGGGGTGATAGACGCCGGCCGTCGCGCGATTCAGCAGCGGCAGGAGCTTGGGATCGTTCAGCCCGTCCCACTCCTCCTGCGTCAACCGCTGGTGGAAGACGTTGGGATCGAAGGTGGGGCTGGAGGCGAGCGCCAGCAGGTCGCCGCTGCGTGGGTCCATGACGACCATAGCCCCGCGCGTGGGACCGCCAGCGGGGACCTTGGCGGAGCGCAAGGCGTCTTCAGCGGCCTTCTGAATCGGGAGGTCGATGGTCAAGTGGACGTTCTGGCCGGCCTCGGCGGCGTTCCAGACATTCTCGGTTTCGCGGAAGCCCAGGCTGTTGACGAGGACGGATTTGACGCCGCTTTTACCGCGGAGCCACTCATCATGCGTCGCCTCGATACCGGTGGCGCCGCGGAATTCGGGCATGGGCAGGATACGCAGGAGTGCCTCTTCCTCGGTCTGGGTTTCGTCGCGTTGCACGTAACCCAGGAAATGGGCCGCGAGCGACTGGTTCGGATAGAAGCGAGCCGGCTGCACGTCCAGATCCAAACCGGGCAATTCGGCGGATTGCTCGACGTAGCGGGCCACCTGTTCAGGCGTCAGGCCGGTCACGACCGGCATCGGCAGGAACAGGCGCTGGTGATAGTGCTGGTCGAACCGCTCCGGACTGAGCGGCAGCGGCTGTCTTAGCTGGAGGCTCAGTTGCACGAAGAGGTTGCTGACCGTCTGGTAACGGACCTGCCGGCCGAGTTCGGTCCGCTGGGGCCGGCTGAGACTGCGCCCACGCACCTCGCGGCTGTAGGCATTCTGGAAGAGCGGCCGCAGCTCCTCGAGGTAGAGGGAAAGGTTGTAGCTCGGCCGGTTGTCCGCCAGGAGTGCGCCGTTGGCATCGAGAATCCGACCGCGTAGCGCCGGAACACGCAAGGTGCGGAAAGACTGGCTGATCTGGCTCGCGCGATAGCGTTTCACCGATAGGACCTGCACGTACACCAGACCCGCCAGCAGCACGCCCAGTCCGGCCAGCACCGCGACCGCCAGCGCGCGGAGTTGGCGGTCGTCCTTTCGCAGTTGGTCAATGATCAGCATGAGGATCGCGTCCGCGGTCAATCTCGCGGTCGGCCCGGAAACTGGTTTCCTGGGCCGGCACGTAGTTGAAGACGCGGTTGAACCAGTGGAACAGACCGAAGCAGGCCGGTGTGAAGACCGCCCCGCCCAGGGCGAGAACGATCCACTGCCAGACAGACCACCACCCCAGAAGGGGTTCGGCCCCGGTTCCCAGAAGACCGAGCACCGTCATCAGCGGCACCGCGGCGCTGGCCCCCAACCCGATCAGGAACTGCGGATAGAAGCGGTCGCGCAGAATCAGGCCCCGGTAGTAATGAATGATCGCGCCGGTCAACAGCAAGGGTAGCGCGCTGATCCCGAGCGGATTGGCGGACAACGAATCGAACCAGAACCCTCCGAGCAGCGCGAGCAGCACCACCGTCGGCAGACTGGCCGTCAAGGCGGCGTAAGCCACCAAGCCGGGCAGGAGATCGATCTGGGCGCCCAGGAGGTTCCGTAGCCCGCGGCAGTACGATTCGGCGAACACGGCGAGGAACGCCAACCCGAGCAGACCGAGGGTGTTGATCCAGCTCATGGAAACAGCACCCATACTTCCTCCAGGCGGTTGAGATTGACCGACAGCCGCACGCGCGCTTCGAGGTACAGCCCGAATTCATTGGTTTGGATGTCCACGACCTGACCCACGGGAATCCCTTTGGGAAAGACCCCACCGTCGCCGCTGGTGACCACCCTCTGCCCCGGCCGCAGACCCGCGCCAACGGGCACGAAAGTGAACCCGACGAGGAGATGGTCCAGACTGGACGCTTCCGGGGTGATGATCCCCTTGTCCCGCGTCTCTTGGACCAGCGCCGAGAAACGGCACCCCGGGTCGCCCACCATCACCACGTGCGACCGGGTGAAGCCGACTTCCGTAACCCGGCCCACCAGGCCGTCGGCGGTGAGCACCGGGGCGTTGGTGCGCACCCCGTCCCGGGCGCCGAGGCTGATGTAAAGGGTGCGCCACCAATTGGCGGGGTCCTGGCCCAGCACACGGGCGGGTTTGGGCTGCCAACCCGGGCTCTGTTGCCAGCCCAGGGCCTGCTTCAAGCGGGTGTTCTCCCGCCAGGCCTCCTGCAACTGCATGACCTGGAATTGGAGCCGTTGGTTCTGCTGGCGCAGCTCCGCCACCTGCCGCAACAGAGTGCCCCGGGTGGTGAGCGCTTGCCCGGTTTCCCGGACCAACCCGTCGCTCGATCCAGCCAAGCCAAACAGGGGCAGGAACAGACCACCCAGCGTCAGCTTGAACTGGCCGGCTGTCCGCTCCGGCAATTGGAGCGCGATCAGAACGACCAGCAACGCCGCGCCGCCGGCCAAGTAGTAAGGCCGCTTGGACATCAACAATTCAACCCACCGCGGCGAACGCGCGCCGGAACCCTCTCAGGTCCGGCTTGAGGAAGCGACTCTCTTGAGGAATTGAAGCTCTTGCAGCACCCGTCCCGTGCCTTCGGCCACGGCTGTCAGCGGATCGTCCGCCACGTGCACCGGCAGGCCGGTCTCTTCGGCGACCAACCGGTCAATGCCCCGCAGCAACGCGCCGCCGCCCGCCATCACGATGCCCCGATCCACCAGGTCGGCGGAGAGTTCGGGGGGACAGCGTTCGAGGGTGATGCGAACGGACTCCAAAATACTGGTCAGAGGCTCCTTCAAGGCTTCCCGGATTTCCTCGGAACGGATGCCCAGCGTTTTCGGCAGGCCCGCGCTCAGGTCGCGGCCCTTGACCTCCATGGTCAATTCCTGTTCCAGCGGAAAGGCGGAGCCGACGCGGATCTTGATCTCTTCCGCGGTGCGTTCGCCAATCATCAAGTTGTAGGCCCGCTTCATGTAGGCGATGATGTTCTCGTCCATCTCGTCGCCCCCCACGCGCAGACTGCGGCTGAACACAATCCCCGCCAGGGAAATAATCGCAATCTCGCAGGTGCCACCACCGATATCGACAATCATGTTGCCCGCCGGCTCATGGACCGGCAGCCCCACCCCGATGGCGGACGCCATGGGTTGCTCGATCAAATAGACCTCGCGAGCGCCCGCATGGGTGGCGGAGTCTTTGACCGCCCGTTTCTCCACTTCGGTGATGCCCGAGGGGACGGCCACGACCACGCGCGGGGCAATGAGCTTGCGATGATGAACCTTCTGGATGAAATGCCGCAGCATCGCTTCGGTGATCTCGAAGTCGGCAATGACGCCATCTTTCATGGGGCGAATCGCCACGATGTTGCCCGGGGTGCGCCCGAGCATTCGCTTGGCTTCCTCGCCCACCGCGAGCACGTTCGTGGTGCCGGCCTGAATGGCGACGACAGAGGGTTCGCGCAGCACGATTCCCTGGTCGCGCACGTAAACCAGAGAGTTCGCCGTCCCGAGGTCTATCCCAATGTCATTGGAAAACAGGCTCTTGAGTTGCGCAAACATGTACGGTGCCTAGTCGGGCGGAACCTTAAGTGCCCCTTGCCCTTACGGTCAAGACGATTAACGCGTCAGGGAAGGGACGGATCCAGTTTGCGGCAATTCACGCTGAGTTGATCGAGACGTTTCAGATGGTGCTGGAGCCGCCGCAGGAAGTCGGCGGAATCCCTCTCTTTCACGGGCGACCAGACGACTTCGGCCAGCGCCGCCGCGCGCGGGAACGCAAAGTACTCCACGTCCTTCGGCGTCCAGAGGAATTCACCCCAGAGATTGCCTTGCGCGCCGAGCAGGTGTCGCTGTTTCTCTGCCGGGAGTCGAGGCGGCATCGGCTCGAAGCCATACACCGTTGCCAGCGGGATGAGACCTGCGATGCACTCGGGCTCGCCCGGTCCCTCGGCCTGCGCATAGTCAAAGTAGCAGTGGGTGGTGGGAGACATGACGACGTCGTGGCCGGCCTCCGCCGCGACGATGCCACCTTCCATGCCGCGCCAAGACATCACCGCCGCGCCGGGCGTGAGACCGCCTTCGAGGATCTCGTCCCAACCGATCAGCCGCCGGCCCTTGCTTACGAGGAACCGTTCGATCCGGCGGTTGAACCAGGTCTGGAGCTGCGCTTCGCTTTTCAGGCCTTCGGCCTGGATGCGCGCCTGGCACTTGAGGCAGACCTTCCAACGCTCGCGCGGCGCTTCGTCACCGCCGATGTGGATGAAGCGGCTGGGGAACACGGCGATCACTTCATCCAGCACGTCCCGCGCAAACGCGACGGCGTCGTCGTTGCCGGCGCACAGAATGTCGCTGTGAACACCCCAGCGCGTGCGCACCTCGAACGGTCCTCCCGTGCAGGAGAGCTCCGGATAGGCCGCCAGCGCCGCCTGGAAGTGCCCTGGCATTTCGATCTCCGGCAGAATCGTGATATGACGGGCCCGGGCGTAAGCCACCAGCTCGCGCATCTGCGCCTGGGTGTAGAAGAACGGCCCGTAGGGCGTGCCATCGCCGGCGTTGCGGTCGCCGTGCCGGGGCGATTCCTTGCGCCGCGAGCCGACCTCGGTCAAACGCGGGTGCTTTTTGATTTCGAGGCGCCAGCCCTGGTCGTCCGTGAGGTGAAGCTGCAAGGTGTTCAGCTTGTGCAACGCCATCAGGTCCACCAGCCGCTTCAGGAACTCCAGCGGCAGGAAGTGCCGCGCCGGATCCACGAGCAATCCGCGCCAGGCAAAACGCGGCGTGTCCACGATCTCAACCGCCCGCACGGACCAGCCTCCGGCGGGTGCTTCGGCCACAGGATTCGTCCCGAACACGCCCGGCGGGAGCAGTTGCCGGAACGTGACCCCGCCATAGAACAGGCCAGCCCTCGTGGCCGCCCGGAGGGTGACCCGGCCGGGAATGACCGAAAGACGATACCCCTCGACGCCGAGTTGGGCGTCCGGGGCGGTCAATGTCATCTCGATATCGCCTTCCCGCGCCGTGCGGCGCACGACCGGCATCCGCCCGCCCAGGGGCGCCGACAACGCCTCCGCCAGCTTGTTCGCTTCCGTGGCCGCCGCGCCGCGGGCGACCAGACGCGTGGTCCGTTTGAGCGTCCAATTCCCTGCCTTCAACTCAAGGTGCGCCGGCAGAGGGACCAAACCGAGCGAGGTCACGTCGGGGTCTGCGGCGCAAAGGGAACTGCCCCCGGCCAACAAAGCCAGGACAACGGCGGCTGGGTGGGATAGGTGTTTGGCTTTCATAAGATCAGTATCGGCCGAATTCAAGCCCGGCATCGATGAAGGCCCGGTAGTTCGCCTCGGTGCCCGGGGAAAGCGGAAGGTTGATGGGCGCGGCGGTCGGCATCAGGACGAACCCGCCACCGTCCTTCGCTTGACTCATGATCCTGCCAACCTCGGCGCGGACCTGGTCGGGGGTGCCGTTCTCGAGGAGTTTCAGCTCGAGGTTCCCCCAGACGGAAACCCCGCGCGCCCGGCAGCAGCGCTTCACCTCATCCAACTCAATGTCGCCGTCGGGCGGAGGTTCGCAAGGATCGATCCCGTCGCAGCCGGTCTCCAGGATCAGGTCCAACACCCGGCCGGTTTTCCCGTGGCAATGGAGTCGCACCCTGCCACCGCGGGAGTGAATCAAGCGCGTCATCTCCGTCACGTGCGGCACCACGAAGCGCTGGAACATCGCCGGCGGCAGGTAGGGGGGGGTGAAATACTCGGGACCGACGATCCGGTAGCAATCGAGCACGCAGCAGTCGAGCTGGCGCCGCAGGTTCTCCATCGCCCGCTCGGCGATCACGGCGACGGTGCGGGCGAAATGGTCAGTCGCTTCGAAGGCCCACATGAGGAAGTCCTGGAAAGACATCAGATCCGCGGCCAGGTAAGCGGGGGCACCGACCGAAGCCATGACCAGCCCGCCTTCACCCAGCTCGGCATGCACGCGCTCGAGGTCGGAGGCATCGTAGTTCGCCGGCTGGTACGGGACGCTCAGCGCCTGGTCCACGTCGTCGAGGCTCTTGCACCAGTGTTCGACCTGCCAGGTGGTGTGCACGTCCGCGGTGCTCTGCTTGACGGAGCGCAAGTCGCCCTTCGGCGTGTGGCAAATCCGCGTGGTGCGCTGGAACTGCCCGACGGTGTCCGTGTGGCTTTCGATCTCCACGGGAAAGTCGGAGCCGAGAAACCGCTCCTCGCACGTGTAGCGATCGGTGGCCGTGCGCGGATTCCAGTTCGTGATGCAATCCGTGTGCGCGCGGATGAAATCCATGAGGACGCGGTAGCTGGGCTGGAGGTTATACCAGTCGAGGCGGTTGCGTCCCGCCAGCTCGTAGGTGTTGATGGGGACACGATCCGGAATGCCGCCCGAAAGCGCGGCCAGCAGCCGGCGGCGGCTGGTCCAGGGGCCGGTCGTAGGCGGCGAGGACGCGCTCATCTCAGGTTCATCACGAAACTGGGGGGACGGCCGGGAATGGCACGGGCTTTCGGTCATCCCGAAGGGATGCGACATGAATAGCCGTGGGTGTAACCCGGCGAAACCGAGCCTTTCCGGCCCTGACAGGGCCGAACAGTCTCGAGTCCTTCGGTGCGACCCTTTCAGGGTCCGGAGTTTGGGCCGGGCGATTCTCCGGGTTCCACCCGGAGCTATTCGGATGTTGCCCCTCCGGGGCATGACGGAGATCATCTCGAAGATCCGCAGAGAATTTCATTTCGACTCCGGCTGCCCGCCCCAGAGCCGATGGATCACCCAGAGCAGCAGCAGACCGCTGGCCACGAAGACCGCCAGGAGCAACCCGGCTTGCGCCAGCCGGCCGTAGAGGAAGTTCCCGACGGTGAACAGCGACGACCAGATGGCCGCGCAACCGGCGGTCCAGCCCAGCAACGCCAGCGGAATGTTCTCACGTGTCTTCGCGGCTTCGGCTTCCGAAATTCCGGCTTCCTCGCGGATGCGCCGCCAGCCCGGGCCGAACGGGCGGACCTTTTTGTAGAACTCAATCAACGTCTGTCGATCGGTTGGCGGACCCAGGAAGACCGCCAGCAGCCAGCAGGCGGTGGTTACCGCGATCGTGATCAGCAGGGCGTGCTGCGTGCTCAGGGTCGCGAGGCCCTGCTTCTTCAGCACCAGAAGCGCGATGGATACGCCGAACGAGCTGATCATGGCCACAACTTCGCACCAGGCGTTGATCCGCCACCAGAACCATCTCAACAGATAGAGCAGACCCGTGCCGGCGCCCACCTGAAGCATGATATCGAAGCTGTCCTTGGCCGTCTCAAGGAGGTAAACCGTGCCGGCCGAGGCGAGGAACAGACCCACGGTCGTCAGCCGCCCGGCGAACACATAGTGCTTCTCCGAGGCGTCCTGGCGCACGAACCGCCGGTAAAAGTCGTGCACCAGATACGACGAGCCCCAGTTCAGATGCGTCAGGATGGTCGAGGAATTCGCCGCGATCAATCCGCCGACCATCAGCCCGATGAAGCCGACGGGAAGGAACTTCAGCATGGCGGGATACGCGATATCGTGTCCCAGCAATTTCGGGTCGAGATCAGGAAAGGCCTTCTGGATGTCCGACAACTGCGGGAATACCAGCAGCGAGCACAAGCCCACCAGGATCCAGGGCCACGGCCGCAACACATAATGGGCGACGTTGAAGAACAGCACCGCCCCGAGCGAGTCCTTCTCCGACTTCGACGCCAGCATCCGTTGGGCGATGTAGCTGCCGCCACCGGGCTCGGCGCCCGGATACCAGGTCGCCCACCATTGAACGGCCACGGGCATGATGAACACCGCTACGGCCAGGTCCCAGTTGCTGGTGAAGTCGGGCAGGATGTTCAGATAATGCAGCATGGACTGGCCGTCGGGGCTGAGCATGGGTGCCGAGAGCTTGTCCACCATCACTCCCAGGCCCCCGACGTGCTTCACGGCGAAGTAGGCCGCCGCGATCACCGCCGTCATTTTGATGAAGAACTGGATCATGTCGATCACCAGCACGCCCCACAGGCCGGAGTGCGCGGCGAAGGCGACGTTCAGCAGGCCACAGAGCAGCAGCGTCTCCCAGCGCGGCAGGCCGAAGAGGATGTTGGCGATCTTGCACGCGGCCAAGTTCACCGAGGCCATGATGATGCAGTTGAAGAACAGTCCCAGATACACGGAGCGAAATCCGCGCACGACGCTCGCCGCCTTGCCGGAGTACCGAATCTCGTAGAACTCCAGGTCCGTCATCACCTCCGACCGCCGCCACAGCCGCGCGTAGAAGAACACCGTGGCCACGCCCGTCAGCACGAACGCCCACCAGACCCAGTTGCCCGCGACGCCATGGCGCCGGACGATGTCGGTCACGAGGTTCGGCGTGTCGCTGCTGAAGGTGGTGGCTACCATCGACAGCCCCGCCAGCCACCAGGGCACGGCCCGACCCGAGACGAAAAACTCGGAGGTGCTCTGGCCCGCCCGCTTGCCGAAGAACAGCGCGGGGATGAAACAGATTAACAGAGAAGCGGCGACGATCAGCCAGTCAATCAACTGCAGTTTCATGCGTCGTGGTTTTCCATGAACTAGGATGACGGAACGGCGTCCAGCACGACAATCTCAAACGGCTTAAGCTCGAGCCGCAGTGGCGTGCCCGACTCGGCTGGCAGCACTGGCTTCCCGGCATCCTCGGCCCAGGGGCTGGCCAGCTTGAACTTCGTGGCGGCACCGGCAGGCAGTTCAAACGCCGCGCCCACGTCGAGCGCGAACTCGTGCGGCTGATCGTCCGGGTTGCGCAGCATCACAATGCCCTGGCGCGCGCTCCACGAGGTGTAACCATAG
>Ga0315286_10004369_pt1 | contig 13560 bp, 7 predicted proteins | sample YL17G10_0_MG_FD_205038 | JGI IMG/M metagenome (GOLD analysis project Ga0315286, IMG submission 205038) | Sediment microbial communities from Yellowstone Lake, YNP, Wyoming, USA - YL17G10_0 | ecosystem: Environmental > Aquatic > Freshwater > Lake > Sediment | place: USA: Wyoming | collected... | reverse complement strand
GCCGCGCCTGGAAGATCAATTTCTGGGCCAGGCTGTGGGACGGCGATCACGCCTACACCATGCTGCGGAGCCTGCTCAACGTGGTCAGCGAGACGAAAACCATCTACGGCGAGCGCGGCGGCGGCGTATATCCGAATCTGTTCGACTCCCATCCGCCGTTCCAGATCGACGGCAATTTCGGCGCGACGGCCGGCACCTGCGAGATGCTGGTGCAAAGCCACGCGGGCCCAATCCATCTGCTGCCGGCGCTGCCCAAGGCGTGGCCGACCGGAAGGGTCACCGGCCTCTGCGCGCGCGGTGGATTCGAGGTGGACATGAGCTGGGAGAACGGCCGCTTGACCAAGGCCGTGATCCATTCCAAGTCCGGCCTCCCCTGCCGGGTCGTTTACGGTGACCAGAGCTGGGAGTTCAACACCACGGCCGGGAAGTCCTATCCCCTCAAGCTCGCAAAAAGGGTTTAACGCTCATGAGAAACGACTGAAAGGTCAACACCCGGGAAAAAAATGAAACACAAGAGTGCATGGGCCATCTTCCTTCTATGTCTGGCCTGCTCCCCAAAAAATTCAGGCGTCAGGCCTGAGGGCGCGGACGCGAAAACAGCAATCCTGCCGGAATGGTTCAGCGGCGGGAAGTTCGGAATGTTCATCCACTGGGGCCCCTATTCCGTGTTGGGCGGTGAATGGAACGGAAAGAGGATCGAGCAGGGAGATATCGCCGAATGGATCATGCAGCGGTTCGAGATACCCGTTGCAGAATACCGCAAGGTCGCCGCCGCTTTCGATCCGGCACAGTTCCAGGCGCGCGAATGGGTGGCCCTGGCCAAGAACGCCGGCATGAAATATCTCATCATCACCGCCAAGCACCATGATGGATTTGCCATGTTCGATTCCGAGGTCAGCGGTTACAATATCGTCGATTATACGAAATTCGGCAGGGATCCGCTCAAGGAACTGTCGGAGGCCTGTGCCGAAGCCGGGATCAAATTCTGCGTTTACTATTCCCACCGAGAGGACTGGGAAAATCCGTACGCTTACGGAAACACCTGGGATTTTGATACTTCACAGACCAGCCTGGACACCATGGACCATCCCGAACTGTTCCGGAAATACCTGGATGACAAGGCCCTGCCGCAACTCAAGGAATTGCTCACCCATTATGGCCCGCTCGGGATCGTTTGGTTCGACCGGGGAATGTACACCCAGGAGCAGGGAAAGGAATTCGCCGACCTCGTTCACGCTTTGCAGCCGAATTGTCTGGTCAACGGCCGGGTGGGGTCCTACGATCAGGAGCTGCTCGGGGATTATCAGAGTTTGACCGATAACGGGATGCCGGTCGGGGGGATCGAGGAGGCCTGGGAAACTCCCCAAACCCTCAATGATACCTGGGGATTCAGCAAGTTCGATCAGAACTGGAAGTCCGCCGGGGATATCATCAAAAGAATGGTGGCCATTGTCAGCAAGGGAGGAAATTACCTGCTCAACGTCGGGCCCACCGGAGAAGGCGTCATTCCCGGTCCTTCAGTGAAGATCCTCAAGAGCGTTGGCGAGTGGATGGACAAGAACAGCGAAAGCATTTACGGAACTTCTCCTTCCCCCTTTCCGGTCGAGTTCCCCTGGGGTTTCTGCACAAGAAAGGGGGACCTGCTTTATCTTCATGTCTTTGACTGGCCGACGGACGGTATCCTGAAGCTCGAGGGATTGAATAACCGGATCCGGAATGCCTATATGCTGACAGATAAGGCGGGGAAGCTGAAGGTCAACCGGGATAAACGTGGTCAATGGCTGATCTCATTACCTGAATCACGGCCCGACGCGATCAATTCCGTGGTCGTAGCGCAAATCGCCGGTCCTCCTGATATCGATCCCCTCGTGGTTCAGCAGAAGAGCGGTGAACCGGTTGTGCTGGATTATCTTGCGGCCTCCACCCATGGCCGAGCGGTCAAACGATTCAACCGTAAAGGGGAGGAAGGCCAATTCCACATTTCAAAAATGGAAGGGCCTGAGGATGTCATCCAATGGCACGTGAATATGGTCGATCCCGGAATGTATGACGTTTCCATAACCTATGCCGCCATGCCCGGCTGGGAAAATGGCCGTTACAAGGTGAGCGCCGGTAAGGAACAGATCACGGGCCTGGTGAGATCCAGCCCGGGCTGGTATGAATACAAGACCGAAAAGATCGGGCGGATGCGGGTATCCAAAAAAGGAGAAACCCTCTTCCGGCTTTATCCCGCGCATCAGCTTGATCATTACCTGATGTATTTCAGATCCTTGGAATTGGTTCCGATCGACCGATAAGCTTGTCTTGTCTGACCGGATCATTAGATCAAGACGAAAGGAGTTGAAAATGAAAAGGAGACAATTGACGCTACCCATGGCCTCCTTTTTACCGGCCTGTCTGATCAGCGTCCTTTTAATAAGTGGATGTTCCCACTCCTATGCGAACGATGAACAGGCTGTTTCAGTCCAGATGGGCGCTAAGATCCCGATGCGAGACGGTGTTAACCTGGCTGCAACGATCTTCAAGCCGAAAGATATGCCAAGGCCGTTGCCGGTTATCCTGCACTTCACTCCGTATATCGCTAACCGCTTTTCAGCTCGGGCTCTATGGTTCGCGAGGCGAGGCTATGTCGTCGCGTCTGTTGACGTCCGTGGGCGCGGTAACTCCGAAGGGGAATTCAAACCATTCGTGAATGAGGGGCGTGACGGATATGATGTTGTGGAATGGTTGGCCGGCCAGCCTTGGGCGAACGGAAAGGTGGCCATGATCGGAGGATCCTATACGGGTTGGGACCAGTGGAGCGTCATCAAAGAGTTCCCGCCGCATCTCGAGACGATCATTCCGGCAGTCTCCACCATTCCGGGAACAGAAGGAATTCCCAAGAATCGCAATATCTTCCTCTCGTATACGATGCACTGGCTCAATACGGTCAGCGGAAGCAGTGACGGCCCTTCTTTCGACGGAGACTTCCATGGCGAGAAGAAGTATGAGATGTACAGACAACATCTTTCATTCCATTCACTCGACAAGATCTATGGAAACACATCGACTGAGTTCCAGACCATGCTCAAGCACCCCGCCGTCGATGCCTATTGGGACGCGATGAATCCTTCCACCGAGGATTATGCCAGGATAGACAAGCCTATCCTGACGATCACCGGGCACTTTGACGCCGACCAGACGGGAGCCATGACTCACTACCGGCGACATGTGCAGTACGCTTCTCCGGAGGCCCGAAAGAAACACTATCTTATCATCGGCCCCTGGGATCACGGGGGTTCACAACAATCCAAAAGAGAGAACGCGGGTTTGACGTTTGACCCGGCCAGTCTCATTAACAATAACGAGTTGCATAAACAATGGTACGATTGGACCATGCAAAACGGCAAAAAGCCGGAGTTCCTAAAAAAGCGCGTCGCCTATTACGTCATGGGGGCGGAGAAATGGAACTACGCCGATAGTCTCGAGGACATCCCCACGACCCCCGTTAAACTGTATCTCGACTCTCCGGAAACTGGCGCAAACGATGTCTTTTCCTCCGGCGCGCTAAGCAACAAACTGCCAAGTCTGTCGACCTCGGACAAGTACGTTTACGATCCGCTTGACACCCGCCCGGGAGAGTTTGAAATGGAACAAGGGGGTGAGCCGGACGCCTACAATATCATGGGGACCAACGCCAAAAGCCAACGATACGCGATTTCAACGACGCGTTTCGGTAATGGCCTTATTTACCACAGCGAACCCTTCCCCGAGAAAACGGAATTAACCGGATATGTAAAGCTCGTCGCCTGGATCTCGATGGATGTTTCGGATACGGATTTCATGGTGACTCTCCACGAAATCCTGCCCGACGGAACGAGCATTCAGCTTACGGATGACGCCCTGCGCGCAAGATACCGGGAATCCCCTCGGAAGGAAAAGCTGGTCACGCCTGGCGAAGTAACCCGTTATGAATTCAACCAATTTTGGTTTTTCTCGCGACAGATCGCCAAAGGAAGCCGGTTGCGGCTCGTCTTCTGGTCCCCAAACTCTATTCACCTGGAGAAAAATTATAACGGTGGGGGAGTGGTTGCTGAAGAATCCGGAAAAGACGCCAAGACCGCGCACATGACCCTGTATCATGACTCCGCCCGCCCGAGCTATCTGGAAATTCCGGTGGCGAAACCCGACAAGGAGAAATAACATGAAGAAAAGCTGTCTTTTATTGATATTTGCGGTTTTCCTGACGCTTTGCCTCTTTTCATCACAAGGAAAAAAAGAGGAGGCGAATATCATCGCGCTCATCGGGGGAACTCTGATCGATGGAACCGGTCATTCGCCCGTCGAGAACACAACGGTCCTTATCGAGGGAAAGAAGATCAAGGCCGTAGGTCCTATGGATAAAGTCAAGATCCCTGAGGGAGCTAAGAAAATAAATGTCTCAGGGAAATGGATCCTCCCCGGGTTCATAGATGCCCATATGCACCTCACCTATCCTGCCGATGATGTGCAAAATCTCACGCAAACAGACAGCTTGGCCACTCTTCGAGCGCTCCATTTCATGGAGATGTTCCTGAGATGCGGCATTACCACAGTCAGGGATGTCGGAGCGCCTGTTGAGCCCATGAGAGCTCTCAATGAAGCGGCGCGTTTGGGATACACGGATACGATCCGTCTTTGCAGCTGTGGACAGCTTTTAACGGTGACAGGGGGTCATGGCGACGGTCTGAAACTGGCCCGCGCTGTCGATGGACCGTGGGAATGGCGAAAAGCCGTACGAGAGATGTTCAAAGCTGGCTTCGACCACATCAAAATTTCTCCCACTTTCACCATGGAGGAGGCCCAAGCGGCCGTGGATGAGGCAAAAACTCTCGGGATAAGAATCACGAGCCATGGAGGAGGTCTCTCTGATACCTCTCCAACCACAATGACGAGAATGGCCGTTCAGGCGGGAGTCCAGTGCATTGAGCACCTCAACGAAATGGAGGATGATGTCTTAGACCTTATAGCCGAGAAGGGCGTTTACATCGTCCCGACCATATCGATTTACCGAGAACAGTACAAAGAGAATGCCATTCCCGGAATATTGATAGAAAAACGGGGCTGGTCGGTCTCTATGCATGAAACACTCTTCAAAAAAGCCAGGGCCAGAAAGATAACCATGGGGATTGGAACAGATGCCGTCGGAAGTTTTATGAAGCATTATCCGAAAATATATTTTATGGAGATGAAATATTTTGTCGAGCTTGGCGCGAATCCTATGGAAGTCCTAGTCGCCGCCACGAGGAACGGGGCCCTGATCCTTGGCAAGGAGGATGTCCTTGGGACCATTCAGGAAAGCAAACTGGCTGATATTCAAATCGTCAATGGCAATCCGCTCAAATCATTGGATGTCCTCGGCCAACCCGAAACCGTTATCATAGGCGGTTCCGTCCATGTTTTTAAATAGGCGGGTCCGTTCCATCGATGTCGTGTTCCATTCTGATCAAAAAGCCTTCTTGAGTTTTTTGAACCAAGTCGGATCAACCTCGGCGCCGATCCCGGGTTGCTCGGGCATTGTGACCATGCCGTTGTTGATTTTTATCCCTCCGATCACAGGGTCGACTTTTAGAAAAAAGGAAGTGTCCAGGTCGGCAAAAACAATGTTCGATTGAGAAGCGTGCAAATGAGCGCCGGCTGAAATCGCTAGGTTGCTTTCATTCATACAGCCGACCATGCATCTCAGGCCAGCGGCCTCGCCCAGATGAGCAATTTTAAGGGAGGGCAAAATGCCGCCGGCTTTCATCAGCTTGATATTCAGATAATCAGCGGCTTCGGATTTTATGATCTTCAGGGCGTCGGCCGGGGAGAACAGGGCTTCATCGGCCATGACCGGGATCTTCACGCTGTTTCTAACCTGTTTCAATCCGGCCAAATCCGAGGCGGAGACCGGCTGCTCGATAAGCTGGATATCGTATTCCGTCAAACGATCCAGGGTTTTAATAGCTTCCGGCACCGACCAGCCTTGATTCGCATCAATTCGGATGATTATCTCGGGTCCTACGGCCTCTCGCAAGGCTTTAATTCGGGCGACATCGCTTTCCATAGAGACCCCGACTTTGGCCTTGATCGTTTTAAAGCCTTTCTTTACGGCTTCCAAACCTCTTATGGCCGTCTCTTCAGGAGTATGCAAAGAGATGGTCAAATCCGTTTCAAAGGAATTCTTAGCGCCGCCTAAAAGTTTATAAAGAGGAAGATCTGCGGCTTTTCCCAAAATATCAAACAAGGCCATATCAAAGGCGGCTTTGATGCATGGGTTGTGAGGAATAAAAGAATTGATCGCGTTAATTATTTTGACATAATTCAAGGCGTCCTGCCCCTTGACAAGTTCGGCCATGTCTTTAGCGGCGGCAATGCTCGTAGCTTGAGTATCGCCTGTGAGAGCCGGAAAGGGGGCGGCTTCTCCCCAGCCTATGATCCCCTGATTGGTATGCAGACGGACCAAGACATTCAAGGCGTCTTTCATTTCGGCGATCGAGATCCTGAATATTTCAAGCAAGGGCAGATCATAATAATAGACTTCAACATCGGTGATCTTGACATTGGATATTTTAGGCAGTTTCAAGGGAGTTGGACCGGGGCTTTTCTCTTGGCCCCTGACAAAGAAATCCTTTGAAGAAATGGCGCCCAATCCCATGACCCTGAAAAAATCTCTCCTGGTGTGATTCATATGTATTTTCCTTAAGACGAACTCGTTGATAGGAATTGGCTTTTCTTGGCCGCCCGAAATCGGCCCACCCCGAGCTCAGATTCGCGCCTTCCCGTCACGAACAAGATGGTATTGCGGCCCCGAGCAGATGTCAATATCTCGTTATTGAGCCGACCTGGCTGCCGGCGGTCGGACGATCGGGCGGATGAGTCCGGAATGCGGCCAAAATGGATAGGCCACTCGCCTCTCCTCGCTGGGTTGATCCTTTCTGCCGCTCTCGCCCATGGATAAGAACGCGGGCGCGGTTTTCGCGGCCATTGACACCGCCGCCCGGCCGGGGGTACAGTCCCACCATGGACTGGGGGGCAAATTCAATGCCGGGAGGGGGAATTCAACTCGCTCGGAAAAAGCTAATTCTTATCCTTACTCTTGCGTTCACGATGGCGGTCTGCCTTTTCGCGCCCGCGTGCGTCCCCGATCGAGCAGCGCCGCCGCCGGCACCCGATTTTACCTGGATCGTCCAGGCGAGCGGCACGAACGCGGGCCTGCGGGGCGTTTCGGTCGTTGACGATCGGACGGCCTGGGCCAGCGGATCGAAAGGAACGGTCTTGAGGACCATCGACGGGGGATCGACGTGGATCCTCCGTCCCGTTCCGGGAGCGGAGACGACGGATTTCCGGGACATCGAGGCGTTCGGCCCTGATGAAGCGGTCGTCATGGGCATCGGCCGTCCGGCGAAGATCTTCCGGACGACGGACGGAGGGGCAACCTGGGCCCAGACCTTCGCCGACGATTCTCCGGGAGTATTCCTGGACGGGCTCGCCTTCTTCGACGAAAAGAACGGGCTGGCGGTCGGGGATCCGATGGACGCGCGGTTCTTTGTCATCTCCACGACGGACGGAGGGGCCTCCTGGACCCTCTTGCCTCCGGATTCGCGGCCGACCGCGCTCGCCGGCGAAGCGGCCTTCGCCGCCTCCGGGACGAGCCTGGCCGTCACGGACGATGACCGGGTCTGGCTCACTACGGGCGGTCCGGTCTCGCGCGTTTGGCGATCGGAGGACCGGGGGCGTCATTGGGAGCCTGTCTCGTCCGCCTTGCTTGAAGGCTCACCTTCGGCGGGCGGATTCTCGGTCGCTTTTCTTGACGCGCAGACGGGCCTTACGGTCGGGGGCGACTACAAGGCGGAAACCGCGGCCGTCGGAAACGCCGCTGTCTCCTCGGACGGGGGAAAAACGTGGCTGGCCGTCGAAGACCGGCGGCCCGGCGGCTTCCGGGAGACCGTGGCCTTTGTCCCGGGAACGAGGCCGCCGATCGCGATCACGGTCGGACCTTCGGGTTCGGATTATTCTCCCGATCTGGGTAAAACGTGGACGCCGATCGTCGCCCCGGCAGGATTCCATGCCCTCGATTTCGCCAGGAGGGGACAGGCGGGCTGGGCCGTTGGCCGGGATGGCCTGATCGCCAAGTTGAAGATCGGCGCGTCCCCATCAAGCTGAAAGATCGTCGCTTCCCGGCTCAGGCAGTCCCCTTCAGCTAAGCCTTTCTTTATTCCTGGAGAGAGCGCCTTCCCGTCGCCAAGGTCCGGCCGAACCGGAACGTTTTTTGCGCATTTTCGGCTATAATGGGTCGCGAGTTGCCGAACGTAACTCCAACCGCGCGAACCGCATGAAAGGACATCCGCAGCCATGAACTCCAAACGCCTCCTCCTCGTCGCCCTGGCCGCGTCGCTTTTTACGACCGCGGCCCTCGCCCAGCCCACCGACGCCAAAACGCGCCTGACGTCCTGGGACCGGCATCTCCGGCTCAAGGCTGAATCTCCTTTCAAAGACCTGGCTTGGCGCGCCGTCGGACCGGCTTTTTGCGGAGGGAGGATCCAGAGCCTGGCCGTTCATCCCGCCCGTCCGTACACGCTCTACGTCGGCGTGGGGTCGGGAAACGTCTGGAGATCGGACAACAACGGCCTCACCTGGACGCCGATCTTCGAGAACGAATCGACGTTCACGATCGGTGAGATCGCCATCGCCCCGTCGGATCCCGACATCGTTTGGGTGGGAACGGGCGAGATCCTGATGGCCCGGAGCTCCTACGCCGGGACCGGCGTCTTCAAATCGACGGACGGCGGCAAAACGTGGGCGAACATGGGCCTTCACGATTCCCAGCATATCGGCCGGGTGCTCATCGATCCCAAGGACGCGAACACCGTCTACGTGGCCGCGATCGGGCACAACTTCTCGACGAACGCGGAACGCGGATTGTTCAAAACGACGGACGGCGGGACGACCTGGTCCAAGATCCTCTATGTCAGCGAGCGGGTCGGGGTCATCGATGCCGAGATGGATCCCGTCGACTGGAACATCCTGTATGCCGCCGCCTGGGAGCGGGATAGGAAACCGTGGGGGCATGTCGTCGCTGGAGCCGGCAGCGGCTTCTATAAATCGACGGACGCCGGCAAGTCCTGGAAGAAGATCACGCGCGGGCTGCCCGACGGAAAGGACCTCGGCCGGATCGGCATCGAGATCGCCCCGTCGAATCCCCGAGTCCTCTATATTCTGCTCGATAACCAAACGCTTCGCCCGGGGGATCCCCAGGCCCGGGACCCGCGGCCCCAGCCGATACGGGGGGAAGTCTACCGCTCGGACGACCGGGGGGAATCCTGGATGAAGGTCAACGCCGGCGAACTCGGCACGACCATCGGCTACGACTGGAACCTGATGAAAGTCTGCCCGGACAACGAGAATGAGATCTATGTCGCCGGGAACCGCTTTCTGATGTCCAAGGACGGGGGCAAGACCTATGCCCAGATCGGGGGAACGATCGTTCCGCTGCTCTATAAGGATAGGCGAGAATTCCCGCTCGACCACCACGCCCTCTGGATCGACCCCGCCAACCCCGACCGCATCCTTCTTGGGACCGACCACGGACTCTATATCTCCTACGACCGGACGAAAACCTGGCTCTTGAATAACAACTTGCCGATCACCGAGTTCTACGCCGTCGCGGTCGACGAGGAGAAGCCCTACAACATCTACGGCGGGAACCAGGACAACGCCGCGGTCGTCGGACCGAGCACCAGCCGTCTCGATCCCGAGGCTCCGAACCTCTGGAAGCACGTCTATCTGGACACGTGGGGGGGCGGCGACGGATTCGTCACCCTGCCCGACCCGACCGAAGCGAACAAGATCTATTACTTCAGCGGCCGGACGGTCTTTTTGAAGAACATGGCCGACGGCAAGCAGGTCGACGTCACGCCCCGGCCGCCCGCGTCCGAAACGGGGCTCCGCTACAACTGGATGGTCCCGTTCGTGATCTCTCCCCACGATCCGAAGACCCTGTATTACGGCGGGAACAAGCTCTTCCGATCGACCGACAAAGGCGCGAATTGGGAGATCATCAGTCCCGACCTCTCGACCAATCCCGGTCCGGAACGGCAGGGGAATATTCCGTATGGGACCTTGACGACCGTCTCCGAGTCGCCCCTCCGGCCCGGGGTCATCTACGCAGGGACCGACGATGGAAACGTGCAGGTGACCCGGGACGGAGGAAAGTCCTGGACCCTCATCGTCCGCGGGCTCCCCTCGAAATGGGTCAGTCGGGTCACGGCCTCGGGGCACGAGGCGGGGACGGTCTACGTGGCTTTGACGGGGTTCCGCGAGGACGATTTCCGGACATACCTGTTCAAGTCCAACGATTACGGCCGGACCTGGGCCTCGATCACGGGCAACCTCCCCGACGAGCCCGTCAACGTCGTGAAAGAGGACCCGAAAAAAGCGGGGATTCTCTACATCGGGACGGATCTGGGGGTTTATGCCACGCTGGACGGCGGCGCGACCTGGGTCTCTCTTTGCAATTCGCTGCCGACCGCGGCCGTCTATGATCTCGTCGTTCATCCGCGGGACGGCGAGCTGGTGATCGGCACGCACGGCCGGAGCATTTTCGTTCTCGATGTCGGGCCGATACGGAACCGGGCATCTTCCCGCTAACGACATCGTAGCTCTCCTGGTGCCAGGGCAGATTATTGGTCTAGCCGAGCACCCGGGCCGTTGGCCATGAAATCCTTGACAATGCCTGCGGTTGGAAATACATCTTTGAGTGGGCAAGGGAATGAACTGCGGGCACGGACGGAAAGGGCTCATGTGCCGGAATTTTGTCGTCGGCGAAGGTGAAGATGAGCAACAAGCAAACGATTATTTATGATGTCATCGCGATAGCGCGGGACGTCGCCGGGGCCTCGCTCATCGTTGTCGCGCTCCTCGTCTCCCTGTTGATGACCCCATCGCTCCGGTCCCAGGAACTGGAACAAGGCTTCCTCAACCCCCCGGATTCCGCCAAGCCCCGCGTCCTCTGGATGTGGATGGGATCGAACATCAGCAAGGCCGGCATCACCGGGGACCTTGAAGCGCTGAAAGCCGCTGGCTTCGGCGGGATGACGATGTTCAGCCTCGCCGACATCACGACGCCTTGGGCCGGCGTGATCGCCAAGAGCCCGACCCCCGGGATCGTGGCCTTCTCGGATCCGTGGTGGGCCCTGGTCCGGCATGCGGCCGGCGAGTCGGCTCGCCTGGGACTCGATTTCGGCTTGCATAACTGTGCGGGATACGAATCGAGCGGCGGGCCGTGGATCACTCCGGACCTTTCGATGAAAGAACTCGTTTGGTCGGAGAAACCCGTCCGGGGACCGGGGCCGTTCAAGGGAACTCTGGCTCGGCCCGCCGTGGACCCCCGCGCCAACATGCCTTTTCCGGTCTACAACCCCGAAACTGGCCTCGTGGAAAAACCGGAGATCCCCGCCCGCGGGACTTTCTACCATGATATCGCGGTCCTGGCGCTCCCGGCCGAAGGCATCGTGCGCGAGGACCAGGTCATCGACCTGACCTCGAAAATGGGACGCCAGGGTGAGATCGAATGGGTCATCCCGGCCGGCTCGTGGGTCATCTACCGTTTTGGCTATACGACCAACGGGTCCCTGCTGCAGCCCGCGCAGTGGGAAGCCGGGGGACTCGAATGCGACAAGATGGATCCGGAGGCCGTCGCCTTTCACTTGGACCACGTCCTGGGCGAGATCCGGGATCGCCTCGGAGACCTCGTCGGCAGGGGATTCACCCACCTTCATTTTGACAGCTACGAGGCCGGCCCGGCGACCTGGACGCCCCGGATGCGCGAGGAGTACAGGGCCCGCAGGGGCCATGACCTCGTCCCCTGGCTTCCCGTCCTGGCCAAGCGCACCATCGGCTCCGCGGCGCGAGCGGACAAATTCCGGGCCGACTTCGAGCGGACGGTCCAGGACCTCTACCGGGACGTCTTCTACGCGACAGCTTCAAAAAAGATCCGTGAAGCGGGTCTGGAATTCATGTGCGAACCCTACGGCGGTCCCTGGCGGGTCGAGGAAGTCGTGCCCCACGTGGATCGGGTGATGACCGAGTTCTGGACCAACGACGGCGCCTTTACCCCCTACGAGCTCGAGGCCACGGTGAAAGCTCTGCGTCAAGCCGGGCGGAACGTCATCGAGGCCGAGGCCTTCACCGGCAAGCCGGAATTCAGCCAATGGCGGGAAACTCCCGCCTGGCTCAAGCCGATCGGCGACGCCGCCTTCTGCGCCGGGGTCAACCTGATGTCGCTCCACCGTTTCGTCCACCAGCCGTGGGCCGACCGCTGGCGGCCCGGCAATACCATGGGTCAATGGGGGACGCATTTCGACCGCACTCAGACCTGGTGGGAGCCGGGGGCGGCTTGGGTGAAATACATCGGGCGGTGCCAGTTCATGCTTCAACGGGGAAAGACGGTCGAGGCCCCGGGCGACTTCTCCGTTGAGAACGTCCAGGGCGGCCTCAACTTGAAATTCATCCATCGTGTCGAGTGTCAGTCGGATATCTACTTCGTCGCCAACATCGCCTCGAACGGCGGCCAGGCCCGGTGCGCGTTCGGGGTTTCCGGCCGGCAGCCGGAACTATGGGACCCGGTCTGGGGAACGACCCGTGACCTGCCCGAATTCGAGACGAGGTCGGGCTGCACGGTCATCCCCTTGACCTTCGCCCCGGCCCAGAGCTTTTTCGTCGTGTTTCGGAGGCGGCCGACTCCCGCAAAGGCCGGCGCGAAAAACTTCCCGGAACCAAAGCCCGCGGCCGAGCTTTCGGGGCCATGGAATGTCTCGTTCGATAAAAAGTGGGGCGGGCCGGAAAAGGTCGTCTTCGAGAGCCTCGGGGATTGGACCGCCCGCCCCGAGCCGGAGATCAAGTATTTCAGCGGAACCGCTGCTTACAGCAAGACGTTCGACATGATCGATATCGACCGCCCGGCGCACCGGTGGCTCATCGTTGACCTCGGCGTGGTCAACCATCTGGCGCATATCATCCTAAACGGCTGCGATCTGGGCGTCGTTTGGTGCGCCCCGTGGCGCGTCGTCGTGCCGCAGGGCTTGATGAAGACTGTGGGCAACGAGATCATCGTTGAAGTGACGAACGTCTGGGCCAACCGGCTTATCGGCGACGAACAGGAGCCGGCCGACTGCGTCTGGATGCCGGGGCATATGGGGTTCGGCGGCTTTCTGAAGGAGTTTCCCGACTGGTTTCTGAAGGGGGCGCTGCGGCCCGCGAAGAAGCGCCTGGCCTTCACCACTTGGAATTATTTCACCAAAGTCTCGCCCCTCGAGCCCTCGGGACTCCTGGGCCCGGTGAGGGTGCTGATCGAGGAATAGCGGGTCGGCCTCGGCGGCAAGGCCGGAAGAAGCAACCTTTTGCCCCCCTTTTTCATCTATACGGGTGTGGACGAAATGAGCGCTTCCAGCCTGCTTCTGGCGATCCAAGGCCAATTCGGCGATAATACCCTCCGTGCGGAGTATGAATCTTTCCTGGAGGCGGCCCTAGAAATGGAGCGCGACACTCGGGGTGGGCCCGTCT
>Ga0315286_10004366_pt1 | contig 13563 bp, 9 predicted proteins | sample YL17G10_0_MG_FD_205038 | JGI IMG/M metagenome (GOLD analysis project Ga0315286, IMG submission 205038) | Sediment microbial communities from Yellowstone Lake, YNP, Wyoming, USA - YL17G10_0 | ecosystem: Environmental > Aquatic > Freshwater > Lake > Sediment | place: USA: Wyoming | collected... | reverse complement strand
TTTTACGCGACAAACATGCCCAAGGACGAGCGCTTCAACTCGATTCTGAACCGCATCGACTACAACATCAGCGATCGGCACAAGCTGTCGGGGAAGTGGTATTGGAACCACCGGCTGGCCGACGAGTACGACTACACCTACGAGACGAAGCGCGGCCTGATTTCTGACGGTCTGGTGCGTATCAACAAGGGGGGCAGCGGTGACTACGTCTGGACCATTAACCGCAGCACCATTCTGAACGTGACGCTGGCCTACCAGCGGTTCAACGAAGGCAACGTGAATCCTGTGCAGACAAGCTATAAGCCGAGCGACGTAGGTCTCCCCACCTATTTGGACGCGAAGGCGGGGGATCTGCACATGATGCCGAGAATCGATTTCTCGAACGCCGCCCCGAATATAAATTCCATGGGCGGGGGGGTGCAAACCGGTGACCAGTACCCGGTCATAAACATTCGGGGCTCAACGGGCACCCTCCGGGCCGCGCTCACCAAAATAACCGGCTCGCACACCCTGAATTTCGGCTGGGATGAGCGCCGTTACTGGACCGCCACCACCGGCCCCGGCAACACCTCCGGCCGCTTTCAGTACGATAACCGCTATATACGCAGGGCGGACAACGACTCCACGGCGTCGAACGTTGGCCTGCAATATGCGGCATTCATGATAGGGCTGCCCTATAACATGTACGTGGATACGAACGACAATGCGTATTGGACAGTGCCCTATCACAGCGGTTGGGCGCAGGACGACTTGCGCATTACGAACAAACTCAGGCTGAACTTCGGCCTCCGCTTCGAGTGGGAGCAGGGCATGACCGAGCGTTACAACCGCGCCTGGGGCGGCGGCTTTGATTTCAACTACCGCTATCCTTTCTCGGATGCGGTGGAAGCGGCCTACGCCGCCAAGCCGGTGTCGGGATTGTCATCCATCAAGGTGCAGGGCACGGGATATTATATGGGGCAAAACTCGCCCAACATCCTGACGGATGGCGTGAGGACCTGGCTGCCGCGCGTCGGCGGAGTCTATTCGATTTCCAGCAAGACCGTGCTTCGGGCAGGCTATGGAATGTATGCCGACACGTTTAACGCCAACAACACCAGGCCAAGCCAGTCGGGATACAGCCAGCCCACCAGCACCACCATGACCAACGACAACGGGCTATCCTTCTGTTGCGGATCGGACAATAAGCCGATTCCCGCAAGCGCGCTCAGCGCCAGCAACAACCCTCTGGTAAATCCGTTCCCGGTGCGCGCCGACACTACGAGGTTCGATGTCCCTTACGGCAACAGCCTGGATGGGGTCTACTTCGCAGCCCGTGACCAGAATCCGAACTACCCCCGCAATTTCAGACCAGCACGCCAGCACCGCTGGAGAGTCGGCCTCCAGCACCAGATCACCAACAGCGTGGTCGTGGAGGTGTCCTACAACGGATCCTACAGCAAAATCCCCGTCAACCAGCCCGTCAATTACGTGCCGCAAAGCTATTTCGGCACAGGGAATGTGAGGGCGACGGCGGCCGAAGCCGCCATGACCGCGAATATAGCCAATCCTTTCAATACCTCCAACTTTTCTTCCCTGGCCACGACCAGTCCGACGATTTACAACTATTTGCGAACGCAGAGCCGGTTTACCGCATCGACGCTCGCTGCAAACAGCCTGGTGCGGCCATATCCGGTAATGACCGGCACGTTTAATGGCCTGCGCAACGGCGTAGCAATCATGGATGCCTATGGCGGCGTCAATTACAACGACCTCCAGGTCCAGGTGGAGAAGCGTTTTTCGCGAGGCTTCAGCATGACCGGCCTCTATACCTACGCCAAAAGCGACGTTCAGGACTGGTACGCAAACCCATTCGATGCCGCACCGAGCTGGGAGATCAACAATAACACGATGCCGCACCGCTTCGTCTGGAGCGGCATCTATGAATTCCCATTCGGCAAGGGCAAGGCTCATGCCAACCAAGGCTGGATGCGCGCACTGCTGGGCGACTGGTCGGTCGGTTGGATCTACCAGCGCAACAGCGGGCCGGCCCCGCAGTGGGACAACCGCTTCTACTACGGCGACATCAGCAAGATCGCCGACGCGTTCAAGCACGATCAAATGAATTCGCAGGACATCCACCTCTGGTGGGATCCTTCGATCGCCTATAAGACAGGCTCAGCCGCGATACCTTCGGATTTTGTCGGTTTCGAAGGCCGCAGCGCTTTCCAGCCCAGCAGCTACCAGCAGCGCGCCTTCCCTCGCACCCTGTCCGTGATGCGCGTCGACGGAATCCGCAACTGGGATGCGAATGTAAAGAAGGACATGCGGGTGACGGAGATCGTAAGGGTGCGCTTCCAGGTGGACTTCCTGAACGCCACCAACCACACCAACTTCTCTTCCCCCAGCGTTGATCCCACGAGCGGAAACTTCGGTCGGCTGACTTCGCAGCGCGGCCTGAGCCGCATCATTCAGTTCAACCTGAGAATTTCCTATTAGCCTGTACTGGGAATTTTGAGTTGGAATAGGGGGTCCGGTTCGCCGGGCCCCCTATTTGTTTGAACTTGATTGCGTGCGGTAATCGTATTCGAGTTTCTCCTTGATGACCCGCAGGTTTTTCTCCATGCCGTCCAGCACCCTTCTCTTGACGATAAAACGGATCAGGCCGCTGAACAGGCCCTGGGGCAGATCGACCCGGGACCGGTTGAGATAAATCAGGAACCGATCCGCGTTTGCTTTCGGCGCCTTTTGCTCGACGTAGATCGCCAGGCCGAGCGAGCCCGAGAAGTAATGACTGGCATAGATCTGTCTGGACGCGATGAAGGTCCAGTCCGCATCAGAGCGGATCGGCCGGTGGATGGTGACGTGAGTGATGCTGATCACGGCCTTGTACCCGAATTTCTCCTTGGACCAGTAAAAGAATTCCTCGCCTCTTTCCAGCGGCGAACGTGGATAGGTGCGCAGGTAGTTGTCAAGCGCGGGCGCATATTGGGCCACAAATGGAGACTCCTGCAGGATCGAGATGGACGCCTCCGCGAGGGGCAGCGGGGCCTTTTTATCGTTGTAAACCGGAAGCGCTGCGTTGCCGTTCGAAAGATAATCCCGGACCAATTCGAAGAGCAGGCGCCGAAAAAGGACGGTGGCCTGCTTCGCATGATCCGGCGCAGCCCAGTTCACCTCTTTTCGAAACCGCTCGATCGCTGCCGCGGGCAGTTTGACGGCGCAGTCGCCGGCGATGCATTTTTTCAACCCGTCGATGTCTCCCTGATCGAGGATCAGGGCATCCAGGTCTTGCGGTTGCGGAGGCGAGTGAAACTTCCCGACCTGCAGCACCTCCTTGCTCTTCTTGAAGGTCGCGATGTCGCGATACTTCTCGAGCAGGAACTCGCCGGGCACTCCGGCCCGAATCGAACCGAAGGAGGGGAATTCCAGGGGATGATTCGAATCGAGGATCTTTGCCACAGCCTGGCCGCGGTCCAGGTTCGACAGTTGCTCGTCGCCGAGATGAACATAGCTGCGCAGGAATCCGGACGGCTCTCCCCCGGCGTCCTGCGCCCGGACCGCCTGGCCGCACAGGGCGGCGAGTAGAGCGGCGGTACAAAACCCCGACAAGGGTGTGGTTGGCTTGAACATGCAGACTGATTTTTCCATTTCCCGCCTCGAAGCCAGATCCTGTGGGGGCGACCGTCAGGTCGCCCGCGCTCTGGTCGCCCGGCTGATCCCCTGCTGCCGGCGCCTCGGGCGACCGTCAGGTCGCCCCTACACGCCTCGATTTGCATGTACCTGCATGCGGCAGCACTGTGATTATACTTGAGGGAAAAGATTTTCACTCGGATAGCACGGTGGATGATTTAAAATGGCGGCACTTATGAGATGCCCGCGCTGTGGTTCCGACAGAGTGCGCCGTTCCTCCCGCCGAGGCCTGACCGAAGGACTCATTCTGCGGGCGATCATGCGCGCGCCATTCCGCTGTTTTGCCTGCGGCAAGCGTTTCATCGATCAGGATCCGGAAAATAAATACCGCAGGATAGGCAGACACCGAAGCCTGGCCGCGTACATTGGGCTGCGACGGCGTCAGCGGTTCAAGCTGATGCTTCTCTTCATCGGGAGCATACTGGTGGTCATGGCGTTCGGGTTCCTGAGCTGGTTTTCCTACCAGCTTGCGACCCGGAAGCAGCCCAAGCGCAAGAAATACTGACTACGAAGCGAGATCCTCTGCCAGGCCGGTTCTCTGCGCTTCCGTCAGCCTGGTCTCGGCTTCGATCCCCGGGTGGTCGATTCCCAGAGCCACGGGCGGCTTTGCTCCAACCGCGAACCTCAGGTACTGCACGGAAGAGATGCGTTCTTCCCCCCTCTGGGCCGGGTCGAAATCCGGGCGCACCCTGGTTCCGTCCTCCAATAGCGCATAGATATGCTCGGGCAGCCGGAGCCAGGTTCGCAGAAGGGTGGCGCGCAAGCCGGGATCGTCGATCTCGATCATCAGAGTGCAACCCAGCTCCCCGTCGCCTCCAAGAACAGCGTTGTAGGTTTCCAGCTCGTGCAGGATGTCCTTGGCCTTCACGATCTTCTCGGCCCTCATCATCTCCTGAACCTGGTAGCGGACGGTCAGCGCGTTTTCAAAGAGAAAGGTGAAGTAATCGCCCACGTGTATGCGCCTGAGTGCCTTGGCAGGAAAAACCTTCTTTTGGAACTCAGTCCGGGTTTCCTCGTAAGTCTGGTAATCGACGATTTCCTTGTGCTGAACCATTCTCATGATTCGGAATTATCCTCTCCTATTCATTGTTCAAGGGACTTATCGACCCTCGTGGCAAATCCGTCCTCGCGGTAAGCCCGGGCCAGAATGGACATGGGATGCATCGGTTTGACCCCCGCGTGTTGGCGGAATTGAAGCGCCGCCAGAGGGCAATCGGTGGACCAGAGCACGGCTTCCGCCTCCTTCATCCCGTCGAAGGCTTTTTGCCCGATGCGCCTGGAAGGTTCGAAACCGGCGACGGTCATGGCGTAGGTGCCGTTGTGGCCGCAGCATTCCTGCACCATCGTCGGCTTGACCCCCGGTATCTTGCGCAACAGGTCCCTCCCCTTGAAGCCGATGCCCTGCGCCCGCAAGTGGCACGGGACGTGATAGCTGACCGCGCTCCCGGGAGTGGACTTGAAGTCGGCGTTGAATCGCGCCTCATTCCGGATGGACCAGAGAAACTCGCTCGGGTCCATGGCTGCCGCCGCCAGTTTTTTCGCCGCCTCCCGATCTTCTGCCGCAACCAGTTCGGGATATTCTCTGCGAAACATCATCGAACAGGTTGGATTCACCGCGACGACTTTCGCGCCCTTCTCCACGAAGGGCAGGAGGATTCGGATATTGTCCCGGGCCTGGGACTGCAGCGACGTCAGGTCGCCCTTTTCCCAGGCCGGCATGCCGCAGCAACGCAAACCTCCGACGCACTTGATGTCGACCTTGTTCTTCTCGAACACCTCGATCACGTCGCGGCCGATCTCCGGCTCGTTGTGCTGGACGAAGCAGGTCTGGAAGAGGACGACTTCGCAGCCCGGAAGCGCGGCGATCCGGCCGGTTCTCCGGGCCCAGGATTCGAAGGTTTCGCTCGCGAAGTCGGGAAGCAGCTTGTCGCGGTGCACGCCGATCGCCTTTTCCAGAAACCAGCGGTGCAGACGGACCCGGTTCGCGATGTTGGCCAGGCCGAAGCTGGCGCGGGCAAAAGCGGCGGCCATGTCCGGATTCGCCAGGACGCGCTCTCGCAGCGGCACGCCGTGTTTCCTTGCCCGCACCGCCCGGTGACGGTGGACCAGTTTCGGGAAGTCGAGCCGGTAGCCATGACCGTCGCGCGGGGTGTAGGGGCAGTTCACTTCGCAGAGCTTGCACTGGAAACAGGTATCCAGGACCCGGTCCGTTTCTGCGGCGGTGATCTGGCGCACGTCTCCGTTATGCTGGCTGTCGATGAGCGAGAAAAGATCAGGGAAGGTGTCGCAGAATTTGAAGCAAAGCCTGCAGCCGTGACAGACTTCGAAGACACGTTCCAACTCGGCTGCGAGCCCTTTGGGATCCCAGTACTTCTCCTCCGCCGGGTCGTAGGACAGCCCATCCGTCGCCTGATAGGAGATGACCCCGCTGCCTTCGCTCATATGGCCCCCTGTCGGTAGAAAACTTCGAAGGGAATTTCGGTGCACACCGCCCGCCGCACCCTGTTGAGGACGGCAGATTTGCCGTTCACGCGCCATGGTTGTTCGCGTGCAGTAAAAACTCAATTGCCTCGAACCTGGCGCAAGAATGCAGGGGCGACCGTTAGGTCGCCCGGAAGTTCCCATCGTCAGGTCGTGCGGGCGACCTGACGATCGCACCTACAATAAATTGGTATTCGCCATGCCGCTCAGTCCCGCTCAGCGGGACACTGCGTGAACCCCTTGCCTTCCAGGCGAGAGTCGTTCAACTGATGGAGTTCAGCATTGTGCTGAATCTGCCGGCGTGCGACTTTTCAGCTTTGGCCAGCGTTTCAAACCAGTCCGCGATCTCGGCAAAAGCCTCTTCGCGGGCAGTCTTCGCCATGCCCGGGTACATGTCGGTGTACTCATGCGTTTCCCCGGCGATGGCAGCCTTGAGGTTTTCCTCGGTGCTGCCGATGGGCAGATCGGTCGCCGGATCGCCCACCTTCTTCAGGTAGTCGAGGTGGCCATGGGCATGGCCGGTTTCGCCCTCGGCGGTTTCCCGGAAGTTGCCGGCGACCTCGGGGTATCCCTCGACATCGGCAACCTTGGCGAAATATAGATAGCGGCGGTTCGCCTGGGACTCACCGGCAAACGCTGCTTTGAGATTGTTGTGTGTCTTTGATCCTTTCAGCTGAGCCATTGCAGTTTTCTCCTTTGAATCCGGGGCGCCTGCGCTCCCGGCCGAGTCATTTATTATTCCCGGCTCCGCCGCGCCTCGCTTGCGGCGGCGCGGAGCGGCACTGTCTGCATGTTCCGACGATTCGGACATCGAAATCTTCGGCGACGAATCCCCTGATTCCGATTTTGGGCAACTCGATCCGGACCGGCAGCGCCGGTTCGAAATCGACCATGCTTCCGCAGACGCGGCAAACGAGATGCTGATGCTCGCCGATCTTGGCGTCGAATCTGCCCGCGCCCTCCGTCGTGCTCACTTTCCGGACCAGCCCTTCCCTTTCGAGAAATTCGAGAATCCGGTAGACGGTCGCGGGCGAAAGCGAAGACAGACCCGAGCGCAGCCGCGCGTGTATCGCGTCGGCCGTGGGGTGGGTGGAATCCTGAGCCAAAGCCTGATAAACGGCCATGCGCTGCGCCGTGACGCGGATCCCGCGCTGGCGGCAGAGATCCTCGAAGCGCCGGCACCAGAGCGCGATTCCACCCGATGGTCCGGAGCCGGGCGACGGTTCCGGACGCGGTCTTTTAATGGGATTTGCTACCATATGCGATAAATTACCATCTGACTCTGCGGCTGTCAAGGCACGCAGGGGGATTTTCGGATGAACCTTTTGAGCGATCCCGACCGGCACAAAAACACGCCACGGATTACACGGATTTCACTGAAAACCAACGATAATGAATCGTTTACTTCAATCTGTGTAATCCGTGTAATCCGTGGCTAGCTTTTATCCGGCCGGAGGCAGGCGTGGGAATTAAATTGTGCTTCGGGCCTTCGGGCAGATGTTCGGCTATTCCGCGATAATCTCGATTCCGTTGACCTCGGGATTCTGCAGCTTTGACACGAAGTCGATTTTCAGGATGCCGTTGCCCACCGCGATCCCCTTGAATTCCTTCATCAGCGCTTTCTGCACGCCGCCGGCGGTCTTCTGGATGTCGAAATCCTTCAGAACCACGGCGCCCTCGATCTTCACGTCATAAACACGGGGACCCTCGGAATCGATGCCTTCATAGGTCTCCGCGAAGTGCAGGCGAACGGTGTATTTGCCGTTGGGAACCTCCGCGATGAAGGAGTCCATCGACCAGTGCTCGGTCTGATAAATGTGGGGATCATTGGTGCCGGTTATTTTCATGTCGGCGCCGCGGTCGATGGTGTCGCCGCTGACGAATCCGTATCCGCCGCCCTTCTTGTACTCCTTGTCCGGCTGCCATACGTTGCCGGCCTTGTCCTTGAAGGGTTTGGGGTCGCCGGCGTTCACCCTCAGGACGAATTTCTGCTGCGCCAAAGTTGCCTGCGCGATGAGAGCGACAACAGCCAGCGCTGCGATGACAAGAGCAAAGCGTTTCATCTCAAAGCCTCCTATTTTGGTTTTTGCATTAGTGCCCAGTTATTGTGCAGATCATGAACGACTCAATCAAGCCTTTTCCAGTTGCCGGGAAGCGGATGCCCACGATCACCGGGATCGTGGGGGTGAACCTCTCCCTCAGGCCGTCCGGTAGTTCAGGCGCCGACCGGAACCTGGGCGCCGGGGAAGTGCTTGCAGGCCTCGTCGTACTCGTTCCACCAGCCCTTGAGGACTTCCATGTTGGTCGGACGCGGCTCGTCGCCGGAACCTCCCAGCTTGAGGTATTCGTGCAGGAGAGGCCGGAAGTGCGGGTGTGCGCATTTCTCGATGATGTCCTGGGCGCGACGCCTGGCCGACCGGATCTCGGTGTTCAGGGCAAAGCCCTGTTCGGTCACTACGCACTTGATGTCGTGCTCGGTGTGGTCGATGTGACGCACATAGGGCATGACGCAGCTCACGACACGTCCGTCCTTGAGTCGGCGGATCGATGGCGTGTGCACGATGCTGATGTAGGCGTTGCGGAAAAAGTCGCCGCTGCCTCCGAGGCCGTTGACTACCCGGGATCCATCCACGTGGGTCGAGTTCACGTGGCCGTATATGTCCACCTCGATCGGAGTGTTCATCGCGATCACGAAGAGGCGGCTGATGATCTCGGCGCAGTTGGAGAGCCACATGGGCCGCAGGACCAGCTTGTCGCGGCAGCGGCTGAAGAGGCGATCGAATTCCCGCCGCGCATCCGCGGAAAAGGAAACCGCGGTCGCCGAGGCGCTGTCGAACTTCTCGTCGTCCTCGACGTAGCGCATCATGCCGTCCTGGAATACCTCGGTCCAGAAGCGGATCTTCTGGAAGGGCGATTTATAAAGCTCGCCCACGATGGCGTTCGCGACGTTTCCGACGCCCGACTGGATCGGAGGCAGGCGCTTGTCCCAGTTGAAGATCTTGCGGCAGTGCAGAAGGAACTCGACTACATTTTCGGCGATTTTGGTTTCAATCGGCTGCGTCGGCTTGAAGTTCACCGCATAGTCGGGCTGGTTCGATTCGATGATGGCGACGACCCTGTTCTTGTCGATTTCGACGTACGGGGTTCCAACCCGGTCGTTGACGTTGACGATCGGGATGGGCCAGCCCACGCGCGGGTGAACCGTCGGGATGGCGATATCGTGGAAGCCGGTGTAATCCGGGATGGTCGGATTGACTTCCAGGATGATCTTTTTGGCCATCGTCAAGGCCTCGGCCGAGATCCCCACCGACGAGGAAAGGATGACGCTGCCGTCCGGGCGAATGCGCGAGACTTCGACCACCGCGAGGTCCAGGTCGCCGTAAAAGCCGTAAATCAGGTTGCGCGCGAACAGGGAAAGATGCACATCGGTAAAGTCCATTTCCCCGGCGTGGATCATCTTGCGCGCGACGCTGGAGGACATGTAGGGACCGCGCTTGCCGACGAAGGATGCGATCGGGTTTTCGACTTCCTCGGAAAGGGAGGCGCCGCTGAAGAGGCCGATCTTGGTCTTCGGGGCGTTCTTGGCCAGATGCCGGGCGAGCGCGGGGATAAAGGATTTCGGCTCGCCGGATTTTGTGAAACCGCTGATGCCGATCTTGCACCGGTCCGTCACGAACCTGACGGCTTCCTCCACCGGGACCAGCTTGCTCAGCAACTCCTTGCACTCTACACGATCGGTTAACATTGCCATGGTCAACTCCTCTACTTCATATGCCCGATCGCGGGAGGAGCGACGGGGAATTAATATTATGAAACCAACCATTAATTCTCTTGGAGTGCCGGCCCCGATGCAACCAAAATCTCACCCGCCCGAGTGTTAAAAGCTCTGCCACAGATTACACAGATTTCACAAAATATTTGTGGTCATGTATCGTTTGCGGCAATTTGCATAATCCGTGTAATCTGTGGCAGGTTTTTGATCCAGCCGTGGAGATCAGACGTTTTTGCGCCAGTCGGGGTCGCTGTGAGGCTTGAGCTTGATCACATAGGCACCGTCCTGGTCCAGCGGCTGCGCACAAGCCCAGCGCACGGGGCGCCGCACACCCCCTTTGCATTCGATCTCCGCACGAATCCGCAGGCTCTGTCCTTCGAGCCCGCGCGGCAGCACGAACGACGCCTGCCGCAGCCTGCCTCCGAAGGGATGCCCCGCATCGAGTCCTCCTCCGACCCGGATCCTGCCGTCCAGGCTCTCCAGATAGACGCGCAGGATCCCCGGCACTCCGGCCACACCGTCGTTGGCGAAGGCAACCACCACTTCACTGGTGCCGTATCGCTTCCTCTGCCAGACCCAGGACGGGCGCACCCGGTAGCCCATGCGGCGCTGCAAAGCGGAAAATCCGGCGGGATACCGCTCGTGATAACGCAGCAGGTTGTCGGCCTCGGTCCAGAGCGACCAGTAATTTGCGCCGAGATCCAGAACGTGGAGAATGGATCTTTCGCGCAGGTTCACCCCGGCCTCATCGGTTTGAAGACTCTTTGCATCCAGGGTGTGCTCGCGATTGTAGCCATCCTCCATTACGACCGCCAGCCAGGGCGGGCGGTTGGACAGTTGCTCGATCTGGACGGGCTCTTCCACCAGGATGCTGTCCGAGCGCAGCCAGCAGCCGGCTCGCACCGACATGTCCACCACCTCGCGGTTGCCGACTTTGCTGATGTCCGGCTGGGTGTTCACGGCGAGCGCCGCGCGCTTGAAGGATTCGATCTGCAGCCGGGTCATCGCGACGAAGGTTTTTTCGGCGCTGAGGTAATCCGGGAACGGATTGGGGAGGTTCGCCGTGTGCCCTTCGCCCCAGAAGCCGTACTGCATCAGGTCGACAAATTCCACCAGGGGATTTCCGTCGAATTCCGCGGCCAGGAGTTCCACGAGATCCCGGAAGGCCTTTTGGAACTCCGGATGGTCGTAGCGCGGTTCGACATACTCGGTGGGATCCGAGCGCAGTTTTCCGATTTTCACCAGCGGGACCCTGTTCTGAAGGAAGTCCGGCATGGAGAGGCGCTGAGGCTGGATGTTCGGGCTGGAGAGCTGAACGCGAAATCCGACCCGCAGCTTGTGCTGCTTCGCCGCATCCAGGGTCAGCTTCCATATGGGATGGAGATCGAGCTTTCCGGGCTGCTTCTGCACGTCGCGCCAGTCGCAGCGGATGTAGAGGACATCCACGAACGGAAGCGTGGCGATTTTTTCGACATGCCGCTCCAGAGGCTCCTCGCCCTTGCGGGCAGCGAGGGATGGGCCTCCCTCCTCCCAGGTGTAACCGACCAGGCCCAGGCCGAAGTTCTTAACCGGCTTGTCCGAAGGCGTCGTCGAGGCGACGGTGAACCAGCCGTCGTCCTGTTCGATTCCAAAAGGTCCCTGGTTCAGCCGGTCGGCCGCAGCCGGACCGGGGCCGAAGTCATAGCCATCCCAGCGGTGGCTGGGCACATCGGCCCGGACTGAAGTGCCCGCTCCGCCCAGAACCGCCAGGGTTGATGCCGACCTGATAAATTCTCTTCGATCCATCGCCCGACTCCTCTGCGTTTGGCTCCCATAGCTGAAATCGACAGCCTGCTCCTGCTGCCCCCGTCGCAGCCGGGATTCTTCAGCGGCGATCGGTAAGACTTTGACAGGTCTCCGGCAAGCTGATAGAAACGTTGCGAGACGAGCCTACTGAGAAGGGCACGATTATCAAAGAGAAATCAGGAATGATTCCTCGAGGGAGAGAACAATTATGAAAAGATTCGCGCTGATCGCCATCCTGGCCCTGACTGCAATTCTGCCGCTGGCCGAGGAAAAGGCTGCCGTCCCCTCTTCGCCGGCTGCCGCGCCGCGGCTTGACGCATGGCGGGTTATCGGCCCGGGCGGAGGCGGCGCGCAGTTTCAGCCGACCGTCAGCCCGCACGACCCGAAGCGCGTTCTGGTTGCCTGCGACATGACGGGCGCTTACATTTCCGGGGACGGCGGCGATTCATGGCGCATGTTCAACCTGCGCGGCCGGATCAGGTTTTTTGTGTTCGATCCCCTGCAGCCGGATACGATCTACGCCGCAGGCATCGGCCTTTGGCGCAGCGCGGACGGCGGCCGCACGTGGCGACTCGTTTACCCGGACCCGGCCTCGGTAGCCGCGATCGAGATGCCCGACGATCATGCCGGCGGCAGGATCGTCACCTCCGGCGGATCAAGTCCGCGCGTGCTCTCCCTGGCCGTCGACCCTTCCGATTCCAAAACGATCTATGCCGCCGTGGCGCAGGACGGGAAAACCGGCCTGCTGATCTCCGGTGATTGGGGCAAGTCATGGAAGAAGGATCACGATCTTACCGGCGGCGCGCGGCAGATATACATCGATCCGAGCTCGCCGGCCGGCGAGCGCACGCTCTATGTCGTCGGCGAAAACTCGGTCTCCCTGCGCGCCGGCGGGAGGTGGGAGCAACAGCCTCCGCCTCCATCCGCCGGACCGTTCCGGGACGTGTCGGGCGGTTTCCCCGCTGGAGGGGGGAAACCCGTTATCTATGGCCTGACCACCTTCGGGAGCGGGGGCGCGGACCTGCTCTACATATCGCATGACGGCGGCAAAAGCTGGCGGCTGACGTCCCTGCTTGCAGAGGTGCAGGCCTACCCGGCGCCCAAGCTGGTCGCAGTCGCCGCCTGCTCCGCCCAGCCGGACGTGGCCTATGTCTCCTATGCCCAACTGCGCAAAAGCCCGGCGGAGATGGAGGGCCTCTTCGGCGTAGCAAGGACTGCCGACGGAGGAAAAACCTGGACTCTGGTGTGGAAGGAGTCGCGCGAGAAGGCCGCGAATATACACGACGTCTGGATCACGGAGAGATTTGGTCCCGGTTGGGGCGAGAATCCGCTCAGCCTGGGCGTGTCGCCGAAAAACCCCGATCTCTGTTTCGGTACCGATTACGGGCGCACGATGCGCACAAGCGACGGCGGCGGCAACTGGCAGGGCGTCTACTCGAAGAAACTGCCGCAGGGCGGGTATACGACCACCGGTCTCGATGTGACTACCAACTATGGCGTTCACTTCGATCCCTTCGACCCGCGGCACATACTCATTTCCTACACCGATATCGGCCTGTTCCAAAGCCGGGATGGCGGCGTCAGCTGGACCAGCGCCACTATCGGGGTCCCCGAGCGCTGGGTCAACACCACCTATTGGGTCGAATTCGATCCGGCAGTCAAGGGCCGCGTCTGGGGGGCCATGAGTGCCACGCACGATTTACCGCGGCCCAAAATGTGGCGCGGATCGGATCCGGAGAAATATCAGGGAGGCATTTGCGTCAGCGATGACGGAGGCAACACCTGGCGCAAAGCGAGCGCCAGCCTGCCGCAGATGGCTGCGACGCACATTATGCTCGACCCGAAAAGCCCGG